>OHSE01000013.1_pt1 | contig 148507 bp, 144 predicted proteins | sample 1578531 | NCBI WGS metagenome assembly OHSE01 (sample SAMEA3879541, study PRJEB24766) | human gut metagenome | biome: human-associated habitat; feature: feces | place: USA | collected 1985/1987
TCATGCGCTCCACGGGATACTCACGGGTGTAGCCATAGCCGCCGAACAGCTGCACGGCGCGGCGGGTCACATCGGAAGCGGCCTCGGCAGCAAACAGCTTGGCCATAGCGGCATCCATGGAATAGGGCTCGTGATTCTGCTTCTTCATGGCAGCAGCGTACACCACGTACTGAGCGGCCTGCATGCGGGTGTGCATATCGGCCAGCTGGAACTGGGTGTTCTGGAACTGGGAGATGCGCTTGCCGAACTGGACGCGCTCCTTGGTATACTTGATGGCTTCCTCAACGGCGCCCTCGCCCAGGCCCAGAGCCTGAGAAGCGATACCGATACGGCCGCCGTCCAGAGTCTTCATAGCGATCTTGAAGCCCTCACCCTTCTTGCCCAGCATACGATCCTTGGGGATCACGCAGTCCTCGAAGATCAGGTCGCAGGTAGAGCTGCCGCGAATGCCCATCTTCTTCTCGTGCTTGCCCTGGGAGAAACCCTTATCGGTTTTCTCCACGATGAAAGCGGAGATCTCCTTCATGGAGCGGCCGCGCTTATCGGTGGTCTTGCCGGTAACGGCGATGATCACGAAGGTGTCGGCCACGTTGCCGTTGGTGATGAAGCACTTGGAACCGTTGAGGATGTAGTTCTCGCCGGACTCATCCAGGACGGCGGTGGTCTGCTGGCCCTGGGCGTCGGTGCCGGCGCCGGGCTCGGTCAGACCGAAAGCGCCGATCTTGCGACCGGAGCACAGGTCAGGCAGATACTTTTTCTTCTGCTCCTCGGTGCCGTTCTCAAAAATGGGGGCGGCGCACAGGGAGGTATGAGCAGAGACGATAACGGCAGTGGTGCCGCAAACCTTGGCCAGCTCCTCCACGCACATGGCATAGGACAGGACGTCGCCGCCGGCGCCGCCGTACTCCTTGGGGAAATAAATACCCATCATGCCCAGCTTTGCCATCTTCTCGACGGTTTCCATGGGGAAACGCTCTTCTTCGTCGATCTCAGCGGCCAGAGGCTTTACTTCGTTCTCTGCGAATTCGCGGTACATCTTGCGAACGAGCAGCTGTTCCTTCGTCAGATGGAAATCCATACTCTTTTCTCCTTTACAGATTTACTTTTTGTAGTTGAAGAAGCCCTCGCCGGACTTGATGCCCAACTTGCCGGCACGAACCATCTTCCGGATCAGCACGTTTGCGCGATACTTGCTATCGTGGGTCTCGTTATACAACACGTCCATGATGTTCAGCACGATGTCCCAGCCGATCAGATCGCCCAGGTGCAGGGGGCCCATGGGGTGGTTGCAGCCCAGCTGCATAGCAATATCGATATCTTCCGCAGAGGCAACGCCCTCCTGCAGAACGCAAACGCCCTCGTTGCAATAGGGGATTAGGATCTTGTTGACCACAAAGCCGGGAGCCTCGTTGACCACCACGGGGGTCTTGCCGATCTCGGTGGACAGGGTCTTGATCTTCTCAACCAGCTCGGCGGGGGTGTTGCCGCCGGCAATGACTTCCACCAGCTTCATGGCGGGCACGGGGTTGAAGAAGTGCATGCCGATGAGCTGATGCTTCAGGCCCTGGCCCATCTCGGTGATGGACAGAGAGGAAGTGTTGGAAGCGAAGATGGCATCTTCCTTGCAGATGGCATCCAGGCGGCCCAGCAGCTCCTTCTTGGTGGCCATATTCTCAGCAACGCACTCGATGACCAGGTCGGCATCGGCGGCGGCCTCGAACTCCTCCACCAGGACGCGGCTCATGATATCATCAGCAGCTTCCTGGGTCATCTTGCCGCGGGCGACCTTCTTGTTCAGAGAGGCGGCCAGCTTGTCCTTATGACGCTGAGCGCTGGGAACGCTGGAAGCATACATCAGAGCGGTGTGGCCCTTCGCTGCGAAAACCTGAGCGATACCGCTGCCCATAGTACCTGCACCAAAGATTGCGACTTTCATGATTGTTCCTCCTAAATAAATTTTTATTTAAGTAGCGATTTTAATCATCAGGCCCGGTAAGGAGCCTGTTAATTAACCAAATGGGGTTACTTGTTCTGATAGGGCTCGTGCTTGCGCTTTTCCAGGAAGGCGCCCATGCCCTCCTTCTGGTCGGCAGTCTCGAAGCAGCTGCCGAACAGGCCCTCCTCGATGGCCACGGCCCGGTCGATATCCACCTGCATACCGTCGTTGATGGCCTTCTTGCAGGCGCGGACGGCGATGGGGGCGTTCTTGGCGATGGTCTCGGCCATCTTCTCGGCGGCGGGCATCAGCTCCTCCAGGGGATACACGGCGTTCACCAGGCCGATGCGCAGGGCCTCGTCGGCCTTGATGTTCTTGGCGGTATAAATCAGCTGCTTGGCCATGCCCATGCCCACCAGACGGGCCAGGCGCTGGGTGCCGCCGAAGCCCGGGGTGATGCCCAGACCCGCTTCCGGCTGGCCGAACACGGCGGTGTCGGCGCACAGGCGGATGTCGCAGCTCATGGACAGCTCACAGCCGCCGCCCAGGGCAAAGCCGTTGACTGCGGCGATGGTGGGGATGGGCAGCGTCTCCAGCTTGCGGAACACGTCGTTGCCCTTCTTGCCGAAGGCCTCGCCCTCGGCCTTGGTTAGGGTGCTCATCTCGCCGATGTCGGCGCCGGCCACGAAAGCCTTCTCGCCGCTGCCGGTGATGACCAGGGCGCGGATCTCGTCGTCCGCCTTCACCTGCTCCACCAGCTGGTCGATATCCTCCAGCACCTGGGAGTTCAGGGCGTTGAGGGCCTTGGGCCGGTTGATGGTGGCAACGGCGATGTGGCCCTTCTTTTCCAACAGAACATTCGTCATGATCGTTCCTCCTTGCTTCGATCACCCGCCGCAGCGGCGGGCGCGCGACGGGATGCCGCCCATAGCGATCCCATCATGCGTACTCTTCATACAGCTTGTATTATAGTCCCTCGTCTAAAAATTATCAAGCCCTTGTTTCCCGGCTTTTTCTTTTTCAGGATATTTCACAAAAGAAATGAATTTTCTTTGCACATTTTTCAATATGACATGTTCATAATCCGGTCACAAAACCGTCCCCGGCACCAAATGGAGCATTTTTTTCGTTTACAGAACCGTGTATCTTGTGGTATATATAGAGTTGGTATTTTATTCGCGGCCATGGCCGCACAGGAGGAAATGACCCATGCGTATGAGAAAGAAAAAGAATCTGCTGCCCCGGATGGAAGCCTGCGGCGCCCTGCTGGTGGCGGACCCCCGTGCTCTGCGGGGCCGCTGGCGGGAGCTGCTGCCGGAGGCCCGGGAGCTGCGGGTGGAGCTGGGCTGCGGCAAGGGCCGCTTCACCGCGGAAACCGCCGCCGCCGAGCCGGACGTGCTGCTGATCGCCGTGGAGAAAGTCCCCGACGCCATGGTGGTGGCCATGGAACGGGCCCGGGACGCGGGGCTGCACAACGTGTACTTTGTGGACGGCGACGCCGCCTGTCTGCCTGACTTCTTCGCCCCCGGCGAGGTGGACCGCATCTATATCAACTTCTGCGACCCCTGGCCCAAAAGCAACCAGAAAAAGCGCCGCCTGACCCACGGCAATTTCCTGCAATTATACCGCCGGGTGCTGCCCATGGGCGGCGAGATCCACTTCAAAAGCGACAACGACAAGCTGTTCGAGTGGTCCCTGGAGGAGATCCCCCAATTCGGCTTCCGGCTGTCCCAGGTCACCCGGGACCTCCACGCCGACGGCCCCGTGGGGGTCATGACGGACTACGAGGCCAAATTCTATCAGCAGGGGGTCACCATCAACCGGTGCGTGGCCACCATGGTCCCCTGGGAGGCCCCTGCACAGCCGGAGGAGCCGGAAGAAGCGTAAGCCCGGAGAGGAGGACCCGCGCATGATCATCGAAAGCCACGCCCACTACAGCCACAAACGCTTCGACGGCGCCTTCCGCTATCTCACCGGCGACCTGACGGCCCGGGAGGGACAGCGGGAGGACCTGCTGGACCGTCTGCGGGAGAGCGGCGTCGCCCTGTGCATCGAGCCCGCCATCGACTTTGAGTCCAACCGCCGGACCGCTGCCCTGTACCGGCAGCATCCGGACTTCATCCGCCTGGCGGTGGGCGTGCACCCCACCCGGACCCATCAGGCCCCTTGGCGGCAGCGCAGGCAGCTGGAGGTCTGGGCCCGGGAGCCCGGCGTGGCGGCCATCGGCGAGACCGGGCTGGACTATCACCTGCCCCGGAAGCACCGGCTGACCCAGCTGCTGTGGTTCCGGTATCAGCTGGGCCTGGCCCGGCGGCTGGGACTGCCCCTGGTGCTGCACATCCGCATGGCGGACCGGGACGCCCTGGCCATGCTGCGGCGCAGGCGGCGTCAGCTGCCCGGCGGGGTGGTCCACTGCTTCCAGGGGGACTGGGACACGGCCCGGGCCTATCTGGACCTGGGGTTCTGTCTGGGCATCGGCGGGGCGCTGCTGCGCCGGGAATCGGAGGCCCTGCGGGACGCAGTGGCCCGCGCTCCCCTGGACCGGCTGCTGGTGGAGACCGACAGCCCCTATGTGCTGCCGGACGTACCCTGGACGGGCAGCAAAAAATCCCTGAGCCGGGTGCGCAACTCCTCCCTGCTGCTGCCGCGCATCGTGGAGGAGATCGCCCGGCTGAAGCATCTGCCGCCGGAAACTGCGGAGGCAGCCATACTGGAAAATACCCGGCGGGTGTTCCACCTGTCCGGAACGGAGAACGGAGGATAACCATGCAGTACGATTTCGATACCATTCTGGACCGGCGGGGCCGGGACGCCCTGGCCCTGGACATGATCCCCTATGACGGGGTGGAGCCCAAGGAGGGCTTTTCCCGGATCCCCATGTGGGTGGCGGACATGAGCTTCCCCACCGCGCCGCCGGTGCTGGAGGCCATCCGGGCCCGGCTGGACCACCCGAATTTCGGATATTTTCAGCTGAGCGGCGCCTACTTTGACAGCATCATCCGCTGGCAGCAGGTGCGCCACGGCGTCACCGGCCTGGAGCGGCAGCACATCGGCTATGAAAATGGCGTTCTGGGCGGCGTCAGCTCCGTGGTCCAGGCCCTGACCTGCCCCGGCGAGCCGATTCTGGTCCACAGCCCCACCTATGTAGGCTTCACCCACACCCTGGAGCGGCTGGGCCGTCCCATCATCCACACGCCCTTGACGCAGGACGCGGAGGGCATCTGGCGCATGGACTATGCGGACATGGACCGGAAGCTGAAGGAAAACGACATCCATGTGGCTATCCTGTGCTCTCCCCACAATCCCTGCGGCCGGGTATGGGAGCGCTGGGAGCTGGAAAAGGCCATGGAGGTATACGCCGCCAACGACTGCACCGTCATTTCCGATGAGATCTGGTCCGATCTGATTATGCCGGGACACACCCACATTCCCACCCAGTCCGTCTCCCGAGACGCCCGGGAGCGCACCGTGGCCTTCTATGCCCCCACCAAGACCTTCAGCCTGGCGGGGCTGATCGGGTCTTACCACATCATCTATAATGACCGGCTTCGCTGCCGGGTCCAGCGGCAGGGAAACCTGTCCGGCTACAACGACTGCAACGTGCTGTCCATGCACGCCCTCACCGGGGCCTACAGCGACGAGGGCATGGCGTGGGTGGACCAGCTGTGCGCCGTGCTGGACCGGAACCTGCGGTATATCCGGGACTTCCTGCAAAGCCGCTATCCCGGCGTCACCATGATGCTGCCCCAGGGGACGTATATGCTGTTCGTCAACTGCGGGGCCTGGTGCCGCAGCCACGGCATCACGCCGGATGATCTCCGCCGCCGGGGCGTGGAGCATGGCGTCATCTGGCAGAACGGCGCGGGCTTCGGCGATGGCGACTGCATCCGCATCAACGCCGCCCTGCCCCATTCCCTGGTGCGGGAGGCCATGGACCGGCTGGAAAAATACGTGTTTGTGGGCTGAGCCGCGCCTGCGGCACGGCCCGGCAATGACCACATAAAAAGCAGGGGAGAGATTTCCAACGAAGTCTCTCCCCTGCCCTGCTTTTATTTCCGCTTTTTCTTGCTGAGCTTGCTCATGGCCCGGCGCTGGGCCGCCTCCTGCTCGTCCTTCTCCGCCTGCTCCACCAGGTCCTGGTATTTCTCCGGATGGCGGGCCCAGTCGATGCGGTAATAGGTCAGACCAATCAGCAGCAGCGCCCCCACGATGATGATGCCGTAAAACAGAATTTTTTCAAATGACATGACAGCCCCTCCTTATTACGGTAAAGTATACAGGAAATTGCCGCCGATGGCAAGTTTTTTCGCCAGACAGGCGCAGAAAAAATCTGCGATTTTGGTTGTTTTTGCCGAAAGAGGGTTGTATAATAAGTCTGTTCCCGGAAAATGGGGGCAAAACGGAAAAGTAAAATAGGAGGAACGGATATGTTCACGAATTTCAAAGAACTGGAAGCCTATGTCCTGTCTCATAAAAACAAAAAGCGCATCGTCCTGGCCAACGCCCATGACGAGCCCGCCCTCAGCGCCGTGGTCAACGCCCACCGCCGGGGCGTGGTGGACGGCACCCTGCTGGGTAAGAAGGACGAAATTCTGGCCCTGCTGCGGGAGATGAACGAGGACCCCGCCGAGTATGAGATCGTCGACTTCGACGGCCCGGAGCTGGACGCCGCCAAGGCCGCCGTGCAGCTGGTGCGGGAGGGCAAGGCCGACATCCCCATGAAGGGCATTCTCCAGACCTCCAGCTTTGCCAAGGCCATTCTGAACCGGGAAACCGGTCTGATCCCCGCCAGCGGCCGCCGTCTGGTGAGCCAGTGCGGCATTTTCGAGTATGAGGGCCGCTTCATGATGATCACCGACGCCGCCATCAACATCGCCCCCGACGTGGACACCCAGATCGGCATCGTGGAGAACGCCCTGCCTGTGGCCAACGCCCTGGGGGTGGAGCTTCCCAAGGTGGCGGTGCTGTCCGCCGTGGAGAACGTCACCGAGAAGATGCCCTCCACCGTGTCCGCCGCCGAGATCGCCAAGCGCGGCATCCCCGGCTGCGTGGTGTCCGGCCCCCTGGCGCTGGACGGCGCCATCTCCATGGAGTCCGTCAAGCACAAGGGCATTCACGACCCCGTGGCGGGCCAGGCGGACATTCTGCTGGTGCCGTTTATCGAGATCGGCAACGTGCTATACAAGTCCATCACCTATATCGCCGGAAAGACCATGGCCAGCACCATCTGCGGCGCCTCCTGCCCGGTGATCATCACCAGCCGGGCCGACACGCCGGACAGCAAGTATTACTCCATCCTGCTGGCGGTCCTGCGCTGCCTGAAGGCGTAAGCACCATAACAATCTGACAAAAGCGGGGCTTCGGCCCCGCTTTTGAGACTGTCGAAAAACTCGGGAATCTTTCGCCATCGAAAAGGAAGATAGTTACGAAAGAAACCCATCAGGGGTGTCTTTCGTTTGCAATCACAGGTTTTTCAGAACTTTTTAAGTTCTGAAAAACCGCACGCAGCTTGTCAAAAAAGGCTTTTTTGACAAGCTGAAAAGCGGGGCTTCGGCCCCGCTTTTGCCGGAACAGGCAGAAAAAAGCCCTGTGCCTTGCGGCACAGGGCTCATCTTGTTTGTCCGAGCTTAGATCGCGCGGGTAACTTTACCGGAACGCAGACACCGGGTACAAACGTACACATGGCGAGGCGTACCATTGATCATAGCCTTCACGCGCTTGACATTGGGCTTCCAGGGACGATTGGAGCGTCTATGGGAGTGGGAAACCTTGATACCGAAGGTCACGCCCTTATCGCAGAACTCGCACTTTGCCATCCGTTGCACCTCCTTGCTGTGAGAAACTTGCCTGCCAACATCACAAGCAATAGATATCTTAGCAGATTGCGGCGCAAAATGCAAGCATTATTTGACAAAAATCTGAAAAAAATCTGTCAGGCCGCAATACATTCTCAGCCAAGCGAATAAAAGCTGAAATACGCCCCCTCGGCGGCGTCTCACAGATTGGGCACAATAGCCAAGAGATGCCGCCTTATTTTGTGACATATTACGATTCTTCTTAAATTGCAAAAATGTGGTTGCAAAACAGCCCAGGACATAGTGGCAAGTGTCTCATGGGTGATGAGCGCCGCAGCCCCGGCTCGTTCAGGGCTGATAAATCCGGCCGGTCTGCCCGGGCCGGAAATACAGGAAGAACCGCTGTTGGCGGGATATGTCACTTTTTGTATTGACTTTTGCCATATATCCTTTATAATAGAGTCGACAGGACACCCGTCTTTTTCGCCGGAAAAGGCGGGTTGTTCGCTGAAAAACGACAGCCGCAGCGTTTCATTTTTTCCTTGCGGCAGAATGGAGATTTTGTTATGTCCACTTATTCCATGACCGTGGCCGGGCTTCAGCGGGAGCTGCCCATCTGCAAGGTCACAGACGATCTGTATATCGGCGCATTCATCTGTTTCGGCGACGCGGAGCTGACCGAGGCCTGCGGCCGGGAGCTGCTGAAGCTGCTGGAGCCGGGCAGCTATGACTATCTGTTCACCGCAGAGGCCAAGAGCATCCCCCTGATCCACGAAATGGCCCGCCAGTCCGGGGCCAAGAAGTACTTCATCGCCCGGAAGGGTCCCAAGGCCTATATGCCCGACCCCATCCATGTGGAGGATCAGTCCATCACCACTGCCGGCACCCAGAAGCTGTATCTGGGCCGGGATGACGCGGACCTGATTCGGGGCAAGCGCATCGTCCTGATGGACGACGTGATCTCCACCGGCGGCAGCCTGAAGGCCATGGAGGACCTGGTGGCCCTGGCCGGAGGCACCGTAGTGGCACGCATCGCTGTTCTGGCCGAGGGCGACGCCGCCAAGCGCCACGACATCAGGTTCCTGGCTCCCCTGCCCTTGTTCAATCCGGACGGTTCCGTGAAATAAGACATCTGCTTCCAAAAAAGGCAGCCGATCCTGCAATCGGCTGCCTTTTGTTACTCTTTTTCGCCTCAGTCCTGCTGCCAGTTGTGCCACACGTTCTGGACGTCCTCGTTGTCCTCCAGCATATCAATGAGCTTGTTCATGCTCTTGACGTCGTCCTCGCCGGTCATGGTGACGTAGTTCTGGGGCACCATCTCGATCTCGGCGCTTTCAAAGGTGTAGCCCTTGTCCTCCAGGGCCTTGACCACGTCGTTGAAGCTGTCGGGATCGGTGGTGATCTCGAACACGGGGCCGTCGGGGGAGAAATCCTCGGCGCCGGCGTCCAGCGCGTCCATCATGACGGTATCCTCGTCCAGCTCGCCGTCCTCGTTGTCGATGACGATGACGCCCTTGCGGTCGAAGGACCAGGACACGCAGCCCTGGGCGCCCATGCCCTTGCCGTACTTATCGAAATAGTGCCGGATCTCGGGGGCGGTGCGCTGGCGGTTGTCGGTCAGGGCCTCCACGATGACGGCCACGCCGCAGGGGCCGTAGCCCTCGTAGGTGACGGACTCGTAGTTATCGGTGTTGCCGGAGCCCAGCGCCTTGTCGATGGTGCGCTTGATGTTGTCGTTGGGCATGTTGGCCGCCTTGGCCTTGGCCACCACGGTGGCCAGACGGGAGTTATTGGCGGGGTCGCCGCTGCCGCCCTGCTTGACGGCCACGATGATCTCCTTGGCGATCTTGGTGAAGGTGGCGGAGCGCTTGGCATCGGCCGCGCCCTTGGTTTTCTGAATATTGTGCCACTTGGAATGTCCGGACATGTGATTACTCTCCTTCGGTCATGTAGTATTGCACGGCGTCGTGATGGACCGCCGATTTTGAGACGCGGATATCGGGAAACGCTTTTTGCAGGCGGCGCACCACCTCGGCGCACACCACATCCTCCGTGGGGAAGTGCCCCGCGTCGATGAGGTTGAGGCCCTGGGTGTCCAAAAAGTCGTTATACCGCAGGTCGCTGGTGACAAAGGTATCGCACCCCTGGGCCAGCGCCTGGGGGATATATTCGCCGCAGGCTCCGCCGCCCACGGCCACCCGGTGCACGGGCCGTCCGCCGCTGCGGTATCGCAGGCCCCTGCAACCTAATGATTCTACCACATCATGCAGGAACTGTTCAAGGGGTTTTTCGCAAGAAAGTGTGCCGATGCGGCCAATTTTTTGTTCATTCAGCGGAATCGTGTCCGTCAGCCCCAGGGCCCAGGCCAATTGGTCGTTGACGCCGCCCTCCGCCGCGTCCAGATTGGTGTGCATACAGATGGCGGACAGGTCATGGCGCACCAGGTACGTCAGAAGCCCCCCCAGGCGGGTGTCGTCCCGGAGGGTCTGCATCTCCCGCTCGTGCCAGCGGACGTTCATCACCGGGTGGTGGGCCACGATCAGGTCCGCCCCCAGCTCCGCCGCCTCCGCCGCCACGGCGGGGGTTACGTCCAGGGCTGCCAGCACCCGGCGGACCTCCCGGTCCCCCCGGCCCACCAGCAGGCCCACATTGTCCCAGCTCTCCGCCGTTTCCCGGGGAGCCCAGGCATACAGAAAGGTTTCGATGTCCCGTACCGTGGTCATTTCAGCGCCTCCTTTTTCTTCTCCAGGGCGGCGATCAGCTGCGGCAGGGTCCCGCAGTCCGCCCCTTCCCGGCTGCGGTGCAGGCCCTCCAGTCTCCGCCGCAGCCGCCGCAGCTGTGCATCCAGATAGTCGCCGTACAGAGGGTCGTTTTCCAGGCAAAAGCCGCCGTACAGCCGGGCCTCCTCCGGGGTAAAGGGCTCCCCTGCCGTCATTTGCAGCACCACATAGAGCTTCCCCTTGTCCCACACCAGCCGCTCGTTTTCGCAGGCATAGCCGTTCCGGGAAAGCCAGCGGCGCAGCAGCTCCACCTTGGTCTGGGGCTGCAGCAGCAAGGTGCAGCCGGAGTCCCGGGGCCAGGGGCTGTCGGTCAGGATATGGATGATGGTCTCGCCGCCCATACCGGCCATGACCACCGTGTCTGCCTCATGGGCGGCAATGCCCCGCAGACCGTCGCACAGGCGCAGGTCCAGGGCCGCGCCGTACTCCTCCGCCGTGCGGCGGGCGTGGGCCAGAGGCTCGGGGCCGATGTCCGCCGCGATGGCGGAGGCGATGCGCCCCTGCTGCATGAGCCACACCGGAAGGTAGCCGTGGTCCGTGCCGATATCCGCCAGTCTGGCCCCCTGGGGGACCAGATCCGCCAGCAGCCGCAGCCGGGGCTGCAATTGTAAGTGTTTCATAGGTTCTCCTGATAACACAGATAAACGCATACGGACGGGCCGTATGCGTTCCTGTTTGCATATGACGGTTACTGGGCGCTCTTGTTGGCCTCCTCGTTGACCAGGGCCAGCAGCTTGTCCACGTCGATGCCGTGAACGGCGCAGGCTTCCTCCACGGTCTCGCCGCGGGAGGAGGGGCAGCCCAGGCAGTGCATGCCGATGGACAGGAAGATGGGAGCGGTCTGGGGCGCGACATCCAGGATATCACCGATGATGGTGTCCTTGGTGATCTCGATCATAGTAAAATACCTCCGTTGTTGAATTTACTGCCCATAGTATACCCCAACCGTGCCGCCGTTTCAACAAAAACTTTCACAAATTCCGAAAATTACCTGTTCAGCGGCGGGCGCAGCTGGTATACTGTTGTCAAAACCGGAAAGGAAGGCGGAACCATGGGGGACAAGAAGCTGAAGCTGCTGTATCTGGCAAAATACCTGGAGGAGGAGACGGACCAGGAGCACCCGGCGGGAATGCCGGAGCTTCTGGCCTATCTGACCGCCAACGGGATCTCCGCCGAGCGCAAAAGCGTCTATGACGACCTGCGGCTGCTGGAGTCCTTCGGCATGGACGTGGAGACCGTCAAGGGGCGGCAGTTCGGCTATTACCTGGGGGAGCGGACCTTCCAGCTGCCGGAGGTAAAGCTGCTGGTGGATGCCGTTCAGGCGGCCCCCTTCCTGACGCAGAAAAAGAGCATGGAGCTCATCGGCAAGCTGGAGCAGCTCACCAGCCGCCCCATGGCCCGGCAGCTGCGGCGGCAGGTGTACGTTCTGGGCCGACCCCGGACCACCAACGAGACCCTGTACTACGCCGTGGACGGCATCCACACCGCCATCAGCCGAGACCGGCAGGTGTCCTTCCGTTACTTCGACTGGACGGCGGAGGGGCAGCGGGCCTTCCGCCGGGATGGGGCTGCCTACGTCACGGACCCGGTGGCCCTGTGCGTGGACCGGTACTATTACCTGGTGGCCTATGACGCCGGGCGGCAGGACTACCGCCACTACCGGGTGGACCGGATGACGGACCTGACGGTGCTGGACTCGCCCCGCTCTCCCCTGCCCCGGGACTTTGACCTGGGCCGGTATGTCCGGAAGATCTTCGACATGTACGGCGGGGCCTCCGTCACCGTCCGGCTGCGGCTGCACCGGTCGCTGATCAACCCCGCCATGGACCGCTTCGGCTCCGACGCCCACATCCGGCCGGACGGGCCGGACCATGTGGCCCTTACCGCCCCGGTGGAGGCCGGCCCCACTTTCTACGGCTGGCTGTTCCAGTTCGGGGACAAGGCGGAGCTTCTCTCCCCTGCCGACGTCCGCCGGGACTTTGCGGACTACTGCCGCCGGGTGCTGGCACGGTATGATGCATGAAACACTGGATCACCTTACAATAACCCAGGGGGCGCTGCATAGCAGCGCCCCCTGGGCTTTGTCATTATGGATGAACGAATCAGGCAAACAGATAGCCGTACTGATCCCGTATGGTGAGGATGAAGGTCTCCAGCTCCCGGGGCAGGTCGTTGGCCTCGTCCAGGTTATACTCCTGGGGCGCACCGGCCAGCCGCACCCGGACCTTGCCGCCCTCCAGGAACAGGACGCCGGCGTTGTGGGAGTCCTCCATATCCTCGGCGGTCTGGAACAGGGTGAACTTATCGTGGCAGGGCTCGGAGGCATAGGGGCAGAACTGGGTGCAGTTGCCGCACTCGTTGCACATCTTGTCCACGTGGAGGATCTGGTGGCTGCCGTCGGCCATGGCGATGGCCACGTTGGCACGGTTGGGGCAGGAATCCACGCAGTTTTCGCACACGGTGGAGCACTGCAGGCAGCGGCTGCCCTCCTGGCACACGCAGCCGCTCATGTTCAGGATGCCCTTCTTGGCCTGGGCGTCGGTCCTGGTGATATAGGCCTGCTGGGGAATGTCATAGGTGTAGGCCTGGCCGATGACCTCCTGGGCGAAGCGGGCGGCGTCGGCGATGCCCTCCACCACGGTGGCGGGGCCGCGAGTGGCGTCACCGGCGGCATACACGCCGGGCAGGTTGGTCTGAAAGGCGGGGCGGCCCTTCTTGTCCACCTCGATGCCGTTGGCGGCCATCAGGGCGCTGTCTACCTGCTCGCCTACGGCGGAGATCACCAGGTCGCAGGGGATGTCGAAGAACTCACCGCTGCCCACGGGACTGCGGCGGCCGGAGGCATCGGCCTGGCCCAGCACCATCCTTTCACAGGTCAGCATGCCGTCTGCCTGCTTCACAGGAGCGGCCAGCTCGGCAAAGGTCACGCCGTCCTGGAGGGCCAGGGCCAGCTCATGCTCGTCGGCGGGCATATACTTGCGGGTCCGGCGATACACCAGGGTCACATGGTCCGCGCCGGAGCGCTTGGCCAGGCGGGCGGCGTCCATGGCGGTGTTGCCGCCGCCGATGACGGCGATGCTGCCGCCGACGCTGATGTTCCCGGCCTTGACGCCCTTCATCCACTGGATGGCCCCGGCCACATCACCGGCGATCTCCAGCTTGCCGGGCTTCCAGGCGCCCACGGCGAACAGAATGTGGGTATAGCCCATGGCCTTCAGCTCGGTGACGGAGGGGGCAGGCGCGCCGCAGCGGACGTCCACGCCGTACTTCTCCATCAGGGCGATGTCCTTTTCGATGGTCTCGTTGGCGATGCGGAAGGAGGGGATCACGTGCCGGGGCACGCCGCCCAGGCAGCTCTCCCGCTCGAAGATGGTGGTCTCGATACCGGCCCGGCCCAGGAAGTAGGCGGCGGCAATACCGGTAGGACCGCCGCCGATGATGGCGGCCTTCTTGCCGGGGACCCGCTCCGGAACACGGATGGAGGCCATCAGGGCGTTATAGCCCTTTTCGGCGGCCAGCAGCTTGGTATCCCGGATGCGGACGGACTCGTCATAGAAGTTCCGGGAGCACTTGGTCTGACACCGGTGGGCGCAGATGGTGCCGGTCAGGAAGGGCAGGGGGTTCTTCTCGGTGATGAGCTTCAGAGCCGGGGCATACAGGCCCTTGCGGCACAGCTCCATATACTCGGGGATATCCTGGTGGATGGGGCAGCCGCCCTGGCAGGGAGCAGTGAAGCAGTCCATCCAGGGCACCTGCTTGTCGCTCTTGCGGCTGGGCAGGGGCTTGATGGGCTTGACATGGTGATAATCGGTGTGACTGGCGGCGGACAGCTGGCAGATGGCCTGGGTGTCCGTGCCGGAGAAGGGACGGTATGCCATGGGCTCCACCTTCTCCACCATCTGGTGCAGGCGGTTGTATCCGCCGGGCTTGAGGATGGTGGTGGCCACGGTGATGGGCCAGATCCCGGCGGCAAACAGCTTGTCGCAGTTGAAATACTCCGCGCCGCCGGCGAAGGAGATGCGCATCTTTCCCTTGAACTGGCGGGAAATGCGGTGGCACATCTCGATGGTCAGGGGGAACAGGCTGCGGCCGGACATGTACATCTCGTTGTTGGGCAGCTCGCCCCGGGTGGTGTCCACCGGGAAGGTGTTGGACAGCTTCAGGCCAAACTCCAGGCCGCAGCTGTCGGCCAGGGCCTGCAGGCGCTCAAACATGGGCACCGCGTCGGCCCACTGGAGATCCTCGTTGAAGTGGTGCTCGTCGAACACAATATAGTCATAGCCCATGGAGTCCAGGGTGCGGCGGGCGGTCTGGTAGCCCAGGATGGTGGGGTTGCACTTGACGAAGGTGTGCAGGTGCTTTTCGGAGATCAGGTAGCTGGCGATGCGCTCGATCTCGTCAGGGGGACAGCCGTGGAGGGTGGACACGGTGACGCTGCGGGACACCCGGGGGGAGATGGCGTCGATGAAGGCGGTCTCCTGGGGGAACAGCTCCTTCAGGACCTCCTTGCACTCGCCGAAGATGGCGGTGCGGCTGGCGTCCATCATACCGTCGATATAGGTGTTGACCTTCTCGCCCTTGATGCCCTCCAGGTCATAGCCCACGGACATGTTGAACACGAAGCCGTCGGGATCGCCGAAGCCGTAGACCTTGCTGAGGACCTTCAGAGCGCACCAGGCCTTGATATACTCGTCCATGGCCTGGGGAACGGTCAGCTCCGTGGACCACTCCTGGTTATAGCCCTCGTCGTTGGCCAGGATGCAGGGGCGGGGCACACAGGCGGCCAGATCAGCGCCGTCCATCTTCTGAACGGTCTTTACCTCGAAGAACCGGGCGCCGGCCGCATAGGCGGCGATGATGTTCTGGGCCAGCTGGCTGTTGGGACCGGCGGCGGGGCCGAAGGGGGTCTCGATGCGCTCGCCGAAGATAGGCAGGCTCTTGCCGGTGGCGTGGTACTGCTTATGCACACCGAACACGTCGCCGCAACCGGCGTACTCGGTGATTAGCCAATTCATGAGGGATTTGAAGGGAATGGGATACATTTTCTCGGACATGGGGGTTCCTCCTTTTTGAATCGTAAAAAATCAGCGCATCAATACACCCGGTTGTTCAGGCTGCCCCAGAGCTTCTTGGCGGCCTCCAGGATGTGGGCGTTTTCGGCCTCCTCGTCGATGCCCACCAGCTGGCGGTCCAGCATCAGGAGCTTGCCGCCCGCGATGGTGGTCTGGCACTGGCGGCCGGTCATGCCGAAGATCATGTGGCCATCGATGTTCTCGTCAGAGAAGGGGGTGAAGGGCTTATAGTCCATGACGATGATGTCCGCGGCGGCGCCGGCCTTCAGCACGCCCAGCTGCACCGGGAAATACTTTTCACCGATCTTGGCGTTGTTGCGGAACAGCATGTCCGTGACCTCGCACCAGCCCACGTTGGGCAGGCAGTTCTGGCTGCGCTGGGAGCACAGGGCCACCTTCAGGGACTCCAGCATATCGTTGGTATAGGCGTCGGTGCCCATGCCCAGCAGGATCCCCCGCTTGTGCAGCTGGAGCACCGGGCAGATGCCGATGGCGTTGCCCATGTTGCTCTCGGGGTTGTTGACCACCATGGTGCCGGTCTCCTTGATGATGTCCATCTCGGCGGTGTTCACATGGATGCAGTGGCCCAGAATGGTCTTGGGGCCCAGGATGCCGTGGTCCTGCAGGCGCTGGACGGGACGGCGGCCATAGTTTTGCAGGCTGTCGTACACGTCGTTCATGCCCTCGGACACATGGATGTGGTAGCCGGTGCGGCCATTGTTGGCGGCCACCATGCGGTCGAAGGTCTTGTCGCTGATGGTGAACAGGGCGTGTCCGCCGAACATAGCGGCCAGCATGGGGTCCCGGTTCCTTTCGCACTCGGTGATGAAGTCGGCGTTTTCCTGGATGGCCTGCAGGCACTTCTCCTCGCCGTCCCGGTCGGAGACCTCATAGCACAGGCAGGAGCGGATGCCGAACTTCTTGGCGGACTCGGCGATGGTGTGCAGGGAGCCGGGGATCTCGGCATAGGAAGCGTGGTGATCGAAGATGGTGGTAACGCCCTGCTTGATGCAGTCGATATACAGGGCGTCGGCGCTGGCCCGGGTCCCCTCCAGGGTCAGCTTGCGGTCGATGGCCCACCAGGTGCCGTCCAGGACCTCGTAGAAGTTGGTGGGATTGTTGCCCACGATGGACAGGCCCCTTGCCAGGGCGGAGTAGATATGGGTGTGGGCATTGATGAAGGCGGGCATGATGACGCCGCCCTTGGCGTCGATGAGGTTGGCCTGGGGGTATTTGGCCCGCAGGACGCTCTCCTGGCCCACCTCGGTGATGGTGGTTCCCTCATAGGCTACGGCGCCGTGCTCATAATAGCCCTTGCCGCCCTCGTCCCGGGTGATGAGTCTTCCGTTGATGACCAGATTCATGTGTGTTCCTCCTTATGAATTGTTCCAATGCTTCCGGGTAAAGAAAAATGTTTCAAACCTCCGGGTGGAGATCTGAAACACTCAAGCAACAGCCGAGTGATAGTTGCAGCCCGTGCGCGAGGCACTTCCTTACAGCTACCAATCTTGTATTGTTGCCTATATTCTACACGCTTTGGTATAAAAATGCAACAGAAATTTTAGCTCCAGCGGCAAAAAATGTGCAGGATTCCGAAAAAGCCAGCCGGGCCAGGCCGGAATCCCTATGAAAAAAATCTACAAAGTCGGGATACCGGTAATTTTGCGGGCGAAAGAGTCTGTATCGCGAAATTGTGAAATAATCATCAAATAGGCCGGAATCCACAATTTGCGGCGGCTGCCGGGTGCAAAGGAGGGAATGTGCATTTTTACAAAATGCACAAAAAACGCCGCGAAGATTTTACGGGCGCGAGGGACGATTTTCGGAATATCCCTCTTGAGTATTTGCCGGAATGGTGTTATTATCAGAACGGATGGGGGTATGAGCAAATTTCATCTACCCATTCGATTTTGAACAATCCTGGAACAATTTTTTGAGGAGGCAATTATTATGAATGCTTATCTGGCCAGCGTTCTGGAGAACGTCAGAACCAAGCATGGCAACGAGCCCGAGTTCGTGCAGACCGTCGAGGAAGTCCTGTCCTCTCTGGAGCCTGTCATCGAGAAGCACCCCGAGTATGAGAAGGTCGACCTGCTGAACCGCATGGTCGAGCCCGAGCGTATGTTCACCTTCCGCGTTGTGTGGTGCGACGACAATGGCCAGTGGCACACCAACCGCGGCTGGCGCTGCCAGTTCAACGGTGCCATCGGCCCCTACAAGGGCGGCCTGCGCTTCCAGAAGAACGTGTATGAGGGCATCATCAAGTTCCTGGGCTTCGAGCAGACCTTCAAGAACAGCCTGACCGGCCTCCCCATCGGCGGCGCCAAGGGCGGTTCCGACTTTGATCCCGCCGGCAAGTCCGACGCCGAGGTCATGCGTTTCTGCCAGAGCTTCATGACGGCTCTGTATCGCTACATCGGGCCCGACATCGACGTTCCCGCCGGTGATATGGGCGTGGGCGGCCGCGAGATCGGCTACCTGTATGGCCAGTACCGCCGCCTGAAGGGCGTGTGGGAGAACGGCGTGCTCACCGGCAAGGGCCTGAGCTACGGCGGTTCCCTGATCCGTCCCGAGGCCACCGGCTACGGCGCTATCTACTATCTGCAGGAAGTGCTCAAGCACGAGAATGACACCATCGAGGGCAAGAAGATCGCCATCTCCGGCTACGGCAACGTGGGCTGGGGCATCATGAAGAAGGCCGCTCAGCTGGGCGCTGCCGTCACCTACTTTGCCGGTCCCGACGGTTACGTTCACGATCCCGACGGCGTTATCACCGACGAGAAGCTGAACTACATCCTGGAGATGCGCGCCAAGGATCCTATGCACTGCAAGCCCTATGCCGACAAGTTCGGCTGCGAGTTCGTGGCTGGCGAGAAGTGCTGGGGCGTCAAGGATGTTGACGTGTACATGCCCGCCGCTATGCAGAACGACGTCCGCATGGAGTCCGCTGAGAAGATCGCTGCCTCCGGCGTGAAGTACTACATCGAAGTGGCCAATATGCCCACCACCAACGACGCTCTGAACTTCCTGCGTCAGCAGAAGGGCATCATCGTGGCTCCCTCCAAGGCCGTTAACGCCGGCGGCGTGGGCGTCTCCGCTCTGGAGATGGCTCAGAACTCCGAGCGTCTGGTCTGGACTGCCGAGGAAGTCGATGCTCAGCTGCACAAGATGATGAAGACCATCCATAAGGAATCCGCCGATGCCGCTGCCGAGTACGGCCTGGGCTATGACCTGGTGGCTGGCGCCAACATCGCCGGCTTCAAGAAGGTCGCTGAGGCTATGATGGAGCAGGGCTGCTTCTAAGCCGAAGGATAGGATATCATCCAAATAGAACCAACAGGGGTCCCGCAGAACTGCGGGACCCCTGTTTCTTGTCAAAAAGCCCCAAAGGTCAAAGCACTTCTGGGAGACAATTAAAGGACTCCTGCCGCCTTGGCAGGAGTCCTTTTTGTCCTCACGAATCCCGGTACACTGTGAACTGATAGACATTTGTCTCGGGCTGCGTCAGCGAGTAATAGCCGAAGCCCTGCAGCGATACGCCATACTCCTTCAGGAAGCGCTCAGCGTCCTCCCACTTTCCGAAGATCCGGCTCAGTTCATCCAACTGCGCACTCTGCGCAAGCTGGATGGCAAAGCTGCCGCCGTTCTTCTGTATCACCTGTGAAAACTGCTGCGCCAAAATCGGCCCGCAGTCGGCGTCGCTTTCCACCCGCGTATGATTGCGGGCATGATAGCTGCCCGACATGCTGTCGGTGCCCGGAACGGTGAAGCAGGACAGATAGCCGTCTCTGATGGGATAGATATCCCGAATCAGGTGGTTATCCACATTGAACCGGCCATACAGCAGCTTGTCCCCCTGGTTTCCCAGGTCAGCGGTGGCATCCAGATCATAGAATATGCCGTCAATTTCCGCCACATTCCACTGGTGCCCGTTCCCGCCGTCCAAGGGCGCGCCGGAAATCGACAGGCAAACGATTCCCATCTGCTCCAGGATCCATTGCATGGTTTTTCCGGTTCCGTCACACTTGGCCCGGCCTTCCACCAGCGCGCCGTAGGGCGTTGCGCAATACGGCGTGGACAGGTCGTAGACGCAGTGGCCAGTGACGTAGCGATAGGCATGCAGCTCCGCCTCCCGCTCAGAAAGGCCCGCCGCCCCGCTTACCACCTCCTGAACGATCCGGTCGCACTGCTGATAGGCCCGGCGATAGGTACCCTCATCCATATGGTAAGAAAGTTCGCTGATCCCCGTCACCATCTTTTCTCCGTCTCGATCAACGCTGTTGTAGTAATAGGTCGCATTGCCATCTATCTGGAACAGCTCCGGGCAGTTCCCATAAATCAGCGTCATCAGCGCCTCCATCTCGTCCATGCTGATGCTGCTTGGAAACTCGACCTCCGTCCGGAAATTTGCCACTGCCTGATATATAGCCAGGAAGTTTTCCAGCATCCGGTCATCCAGCTGCTGCACCAGATACCGGCAGTGATAGCCCGGAATGATTTTTTCCGCCTGCTCCCGGATGGCACTCAGCTCCCCGGCGGGTTTCTCCTCGTTGCCTGGTTCCGGTGTCTCAACAGGCGTCGGTTTTGTCTCGGGTAACGGCGCAGATGTCCCGCCCAGTACGCCGCTGAGCAGCAGTATCACCACTGCGGCCACGCACAGGACCGGCACGGCAATCCAGGCAGCTCCGACTCTGCGTCTTTTTTTCGGCGCAGAGCCTCCCGGGTATCCATAGCCGGCACCCGGCTGCCAGGTTTCGCCGTATCTCTGTTGGATTCCAGTGCCATTGTGCGGACTCCGCCGGCCGGACGGCCGCTGCCCGCTTGTCTGATCTCTGAATTCCAGCGCCATGATCAATGAAACGTGAATCCGCCGCCGGAGCCTGAGCTCTGCTTCGGCTGCTCATGCCCGCGCATAACCGCAGAGCTGCCTGTGCGGGGTGCAGGCTTCCAGGCCGGGGTAGCTGCCAGCAGTACCCACAGGATCAGCCAGCACCGGCCTGCCGGCACAAACAGCACCCGGCTGCCGATCTCCATCACCAGCGCGCCCGCCAGTGACTGCCCCAATCCCAGGATCACCATCGGCACGGTTTCCTCACCGCCCACGGCAACCGCCCGCAGCGCCGTCACCAGGGCGCCCAGCAAGGTCAGGAAAAGGACCCGCACCACGCCAAGAAACCATCCGGAGCCCATAGCCAGGCGATAATGAAGCATATCCCAGGCCGCAGTGGACTGAAGGGAATCTCCCCTGCTGCCGATTTCAAAGAGCAACTCAAACAGACCGGCCAGCACCATCAGCGCCACCAGGCCCACAGCCAGCATGGTCATGATCTGACCGATACCCTTGAATTGCATAAATCTCGTGCGCCGCCCCGTTGTAAGGCGCACCACCAGGCAGGTTATCGCCGCCAGCACAAGAAACAACAGCGCCATCAGCAGCGGCGTCCACATGGAATCCGCGTTCTTATTGTAAATCCCCGCGCACAGGTACCAGCTCACAAATCCGGCCACCAGAGACGCGCTCAAGGTCCTGATATCAAGCTTCAAATCTCTCTCCTCCTTATGTCAGAATACCACGCACAGCGCAGCAAGCACCGCAGCCAGCAGCGGCACCACATTGCAGAGCCGGTAAACCGTGCTGTACTCCTCCGGGTAGATCTCCATTGCGTTTGCCGCCCTGTATCGCACGGATAGGAATACCGTCAGCACACACCAGGAAACGCCCAGAAGCGCCAGCGCAACAAGCCAGTTGGCCGGGATCGCTTCCCGGGTGCCCAGCTGCCGCGAAGCCGCCAGAAGCAGCATAGCCGCAGCGCCCCAGAAGCCCTGCATCACCACCTTGTACTTTCCGGCCAGCGTGCCCAATCGCGCACAGATCCACCAAAGCACGCCCAGGCCCACCAGCAGCAGGATAAAACGCATATCCTGCAGGGCCGCCATAGAAACGGTCAGCAGCGCCAGCAGCGCCAACGGCGCATGATACCATTTGGCAGTGACCTGACCCTTCTGCTCCAGCAGCTCATACACCGCGCCCGCCACCGGAACGCCCAGCACGCTGATCAGCCAGCAATCATCTGCGTCCAGCCGCATGGCGCCGGCGCGCCAGTTCAGCAGCAGGATGTAGGCCGCCCATACCAGAAGCCGGGCCGCCCGATATATACTTTGCTTTTGCGCGCCTTTTTCCAGCGTCAGCGCAGCCAGCAGCACCGCCCCGGCCACCATAGGCCAGCCCAGATGCGTAAGCTTTCCCACGCGGGAGCAAAGGTCGCTCCATCCGGAGGATACCGCAGCCAGGACAACAGGTGTCAGAAAGGCGTAAAGGACGCTGGCCAGCACGCAGATGTGCAGCCGGGACTTCTCCTCACCGTCCCGCAGCTCGCGGGCCAGGAACAGCCCCGAGAACAGCACCGGCGGCACAAACAGCCAGAGTTGTCTTGCCGACTGCGCATCCAGCAGGTATCGGAACATTCCCTAAAATGCCAGCAGCTGCATCAGAATCAGGATCGCATACCGCAGGACGTTCAAAGCCGCATTCGGGAAATACTTGCGCACGGCGCTCAGTCCCACAAGCAGCAGTCCGATGCAGAATACCGCCAGGTTATCCTTGAAGCTGAAAGAAAGGCCTTCCAGGCTGGCCTCCAGCACGCCGGATATCCGGTCAGATGACAGCTGTGCCGGGGTCAGGGCATAAAGGACGCCCCATGCCAGCCCAAAGGCTGGCCCGGTCTGATAGGTACTCTTCTGAAATCCACCCTTAGACGCCAGCGGGATAAGCAGGATCCCCAGCACCAGCAGTGCCGGAACCAGCGCGCCGGGCTCGGTCAGCACTCCTCCCACAGCCAGACGCGCAGCCGCAAAAATCACCGTGGCCACATACGCGCCGATGTTCATGAAATAAGATGTACTCATACTGTGCCTCCCCTCAGACCAGGCATAGGATGTTCAGCAGCCAGCAGGCAGCCAGGGCGGCATACACAAAGCGGTAGGAGCCGTAGGGGTCCATAACCAGCCTCGGTCTAATGTCCGACAGCTGCAAAATACGCTTGGTGTAACCGGAAGATGCACTGGCCGCAGAGGAATCCAGCCACCGCTCATCCTCCTCAAAGGTCTCCAGCAGATTGTCCAGCACCTCCGTCAGCAAGGCAAAGTACCCACTGTTCAGATTCTCCAGCTGCTCCCGGAATTTCCGCAGCGTGTTCTCCACATCTGTGCATTCCTGCACGCGGTTATAGGTCCTATAGTACTCCTTGACGCTGTCCACGTAGTTGTTATAGGCCCTCTTGTCGCCGATGCCAAAGAAACGGTTCGCGCAGAAATTAGTGCTGGCCTGGACAATCCGGTCCGCCGCACTGTCCAGATACGTCTGTTGGTCCCGTTTCTGTCCCTGGATCTCCTGGATCGCGCCTTCTACAGCCGCCTTCAGGTCATCGCCGTTGCGGCTAAGCAGGAATGCCGCATAATAGGGGCCCAGTTCCGGATTCTTTGCAATATCACACAGCTTCCGGAAGGTTCTGCCAATCAGGGAGTCATCCGTTGCATCTTCGTCCAGGAGGCTCTTGGGCAGTTCTCCCTCCAGCGCAGCGCGGTTTCTCCCGCGCTGTCCCTCACAGCGGGTGCACCAGTTGCGGGCCGCCGTGTCCCAGGGACTCGGCGCTTGTCCGTGAGGCTGAACGCCGAACGTGCGCAGATCCTCTATGTCGATATCCGGCAGCATCAGGTTCGGGCATCCGTGTGTCACGTCGTTGTATACCTGCTGGGCCGTCAGTCCGATCTGATCCACCCAATCGTCCACCGTTTTCCTGGTGAGCTTCTGTCCCAGCTGATCCTTTCCCACCGCTTCCTTAAACCGGCGCATGAAGCCTGCCGCCAGATAGATGGAGATCTGGGTCATGGGAATTTCCGCGCTTGCCGCTCCCAGAATATGATAGGACAGATTGGCGCCATGCATGCGAGGCAGCCCGCAGACACCGTTAGCCACCTCAACCAGATAGCCCCGCATGGTCAGGCCGTATTCCGGTGTTGACGTGCTGCTTCCACCCGCTGCGTTCTTGCTGGCAGCAGGAAGCTGCACCTCTGCCAGATAGGCCATAACATACTCCTTCATTGTCGCTGTATGTCGTATATCGTTCGGTTTTCAGTAATTGCTTATCGGCGTCCGGGTGCCGCGTCAATGCGGATACCTGTGCGATTCTTTTCGTCTGCATAGATCAGCGTCATTCCCGCATAGACATCCGTCTCCTTCAGTGCCATTCCATTGACGTAAAACGGAGTCTTGGAGCAGAACTTCAGCCGTCTGCCGGGTTTGGTGACAAACCAGCACTGGTCCGCATTCAGGCCGCAGGGTCCGACCATAAAATAGCTCAGCTTGAGCTTGCCCCGAAAGCTGGCATGGCTCCGCGACATACCGGCACAGGAACGATCCAGGTTGACCACCTTCAGTTCCCCCTTCCACAGCGGGTGCGTTACACTCCAGATCGTGACACCCGCCACAATGACGCCCACCACAGCCACCGCCAGCGTGATGAAAATGGCCAACGTCAGGTTGGTGACCTTAAACCGGAAGGTGATCTGTGTCTGTGCGCCCTGGGCGTCCACCGCAGCAATAACCAGATCGCCGCTGCGGCTCTTGCTGGTCTCCACGTTTAAGGTATCCCCATCGATGGCCGCGGTATCGCTGACCAGCTGAGACGATACGATCACATAATGCAACGTATCACCCGACGTATTGGAAAAATATTCTCCCAGCTTAAAGCTGCGGTGGCGGCCGGACACCGGCGTCACCACAACCTTTTCCTCCACCAACGTAACGCCGCCCACCGCCGTCGGAGGTGTGTTGCCGAAGTTCACCGCCGCGTCGCCGCTCTGGTGCACCAGGCTGCTTTATTAGATATTTGCCATTCTCTTTTAATCGTAATTCGGCACATTCAGAAACGCATTCACCCGCCCCGGCATAGGATGGAGTACCCGCGCCGGAGAGACGGCAGGGAATCTGTATGCGTGAGGTGCGCCATGAACATACATAACGCCTCTGACTCCGGCGGCGGCTCCCTGCGGGACCTGCTGGGCCGGAACATCGGCCGCCGCGCGTCCGCCAGCTTCCTGGTGGGCTCGTACCGCCTGGTGCGGCAGGAGGGCATCCTGGAGGCCGTGGGCACGGACTATCTGGTGCTGCGGCAGGGGGATTTCTCCACCGGCTGCGACCTGTACGCCCTGAAATTCATCGAATTTCACGACGATCCCCCGGTGTGACCGTTGCGCCCGGCGGCGGATCGTGGTATGCTGGGGGCAGTGAGGTGAGGGGATGTACTATGTCTATATGCTCTGGTGCCGGGACGACACCCTGTATACCGGCACGGCGTCGGACCTGTGCCGCCGGATGCGGCAGCACCGGGACGGCGGCGCCGCCTGCGCCCGGTATACCCGGTCCCATCCGCCCCGGGAGCTGGCCGGTGTCTGGCGCACGGAGGGCCGGGGAGAGGCCCTGCGTCTGGAGTACGCCGTGAAGCGGCTGTCCCGGCAGGGGAAGCTGACGCTTCTGCATCGGCCGGAAACGGCGGCGGACCTGCTGCCGGGCGTCGCCGCCGAACCGGTGCCGGGCATGACCCTCGCCATGTGTCTGGAGGGAGAATTTCATGAATAAGCTCTACGCCGCCCCCATGGAGGGACTTACCGGTTATCTGTGGCGGCAGGTCCACGCCGCCCTGTTCGGCCCGGCGGACAAATACTTCACGCCCTTTCTTTCCCCCAACGCCACCCGCACCTTCCAGCGCAAGGAGCTGGACGAGATCGACCCGGCCCACAACGCCGGGCTGTATGTGGTGCCCCAGCTGCTGACCAACCGGGCGGAGCACTTCCTGTGGGCCGCCGGCGAGCTGTATGCCCGGGGCTATCGGGAGATCAACTTCAACCTGGGCTGTCCGGCGGGCACCGTGGCCGCCAAGCGCAAGGGCTCGGGCCTGCTGGCCTATCCCCAGGAGCTGGACCACTGCCTGGAGGAGATCTTCGCCGGACTGCCCCGGGGGATGTCCGTGTCCGTCAAGACCCGCATCGGGAAAAATGACCCGGCCGAGTGGCCGGGCCTGCTGGCGATCTATCGCAAGTACCTCCTGTCGGAGCTGATCGTCCACCCCCGGATCCAGAAGGAGTTTTACAAGGGTGTCCCCCACCGGGACGCCTGGGCCGCCGTGTCGGGCCCCTGGCCGGCGGTGTATAACGGAGACATCTTCACGCCGGAGGACGCCGCCGCCCTGTGCCGGGATTATCCCGGAACGGACGCGGTGATGCTGGGCCGGGGCCTGATGCGGGACCCCGCTCTGCTGCGGCGTCTGCGGGGCGGCCCCGCCGCCTCGGCGCAGGAGCTGCGGACCTATCACGACCGCCTGCTGGAGGCCTACCGCCAGCGGCTGTCCGGCGACCAGCCGGTGATGCACCGGATGTGGGAGTTGTGGGCCTATCTGTCCGCCGGATTCACCCAGCCGGAACCGTATCTCAAGCGTATGCGCAAGGCAAAGAACCTCCCCGAATACCGGGCCGCCGTAGACGCCCTGTTCCGGGAGCAGCGATATACAACATAAAAGACAGCACCGGAAACCTGGCGTTTCCGGCGCTGTCTTTTTCACTCCGTCATGGGGATGTTATACTTCCCCATCAGCTTCTCAAACCGCCGCTTCTGCAGGGGCGTCATCCGGTCCCGGTACTGCAAAAACAGCTGCTTCACCCGGCCGGTGTCCCCCTGGCTGAGATAGGTGTTCATGGTCCGCTCCAGGCTCTCGCTGGCGGTGGAGCTCAAAGATGCCTTCCTGCTGCCGCCGGAGGAGGAGCGGGCGCTGCCGCTCCTGGCGGCAGAGGCCTCCAGCTTCTGCTGGGCCAGGGCCGCGTCCTGTTCCTGCTTGGCCCGGCTGGCATAGTACTTCATCAGTGCCAGATAGTTGCTGTAGTCCTGCTTTTCCAGGGACTCGTACCGGTCCCGGGCCTGCCGGGAGGCGTCCTGCCAGTCCTCCACCCGGTCCCGCCACTGGCCATAGGCGTCCTCATCCTGGCCCTGCAGCAGCTTATACTGATCCAGCAGCGCCTGACCCTGGGTCTCATACCGGTCCCAGGCATCCTGCTGTAGCTGGGGCACCAGCGCCGCCAGCTCCTGCATATAGCGGTTATACTCCTGCTGGCCCGCCTGCCGGGCATAGGAGGAGTCATAGCCACCGGTCAGGCCCGCCGCCTGGCCCAAGGTGTCCTCCATGGCCGTCTGCCCCTGCCGCTGATACAGCCGGGCATAGCGCCGGAACATCTCGTCCCGGCTGGGGTCATAGGAAAAGGCCTCCCGGCTCTCCATCTGCCGCAGCAGGTCCTCCATCCGGTCCGCGTAGGGGGAGGTGTAGTCCCCGGGCTGCTGGGCCGCCAGCTCCTCCCAGCTGCGCCGGGCCTCCTGGGTCTCCCGGGAGGGGGTATACCCCTTCTCCAGGTCCGCCAGCCGGTCCTGGGCAGACTGCAGTCCCAGGCTGGCCCAGGTCTTGCTGCCCGCCACACCGTCCGGCGTCATGCCCGCCCGGCGCTGATAGTCCATCAGGGCAGCCCGGGTCTTTTCACCGAACCCGCCGTCCACCTCCAGGGAATAGCCCGCCCGGTTCAGGGCCTGCTGCAGCCGCCGCACCTCCTGTCCGGAGGAGCCGTACCGTAACATGGGATAGCTTGATGCCATATCGTTCATCCTTTCTTCTCACGCCGTCCTGCGCCAGACATACACAGCCAGGTACGGCGGCATATTGTTGTGGGCGGCTCCCCCGCCTGCCGAGGCGGACGCACCCCGATACTCGTTCCTGCGCCCGTCCGCGTCGTACAGCCGGATGGCCGTCACGCCGGTGACGGTAGACTGCCCCGTGAAATCATATCCATGGGTATGGGCGGGCATCTCCGCCTTGGTCAGAGTGTGTTGGGCCTCGCCGCCGGTTTCCCCCCGTTCATAGACGTCCCCCGCCGCCAGCAGAAACCGGTCCTTCACCCGCTGCCAGGTGCCGCCGAACAGCGTCTCCGGACTAATCTCTGATGCGGACAGATATATGCTGCCTACCGGCCACACGGCATCCAGCAGACGCTTGCCCCGGAACCATACGTCCCAGTCCGGCGCGATATCAACGGCCTTGTCGTGCTCGGCGTACTTGCCCACGCCCACGGCCGTGCCGCCCTGGGCCAGATGCACCGCCACCGCCGCCGTGGGGATGGCGTATTCCACGGTCCGCACGGAGCCCAGCGCGTCCACCGCCGACAGCTCCAGCTCATAGGACGCCGTTTTCAGCACCCCCTGGATCACCTGCTCCTGCCCGTTTTCCAGGGCGGTATACCCGCCGTAGCTGCCGCCCACCGGCCGCAACCGGTATCGCACCGTTACGGCGTTATGTCCGCCCACCGATGCGCACCCGCCGGTGCACGCCACCTTCACGCAGTCGCCGTCATCCCGCAGCACCCCGTCCGCGCCGCACCGGCCCAGCAGCCGGGCCGTCAGCGTGGGATTGGCATACGGCAGCACCTCCACGGCCTGCCCCGCCGCCGTGGTCCACCGCCCCCGGGAGTCCGTCACCCGGACCTCCGGCGTGAGAGTCCCCGCCTGCCGGATGATCCCCGTCTCACCGGTCAGACCCTCCACGGTCTGCCCGGCAAACTGCATCCGGCAGGACCGGACGCTGCTGCCCCGGACCCCTGCCGCCGTCACCTGGAACCCCAGGCGGCTGTATCCCCGGACGCACACACCCCACCCGGCAATGACGGCGTTGTCATTCACCACCTGGGCCGCCAGACTGGCGGTGGGCTTCACCTCCTCCGGCACATACAGCTTTATTGTGCAGGAGCTGGTCCCCACCACGCTGCTGCCGGAATAGGTGGTGGCCGTCAGCACACAGTCCCCGGCCACCGCATCGGTGATTTCCTCCGCCAAGGACAGGGGCGGCGTCCATGTCACCCTTGTCTCCCCGGTTTTCCCGCACACCGCGCCATGGGCGCTGCCTATCTGATAGTTGATCTTGTGAGTAAAACCTGCATCCGCCCGCTGCACGGTAATGCTTCCCGTCTGCCCCAGGGTCATGGCCCCGGCCTGGAGGCCGGATGCCCGCGGGATCACCGGCAGCGCCACGGTTTGGGCTACCGACAGCGACGCCGGCGTCCATTGGGAGGTAAAGCCGCTGTACCACGCTGCGGACAAGGCCGCGCTGCCGCTGCCGTCGGAGCGGTGATTCACTGTCACCGAGCCGCTGCCCAGCTTATACCATCCCTTGCTCTCATACCGATACGGCTGATACACGGTTTTCCCCTGCAAAATATACCGGCAGCTGTTGGCCGCCTGGTTGTACGACTCCCCGGTCCCATCGTAGATGTACAGCGCCAGGGCCAGAGTAGACCGGTTTTCCGCCGGGTCCTGGCTTACGGTATAGTCCAGCCTCAGCCGCCACCCGGTGGCGGACACCGCCCCGTAAATACTCGCCATTTTACCCTCCGATCCACCGGAAGGCCAGCCCCGAAGCCGTGGTGATCTGCCACTTGCCCAGGGTCACCCCCTCCAGTACCGTGATATTGGTGATGTACAGCCGGTTGTTGGACACATACGCCACCTCGTTGGCGTCCTGCCAGAAGGACAACCGCTGGGCGGTGAAGGTGGCCCGGAAGTTGTTCTGATCCACCACCGTCTCCCCGTCCACGTCCGTCACTGTCAGCCCCTGACCCACGGCCACGCCGTATACAGGCACGGCCCCGTCATAGCCCACGATGCCGGTGCGGATATAGCCCTCCGTCTCCGTCTTATACTGTCCAAAGGCGGCGCTGACGGCGTCGGTGTTGGCCTTCAGATCCGAGCAGAAGCTGTAATACTGGGTCAGCGCCTCCGGATTTGCCTCCAGATACGCGCTCAGCCGCTCCACATACGTTCCGAAATCCGACACCGCCACATATTCGCCCTCCAGCCGGGCAGACAGCTGCTCCATCTGCCGCTTCACCAGCCGGGCAGTTTTGACGATCAGGGATTTCAGCTCCTGATAGCCCGTGCTCTCCTTCCGGCCCGTCCCCTGATGAGTCGACGTTCCGCCGCCGGACGCCGCCCCGGTGCCGCCGGATTCCAGCTGCCCCAGGGCAAGATTCAGCTGCTGTGCCATCTGGAACAGATACGCATATTGGGCAACGGCCATCTGCTGGGGACTGCCGTTGGGCGCGGGAGGCATAGAAAGCGTCACGGCCCGTCACTTCCCTTCTCATACACCGCCGACAGGCTGTAGATCCGGCAGCCCCCCTGGCCGGTAAGCCGCAGCCGCAGCTGACGGCACCGCCTGGGCCGCACATGCATGGTGCACGCCCGCAGCCGCCCCACGCCGCAGAGACTTCCGGCAGGCTGCCAGCTGCCGCCTTCGTCATAGCTGACCCAAGCCCGGACAGTGCTGTCCGCCTCCGGCAAAAGCCGCAGGCTCAGCCGCACCAGATACCGGCTCTCCGGCGCATCCAATCCCAGTTCCCCGGTTTCCGCCAGCCACTGCACCGGCCCCTCCCGGTTCTCGCCGGAGCCCTTCATAGCCAGCAGCTGCCCCGCCGCCGTCAGGCAGTACAGGTCGCCGCCCCAGGGCGCAAAGCCCACAGCCTCCACGCCGTCCTCCCGATACCAAAGGCCCTGCCGGGTGTCCAGCACCAGCAGGTGCCACGCGCCGTTTTCATCGGCAGCTGAGAGATAATAGGACCCGTCCAGAGCCCCCGCCACGGCGTTGTGATACCGCATCTCTCCCAACGCCTGAGATACATGCACCGGCATGCTGCCGTCAAACACGCACACGCCGCCCTGGCTGTGGTAATACAGCTTTCCGTCCACCACCCGCAGGCTGCCGCTGCTGCCGGACTTCACCCCGGCGCACTGCACCGTCACGATCTGATGGGCGCCGCTGGCGCTGGGATACACCCGTTCCACGCAGTTTTCCTTGAAAAACAACGGATTCCCCAGATAATCCGCCGCTCCGGTGAAGGCCCCGTCGGAGCCGCGGGACGCGGCATAGCTGTCGGTAGACAGCCCCGCATAGCAGTTCCAGTTTTTGAAGTCCCCCAGCTTGCTGGCATAGACGGCGTTCACCGCCTGGCCGTCCACGATGCCGTACTTGCACCCCCACAGCCGGTTGCCGCTTTCCACCACATAGTCCATGTCCGGCACGGACCGCTCCACCGTCACCGGCTCCGTCTGGGACGACAGCCCGCCGGGCAGCGCCGTCACCACCAGGCAGTCCTCCTCTGCGGCCCGCAGCTGGAAGCTGCCGTTCAGCGCCTCCTCCCGGCATCCGCTGACGGATACGCCGTCCCCGGCCCGGAAGCCCACGCCGATTCCGGCGGCGTGAAGCCCCACGCACACGTCGTCCACCTCCGTCCAGCCGTCCTGGCCATACTGCCGCAGGGCAGTCTCATCGCCGCCGGTATCCAGCCACAGGCTGCCGGCCTCCGGCTCCTCCGGGGCCTCGTCCGCCGCCAGATACCCGCTGTACGCTGTGCCGTCGGGCCGGCACAGGGTGAAGGATACCTCCCCCTCGGTGACGCGCTTATTTTCCAGGCTGCCGAAATCCGTCAGGTCCTTGGTGTTGATGTACAGCTTGTCCGGCCAGATCAGCAGCCACGCGCCCATGCTGACCAGCTGCTTCTTTCCCTCCGACAGCACCAGCCCCGCCGCGCTGCCATTTATATACAGGGTGTGCCCGTCCACCCAGATAAGCCCGTCCTTGGCGGTCAGGCCCCCGGGAGCGGTAACGCTTCCCGCTATCCCCCGGGGGCGGCGCACCGTCAGGGTGGGATACCCCTGGGCGCACAGGTTCTCCATCTCCCGGAAGCTGCCCTCCTGCCCTCTGGGCCGCCGGTCCAGTCCCGGGAACCGATTCACCGTCACCCGGCTCTGCCTGGGTGCGTTGAGCTTCGGAAAGTACATACGCTTCCCCCTCTCAGCACAGCCGCAGGGCCCGCGCCTGCCGCCGGGGCATATGCCCCCTGCACCAGTGATCCCGCAGGGTCATCAGCCCGTTGTTCCACAGGGCCATGGCGTTGTTGTACCGCTCCAGCTCCCCGTTGGCATAGTGGATCTGTGCCTCCACATAGTGGCGGTACAGGCCGTCATAGGGCGCCGGCGCCAGCAGCGGCGCCGCGTCCGCCAGCTCGTCGGGAAGCTCTGCCTCCTCCCCGCCCTCGTGGGCGCGGACCACCTCCTCCAGCACGAAGCCCTCCGCCTGCCGCAGCCACCGGCGCTTCTGTTCCCCGGGATAGCTGTTGGGCAGCAGGTCGTCCACCTGGGCCAGCACCTGCCCTGCCGTCATCTGCCCCATCGCCGCGCCTCCTCTCTCAGTTGGCCATCCGGTCCACATAGCGTCGGGCGGTGTCGGCCATCATCTGTGCGTTTTCCAGCACCTCCGCCACATAGTCCGGCACCTGGACCTCCACGCCCTTCATGATCTTCCAGCTGCGCCCGTTAACGGACACGATCTGGAAATTTTCCTCGTTCTTTCTGCCCCGATGCAGCAAAACGGTTTTCTTCACAGCAAATCGCTCCTTTCATCCCCCGGAGGCGGGCCGGGGCCCGCCTCCGGCCTGTGTCAGTTGGCCTTGTCCTCGCCGGAATAGGACGAACCGCACTCCACCCGCACGATATACTCGTCATACAGAATGGCGGCGGCATGGATGCCCTTCCAGCCCACACTGGAGCGCTGGTCCAGGGGATCGGCGGTGCCGGAGGAGCCCCTGGGCTTCACGATGACCTCGGTGCCCTCGGACAGATCCACCACGCCGTAAGCGCCCTTGCCCAGGAACAGACAGCCGTACACGGCGCAGCCCTGGCTGCCGCCCTCACCGGGATAGATCACGTCGTTGTCCGCCGCCGTCACGGCGGTGTCCAGGGTCAGCTGGCTGGCGGTATTGCCCACCACCTTGCAGCGCTTGCCGCCCACCAGCACATACCGGCCCTTCAGGGCATTGGCGGCCACGGTGCCGCCGTCAAAGCCCACAGCGGCGGCGTTTTCCACCTTCCCGTTGACGCTCAGCGTCCGGCTGTTCTTGGCCAGGTCATCGCCCCGGAAGATCTTTGCCTCGGTGGTCTCCACGAAGCGCACGCCGTGCAGCTCGCCGATCTCGCCGGAAAACAGCTCCGTGGCGGCGGCATACTGATGGGCCGCCACCCAGGCGGGGTCCTGCCGCAGGTCAAAGGCCACGCTGGGATGGAGAATGCAGACGTACTTGCCCTCAAAGGTGGGGGCGTTCATCTTCTTCAGCTGGGTGGCGGCCTTGGCCACCAGCTCGCTGGTGAGCTTGCACCCCTCCGTCAGGTCATAGCGGTGCAGCACGGCGGTCTGGCCGCCGTCCGCCCCCAGCTTGGGGGCATAGATCACCTGGCTGCCCTGCTGGATCTCATTGCGGGTCACGGTGTCCAGGGTCAGGCCCATGTTGCTGCCGTGGCGGTCGGTGATCTCCAGCACCACATCGTCGATGGCGGTCAGATCCAGCAGATCGGACACGGTGGTATAGTCGCCGTACTGGGCCAGCTCCTTGGTGATATAGCTGACGGAGATGCCGCTGCCGTCGGGAGTCACGCCCTCGGTCAGAGGCGTCAGCGCCTTCTCGAAGGAGCCGAACTTGCGCCATTCCACGGTCTTGCCGCCGCCGGTGGGCAGTGGCTTGGTGGCGGCGAACTGGTTGTGCACCAGCTGGGGCTTGGCGTTTTCCAGAAGCTCCATGCCGTAATAGGTTTTCATCTCCGCGCTGAGACCGCCGTGACCGGTGGTCTGGGTATTGGCCTCGCCTGCAAACAGCTGCAGGTCATACAGATCGTTCATCATATGTTTTCCCCTTTCTTCATTCCGCGTATTGTTCCTGTCCGGAGGTTCAGAAGCTGATCTTCTCCCCGTCCATCACCCGTTTCCGGATGTCCGCCAGCTCCCGGCTTGTGAGCTTTCCCGGGTCCGGACGGCTGACGCTGGCGCTGCGCCCGGCATTTTCCGGGATGCGCCGCCCGCCGCTTTCCACCACCCGCACCGCCTGCCGGGCCGCCACCTGGGCGGCGAAGTGCATGGCCTTGGCGGTCAGCTCCCGCCGGTGCACCATCTCATAGGCCTCCCGGGGCTCCACCCCCGCCTGCACCAGCCGGAAAAACCGGGGGTTCTCCATCTCCTTCTGCAGCCGGAACTCCGGGTGCACCATCCGGACCTGCTTCTCCTGCTCCGGCAGCCGGTCCAGGTAGTACTGGATCTGCACCTGCCGCAGCTTCTCCCGCTGCCGCAGGTCCGTGACCTCCTGCCGCAGGCCCCGCAGCCGCCCATCCAGAATTTTCTTCACCCTGGCGTCAAAGTCCGACTTATACCGCCCCCGGATCAGCTCCTCGAAGTCCTCCTGCCGCTCCCCGGCGTCGGGAGCCGTATCGCCCGTGTGTGTTCCGGCCTGCGCCGGGTCCTCCGGCCGGGTCAGCTGCCCCAGCCGCTCCGATGCTTCCTGCATATCTGCTCCTTTCCGTGGTAGGCCACGACCCTCTATGCTCACGCCTCCAGGCGAACGCACGCCGGATATTTTCCCGCCAGCTGTCCCAGCCCGCAGCGGATCACCTGCCACTCTGCCCGGCAGTCCCCCTCCGCCGCCACCGTCACCAGGCCCGGCCTGATCACCAGCTCCCGCAGCTGTCCCTTTTCCTCCAGCGCCCCGATCAGGGCAAACACCAGCGCCGACGCCGCGGCGCACACGATGTCCTCCCCTCTGGGCGCATAGTCCGCATGACCCCGCAGGGTCATCCGGTTCTCCCCGAACACCGCGCAGATCACCGGGGCCTCACCGCCTCCTGGGTCTGCCGGCGCATCCGGTCCATGGCGCTGACCGGCCGCACTTCCGCCCCGGCGGCGGAGCCCGGCTGAACCGGCTGCCGCTCCATGGCCGCCGCCTGTCCCTGAAGGATGCTGCTCATCAGCTGGTCCTTGTTCTTGAAGTCCATCAGTTCCAGGCACCGCAGCGCCTGATCCGCCATATCCGCCCGGAAGAACCCCATCTGGAACAGCTGCAAGGCTAGCTGGTTATACTCCATGGTCTTGTAGGGATTCTCGTCCTGGGCCGACACCTCCAGGTCGAACTCCGGCACCCGGTACCCGGCGATCACGCCGTCGTCCACCGCCTGGGGCTGAAGCCCCCGGCTGTCATAGGTGACGAACTCCTCCCGGCCCATGGCCCCCAGCAGCCGGAACTGCCTGGGCAGGCTGTAAAACTGCCGGATCAGCTCGATGCACAGGGTCACCACGTCGGAAAACGCCTCGTATCCGTCGTCGATCATGTTCCGGGACAGCTTGCCCCCCGCCTCCTGCAGGGCGGCGATGGCCGTGGCGGCGGTAACGCCGCCTGCGGTGCCGCCGTTGGCCACGTCACGGTTCCCCGCCGTCTCCTTCATCTCCGCGATCTTGCTCTGCAAAATCGCCACATACACGCTGTCCAGTCCCGCCGTCTGGATGGGCGCGATGGAATCGCTGCCCAGATTTCCGTTGGTGTGGACAAAGGGCCTTGTCCAGTCGGCATATTCGTTCTCGTTCACTGCCCCGTCGCTGCGTACGAAGAACCGGGGCGTGGCCGAGGCCAGGGTATTCTTGAGGATAGCCTGGTTCATCAGGTCGATCTGCTTCTGAGGGGACTTGCACAAGTCCACATACCCGTACCCCGCCGGGGTCCCCTCCTCCGGAAACAGCACGTCGAACACAAAGGGATACTTTCCGTGGTCGTACCAGCCCTTCTCTCGCATATCCGGGTCGTTTTCTGTGGCATACAGCACCGTATCCCCCACGAACTTGCAGTATTGCAGCACCTTCCGCCCGTTCTCCCGGGTGTGATAGTACCAGTCCACCACCAGCACCTTTCCGGAGGTGTCCACCGCATCGTCATACAGATACCGGCTCACGCTCCAGCCGCCCCGGTCAGCCTTACCCTTGGCCCATGGATACCGCTCCTCCAGGGCCTCCCGGTCCTGCAGCTCCGTGGAGAAGAAGTGGGGCGAGTCCTGGATATCCGTGACCCCCGGCTCCCAGAACAGGTTCAGCAGGTCCATCCGCCGGATGGCGATGTCCCCCAGTCCATTGAGCTTCCCCGCGTCCCAGAACACGCCGTACACGGCGCACCCGGATTTCAGCTTGTACCACCACGCGCTGGAATACGTCCGCTTGAACCCGTTCTTCTTCAGCACCACCGGCAGGATTCTCGTCAGCTTCCGGGCCTCCTCCCGGTCCCCGGGCTCCCGGGGCAGCACCGTGGGCTCCGGATAACAGTCCATGGCGTCCGCGTGCTTGGACAGGATGCAGTTCACCAGCCACCCGCTGGTGGGCTGCGGGTCTGCGGGATTGCCGCCCTGCCCCGCCTTCTCCATCTGCTGCCAGTGCCGCAGCTTCCAGAACTGCTCGTTGTCGATGATGCGCTGCTCCAGCTGCCGCTTCCCGGCGTGATACCGTCTCAGGATCTCTGCCGCCCGGCGCACCTCCTCCGTGCCGATTTTCGGCCTCTGGGGCTCCTGCTTCTGTTCCATTGACCGCCCTCCTTTTTCGTCGTTCTGCATCCCCCCTCTTTTCCCGGAAAAATATACGCCCTGTTGCCGTATACAGGGCAACAGAGCGCATTTTTCAAAAATATTCCTTTTTTAATTGGCCAGCTCCCGGATCTGATCCTGGATCAGGCGCCCGGCGGCCTGGGCCAGCTGGTCCATCCGTCGGATACGGGCCAGGTCCTTTCCGTATATCCGGTCCGCCGCCGGAACGCTGTCCTGCTCCCCCATGAAGATGGCGGCCACCCGGATGCCCCGGCGGCGCAGGTCCCGCACCTCGTCGGCGGTGTCCTCCACCCCGGCCTTGCCGTCATATTCCCGGCTGATGGGGTTCTTTCCGTTGGGGGGAATCCGGTGGCTGTCGTCGGGATTGGCGTCAGTGAGGATCAGCAGCAGATGCTTCTCCGCCGGAGCCGACTGCATCAGCTCCTCCATTCCCCGCAGGGCCAGACCGTCCCGGTTCCACCCTGCGGCGAAATAGTCGAATATCCGCCGCTCCCCCTGCTTGTCGCCGTACTCCTTCAGCACCCGCAGCACCGTATAGCCCCGCAGACTGCAGAAGCTGGTGACCCGCACGGGAATGCCGCAGTTCAGCAGGCTCTTGGCCAGGATATACCCCTGGGCCGCGATGGTCTCCTGACAGTGCAGCCGGGAGGCCGAGCCGTCCAGCAGCAGGTCCACGCTGAAGCCGGGCTTCGGCTCCTGATCCTGCCGCAGAAACACCCGGTCGTCCCCCAGCACCGGCTCCCGCCATACCCTGGCCCCGTCCAGCCAGCCCTGCCGGGCCGTCACGGCCTCCGGCTGTTGGTGCACCAGCATACAATTGCGGATTTGTTCCGTCAGCCGCAGCAGGGCGCTTTCATACAGCTCACTGTTTTCGGCATAGGCCGCCCGGTTCAGCCGGGCCTGTTCCGCCGCCTGTTCATACAGCTGCTGGCTGTCGCTGCTGGGCGGCACGTCCGCCGCCGGGTCCCCCCGGGTAAACCACAGCCGGCACCCCAGGTGATTCCCGGTGCACCGCTGCTGCTCGATGGCGCTCAGCTGCTTGGGGGCGTACATACTCCGCCCGAAGCACCGCTGGATATACGCCCGGTCCGCCTCCGCCCGCTCGTTGGAGCGCAGCATGGACCGCAGGGCGTCCGCCGCCCGGACAAACCCCGCCTGCCCGGCATGGGCCGCCCGTCCGATGGCCAGATCGTCGGTGCGCACCAGCTCCGTGGGAGCCATTTTGGTCATAAAGGCGATCCACCGCCGGTTGTCGAAGTGCAGCCGCAGCTCCGCCTTGGTCCGCACCTTTCCGTCAAAGCCCAGGTACTTCCGGAAGCATGCCCGCAGCGCCTGCTCCAGCTCCTCCCCGCTGACGTCCCCGCAGCACAGCGCCCGATACAGGCCCTTATCCCAGGGGGTCACCAGCCGGTCCGGCTTTCCCAGCACATTTTTCCACCGGGCCGCCTGCATGGAGTATACCAGCTGATTCCGGGCCATCCACTCCTGCCGGGAGTTCTGATATTCCATGGCAAAGAACTCCCGGGCGTGGTCCTGCCGCAGCTCCTCCAGCGCCGGACGTCCCGGCAGCTCCTTTTGATACACGGCGCTCTCCAGGGCCAGCCACGCCAGGTCGTCCATCACCGCCTGCCGCACATCCCCCAGCCACGAGTCAAACAGCCGCTCCAGCATGTCCCGGCCAAACCACTTGTATACCAGGCCGATGACAAAATTCATGTAAAAATCCGGTGTCCCATCGGTTTTCATAGCCAGGAACTTGGGCTCGAACCCATATTCCCCCGCCGCTGCCCAGATCAGGTTCACCGCCCGCCGCTGCTGGGCGCTGTAGGTCTGCACACCCATGGCGCTCAGTCCGTAAACAGCCGGGCCCGGTCCAGCTTCGCCGGAATGCGCCCGGCGATGACGTCCCGGATCAGGTCCTGCTCATAGCTGTCGAAGGCCTTGTTGGTGATGCCCATGTCCAGGGCCATCCCCGCCCGGACGCCCCGGCGGATCAGCCGCAGCGCGTCCAGCAGGCCCCGCAGGTCCAGGGCCTTGGAGGATATCTCTGCGCTTTCGCACTTTTTCTGCAGGTCCAGAAACAGCTGGGCAAACTGCTGGCGGTATTTCTTCTCCAAAGTGGGAAATTCCTCCTCCAGCAGCCGCTCCAGGCCCTCCTCCCCGATGGTAGGCATCTGGATCACCACGAACCGGCTGGTCAGGGCCTCGTTGAGTTCCCGGGTCCCGGCATAGCCATAGTTCATAGTGCCGATGAACCGCGCCGCCGGGTCCACCTCCACCCGGTCATATCCCGGCACGTCGATGGCCCGCCGGAAGTCCAGCGTGGCGTGCAGCACCGCCAGCGCCTCGTTTTTCGCCATGTTGATCTCGTCCAGAATGCCGAAGCCCCCGTTTTTGGCGCACAGATACACTGGTCCCGGCCGGAAGGTGACCTGTCCCCCCACGAAGGTGTCCATGCCGATGAGGCTGGCGGCGTCCATGTTCACATGGAACGATACGTCCCAGGCCGGGCGTCCGAAGGCCATGGCCAGGTTCTCCGCCAGCACGTTCTTGCCGGTGGCCTTGCTGCCTGCCAGCAGCAGATTCTCGCCGCACAGCAGGGCCGCAGCCGCCGCCTCCCACACGTCCTTTCCGTAATAGTGATACCGGGGCCGGGGCACCCGCCCCGCCAGCTCCGGCGCCGCCGGATACTTCTCCCGGTATTCCCGGATCCCCTGAATGATCCCCTTGTCGATCTGTTCCTTCTCCAAAAACTCCAGCATAGTACCTCAAACCCCTTTCCTTCGGGTATTTTTTCCCGCCGGTATTATACACCCCTCCGGTAGGGAATGCAATCCGCCCGCCTGCTAAGATTCCGTATAGTCTTTTTCCCTCTTGCCAAATCCGGTCCGTTCCGGTATAATATATTTGTGAAAAATTATATTCTGGAAAGGAGACGCCGCCATGTTTCTGATCGGCGATAAGGTGGTCCACCCCATGCACGGGGCCGGCATCATCGAGCGCATCACCCACGAGCGCCTGGGCAGCCGGGTCAGCAGCTACTATGTGTTCCGCATGCCCGCCGGGGGGCTGGTGCTGAAGATCCCCATCGACGCCTGCTGTCAGATCGGCCTGCGGTGTCTGTCCACGGCAGAGCACATCTGCCAGGTGCTCTCCGCCATCCCCACGCTGGAGGTGCAGATGTCCTCCAACTGGAACCAGCGCTACCGGGACAATCTGGCCCGGCTGAAAAGCGGCGACCTGCTGGAGGTGGCCTGGGTCATCAAAGGCCTCATGTGGCGGGACCACCGCCGGGGCCTGTCCAACGGCGAGCGCAAAATGCTCCACAGCGCCAAGCAGATCCTCATCTCCGAGGTGGTGCTGGTGGAGGGAACGGACGATTACCCCGCTGTGGAGCAGCGGATCAACGAAGCCATGATGCTGGGAGCGTAACTATGGGAAAATTGTTTGATAAAATCCGCCGGGTCCAGGATAAGACCCGCCCCTTCTGCACGGCCATTGTCCCCGCCGCCGGTTCCTCCACCCGCATGGGCGGCCAGGACAAGCTGCTGGCAGATCTGTGCGGCGCACCGGTGCTGATGCGCACCCTGTGCGCCATCGACCAGACCGAGCTGGTGGACGAGATCATCGTCGCCACCCGGGAGGACCTGCTTCTCACCGTGGCGGACCTGTGCAGCCGCTGCGGCCTGCGCAAGCCCATCAAGGTCGTTCTGGGCGGCCCTACCCGGGCCCAGTCCGTGCTGGCTGCCGCCCTGGAGGCCAACCCCAAGGCCGGCCTGCTGGCGGTCCACGACGCCGCCCGTCCCCTGGTGGACCCGGCGGAGTTTGACGAGATCATCCGCCTGGCCTGCCGCACCAACGCCGCGGCCCCCGCCATTCCGGTAACCGACACCATCAAGGCCGCGGACCCCACCGATGGCCGCGTCCTCTCCACGCCGGACCGCTCCACCCTTTTCGCCGTATACACCCCCCAGGTCATCGAGGTCAGCCTGCTGAAGGCCGCTCTCCAGTCCGCCATCGACGCCGGAGCCGAGATCACCGACGACTGCTCCGCCGTGGAGCGTCTGGGCAAGGAGGTCTACCTGGCCACGGGCAGCCGGGAGAACATTAAGATCACCACCCCCCTGGACCTGCTGATCGCCGAGGCCATCCTCCGGGGGCGGGACAGATGACGAATCTGCGCATGGGCCACGGCTACGATGTCCACCGGCTCACCGCCGGACGTCCCCTGATCCTGGGCGGCGTCCACGTCCCCTATGACCGGGGGCTGGACGGCCACTCCGATGCCGACGTGCTGACCCACGCCGTCATGGACGCCCTGCTGGGTGCCGCCGCCCTGGGAGACATCGGGCAGCTGTTCCCGGACAGCGACGATGCTTTCCTGAATATCTCCAGTCTGACCCTGCTGTCCCGGGTCCGGGACGCCCTGGCAGACGCCGGATACCGGGTGGTGAACATCGACGCCACCCTCATCGCCCAGGCCCCTAAGGTCGGCCCCTACCGCCGTCAGATGCAGGAGAACCTGGCCGCTGCCCTGGACATCGGCCCCGGCTGCGTCAACGTCAAGGCCACCACCGAGGAGCACCTGGGCTTCACCGGCGACGGCTCCGGCATGTCCGCCCACGCTGTAGCCCTCATCGAAAAAGTCTGAAAAAACTGGTATGGCAGACGCTGCCATACCAGTTTTTTGATTTATTCCGCCTTTTGCAGCATGTCCGTCACCAGCTGCTGGGCCCGGACGCGGGTCTGTTCCTCGTCCATACCCAGCACCCGGCCATGCTCCACCACCACCCGGCCGTTGACCATCACCAGCTCCGCCGGGCGGGCATAGCCAACGGTTCCCAGCATACAGGCGGGGTCCAGCTTGGCCCCGGCCAGCTCCAGCAGGTCCACGTTCAGCAGAAACAGGTCCGCAGCCTTTCCCACCTCCAGGCTGCCGATCTCGTCCTGGCGGCCCAGAAGCCGGGCGCTGCCCATGGTGGCCATTTTCAGCAGGTCATACCCGGTGGGGGCCTTGGCGCTGTAGGTCAGCCGGTGCAGCAGGTACGCCGCCCGGATCTCCGCCAGCAGGTTGGAGCAGTCGTTGGACGCAGAGCCGTCCACGGCCAGTCCCACCGGCACCCCCAGCTCCAGCATATCCGGCACCCGGCACACGCCGGAGGCCAGCTTCATGTTGGACACCGGGCAGTGGGCGATGCCTGTCCCCGTTTGGGCCAGCAGGCGCAGCTCCTGGTCGTTGAAGTGGATGCCGTGGGCATACCACACGTCCTCTCCCAGCCAGCCGCAGCTCTCCATATACGCCAGGGGCCGCATACCCACGGCCTCCAGGGTGAACCGCTCCTCGTCCTTGGTCTCGCACAGATGGGTGTGCAGCCGCACACCCATGGACCGGGCCAGGACCGCTGACTGCTTCAGCAGGTCCGTGGTCACGCTGAAGGGCGAGCAGGGAGCCAGGGCCACCTGGTGCATGGAAAACCGGGATGTATCGTGGAATTTCTCCACCAATCTCTGGCTGTCCCGCAGGATGGTGTCCACATCCTGCACCAGGTCGTCCGGCGGCAGACCGCCGTCGCTTTTGCCCCGGGACATACTGCCCCGGGTGGCGTGGAACCGGACCCCCAGCAGGTCCGCCGCCCGGAACTGCTGGTCGATGAAGTGCTCCGATCCCACCTTGGGGAACACATAGTGGTGGTCCATGCAGGTGGTGCAGCCGTATTTCAGCAGCTCGCCCAGCCCCACCAGGGAGCTGTAATAGATGCAGTCCTCGTCCAGGCCCCGCCAGATCTCGTACAGAGTCCGCAGCCATGGAAACAGCTCCATTTTCTGCACCTTCGGCAGGTTCCGTGTGAAGGTCTGGTACAGATGGTGGTGGGTGTTCACCAGACCGGGGTACACAAAGCAGTGGGAGGCATCGATGACGCGGTCCGCCGGGCGCTCCTCCGGCCCGATGTATCGGATCACGTTGTCCTGCACCAGGATGTTTTCGCCCCGCAGCACCCGGTCCTCCCGGTCCACGGTGACGATGGCCTGGGCATTTCGGATGAGAGTGGTCGCCATAGGTCACGCTCCTTTTCTGTAAAAAACCGTTAAAGCGCAGGGTGCGCATCGCACACCCTGCAAGACTGTCAAAAGAGGGGGGGACTTTCACCATCGGAAAGGAAGATCGTTACGAAAGAAACCCATCAGGGGTGTCTTTCGTTTGCAATCACTTGTTTTTCAGAATTTTTTGAAGTTCTGAAAAACCGCCCCCAGCTTGTCAAAAATGTTTTTTGACAAGCTGGGGGTGCGCGGTGCGCACCCCCATTGGTTCCGGATGATTTACCGATAGATCTCGCCCACGGTGGGGTTGCCGGCGGCCTGCGCCTCGTCGGTGTCGATGTGCATGGTGGTGGCGCCGCCCACGTTGACGCGGACCACCACGTCGTCGAAGATCAGCTTGCGGCCCTCGCCGCCGCAGGCCACCTTGATGATCTCCTTGTCCTTGACGCCCATCTTCTCGGCGTCCTCCTGGCGGACATGCAGATGCCGCTTGGCGATGATGACGCCCTGGCTCAGCTCCACCTCGCCCTTGGGCCCGATGAGCTTACATGCGCCGGAGCCCTCCACATGGCCGCTCTCGCGGACGGGAGCCGTGATGCCCAGAGTGCGGGCGTCGGTGGCGGAGACCTCCACCTGGTCGGCCTTACGCACAGGCCCCAGAATGGACACGTTGGCCATTTCCTTCTTGGGCCCCACGATGGTCAGCCGCTCGTTGCAGGCGTACTGGCCGGGATAGGACAGGGGCTTGCGAACGGTCAGCTGATAGCCCTCGCCGAACAGCTTCTCCACCGTCTCCTGGGTCAGGTGGATATGACGAGCAGACGTTTCGATCATGAAAGACATTTTTTGTTCCTCCTATGTATGCGTATAGATATCGAATCCGTGCCGCAGCACGATTTCCGCGAAAATGCACCGGCAGTTGTTCCCCCGCCGGTATTTTCAGATTATTTTACCACATTCCGGACTTCCATGCAAGGGAGTTATTCCATTTCCGGCGGCTTCGGCCAACAATTCTTCCTCCGGCGGCACATGGCCCGCCAGGGCGGCGTTTTTCAGCCGCCGGTCGCCGGATACCTCCCGCAGCACCCGAAGCCCCCGGGGCACGGTGAAGCTCTGGTCCTCCCGTTGAAGCTCCACCTCCATCACCGCCAGCCGTCGCCAGAAGGGGTACACGTCGATCTCGAACACCAGTCCGCCCTCCGGCAGGCAATAGCGCATCTTGTGAATGGTCACCCGCGCCGGGTCCCGCTGTGCCAGCAGGGCCTCATATTCCCGGGCGTCGATCTCCCGCTCCCGCTCCACGCAGGTGCGGTCCGTCAGGCGCTGCTTTTCGGTGTGGAAAAACTGCTCCGTTTCCCCCACCCGGCGGCGGACCCGGGCGCTGACGCCGGGCCGGGACAGCAGATAGGTCTGCCACATCTCCCACCGCACCGGGCACCGGTCCAGCAGGGTCCGGTCCGGCATTTCGATCAGGAATTTCCGCTCGATCTCCAATGGCTCCGTCACAGCTTCTCAAACTCCTCTCGTGTCAGCAGCAGATTCAGGGCCTCCAGCAGGCCGTTGGCCGTCAGGTGCTCCGGCAGACCCAGGTCCCGCAGCATCTGCTGCCGCCGGGCGGCGGAGTTCGGCCCCACCAGGCCCTTGTCCATCATGTCCGCCTTGGTTAGGTCCCCGCCGGGGGCCGGGGCATCCTCCCCCTCCAGGGTGGCGCCGCAGCGCCGCAGGGCCTCCAGCAGCACCTCCGGCCGCATGCCCTCCACTCCTAACTTGCCCTCCTTGCCGGGATGGCGCTTGCGCCGCTCCTTCCCGGCGATATCCGGGACATAGGCCTGCTTCAGCTGCTGGCGGGGGATGGCCCCCTTCAGGTGGTTCCGGATCACAAAGCCCGCCCCGTCCGGGTCCGTCAGCAGGATCAGCCCCCGCTTTTCCGCCAGCCGCCGCAAAAAAGCCAGCTTTTCCCGATCATTGAATACGGAAAACCCACCGGTCTCCACCACCGTGGCGTCCACCACCTGCAAAAGGGCGTTGCGGTCATACCGCCCCTCCACCACGATGACCTCTTTTACCCGGGGCTTCATCTGCGCCCCGCCAATTCCATCAGAAACAGCTTCAATTCGTCCTCCTTCTGCTTATCCGGCATACTCATGCTCTTCATCCGCCGGTCCAGCTGCTGGCACCGCAGCACCGCCGTCCGGCACCAGTCGTGGTCCACCTTTCTGGCCGCCTGCATCAGCAGCTTGGCCGGGTAATCGCTGCTCATGTTCCACAGCTGCTTCAGCCAGAGCCGGTCCTTGCCGCCGTCCAGGGCCATTCGGGCGGTATACAGCCGCCGCAGCTCCTTGCCCACCGCCGCCAGGATCACAATGGGCTCCGTCTGCATCCGCAGCAGCTCCCCCAGTACCCGGGCCGCGTCGTCGTATTTTCCGGCGGTGATGCTGTTGGTCATGTCAAACACCTGGGCGTCCAGAATGGGGTCCGCCACGGCGTTGATGTCCGCCACGGTGATGCGCTCCCCCTTGGCATAGGCAGCGATCTTCCCGATCTCCGGCACCAGGTCCGTCATCAGCGTGCCGCAGGTGAACAGCAGATGGTCCGCCGTGGCCGTGTCGATGTCGTGGCCCTCCGCCGCGAACCGCCGCTTCATCCACCGCAGCAGCTGGTCCCGCTCCTGCTGGCAGAACTCCACCTCCTGCGCGTGGTCCCCGATGGCGGCGCACAGCTTCTTCATTTTGCCGTCCCGCTTATAGGGCAGCACGTCGTATACAAACACCAACGTGCCGTATTCCGGGAAATCCCCCAGCAGATTGATCAGCAGCCCCCGCTGCCCCTCGTCCAGCCGGAACAGGTCCATATCCGTCACCACCGTCAGGGTGTGCTGGGCCATCATGGGCATGGCCTCCACCACCTCCGTCAGGTCCTGGACGGTCAGTCCCTTTCCGGAAAGCCGGTGATAGTTGAACTCCTCAAAGCCCTCCGGCACCAGCAGGGCCTTCAGCTCCTCCAGATACCGGTCCCGCAGATACGTCTCCTCTCCGTAGAAGATGTACACGTTCTCCGGGCTGCCGCTTTTGATATCCGCCCGCAGCTTTTCCAGGGCTGCGCCGCTTTTTTTCGTAGCCTTTGCCGCCATTTACGTTCCTCCGTTCACTGTGACCAGGACGTTCCCCTGCCGGTCGGTGCGATACACCGCGGCCCCGTTCCGGGACAGCCGGTCCATAGTCTCCTGGGTGGGGTGGCCGTAGCTGTTGTCTCCCACGCTGATGATAGCCGTTTCCGGCCGCACCTGCTGCAAAAATGCGTCGGTGCTGCTGTACCGGGAGCCGTGGTGCCCCACCACCAGCACCTCGATATCCGGCAGGTCGAACCGCTCCACCAGCTTCTTTTCCGTGTTTCCGGCCATGTCGCCGGTGATCAGGGCGTCGAAATCCCCCGCCGAGCACAGGAAGGTCAGCCCCTGCTCGTTCAGATCCCCGGCGCCCACCGGCGGATAGATGGTCAGCATGGCCTGGCCCATGGGGAACTGATAGGTGTCCGTCACCATGGTCACGGGGATGTCCAGCTCCCGGGCCAGGGCCAGCAGCCGGTCCCGGACGCCGTATTCATCCTGGATCTCCGGCAGCAGCAGCCGTTCCACCGGCATCCGGGCCAGCAGCTCCTCCAGTCCGTTGGTGTGGTCCGCATGATAGTGGGTCACCGCCACCGCCGACAGGCGGTGGATGCCCATGCTCTCCAGCTGGTCTGCCGCCCGGGCCCCGGCGCTGATATAGCTGTTGCTGGATCCGCAGTCCACCAGCACCGCCTTCTCCCGGGTATACAGGGCCACGCTCTCCCCCTGGCCCACGTCCAGGGCCATCACGGACAGGTCCCCATATTGGTGCAGTCCGGTGTTCAGGCCCACCGCCAGCGCCAGCGTCACCGCCGCCAGGACCCCGGCCACGGCGTACTTCCGCCGCCGGTCCCGGGTCAGCAGGCACCCGCCGAACATGGCGTATACATACAGCAGCCAGTATTTCAGAAAGCCGTTGGAAAAATACACCGCATGCCCCGGAGCCGAGGCCAGCACCCCGGCGACCCACAGCACATACCGCACCAGGCCGAAGCATACCCAGCCCAGCACCCGGGCCGCCGGCAGCCATACAAAGCCCACCAGCACCGTCACAAAGCCCGCCATGAAGTTCCATCCCGCCGCCGGAACGGCCAACAGGTTGCTGATGGGGGCGGTAAGGGTCAGGATGTTGAAGTAGATGGCCGTCAGCGGAATGGTGAAAACCAGAGCCGAGACGGACGCCGACACGTTGGCGCCCAGGAAGTTCACCGCCCATCGGACGGCCCGGCTTGTCCCGGTGTAGAACCGGGACAGATTCCGGTACAGCTTCGGCGACAGCCACACCAGTCCCAGGGTGGCCGCAAAGCTCAGTTGTAAGCTGATGCTTCCGGCGGCGAAGGGGTTGGCCAGCAAAATCACCAGCAGCGCCGCGCCCAGGCTGGTGAGGCCGTCGCTGTCCCGCTTGAACAGGGGCGCCGCCAGCACGAAGGCCTGCATGATGCACGCCCGCACCACCGACGGTGATAGGCCCACCACCAGCATATAAAACGCCAGCACCGCCATGGATACCCCGGCGGACAGCCGCCGCCTGCTGCCCAGCAGCAGGCCCAGCAGGCTCACCAGAAACGCGCAGTGCAGGCCGGACACGGCGAACAGGTGGGAAAGTCCCGCCTGGGACATGGCCGTCTCGTCCGCCACGGACAGGCCGCCCCGGTCTCCGGTCAGCTCCGCCGTGACGAAGGCGGCGGTGGTCTCATCGTCCCAGATGGCGGCGATCTTTTCCCGCAGGGCCCGGGCCGTCCGCTGGGGCAGCCACCGCAGGCTCCCGGCGCTGCCCGCATCCTCCGTCACGTCCCCCTGGACATACAGCAGGGCGAACACGCCCCGGGAGGTGAAGGTGGTCACGTCGTTTTCGTGGATGCGCCCGGCGTCCTGCCAGCGGGCGTAGCCGGTGATCCGCTGTCCCGGCTCCAATCGGGACAGCTCCTGGCCGCCGTAGCAGACCGCCTTGACGCCCCGGAGCCCCTCCGGATACACCGTCACCCGGCCGCCCTGCTCCGTCAGCTGGCCGAAGTCCGCCGCGACGGCGGAAAATTCCGCCTCCCGGCCGCAGCGCTCCAGCACCGGCTGCTGCACCAGGGCCTGATACCCGCCGAAATACAGCAGTCCTCCGCAGAGGGAGAACAGAATCACCGCCGCCCGCAGCCGCAGCTGGTCCGGCAGACGGCGGCGCAGCAGCACCGCCGCCAGGCCCATTGCTCCGCAGACGATTGCCGCCCACCAGGTCCACCCGGACCAAGGCAGCAGCACCGCCGCGAAAACGGCGGCGGCAAAGGACAGCGATATGGCAGCCAGCGTCCGCATGACGGTTCCCTCCTCCGCAAAAATTTCTATCCGCATTATACCAGATTCCCTGTTCCGGAACAACCCCGCCGCTGCGCTTTGCGATTTTTTCCCGGACTTGTGCATGATTCCGCCGGTTCCGGCCAAACTATCCCTGTACCGCAGGTACAGAAGGAGGTGTCCGTCATGGACAAGTACCAGAACCAGAACCAGAATCAGAACCAGAACCAGAACCAGAACCAGAACAACAACCAGAATCAGAATCAGAACACCCGTCAGAACCGCAATTCCAAGCAGAATCAGAACCAGAACAGCAATCAGAACCAGCAGCAGAACCAGAACCAGCGCTGACCCCCGCGACGTACAAAAAAACGGCCCCCGGTACGACACCGGGGGCCGTTTGTCAGCGATTCAGTTCCGACACAGGCCGGTTCGGAGGGAAGCTTACTCCTCGTCCTCGGCGGGCTCGTCGTTCAGCAGAGCGCGGATGGACAGGGAGATCTTCTGCTTCTCCTCGTCCACGGCGGTGATCTTGGCGTCCACCATCTGGCCCTCGGACAGAACGTCACCGGGCTTCTCGATGCGGCGGTCCGCGATCTGGGAGATGTGGATCAGGCCATCCACGCCGGGAACTACCTCGGCGAAAGCGCCGAAGGTCATCAGCTTCACGATGCGGACATTGGCCACGTCGCCCACCTTATAGGTGTTCATGAAGGTATCCCAGGGGTTGCAGGAGTGGTCCTTGACGCCCAGGGAGATCTTGTGCTTCTCGGGGTCGAAGGAGATAACGTACACATCCAGAGTGTCGCCCACAGAAACCACCTCAGCGGGGTTCTTGATGCGGGACCAGGACAGCTCGGAGATATGTACCATACCGTCCACGCCGCCGATGTCCACGAACACGCCGTAGCTGGTCATGGACTTCACGGTGCCGGTGTAGTGCTTGCCGACCTCGATGCTCTCCCAGATGGCAGCCTGGGCAGCCTGACGGGCCTCGTACTGCACGGCACGGATGGAACCCACCACCCGGCGGCGGGCACGGTTGACCTCGGTGATCCGCAGGGACACGGTCTGGCCGATCATCTCGGACAGATCGGCGCCGCGGGGCTGGCCGCTCTGGGAAGCGGGCACGAACACGCGCACGCCCTTGACGTTGACGACGATGCCGCCCTTGTTCTCCTCGGTGACCTTGCCCTCCAGGGTGGTCTTGTTCTCGCGGGCCTCCTCGATGTCCTCCCAGACCTTCACGGCGTCCAGGCGCTTCTTGGACAGCATGGCATAGCCCTCCACGTCGTTGACGCGGATGATGTAGGTCTCGATCTCGTCGCCGACCTTCACCACGTCCTCGGGCTTCACGTTGGGATCAGCGGACAGCTCGTCCACAGCAATGTAGCCGGCCTGCTTGCAGCCCAGGTCCACCTGAACCTCGGTGGGACCAACAGCCGTCACGATACCGGTTACCTTCTCTCCTGTATTTAAAGTCTTGAAAGATTTGTCCAGCAGCTCCTCGAAGCTCTCTTCCTTGATTTCGTTGTTCTTGATTTCTTCGCTCATCGTTGTATATACCTCCTTAATGATGCCCGCCGGTGTGGACGCGCCGGCCGTAAGTCCCGCCAATGAACATCCAATAAAAAGGTCCGGTGTAAGCTCCTCCGCCCCCTCGATCTGGTACACTCTGGGGCACAGCTCACGGCAAATCTCTGTCAAATGTTTGGTGTTGGCACTTTTACGATCTCCGACCACGACCATGACGTCCACCCGGGAGGCGATCTCCGCCGCCTCGGACTGACGTCTATGCGTAGCATCACATATTGTATCAAATAATTCCGCGTTTGTACACAGTTTTTTTAGAATTTTTTTTGAACTTTCCCAGATGCTCCGGACGCAGGTGGTCTGGGCCACCGCCGTCAGGGGCAGGTCCCGGCGGGCCGGGTCCTCCAGCAGCCACCGCTCCAACTCCTCCGGCCCCGGAAACACCAGGGTCCCGTCCCACCAGCTGGCCGCGCCCATGACCTCCGGGTGATGGGGCTCGCCGATGACCAGGGGCATGCGCCCGGCCTGACCGGCCCGGGACACGATATGCTGGATGTGCAGAACGTTGGGACAGGTGGCGTTGACGCACCGGGCCCCCATGGCCTCCAGCCGCTCCAGCACCTGCCGGGTCTCCCCGTGGGAGCGGATGATCACCGTGTCCCCGGGGCGGACCGCATCCGGGGAATCCACCTGACGGGCCCCCAGCTGCTCCAGCCGGGCCACCACGTTGGCGTTGTGGATGATGCTGCCCAGCATCACGCAGCCACCGGTCTCCTGTGCGGTTTTCTCCGCCAGCTCCACGGCCCGGCGGACGCCGTAGCAGAAACCGGCGCTTTTCGCCTGGATCACCGGCATACGATCCCTCCCAATGCATAGGCCCGCCGCATGATCTCGTCGGCGTTGGCCTGGTATTCCTCCGCCGTGCCCTTGCGCCCGGTGTACACCGGGGTATAGGGCCGGCCGATGATGATGTGCACCCGATGGAACGGGCGCTTCCTGGTGTCAATGAACACCGGCACCATGTCCACCCCGGAGCGGATGGCCATCATGGCCGCGCCGCCCTTGACCTCTGCATGGCCCGGGTCCTTCACCCGGGTGCCCTCCGGGAAGATCAGCAGGTTCCAGCCCTGCTTCAGACTCTGGATGGCGGTTTTCACCGCCTGGATGTCCGAGTTGCCCCGGTCCACGGCGAAAGCCCCCACGTTCTGAAGGATGCGCCCCAGAATGGGGATGCTCAGCAGCTGCTTCTTGGCCATGATGCGCAGGGGGTAGCCGGTGCGGATGGCTGCCACAAACAGGACCGGGTCCCAGGCGCTGCTGTGGTTGGCGCAGAGCATCACCGGCCGGTCCTCCGGCAGATTTTCCGTCCCCTCCAGGGAAATGGGGAACAGAAACCGCACCAGCGGCCCCAGGATTTTCTGAATCCGGACAAAATGCGGATTTTTCACAGTCCTGCCCGCCTCCTTATGGTTTCCAGCAGCAGGTGCAGGCTCTCCTCAAAGGTCAGGGCGCCGGTGTCCAGCTCCACGGCGTCCTCCGCCCGGCGCAGCGGGGCGATGGCCCGGTGGGTATCGGCATAGTCCCGGTCCACGATCTCACGGAGTACCTGGTCATAGGGCTGGGGCGTGCCTCGCTGCTCCAGCTCCCGGAAGCGGCGCATGGCCCGCACCTCCGGCGCGGCGGTGAGGAATATCTTCACCGCGGCATCCGGCAGCACCACCGTGCCGATGTCCCGTCCGTCCATGATGACGCTGTGACGCCGGGCCTGCTCCCGCTGCAGCTCCAGCAGGAAGTCCCGCACCGCCGGAATGGCGGAGACAGTGGAGGCGTACCGGGACATCTCCGGCAGGCGGATCTGATCCGTCACGTCCTCCCCGGCCAGCATCATCCGCTGCAGGCCCGCCTGGTCATAGCGCATCTCCAGCTGCATATCCGGCAGCACCGCCGCCACGGCTCCGGCGTCCGACGGGTCGATCCCCCGGCGGTACACCCCGTATCCGATGGTGCGGTAAATGGCCCCGGTGTCCACATAACAGATGCCCAGCGCCGCTGCCGCCGCCTTGGCCAGGGTGCTCTTTCCGGCCCCGGAGGGGCCGTCTATGGCTACGGAATATTTTTCGGCCATGCTCATTCTCCTTCCGCCACGGCGGCGCTTGTCCCCGCCAGATGCCCGGTGGACCAGGCGATCTGCAGGTTGAAGCCGCCGGTATAGGCGTCAACATCCAGTATTTCCCCGGCAAAATAAAGCCCCGGGGTCAGCTTTGATTCCATGGTAGACGGCTGCACCTGGTTCACCTTCACGCCGCCGGAGGTGACGATGGCTTCCGCCACCGGTCTCGGCCCGGTAACGGACACAGTGAAGCCCTTCAGCAGCTCCTCCAGGGCCCGACGCTGGGCCTTGGTCACGGAGTTGGCCTTCAGCCCCGCCGGGATCTCCAGCCGCTCCAGTATCACCGGCACCATGCTGTGGGGTACCAGGCCCGCCAGTATCTTCTCGAAGTCCCGGTTGGGATTCTCCCCCAGGTCCCGCAGAATGCGGGCCTCCAGCTTCTCCCGGTCCAGCGCCGGCTTCAGGTCGATGGACAGGCGGTACTGCTCCCGGTCCCAGTGCCGCAGGTGGGCGCTGGCGGACAGCACCAGAGGTCCCGACACGCCGAAATGGGTGAACAGCAGCTCGCCGAAATCCCGGAACTGCACCTTATTCTTCCCGTTCAGGGCCGTCAGCTCCACATTTTTCAGAGCCAGGCCCTGCATCCGGCGACAGGCATCGTCCCCGCTGACCAGAGGCACCAGGGAGCCGCAGGGCGGCACGATCTCGTGGCCCAGGGCCGCCGCCATGCGGTATCCGTCGCCGGTGGAGCCGGTGCCGGGATAGCTGACGCCGCCGGTGGCCAGGATCACCGCCTCCGCCGGGTAGGTTCCCTGCTGTCCGGTGACGCCGCAGACCCGGCCCCCGTCCGTGTCCACGGATACGGCCCGGTCCCGGACCCACCTCACACCCAGCCTTTCGCACCGGCGGCGCAGGGCCCCGGAAACGTCGAAGGCGCAGTCCGACTGGGGAAACACCCGGTTGCCCCGCTCGGTTTTCAGGGGGACGCCCAGCTTCTCAAAAAAGGCCATGGCGTCCCGGCTGTCGAACCGGGCGAAGGCCCCGTACAGAAACCGCCCGTTCCGGGGGATGTTCTGCAGAAGCTCCTCCCGGGAGCAGTTGTTGGTCACGTTGCACCGCCCCTTGCCGGTGATGTTCAGTTTTTTGCCCAGACGGTCGTTGGGCTCCAGCAGCGTCACCTGTCCGCCGCCCTCGGCGGCGGCGATAGCCGCCATCAGTCCAGCGGCTCCTCCGCCCACCACCGCGATACGCTTATGATTCATCTTCCGTTTTCCCGAATATGTTGTATTTGGACCAGACATTCTCCAGCTGGGAGAAGGTGCCGGATACTTCCTCGTTTTTCTGCCGCCCCACCGCCACGATCAGTGCGTTCAGCAGGCTCAGGGGAGCGGCCATGGAGTCCACAAAGGAGATCATATCGCTGCGCACCAGCAGCGATACCGTGGCCATCCGGTAAAGGGGCGACATCTGCCCGTCGGTGATGGCCACCACGTCGGCGCCCCGGTCCCGGGCATACTCCACGGCGTGGATGGCCATCTGGGAGTACCGGGGGAAGCTGATGCCCACCAGCACGTCCCCGGGGCCAATCTGGCTGAGCTGCTCGAAGATCTCGCCGGCGGCGGCATTCTGCACCAGGGTGACGTTCTTGAACATCAGGTGCAGATAAAAGTTCAGATACCCCGCCAGAAATGCCGACGACCGCACGCCCATCAGATAGATATGGCTGGCCGTCAGCAGCCGGTCCACCACCTGGTCAAAGGCGGCCCGGTCCACGCTTTCGATGGCGGTGTGGATGCTGTTCATGTCCCGCTGCATCACGCCAGTGAGCACATCCTGCTCCTGCATCTGATCCCGGGACACCTGGATGCGCTGCAGGGACGTGAGCTTGCCCCGGACCAGCTCCTGCAGGGCACGCTGCATATTGGGATACCCGTCGTACCCCAGCTGGGAGGCGAACCGCACCACCGTGGACTCGCTGACCTGGGCCTTGCGCCCCAGGTGCCCGGCGGTCATAAACGCCGCCTTGTCATAATTCATCAGAATATAGTCGGCAATGCGCTTCTGCCCCCGGGAAAAGCTGTCCGTCCGGCTTCGTATGGTCTGGAGCACGTTTTTGCTCACGACTTCTCGCTTCCTTCCAAATCGCGCAGCTCCTGCTGCGTCAGATACCGCCACTGCCCCACTGGCAGGTCCCCCAGCGTCAGCGTGTGCTCCCGCACCCGCTGCAGGCGCCGCACCGCCAGTCCCGCCTGGCGGCACATCCGGCGGATCTGGCGGTTTTTTCCCTCATGGATGGTGACGGACAGGGCGGCCTTGCTGCCGTCCCGCCACAGCTCCCGGACCCGGGCCGGGCGGATGCGCTCCCCCTCCAGGTCCCGGATGGCGGCCAGCCGCTGGGCGGCCCCCTCCACCGGGCCCGTCACCGTGACCCGGTATTCCTTCTCGATCTGGTGGCTGGGGTGCAGCAGCCGCTGCATCCAGGCCCCGTCGTTGGTCATCAGCAGCAGGCCCTCGGAGTCCATGTCCAGCCGCCCCACGGGGTACACCCGCGCGCCGCAGCCGGACACCAGCTCCGCCGCCGTCCGCCGCCCCCGCTCATCGGACAGGGTGGTGACATAGCCCCGGGGCTTGTTCAGCATCAGGTACACCCGGCGGGTGTCCCGCCGCAGGGGCTGGCCGTCCACCGTGACGGTGTCCGACTCCGGGTCCGCCTGGTCTCCCAGGGCGGCGGGCTGTCCGTTGACCCGGACCCGGCCATGCCGCAGCAGCTCCTCCGCCGCCCGGCGGGAGCAGATTCCGGCAGCCGCTATGATCTTTTGCAGTCGCTCCTTCACGGCGTATCCTCCCGGCGGTGGTCCGCCGTCTCCTGCCCGGCGGGTTGGGCAAAGCCCCAGTCATACAGGGCGGCATGATCCGCCCAGTCGTTGCCGTCCTGCAGGGTGACAGCCACCAGCCGCCGGCCGTCCCGTTCAGCAGCGCTGACCAGGGTCCGTCCCGCGGCTCTGGTGTAGCCGGTCTTCATGCCGATGCACCCGGGCACCGCCCGCAGAAGCCGGTTATGATTGGTCATGGTGCGTCCGCCGATGGTAACGCTCCGGGTGGAGCACAGGCGCACAAAGGTATGGTTCCCGGCGGCATAGGCCGCCAGACGGGCCATGTCCCGGGCGGTGGAATAGTGGGCCTGACCGTCCAGGCCGCTGGGATTTTCAAAGGAGGTATCCTCCATCCCCAGCTCCCCTGCCAGGCCGTTCATCCGCCGGACAAAGGATGCCGTCCCGCCGCAGCCGTCGGCCAGGGCCTCCGCCGCGTCGTTGCCGGAGCACAGCAGCAGGCCGTACAGCAGCTCCTCCACCGTCACCCGCTCTCCGGGCCTGAGGTACATGGAGGAACCCTCTGTCATGTGTTTCTGCTTTACAGTGATGACGTCCGTAGGCGAGGCGCGTTCCAGCGCCACCAGGGCCGTCATGATCTTGGTGGTGCTGGCGATGAGCATCCGCCGGCCGCCGTTTTGGTCATACAGCACCTGCCCGGTGTCCGCGTCCATCAGCACGGCGGCAGAGGCGCTGGTGGACACGCCCCACACCCGCACCGGCGTCAGGCACCACCACAGCGCCAGCCCCACCAGCAGCCACGTCCGTTTTCTCACAGAGATCACCCCATATCCACAGCGATGACCTCATTCTATTCACTCAGTACGTTTCTTTTTCCGCCTTCTTCTTGTCGATGAAGCTCTCCACCCGGTCCATGACCTGGGGCACCAGATCGATGACCCGGTCCACGGTGCCCACGGCGGGCAGGGCCACGGGCATCACCCGGGTGACGCCGTCCTTCACCACCAGGAACGCCACCGGCTCCACCTTCACGCCGGCAGTGCTGGCGCCGCCGAATTTGGGGGCCTGCTTGCCGTAATCGCCGCCGCCGCAGCCGAAGCCGAAGCTCAGCCGGGACACGGGGATCAGGGTCACGCCGTCGGGGGTCTGGATAGGCTCGCCGATGATGGTGTTGGAGTCCACCATATCCCGGATCTTGCTCATGGATGCCTCCATCAGCTCCGTCAGGGAATTGTTCTTTCTCTCGTTGTTTTCCATGGGTGTCATCCTTTCGTATTTGTATCAGGCGCTTTTTTCATCGTTGGTCACAGGTTCCTGGGGCTTTTCGGGATTTTCGGCCTTCTGGGCCTCCTCCCGGAGCTTCTTCTCCTTCTTCCACCGGAGCAGCCACTTCAGCACTGGGATACCGAAGGCAAAGCCGATGGCGAACAGGTCCCGGATCTGGAAGGACAGGCCCACCTCCCCTTCCGCTTTGGTTTCGGCGGCGGAATAGTCCACGTCCAGGTGGATATACGGGTCCGGAATACGCATCAGCTCCTCCAGCCGGGGCATAAACGTCCACACCGCCGCGCTGACCCAGCCGTAGGTCTCGGCAGACGCCGCCGGGTCCTCCTCCCCGCCCAGGATCACCGACACCTGCATGGGATCAATGCGCAGCCGCTGCCGGGTCTTTCGCAGGGCCCCTTTCAGGGACTGCCACAGGTACGGCAGCGCCGACCGGATATCGCCGGGCGTCAGGCCCAGCTTCCGCTTCTCCCGGGGCGCTGCCTTCTGCTTTTCGGGCGGATTCTTTTTCTCCTTGTGCTTTTTCTGTTTTTTGGGCTTTTTCGGGGGACTCGGCACGATCTGTATCCGCACAGGCCCCGCTGCGGCGGTAACGCGCAGCTCGTCGCCGAAGGCGATGCGCACCCCCACCCGCAGAAACAGCACCAGCAGGATCAGTGCCAGCAATATGCCCAGTATCCACAGCGCGACCATGCAGGGTCCCCCTTCCTGTAATTATTGTTCCGGCTCCTGAACGGCGCCGTCGTCATTCAGCCGCAGCTGTCCGTCGGCCTCCAGGCCTGGGATCTCCGGCAGATCGTCCAGCGAGTTCAGATGAAATGCCCGCAGAAACGCCTTGGTGGTGCGGTACAGCCGGGGCCGTCCCGGCACCTGCAGCCGCCCGCACTCCTCGATCAGGTGCCGGTCCAGCAGCAGGCCCACGGTGTAGGCGCTGTCCACGCCGCGAATTTGGTCCACATAGGCCCGGGTGGTGGGCTGATAGTAGGCGATAATGGTCAGCACCTCCAGGGCCGGCTGGGACAGCTTCGCAGGCTTGCGGATCTCGAAGGCCCGGCGGATCAGGTCGGCGTACTCCGGGGCGGAGCACAGCTGCCAGGTATCCTCCATCCGCACCAGGCGCATACCCCGGCGCTCATAGCTGTAGTAGTCCGCCAGGCGGCGCAGCACCTGGTCCACGGTGTCCCGGTCCAGGTCCAGGGCCACGGCGATGCGGTCCGCCGCCACCGGTTCCCCGGAGGCGAAGAGGATTCCCTCCACCGCGGCCTCTATTTCTTTCATTTCCATTGCTTCCATGTTTTATTCCTCGGTGTTTTCCGGGTCCTCCCGGCAGGTAACGGTGCAGTCGGCGGCGGGTCCGGCCAGCCGGATGATCCGGCTGCGGCACAGCTCCAGCACCGCCATAAACGTGGCCACCAGCTCGCTGCGGCTGCGGCTGCCCCGGAACAGCAGCAGAAACCGGGTGATGCCGCCTTCTTTCAGCCGCCGGACGATCTCCTTGGCCTTCTGCTCCACGGAATAGGGCTCCCGCCGGACGATCTCGTCAAAGGCCCGCAGAGGCGGCGTTTCCGCCTGGCCCCGGCGGTCGGTGACCTCCTGCATGGCGATGACCAGGTCGGCGGGCTGCTGGTCGTATTCATATACCTTGCCCCGCTCCATAGGCTCGGGGTCCCGGGTCAGGATGCTGCGGCCAAACTCGCCCATGGGACCCAGCAGCTCCGCCAGGCGGCGCACCCGGGCATAGGCCTCGCCCCGCTGGCGCTCCGCCAGAGACTGGATCAGGGCGTCCATCTCGTTTTTTGCCTCCTCGTCCTCCAGGGACAGGAGCATCCGGGTCTTGATATACATCAGATGGGCGGCCATGGTCACAAACTCGCTGGCCACCTCCAGGTCCATCTCCTTGCGCCGGTCCAGATAGGCCAGATACTGGTCCAGGATCAGGGCAATGGGGATGTCCTGTATCTCGATTTTATTCTTGCTCAGCAGGAACAGGATCAGGTCCAGAGGCCCCTCGAAATCCTGAAGCTCCTCTTTCCCCTGAACCACCTTTTCCAGCTTATAGATGGGACTTTCCAATTGCCTGTACCCTCTTAAAAGCCGACCACGCGGCAGAATAGCTCATAGGTCCACTGGATGGCGGCGCTCATCCATCTGTCCCCCACGCCCAGCAGCACCACCGCCCACAGCAACAGCATGCCGTATCGCTCGTAGCGCAGCATGGTGTTGTAGGTCCGGTCGGGAAGCAGAGAGAACAGCACCTTGCTGCCGTCCAGCGGCGGGATGGGGATCAGGTTGAACAGCCCCAGGCCCAGAGACAGGATCGCCGTGGTCAGCAGGAAGGTCAGCAGCCGCTGGTTGGCGGCGGAATACGGGGCATAGTCATACACCAGCCGCCCCGCAAACAGCAGCACCAGCGCCAGCAAAAAGTTGGACACCGGCCCCGCCAGGGCCGTCAGGGCCATGCCCTGCTTGGGGCGGCGGAAATACCGGGGGTCCACCGGCACGGGCTTGGCCCAGCCGAAGCCCACGGTAATCATCATCAGCAGGCCGAACCAGTCGATGTGCCGCAGGGGATTCAGGCTCAGCCGCCGGGCCCGCTTGGCCGTGGGATCCCCCAAAGCCAGCGCTGCCAGGCCATGGCAGGTCTCATGCACCGTCAGGCACAGGAACACCGACACCAGCCGCAGAACCATATCCCGCAGGGAGCCAAAGTCCAGCGCATTCCACAAATTTTCCAGGTATCCCACAGGACTTCCTCCCCAAATTAGCATATAAGTGCATTATATCAGAAACTTCCGCCGATTACAAGCAAAAAAGAACAGCCGCCCGGCGGGGCGGCTGTTCTGCCGATATTTGGCCGTTTTTTCAGAGCTTCCGCACCGCCACGTCGCACAGCTGCACGCCGATGCCCCGGCTGCGGACGGCCCGGTTTCCCTTGTCCAGCAGCTTTTCGCGGTTTTTGGTCACCAGCTGCACCAGCAGCTGGTCCTTCTGCTCCTGGCTCATGGTCCCCAGTACCGTCCGGGCCACGGAGGCCGCCACGTCCGGATTCCCGGCCAGGACGTTTCCCAGGATGCCGCCCTTTTCCTCCCGGCGCAGCTTCTCCGCCACCGCAGGAATCAGATACTCCGCAATGGAGTCATAGTCGATGTCGTCCACCAGAATACGCAGTTCTAACATAGGTTCTCCTTTTGCAAAAACCGGGCTGGGTTTCACGCCCAGCCCGGTTGCTGTTTCGTTACGCCTTGGGGCCTGCGGCCACCACTTCCGCGCTCATGCGGGTATACTTCTTGAAATTCTCCACAAAGCTGGCCGCCAGCTTCCGGCAGCTGGCCTCGTAGGCCGCGTGATCCTCCCAGGTGTTGGCGGGAATCAGCAGCTCGCTGGGCACGCCCTCGATGGAGGTGGGCACCTGGACGCCGAAGGTGGGGTCGGTGACGAACTCCGCCTTCTCGATCTCGCCGGTCAGGGCCGCGGTGACCATGGCCCGGGTGTAGCGGAGCTTCATGCGCTTGCCGGTGCCGTTCCAGCCGGTGTTCACCAGATAGACCCTGGCGCCGGACTTTTCCACCTTGTCCGCCAGCATGGCGGCGTATACGGAGGGATCCAGGGGCAGGAAGGGCTCACCGAAGCAGGTGGAGAAGGTAGGCACCGGCTCGGTGACGCCGATCTCGGTGCCGGCCACCTTGCTGGTGAAGCCGGATACGAAATAGTACATGGCCTGGTTCTTGTCCAGCTTGCTGATAGGCGGCAGCACGCCGTAGGCGTCCGCCGTCAGGAAGATCACCGTCTTGGGCACGCTGGGGCTCATGCCGGAGAGCTCTGCATTGGGGATATACTCCACGGGATACCCCACCCGGCTGTTCACCGCCAGGGAATCGTCGTCGAAATCGAACTCCCGGGTCTCGGGGTCCATGACCACGTTCTCCACCAGGGAGCCGAAGCGGATGGCGTTGTAAATCTCCGGCTCACCCTCCGGGGAAAGGTTGATGCACTTGGCATAGCAGCCGCCCTCGAAGTTGAACACGGAGTCGTCGGCCCAGCCGTGCTCATCGTCGCCGATGAGCTTGCGGGCGGGGTCGGCGGACAGGGTGGTCTTTCCGGTACCGGACAGGCCGAAGAACACAGCGGAGTCGCCGTCCTTGCCGATGTTGGCGGAGCAGTGCATGGGAAACACGCCCTGCTTGGGCAGGACGTAATTCATCACGGAGAACACGGATTTCTTGATCTCGCCGGCGTACTGGGTGCCGCAGATCACCACCAGATGGGCCTCGTAGTCCACCAGGATGGCGGCCTCGGAGCGGGTGCCGTCCACCTCGGGGATGCACTTGAAGCCGGGGGCGGCGATGATGGTGTAATCCTCATGGAAGCTCTCCAACTGGTCCGCCGTGGGGCGGCGCAGCAGCTGGTGGATGAACAGATTCTGGCTGGCCAGCTCGTTGACGATGCGGAAGGCCTTGGTATACTTGGGGTCCGCTCCGGCGAAGCCGTCGAAAATGAACACGTCCTTATTCTGCAGATACGCCGTGACCTTGGCATAGATGGCGTCGAACCGGGCCTTGTCCATGGGCCGGTTCACCTTGCCCCAGGCGATGTCGTCATGGACGGCGGGGGTGTCCACAATGAACTTGTCGTTGGCGCTGCGGCCGGTGTACTTCCCGGTCTTGACCACCAGGGCACCGGTGTTGGACAGGGTGCCCTCGCCCCGGCGCAGGGCGTGCTCCGTCAGCTGGGCCGGCGTCAGATTGCGGTACACCGCGGCGGCATTGATGATGCCCAGCTTTTCCAGTCCGTAAGTTTCCATGTGCTTGTTCCTCCTCAAAATGTTCCTATTTCGCTGATGTTTCCCCTGTTGATTCTGTCCACAGGACAGAGACAGCATGAGTATATCATATCTTTTCGCAAAAGGGAACCCCGATTTTTATTTCCGCAGAGCCTGTACCGCCGCCCGCAGGGCGTCCACGTGCTCCTGGGTAGTGGCCCAGCTGGCGCAGAAGCGCACGCCGGAATGGGTCTCGTCCACCCGCTCCCAGTATTCATAGCCAAAGCTCTTCCCCAGCTCCGCCAGCTCGTCGTCGGGCATAATGGGATACTGCTGGTTGGTGGGGGAATCAAACAGCAGCGGGTACCCGGCGGACACGAAGATATCCCGGATCTGATAGGCCATCTCGTCGGCATGGCGGGAGATTTTGAAGTACAGGTCATCGGTAAACAGGGCATCAAACTGAATGCCCAGCAAACGGCCCTTGGCCATGCGGCCGCCCCGCTGCTTCATCATGAAGCGGAAGTCCTTCTTCAGCGCCGGGTTCATGATGACCACAGCCTCGCCGAACAGGGCCCCCACCTTGGTGCCGCCGATGTAGAACACGTCGCAAAGCCGTGCGATATCCGGGATGGTCAGCTCCGCCCCGTCGGCCATGACGCCGTAGCCCAGCCGGGCGCCGTCAATGAACAGGGGCAGGCCATACCGGCGGCAGGTGTCGTACAGTGCCGTCAGCTCCGCCTTGGTATACAGCGTGCCGCCCTCGGTGGGGTGGGAGATATACACCATGCCGGGCTGAACGATGTGCTCGGTGGATTCGTCGTTTTTGTGCCACTCCACATAGTCCTGCACCTGCCGGGCGGTGATCTTGCCGTTGGCGGTGGGCAGAGTGATGACCTTGTGGCCGGTGGACTCGATGGCTCCTGCCTCATGGCAGTTGATGTGTCCGCTGACGGCGGACAGGACGCCCTGCCACGGACGCAGAATGGAGGCGATGACCGTGGTGTTGGTCTGGGTGCCGCCCACCAGGAAGTGGACATCCGCCTCCGGTGCCTGGCACACGGCCTTTATCCTCTCCCGTGCCGCCTCGCAGTATTCGTCCTCGCCGTAGCCCACAGTCTGGACCATATTCGTCTCGTTGAGCTTCTCCATCACATAGGGATGGGCACCCTCCAGATAGTCGCTGTTGAAATAGATCATGGGAGCTTCTCCTTTATCTTTTATCTTTATACTTTCTCCATCATATCCCAGTGGGGTGCATTTGTAAAGAGCTATTCTTACTTGAACCCATTTACCTGCACCCAGGCCCGGACATGGTCCACAAAGCGCTGGGTGGAGTTGGACAGGGCCTTCTCGTCCTTGACGCCGATGGCAATGCGCCGGTAAAAGGCCTTGGGCGGCTGGCAGACCACCAGCGGATAGGGGCTGTGCCGCACCATCAGCTCCGGCAGCAGGCTGATACCCAGGCCATTGGACACCATGGACAAAATGGTCCGGTCCTCCCGTGCGATATATCGCACATGGGGCCGCACGCCCATTTCGTCGAAGGCGGCCCGGATTTCGTAATCGTCCCCCTCCTCCAGCTGGATCACCGGCTCCGTGGCCAGGGCCTCCACCGGGAAGGGGTCGCTGTTGGCCAGGGGATGCCCGCAGGGCACGATGACCTTCAGTTGGTCCAGGTGCAGGGGGTACACCTGCAGTCCCTTCAGCGACGGCATCCGCAGAAATCCGCAGTCCGCCTGCCCGGTGATGATCAGCTCCTCGATCTGGTCGTAAAAGTCACAGGTCTGTATTTCGAACTCGATGGCCGGATACTGCTTGCTGAAGGCCTTCAGGATCATGGGAAGCCACTGGGCAGACACGCTGGAGAACGACGCCACCTTTACAAGGCCCGCATCCATGCCCCGCAGGTCCGCCGCCTGCTGGGCAAGGCGGTGATATTCCGTGCACAGCTGCTGGATCTGGGGCAGTAAGGCCCGGCCGTCGCCGGTCAGGGTCACGCCGCCCCGGTTTCGGCTCAGCAGCGTTACTCCCAGCTCCTCCTCCAGGGAGTTGATGGCATGACTGATGCCGGACTGTGAGAAATTCAGGTCCGCCGCCGCCTTGGTAAAGCTGCCGCATTCCACAGTTTTCAGGAAAATCTGGTATTTTGTGGCGTTCATTGCCCTCACCTGCTCCTTTTCTGATGTTTTCCCTATTGTACACCCTTTTTCGCATGGTTTCAATCGAAAATATGCGTTTTACAAATGCAAAATTTTATGATACCCTACCCATAGATTTGAGGAAAGAGAGGATAAATCGAAAATGGCTCTGATTACGAAAATGCACCGCTGCGCATTCTGCGGCAGCAGCGAGGTGGTTGTCTCCGAAAACGGAACCTACACCTGTAAGGACTGCGGAAAGGTTGCCGACCACGGCATGCCTGCTGCGGATGTGGAAGCGATCAACCGCATTATGATGACCGGCGGCGATGCTGAGACCGCTGAGGAACTGCGCCGGCGCTATCCCCGGCTGGACCTGACTACCTGGTCCAAGGAGAACCGTCTCCAGTTCTGAATTTGCAGCCGAGAGCGGCTATGGTTTACCTCCTTCGCCGCTAAAAATACCTGGCAGCGCCTGCTGCCCATCTTTTCCATGGGGATTTTCCTACCCCCAAACATAACAAACAGCCGCGCTTGGGCATGCGCGGCTGTTTGTTATATAATGAGGGTTCAAATGGGATATCCGGCGTTTCAGGCCGGATATCCCATTTTTCATCGTCAGTTTTTTCGGCAGTGCCAGGTCAGCTCCAGGAGGTTCAGAGGCAGCAGCCCATCACACATACCGCTGGGTCAGCACATCGAACACGCCCCGGGTGGTCAGCCGCAGGGACGGGATCACCGGCAGAGCCATGAAGCTCAGGGTCATGAAGGGGTCGATGCCCCGGGACACGCCCAGCCGGAAGGCCTCGTCCTTGGCGGCCTCCAGGGCGCTGTTCACCATCACCAGGCTGTCGTCGGACATGATGCCCGCGATGGGCAGGGCCACCTCGCCCAGGATCTGGCCGCCGTCCATTACGGTGATGCCGCCGCGATTCTCCACAATCCGGTTGGCGGCGGCGGCCATGTCCTCCTCAGAGGTGCCCACCACGATGATGTTGTGGCTGTCGTGGCTGATGGAGGTGGCCACGGTGCCGTGCTTGAGACCGTAGCCCTTGATATAGCCCAGGCCAATGTGGTGGGTGTTCTTATGCCGCTCGATTACGGCGATCTTGAGAATGTCCTGCTCCAGGTCGATGTGGTCGGCATAGCCCGCGTCCTCGGACACGATCTCGCCGGGCACCATGCCGATAACGGCGTGGGGGCGCTTGTCGGTGAAGTCGGCGGCGGACAGAGGGGCCACATGGAAGGTGTCGTGGGCCCGCTTGACCAGATAGGGGTCGATCTCCGGGGTGTCGAAGTCCCGCAGGACGCCGTCGTACATGAGCTTGCCCTTCTTATAGACCATCTCGATGTCGAAGTTCTCCCAGTTGTCGATGACCACAAAGTCCGCCAGATACCCGGGGGCGATGGCGCCGCGGTTGTTCAGCAGGAAGTACCGGGCGGCGGTGTACCCGGCGGCCTTCACCGCCATGATGGGGTCCGCGCCCAGGGAGATGGCCTTTTTGACGATGTAGTCGATGTGGCCCTTTTCCAGCAGGTCGTTGGGGTGCTTGTCGTCGGTGCAGAACATGCAGCGCTCGATGTATTTCTCGCACAGCAGGGGGGCCAGGGCCTCCAGGTTCCGGGCGGCGGTGCCCTCCCGGATCATAATGAACTGTCCCCGCTCCAGCTTGGCCATAGCCTCCTCCACGTTGGAGCACTCATGGTCGGAATACACACCGGCGGCGATATAGGCGTTCAGGTCGTTGCCGGTAAGGCCCGGGGCGTGGCCGTCGATCTTCTTGTGGTGGGCCTGGGAGGCCACGATCTTTTCCACCACCTGGCTGTCGCCGTTGATGATGCCCACAAAGTTCATCATCTCCGCCAGGCCCTGGACCCGGGGATGGTCATAGAAGGAGTCGATGGCCCGATAGTCCAGATTGGCCCCGGACTCGTCCAGCGGCGTGGCCGGAACGCAGGAGGGCAGCATGAACCGCACGTCCACCGGCAGGTCCTCGGTGGCCTGGAGCATATACTCGATGCCATCGGTGCCCATGACGTTGGCGATCTCGTGGGGGTCGGTGATGACGGTGGTGGTGCCGTGGGGCAGCACAGCCTTGGCAAACTCCTTGGGGCTTACCAGGGAGCTTTCCAGATGAATGTGGGCGTCGATGAAGCCCGGCAGCACGATCTTGCCGCCTACGTCCGCCTCCACCTTGCCGTGGTATTCGCCCATGCCCACAATGAGCCCCTCGGCCACGGCGATGTCCCCGCGGCACAGCTCGTTGGAAAACACGTTGACGTAGGTAGCGTTTTTCAGCACCAGGTCTGCCGGGACCCGGCCCGCCGCCACGTCGATGACATGGAGCTTCTTGTTGAGCTTGCGGTTGATTTTCCCTGCGTAGCTTTCCTTCACAGCCATGACGAAATCCTTCCTTTCTCCCGCGCAAAACGGAAACGAAACTGCAAAAGCGTTATCTCTTTTGTTAATTCCTCATATTACCACAACTAATGCCGCTTGTCCACTGTTTTTTCGGGAAAATCACAGCCCCAGCAGGAGCTTTGCCTTCAGCACGGCGGTGACGGTTTTGCCGTCCTGAATCTCGCCGCTGAGGCACCGCTGCACCAGCTCCTGAAAGGGGATGCGCCGGACGGACAGGAACTCGTCCTCGTCGGGATGGGTGTCGCCGAAGGTCAGGCCCCGGGCCAGGTACAGATGCAGCACCTCGTCATAGCAGCCCGGGGAGGCGATGATCTGCCCCAGGGGCTGCCAATCCGCCGCCGTGGCCCCCACCTCCTCCTTCAGTTCCCGCTGGGCGGTGGTAAACGGCTCCTCGCCGGGCTCCCGCTTCCCGGCAGGGATCTCCAGCAGCGTCCGGGAGAAGGCATAGCGGTACTGGGTCACCATGGGAACGCAGCCGTTTTCGTCCAGGGCCAGGATCCCCACGCCGCCGGGGTGCTCCACCACCTCCCGCAGGGATGTTTTCCCGTTGGGCAGGGCCACCGCGTCCACCCGCAGCCGCAGGACGCGGCCCTTGTATACCTCCCGGCTTTCCAGGCATTTTTCCGTCAGATCCATTGTCAGAACTCCTCTCTATGTTTATTATTTTTGCCATCATACACTCGTTGGACCGGAAAAGCAAGCCCCGGGTTATTCTGAAAGAAGGATAAGGCTTCACCTTGCGGAGAATGAATGAATATGGTATAATTATCGGTAATGTTTGAGATCATGCCCCCATATGTCGGCGGGCCGGGACAAAGGAGACGATCACATGGCAACCTTCACCGTTAACGGGCAGAGCGTGACCGTGGAAAAAAATCAGAAGCTCATCCGCTTTCTGCGGGATACCCTGCACCTGACCTCCGTTAAGGACGGGTGTAGCGAGGGCGCCTGCGGCACCTGCCACGTCCTCATCGACGGCAAGCCCACCAAGGCCTGCATCCCCCAGACCGACAAACTGGAGGGCAAGACCATCCTCACGGTGGAGGGCCTTTCCGATTGGGAGAAGCAGGTGTACACCTTCGCCTTCGGCGAGGCGGGAGCCGTTCAGTGCGGCTTCTGCATCCCAGGCATGGTCATCTCTGCCAAGGGGCTGCTGGACGTGAATCCCGATCCCACCCGGGAGGAGGCCGCCTTCGCCATCCGCAACAACATCTGCCGCTGCACCGGCTATGTGAAGATCATCGACGGCATCCTGCTGGCGGCCAAGATTTTCCGGGAGGAGAAGCTGCCGAAGGCCTCCGCCGATGACTGGAAAATGGGCAGCCGGGTCCACCGGCTGGACGTGGAGGAAAAGGTGCTGGGCACCGGCCAGTACCCCGACGATGTGTATGTGGACGGAATGTGCTATGGCGGCGCGGTGCGCAGCCGGTACGCCCGGGCCCGGGTCCTGTCCATCGACGTCAGCGACGCCCAGGCCCTGCCCGGCGTGGTGTGCGTACTGACCCAGAAGGACATCCCCGGCAAGGTCAACGTGGGCCACCTGAAAAAGGACCAGCCCACCCTGATCGGCGTGGGCGAGATCACCCACTATCTGGGTGACGCCGTAGCTCTGGTGTGCGCCCGGGACCAGGAGACCCTGGAGACCGCCAAAAAGCTGGTGAAGGTAGAATATGAGGTCCTCCCTGCCGTGCACAGTCCCCAGGAGGCCGCCGCCCCGGACGCGCCCCTGGTGTTCGAGGGGGACGAGAGCAACGTTCAGGCCTATAAGCACGTCTCCCGGGGCGACGCAGACGGCGCTATCAAGAATGCAAAATATGTGCTGACCCAGCACTTCCACACCCCCTGGACCGAGCACGCCTTCCTGGAGCCGGAGTGCTGCGTTGCTCTGCCCCTGGAAAACGGCGGCGTCCGCCTGCTGACCTCGGACCAGAGCGCGCACACCACCATGCACGAGTGCGCCGCCATGCTGGGGGTGGACTATGACCACTGCCAGGTCCAGAATATGTTGGTGGGCGGCGGCTTCGGCGGCAAGGAGGATATGTCCGTCCAGCACCACGCCGCCCTGCTGGCGTATATCGCCCGGGTGCCGGTGAAGGTGAAGCTGTCCCGGCAGGAGTCCATCCTGGTCCACCCCAAGCGCCACAGCTTCGACATGGACTTCACCATGGGCTGCGATGAAAACGGCATCATTCAGGGGGTCAAGGCCAGCGTGGTGTCCGACACCGGTGCCTTTGCCTCTCTGGGAGGGCCGGTTCTGGAGCGGGCCTGCACCCATGCCGCCGGGCCTTATGCCTATGAAAACTTCGAGATTGAGGGCCACGCCTATTACACCAATAACCCCCCCGCCGGAGCCTTCCGGGGCTTCGGTGTTACCCAGACCTGCTTCTGCACGGAGACGCTGCTCAATGAGATGGCGGATCTGGTGGGCATCAGTCCCTGGGAGATTCGTTATCGCAACGCCATCCGTCCCGGCGGCGTCCTGCCCAACGGCCAGATCGTGGACAACTCCACCGGCCTGGTGGAGACGCTGGAGGCCATCAAGCCCGCCTATGACGAGGCCGTGAAAAACGGCGACCCGGTGGGCATCGCCTGCGCCATGAAGAACGCCGGCGTGGGCGTGGGCATCCCCGACTGGGGCCGCTGCAAGCTGATCGTGGAGGAGGACCGCAAGGTGCATATTTATTCCGGCGCGTCCTGCATCGGCCAGGGCCTGGGCACCGTGCTGGTGCAGGTGGTGGTCACCAACACCGGCCTCCACCGGGACGACATCGTCTATGAGCGCAGCAACACCTGGATCGCCCCGGATTCCGGCGACACCTCCGGCTCCCGCCAGACCCTGGTCACCGGCGAGGCCACCCGCCGGGCCTGCGAGAAGCTCAACGCCGCCCTGGAGGGCAAGACCCTGGGTGACCTGGTGGGTCAGGAGTTTTACGGCGAGTATCTGGCCAAGACGGACCCCCTGGGCGCGGACGTGCCCAACCCCGTCAGCCATGTGGCTTACGGCTACGCCACCCAGATGTGCGTTCTGGACAAGAAAACCGGCCGCATTAAGAAGATGGTGGCCGCCCACGATGTGGGCAAGGCCGTGAACCCTCTCAGCTGCGAGGGACAGATCGAGGGCGGCGTGGTCATGAGCATGGGATACGCCCTGACGGAGCAGTATCCCATTGACGACACCTGCAAGCCCACTGCCAAATATGGCACCCTGGGCCTGTTCCGGGCCAATCAGATCCCGCCGGAGATCCAGGCCATCGTGGTGGAGAAGCCCGGTCTCAACGTGGCCGGAGGCGCCATCGGTATCGGTGAGATCACCTCCATCCCCACGGCTCCCGCCATTGCCGACGCCTATTACCGGCTGGACGGTCAGCGCCGCCTGACCCTGCCGCTGGAAAATACCCCCTACGCCCGGAAAAAATAAAGCTGCAAAATAAGATCATGCCCGGTGCAATGCACCGGGCATGATCTTATTTAATTTGTGGTTTCATCACAGCTTGCTGACCCGCAGGGCCCGGATGGCGTTGAGCACGGCGATGACCATCACGCCCACGTCGCCGAAGATGGCGGCCCACATGTTGGCCACGCCCACGGCCACCAGCAGCAGGCACAGAGCCTTGACGATCAGGGCGAAGGCGATGTTTTCGTACACAATGCGGATGCACTTGCGGGAGATGCGGATGGCCTTGGCGATCTTCAGGGGATCGTCGTCCATCAGCACCACGTCCGCCGCCTCGATGGCGGCGTCGGAGCCCATGGCCCCCATGGCAATGCCGATATCCGCCCGGGACAGCACCGGCGCGTCGTTGATGCCGTCGCCCACAAAGGCCAGCTTGCCGCCGGACTGACCCAGCAGCCGCTCCACCTGGGCCACCTTATCGGCGGGCAGCAGCTCGCTGTGGACCTCGTCCACCCCCAAGCTCTGGGCCACATGGTCGGCCACCTTGGCCCGGTCGCCGGTGAGCATGACGGTCTTTTCCACGCCGATGCGCTTCAGGGCAGCGATGGCATCCCGGGCGTGGGGCTTCTCCACATCGGAGATCACAATGTGACCGGCGTACTGGCCGTCCAGGGCCAGGTGGATGATGGTGCCCACGCTATGGCAGTCGTGCCAGGCGATGCCCAGCTTCTCCATGAGCTTGTCGTTGCCCACGGCCACGGTGACGCCGTCCACCTTGGCCACCACGCCGTTGCCGCTGAACTCCTGGATATCCGTGACCCGGTCGCGGTCGATATGACCGCCGTAGGCCCGCTGCAGGCTCTTGCTGATGGGGTGGGAGGAGGCGCACTCCGCCAGGGCGGCGTATTCCAGCACCTTTTCCCGGGGAAGCTGATTGTGGTGGACGCCGGTGACGTCGAACACTCCCTGGGTCAGGGTGCCGGTTTTGTCAAACACCACGGTTTTGGTTTTGGACAGGGTTTCCAGATAGTTGGAGCCCTTGATGAGGATGCCCTCGTGGCTGGCGCCGCCCAGGCCCGCAAAGAAGCTCAGGGGGATGCTGATCACCAGGGCGCAGGGGCAGCTGACCACCAGGAAGGACAGGGCGCGGTACAGCCAGGTGCCCCAGTCGCCTTCAAGCCCCGTCAGCAGACGCAACACCGGCGGCAGCACCGCCAGGGCCAGGGCCGCCCCGCACACGGCGGGGGTATACACCCGGGCGAACTTGGAGATGAAGTTCTCGGACTTGGACTTGTGGGAGCTGGAATTTTCCACCAGCTCCAGAATCTTGGACACGGTGGACTCGCCGAAGGCTTTGGTGGTGCGGATCTTCAGCACGCCGGTCATGTTGATGCAGCCGCTGACGATCTCATCGCCATCGGTCACGTCCCGGGGCAGACTCTCGCCGGTCAGGGCGGCGGTATTCAGCGTGGAGGAGCCCTCCAGCACCACGCCGTCCAGAGGGACCTTCTCGCCGGGCTGGACCACGATGACGGCCCCCACGGGCACATCGTCCGGGTCCACCTGGGTCAGCTGTCCGTTCTGCTCGATGTTGGCATAGTCGGGGCGGATGTCCATCAGGGCGGTGATGTTGCGGCGGCTCTTGCCCACAGCGTAGCTCTGGAACAGCTCACCGATCTGATAGAACAGCATCACGGCCACGGCCTCCATGAAGTCGCCGCTTTTCTCGTAAAACGCCAGGCCGATGGCGCCCACGGTGGCCACGGCCATCAGGAAGTTCTCGTCGAACACCTGGCCCCGGAGGATGCCCTTGCCGGCCTTGCGGAGGATATCATAGCCGATGATCAGGTACGCCGCCAGGTACAGCAGCGTCCCGGGCAGGCCCCCGATGGAAAACAGCCGGATGGCCAGGACCAGCACCGCCGTGACGATGATGCGGCAGAGCATCTTTTTTTGCTTCTTGGTCATGCTTCTTCCCCTCTTTCAGCGGAGCGTGCCGGAAGAAATTCCGGCACGTCCCAAGTTTTTACAGATAGATCTCGCAGTCGTCCTCGACCTTCCTGCAGTTTTTCAGAACGGCTTTCATCACGGTCTTGGGGTCCGCGCCCTCCCGGAATTCCACGATCATTTTCTGGGTCATGAAGTTCACCACGGCATCCTGCACGCCTTCGGTTTTCTTGGCAGCCTCCTCCATAAGGTTGGCGCAGTTGGCGCAGTCCACTTCGATCTGATAGGTCTTTTTCATGGCAAACTCCTTTTCCTGCCCAATGGCCGGTGCATTCAACCATTAAGCACTTGTTTAATCTTGATGACTGTACTATAATGGACGAAACGGGGAAAGTCAACGGTCTTTGTCCCTTTCCTGCCGTTCGGGCGAAAAGAACTGCCGAACGGGTGACTTTTGAAAAGGAGCGTGTGCGCTATGGATCATATGGAGCTGCCTCACCGGCACGGAAACAACGAGGAGCTGTCCCGCCTGGAGCATTGCATGCAGGAGGCGGAGAGCTTTCAGGCGGTGGCGGGCCTGTGCCGCCTGCTGTCCGACGCCAACCGGGTGCGGATTTTCTGGCTGCTGTGCCACTGCGAGGAGTGCGTGGTGAATCTGGCGGCGCTGGTGGGCATGAGCAGTCCCGCCGCCTCCCACCATCTGCGGCAGCTGAAGGACAGCGGCCTGGTGGTCAGCCGCCGGATCGGCAAGGAGGTCTATTACCGGGCAGCGGACACGGAGGTGGCGGGACTGCTGCACCAGGTCATCGAGCGGACGGTGGAGGTCACCTGCCCCCGGGAGGAGGCCATGCCCCATGCACCCCACCTGCCGCCGGTGGACGCCCACGCCGGGGAGCACGCCGCCGGCCTGACGCCCCAGCAGCGGCAGATCATCCACCAGGTCCACCAGCTGCTGACGGAAAACCTGGACAGCCGCATCACCATCGAGCAGCTGTCCCGCCGGTTCCTGATGAATCCCTCCACCATGAAGGAGCTGTTCAAGGCGGAGTACGGCAGCTCCATCGCCGCCCACATCCGGCAGCACCGGATGGAAAAGGCGTCGGCCCTGCTGCTGGAGTCCGGCGACAGCCTGGCCCAGGTGGCCCGGGCAGTGGGGTACGAGAGCCAGAGCAAGTTCTCCGCCGAGTTCAAAAAGGTGTTCGGTATGCTGCCCTCGGAGTTCCGGAAGCTCCACGCCGGACACTGAGCCGCCCTGCATGTTTTCGCCGGGAATGCACATGCTATCTCCGATAAGGAGGTGCGTTCCATGACGGAGGAACCCAATCAGCAGCCGGAGCAGTCCGGCGACCAGAGCGCCCCGCGTCTTTACGACCTGGGCGCGGCCCTGGTGGAAAGCAGCCGGGGCAGCATATACTGCCTGACCATCATCGGCCAGGTGGAGGGCCACAGCCTGGCCCCCAATAACACGAAAACCACCAAATATGAGCACGTTCTGCCCCTTCTGGCCCATCTGGAGCAGTCGGAGGAGGTGGACGGCGTTCTGCTCCTGCTGAACACCGTGGGCGGCGACATTGAGGCGGGCCTTGCCATTGCGGAGATGGTGGCCGGTATGACCAAGCCCACGGTGACCCTGGTGCTGGGCGGCGGACACTCCATCGGCATCCCCCTGGCGGTGTCCGGACAGCAGACCTTCATCGTGCCCTCGGCGTCCATGACGGTGCACCCGGTGCGCATGAGCGGCCTGATGATCGCCGCGCCCCAGTCCTATCGGTATTTTGAGCGGGTGCAGGAGAGCATCGTGTCCTTCGTGGCCCGGCACAGCCGCATCACCCAGGACGACTTCCGCCGGCTGATGCTGGCCGACGGGGACATGTCCAACGACGTGGGCACCATTCTCTACGGTAGCCAGGCGGTGCAGCTGGGGCTCATTGACCGGCTGGGCACCCTGTCTGACGCCCTGGAGGCTCTTTACGGCATGATCGGGAAAAACGGTTGATTTTGTCGGGGCCCTGTGCTATACTGTGTACAAATTTACGGGATAGCGGGGGGCTATGGAATGAACACCAATTTCAAAACAGCGTTATTCGGCGGCTTCGACCGGGAGGACGTGGTCAGCTATATCCAGCAGACCTCCCGGGAAAATCAGCAGCGGGTCTCCGCTCTGGAGGAGGAAAACCACGGCCTGCAGGAGCGCAACCGCGCCATGGAGGCCGAGCTGAACACCCTGCGCCGGGCGGTGCTGGAAAACAGCGCGGCGGCGGACACCTGCCTGCAATTGCAGACACAGCTCCGGGAGCTCCAGGAGCAGGCCCAGAAGCTCCAGAAGGAAACGGAGTACCTCCGTGCCCAGGCGGCGGAGTATCAGTCCCTGAAGGACCACATCGCCGATATCGAGATCAGCGCCCACCGGCGGACGGAGGAGTTCCGGGCCAAGGCCATCGAGCAGCTGCGGCAGCTGACCCGGCAGCAGGAGACCTGGTGCGCCCAGTCCCGGGCCAAGTATGCCGAGCTGAACCGCCAGTTCTGCCAGAAGCTGGCCCTGGCCCAGCAGACCCTGGCGGAGCCGGACCTGTCCGGCTTCCAGGAGATGGAGGCGGGCCTGCGGCAGCTGGAGGAGAGCTTCAGCGAGACGAACCAGGCGTAACACCCAGCCATAAAGAAGCAGCACCCTCAGCAAGCGGCACTTTTGCCGCTTGCTGAGGGTGCATTTTTTCGGATATGATCACTCCATGACCCACTGCCGCAGGTCGGGAATCTGCAGGCGGATGTCCTTTTCCAGCTCCGCCCCGTCGCCCCGGAAGCCCAGGCGCTGCCAGAAGGGACGCAGGCTCTCGTCGGTGCAGGTCAGTCGCAGGTAAGGCAGGCCCAGCCGCCGCCCCTGCTGGATGATCTGGCCCATAGGCGGGATCCCCTGGCGGCGGCCCCGCCACATGGGGTCCATGGCGTACCAGGTGATGCGCAGGGCGTCCGGCTCCCGGACGGTCTGGTACAGGCCGATCAGCTCCTGGCCGTTGTACCACACGGCGGTGCCCTGTCCGCCCTCCGGCGCGCCGAACAGGCGGCCCTGCTCATGGCTGGCCGGGCGATACAGCTGGCCCGGCTCCACCATGCCTTTGGTTTTCCACCAGGTCTGCTTGCCGAAGGTGGAGAGGCCCTCCTGGGCCGTCAGGTGGCTGTTGTCGTCCCGGAACACCACCCGCAGGTCATCCCCCTGGGCCTCGATCAGGGACACGGCGGTGTTGTCGCCGTGGGACGTCTGTCCGATCTCCGCCAGGGGCAGCCCCTGAAGCGTGCCCAGGACGATGCGCATGGCCGCGCCGTGGGAGAAAACGGCCACCGTCTGGCCGTCATGCTCCCGGGCCACCCGGCGCAGGGCAGGCAGATACCGGTCCAGCACGGTCTGGGCAGTCTCACAGCCCTCCACCTGCCAGCGGTCCAGCTGGTGGTTGAACTCCATCATCTGCAAAGGCCAGCGGGTCTCGATCTGGCGCCAGGTCAGGCCCTCCCACACGCCCATGTGCACCTCCCGGAAGGCGGGCTCCAGGTGCAGGGGCAGGCCCTTGGGGACATAAACCGCCTGGGCGGTGGTCTGGGTGCGGATCAGGTCGCTGGCGTATACGGCGTCCACCGGGATGTCCCGGAACCGCCGGGCCAGGGCCTGCATCTGGCGGGGGCCGCGATAGTCGGTGATCAGGCCTTCCTCCTGGCCGTGGGCGATGCGATAGAGATTGCCCTCGGCCTCGGCGTGGCGGATGAGATAGATTTTTGTCATAGCAAGCCCTCCCTTACAGCACGGTGACCAGCTGCTTCAGCTGCCGGACAGCAGCCTGTACGGCGTCGGCGTCGGCGTATTGCAGGGCGGTGTCGGCGATCAGCGCCCCCCGGCCATAGTCGTCGAAGGCGGGCAGGGCGTTCTCCCCGTCGCAGCCCAGCAGCAGCAAAAAGGCCTTGGGAGCCCGGCTGCGCAGCTCCTTCACGTCCAGGACGTAACCGGTCTCCGCCATCAGCGCCGCGCCATGGCGAACCATCTGGTCCGCCGCCGCCAAATACAGCCGGCGGTCACCGGACAGCAGATTCTGGATCTCCGGGGCGGAGGGGTTGCCGGTGCGGACGGCGGCAAACACGGACTTGTCCTCCCCTACCCGGCACACGTCGCTGCCGGGATAGGGGGTCACGGTGACGCCGTCGGCCCGGATGCCGCCCTCCACATACACCGCCGGGGCGGCGGTGCGGGCGTCCACTATGGTGTAAAGCCCCTGGGCCTTGGCCATGTTCACCAGGTTGGCCAGCACGTCCATGCCCATGAAGCCGTAGCGCAGATAGCGCTCCGCCTGCAGCACCACGGCGGGCAGCAGCGGGGCCGTCTGGCTGATGAGCTGGCTGCCGTGATAGCGCAGAGCCTCCGCCTGGGCCATGTCGCCGGGGCCGTACATATCGGTGAAATTCTTCGTGATCCTGGCGGGCAGCTTGTCCGCCTCCGGCCCCAGCACCAGGGCCAGGGGCGTTTTCCGGGCACGGATCTTCTCCTGTAAAAGTGCGATCGACATAAAAATCTCCTTGTTCGCGCAAATTTTTCTCCATTATTATACGCACTTCTCCGGATTTTGGCAAGGGCGGCGGAATGATTTTCTGCGGCCCGGGCCATACTAAGAGCGTCATGAAAAGGAGGGGTAACGGATGTGTAAAACCGGTACGTTTTTGTGGGGCCTGGCCGCCGGAATGGTAGCGGGCGCCATGCTGGAGATCATCATTCTGCCGCGTCCCCGGCCCAGAAGGACCGCCGTGGGCAAGGCCATGCAGCGCATGGGCAACGCCATGGACCAGGCGCTGGAGTCGGTGGCAGAAAAGATGAGCTGAAAAAAGGGGGCTGCGGCCCAATGTCAGCAGGTTAAGCTGGCGAATCCTCCTACCCTCAGAAATGAGATGGTAGGAGGATTTTTTAATAATCCAATGGGCTTGACAAAAGCGTTATCAGGAGAAGTCGAACCCCACCCATGTCGCTCCCCCCACGGGGAGCGATTCCCGTTTTTGCCTGTATTCGGCAGGAATCCGGTTTTTCGTCTGGGCACAATACTCACAAAAGCATCCTGCTTTTGTGACATATTCCAATTCTTACAAAATTGCAAAAAAGCGGTTGCAAAACTGCCACAGTGGTGTTGTATATGGTAGAGACGCAGGCCTGCATCCACTTTATGAAAGGAATACAACACGGATGGGGAGGTTGATTTTGTGAAAATTTATACTACAAACAACACAGTAAACCGATAGTGTTGAGATATTACTCGACTATCAGGAATTAAAAAAGTTGGTAAGTTCTTTGAAGAAATTTGAAGATGAAGTCAACCAATTTAAAATGAAAAATAAAGATGCAAAGGGGGTTGGGTTTTACGCATTTACATTTAAAGGATTATAGTCTGCCTAGTGAGTCAGTCGGTTCTACGTACATTGCGGCAACAACATACTCGTCGAGCCGCAGAAGCAGCAGAAGCAGCGGAGGGAGTTCTAATATGGGTATGGGCCGAGGGGGCCCGGTAAGGATGACTGTATGAAGAAATTAGAAAAAGGCACCATGCGCATCTCCTCATCTGGGATGCATGACCAGATGATGTTTTTCATTATATCCGGTGTAGGAGTTGATGTTCTCTACATTGATACATTTTCATGGGTCATTGACCCCCCCATACGTATAGCGATTGATACCGTTACCATCACAGCTTTTTTCTTGATATTCACTGGTGTAGTGTTTACCATGATTATTGCGCTCAGCCGGGTATACATTGTATCCACCAAGGGGATTACCGTGATATTGCTGGGTATCTTTCGTCACCTCTATCCGTGGGAACGGTTTCAGATGGTGGGCCTGTATCCCATAGCGAAAGTTATAGAAGAAACACCTGGCGAGGCATTCATGATGGTATGCAGCACCGTCATGTTAGAAGAAACAGCCGGTGGACGGATCAATATAGAGCGTGCCACCTTTCGCTGGCCGCAGGTTTTGATTTTTCCACCGCTGACAGGCGAGGAACGCATGCAATTTGAAAGCCTGCGGCGCGGGGAAATACCTCCCGACCTGGAGGATCAGGAACCCGACGAGGAGGAATAGGTATCCCGGCTGACGGACGTGGCCGTCTTTTGTCGGCCACGTCCGGACAGCAAGCAGCACCTATACCTACGGCAACGCTGATTGGCCGGACCTGCTGACGGCGTTCAATGGGAAGTCCATCACCTACGACGCCATAGGCAACCCCCTGAACGACGGCACGTGGACGTATACCTGGCAGCATGGCCGTCAGCTGGCGTCCATGAGCAAATCCGGCAGCAGCATCGCCTACGCTTAATGCCAAAATATAAAATTGTGTTTCATAGCTGTCTGATAATAGTGAACGAGATATTTTTCATGATTATGTCATTGCTTTATAAGAGAAAATAGTGCGTACTTCAATTCTCAATCGATTCCAGGTCGGTTACTATTGGATTTGATATTGTCAGAGTGATGTTATATTGATTCAGTTGAGGGCATGGTATGTTCAATTTTTCCGGAGTATTGTATAGGATATGGGGCGTCTGCGGGGAGATCCTGGTTTTGGGAGTTGCGTGCATCCTGCTTAATAGACCGTGGGCCAGAAAAGTTAAAATCAAAGATTGTAAATTGGGACTGATTATGATTGCTGCTGCGATCGGTCTGAGCCTGTTGTATGCATCCAGGATCGTGTTCCCTGGCGTATCATCGTATACAGGGGAGTTTATTGACAGTCACCGCAATTCCAGAGTCGCGCCCCCACTGCCGATAACAAATGAATATGTGTTTTGGAATGGCGAAGGAAAAAACAAACTTTATATCTGGACATTTTCTCAAAAAAAATATTCCCCGATGACTTTGTAAGTGACCGGAAATATACGATCTATTTTGATGAATTTACAAATGTAATTGTTCAGGTGGAGTGCATTGAATAGGGGGCGGTATAGGATGCATCCGATGCCCCAGCCCAGACAGGAGTGTGAGCGATGAGGAAGTCACTGGAAAATTACATACACAATCTGTGGCACTGGCTGAAAATGACACCGCGCCAGTACGCAGAATGCTGCGGAACGGGGGATCCAGAGCCGTATATGTTTCCGGAATGGGAAAAGATGCTGGATGAAGTGTGTTCACTTATCAAGCGAGGCGGGCTCTTCCCGGCAGATATGGACTGTTTGCTGACAATGATGGCTTTGGACGATGAAACCGAGGACGTTCTGGACTGTCTGTCTGCACAGGGAGACGAACTGCTCATATCCGTCCTGACACATGCCGGGCTGCACAGCATATTTCCCCAGGCCCGGTGGCAATGCGCCGAGCTGCTTGGACGCAGGAGCATCCCCGATGGAATGGCGCTATTGCGACAGTATGCAAATGATCGGGATGCCTATGTGGCAAAACGCGCCCGCAATGCCATGAAGGCTATAACGGGCAACAAGAATGGCTGACGATTTTATCTCTATCCTCAACTTTTTTATGACAATGGGGCCAGGCTGATGCCTGGCCCCAACGTTTGTTATAGAACCCTTATCCTCTTACTTCTGTGGTGCAGTTTTCAACATATCCCTGATCTTCTCTTTTTCTCCGCTGCCGTCTGTGCGCAGGCGCAGCAAAGGAACAGCACATTTCTCCAAAATAGAGTTCTTCTTTATATCCCGCTCCGCCTGTTTGCTTCCGACTTCATGGAAGCCCGTTCCGTCCACCTCAATCGCCAGTACAGGCTGCTTATCCATTTGATTGAACAGCAGAAAATCAACATATCTTTGCGCAAGTCCCAATCCAGAAGGCCCAGATAGTCCTGCACGGCCTCATAATGCAGCGACAGAAACGTATAGTCCGGATTGTTCACCCGCCCTTTCCCGGGGCGGTACAGGGTCCGCACCACATAGGTCCGGCTGAGGAGCTGGTTGCACACAGACTTAAACTGCTCCAGCTCCCTGGAGGTTGCCTGCTGAATAAAGTCGAAATTCATTTCTTTTTCTCCTTCCGGCAAATCTGCATCTGGGGGATGGAGTAGCCATTTTCGTTGAAGGCGCCGCCTAACTCCTGGATCTGATACCCGGCAGCGGGTTCTCCGCTTGCCAGCACAGCCAGCAGGCTCATGATATATCCTTTATCATCCCGGATTCCCAGGTCTTTGGAATAACGGATATCCGCATCTCCCAACCACCCCTGTACATAAGCTGCTATGGCCGCGCGGCGATTTCGTGACAATGCCGTAAGCAAAGTATTCAGGTTTCCGCGGACGTTCTGATCCCGATTCGTCAGATTTTCCACTTTTTGCGTCGCCGCTCTTGTATAGCGGCGAACCTGCGCGTCGATCTCATCGAGATAGTCGTGCTCCATGTTATCGTATCGCTCGTCAATCCAGAAAATTTTTCGCAGCAGATCGGCACGGCACTTCTCCACGCTGTCGCCGCGCTTATCCTGCAATGCCGCGTTGGCCATGGCAAGCAGCAATGCATCGTCCTCTGCCCAGTTTCTCAGAACGGACTGGATGGGAACGCGGTATTTGAGAACGGAGTCTTTGATTTTCAGGGGGCGTATGTATGCCTCGATCACCTTCTGCCCAAAATCATTGAAGTGGGACGCCAGCACCTGGTTCACATCCTGCATGTCGATCTGCATCTGGAAATAATGCTTCACATTGTGATAGACCATTTGCAACAAATTTATCAGCGCGCCGGTGTTATCATAGGCGCTGTAGACGGCGGACATCTTCTCATATACGCTTCCGCTCTCATGCGCCACTTTCAATGAAGAATAAGTGTTGAATACATAGGAATATATATCATTTCCGATTATGCAGCAAGAGCGTTTCACGCCGTGATGCGGAACGTTCTTGCCTACGGACTGCTCAAACAGCAAGAACGGGGGCCGCCGCCCCCGTTCTTTGTCGTTTATGGATAGCAGTGCTCCCGCAGGGCCGCCTCCAGCTTCTCCAGGGCCCGCTTCTCGATGCGGGACACATAGCTGCGGCTGATGCCGTAGGCGGCGGCCACCTGGCGCTGGGTCTGGGGCGGGTGGCCGTCCAGGCCGTAGCGGCGGCGGATCACGTCGGCCTCCCGGTCCGTCAGGCACTCCCCTACCAGCCGCCGGATCAGCCGCTGATCCTCCCGGCCCTCCAGGTCCTCCTGCATGGTGTCGTCGGCCCCCACCACGTCCTGTAAATACAGGGCGTTGCCGGCCTTATCCGTCTCGATGGCCTCCGACAGCGACACCTCCCCCTGCAGTTTCCGCTGGGCGCGGAAGTGCATGAGGATTTCATTTTCAATACACCTGGACGCATAGGTTGCCAGGCGGATTTTTTTGTCCGGCTGGAAGGTGTTCACGGCCTTGATCAGGCCGATGGTGCCGATGGAGATCAGATCCTCCTGATTGGCAGCCTGGGTGTAGTACTTCTTGATGATATGGGCCACCAGGCGGAGATTGTGCTCCACCAGGCGGTTGCGGGCAGACAGGTCTCCCCTGCCCCACTGCTCCAGGCACTCCCGCTCCTCCTGTCGGGACAAAGGACGGGGAAACGACCCGGGATTTCCGGACAGGTGCAGCGTCAGAAACAAGCTGTTGGACAGCAGCAGCAAAGCCGCCGATAACATAAGCCATCCCTCCTTCACGGCAATCCTATGCCCGGGAGGGATGGTCCTATGTACCCGCGGCATACACTGCGTTTGAACCGGCGGTTCTCCGGCTCCCACCGGTATACGCAGCAGCTTACACGTCCTCGGGCTTGGAAATGGCCGCAGAGGGCGTTTTTTCATTTTGTTCATCAGAGGAAAGAATGCGCACCTCCAGACCGGTAATATAATTATCCGGGTGTCCCTCGCAGCACTGATCCACGATGTTGGGGGTGATAACACAGTCATCCACCGGCAGCTTCCGGCGGCGGGCTTCGTCAAACAGGCGGTCGATGGAGTCCTGAATGGTGAGATACGGCCCGTAGTGATAGCCGCAGAGATAGTCCCCGGCGGGGATATAGGAAACGGGCTGGTCGGCCATCAGGTCCGGCAGGCGGCGGGCCTCGGCGGGAGTATCTTCATAGAGGTAGGCGCCGAACCATTTTCTCTGTCCCTGATAAAAGCCCACGGTGGGATAGAAGTAAAACAGCTCATGGGTAAAGAGGTTGATTTCCTCGCCGATGTGCAGAAAGGCCCGGCGCGGGAAGGAGCGGACATAGAATTTATCCCGTTGGCTGGCGGCCTGCTCCCGCTCGATAAACTCCACCTTCTGCTGGATGATCTGGATGGTGGCATTCAGCTCGTCGCATTGACGGCGCAGCTGCTGCGCCTGCCGGGAGAGCATTTGCAGGTTATCACGCAGGCCGTTGCTGTGGAGAAAGGCCTTGATCTGGGCAAGAGAGTAGTCCAGCCGCCGCAGATACCGGATCGTGGCCAGCGGATAGACCTGGTCGAAGTGGTAAAAGCGGCGGTTATTTTCGCTGTTGCGCACCTGCGGCACCAGCAGGCCTTTGGCGTCATAATGGCGCAGCAGCTGGACATCCATGTTGAAAATGTCGGCAAGCTCCCCGATGGTCAAAAATTCTTTCATAAAAAACCTCCCATTTTCCCGGGGTATAACAGCAGGATTTTGTAAGAACACCAGAAAATCCGGAAAAATCAAAATTAGGGCTTGAACCTATAACCGTTATAGGTTGTAGGGTGAGTATATCATTTATGAAACAGCTTGACAAGTATCTGGATGGAGGAATCTCATGCAAACCTATTTGAAGAATGGCTACATCGTCTCCATGGATCAGCAGGACACCGTTTTTGACGGCGGCGGCGTGCTGGTGGAGGATGACCGCATTACGGCGGTCGGTAAGGTTGACCCCAGGCTGGTGAAGCCCGACGCGGAGGTCATTGACCTGCAGGGCAAGTATGTGCTGCCCGGGTTTGTGAATACCCATGTGCACACCTCCCAGCAGATTTCCCGGGGCGTAGGCGATGATGTGGATTTCATCTGCTGGCTCCACGACCGGATGTGGCCCTTTGAGAGCAGCATGACGGAGGAGGACTCCTATGTGTCCACGCTGATGACCAGCTTGGAGCTGATCCGCTCCGGCGTGACCTCCTTTGCTGAGCCCGGCGGACAGTTCGTCTCCGGCATGGCCCGGGGTACGGCGGAGTCCGGTCTGCGCGGCAAACTGGCCAAATCCGTGATGGACTGCGGCGAGGGGCTGCCGGAAATCTGGCAGCGCACCATGGAGCAGGAGCTGGAGCAGCAGGTGGCGGACCTGGAGAAATTCCACAATACGGCCGATGGAAGGGTGCAGGTGTGGTTCGGTCTGCGCACCATTTTCAACAACACCGATGAACTGTGCGTCCGCACCAAGGAGCTGGCGGACAAATACGGCGTCGGCATCCACATGCATGTGGCCGAGGCCAAGGAGGAAAAGGAATATACCTACGCCCGCTGGGGCGAGGGCACGGTGAAGCATCTGGAGCGGCTGGGCGTGCTGGATAAGAATTTGCTGGCCGTTCACACGGTATGGCTGACAGATGAGGAGCTGGAGCTGTTCAAGAAGCGGGAAGTGAAGATTTCCCACAACCCGGCTTCCGCCATGCGCGTGCTGGGCTTTGCACGGATCCCGAAGATGCTGGCGATGGGGCTGCGGCCCTCCATCGGTACGGACGGCGCGTCCTCCTCCAACCACATGGACATGGTGGACGAGATGTGGCTGACCAGCCTGATCCACAAGGGCTGGCGTCTGGACCCCACGGTGGTTCCCTCGCAGGATATTCTGCGGATGGCCACCAAGTGGGGCGCCCGCGCACTGCTGGATGAGGACCTGTACGGCAGTCTGGAATGCGGCAAGAAGGCGGACCTGATCGTCATTGACCCCCACGGCCCGTCGATGATGCCGGTGAACGACAAAATCGCCGCACTGGTGACGGCCATGCATTCGGCCAATATCCAATCCACCATGTGCGACGGCAAGTGGCTGATGCGGGACCGGAAGATCCTGACCCTGGACGAGGAGGCCATCCTGAAGGAGGCCTGCGACCGGGCCAAGGCCATCTATAAGCGGGCGGGCATTGAGCTGCCGGATCGCTTCCCGGTGGTGAAGGTTTAAAGGGTTTTCAACGGTGCGGGGCACCAGAACATAGAAGCAGCAAGCGGAATTATGCGTTTAGTATGGAGGTACAGCATGAATCAGAAATTACTGTCCGTTGCGAAGGGTGAGACTCCGGCCGATCTGGTGATCCAGAACGGCAAGGTGGTTAATGTCTATTCCGGTGAGATCTATGACGGCGGCGTGGCCATCTGCGGCGACACCATCGCTGCCGTGGGCGATGTGGAATACTGCATCGGCGAGGGCACCCGGGTGGTGGACGCGGAGGGAAAGTATCTGACCCCCGGCTTCCTGGACGGACATATCCATCCGGAAAGCTCCTCGCTGGCCATCCGGCCCTTTGCCGAGGCGGTGCTGGCACACGGCACCACCGGCATTATGACGGACCTGCACGAAGTGGGCGTGGTGTCCGGGCTGGAGGGCATCGAGGCCATCCTGAAGGAGGCCGAGGCCACAGACCTGAAAATTTATTTCGTGGTGCCGTCCCACGTGCCGTTTTCCCCCAATCTGGAAACCAGCGGCGGGCGCTTTAATCCGGAGATCATCCGCAAGGCCCTGAAGCGTCCGGACGCGGTGGGCCTGTCCGAGTGTGTCGGCCCCTATATCACAGCCGGGTTCCCCGATCTGCTGGAGTCCTTTGACACCACGCTGTCCATGCCCGGCAAGACCCTGCAAGGCCATCTGCCGGATATGTACGGCCCGGCCATGAGCGCCTGCATTGCCGCCGGTGTGTCCACCGACCACGAGTCCTTCTGCGAAAAGGATGTGTTTGAGCGGCTGCGCAACGGCTGCCACCTGATGATGCGCGAGGGCAGCGCCGCCCGGAATATGCCGGTGCTGCTGAAGACCGTGATGGAAAATCATCTGGACACCGCCATGGTCAGCATCGTCACCGACGACCTGCACACGGTGGACCTGCAGGAGCGGGGCCATCTGGACGACTCGCTGCGCACGGCCCTGGGCATGGGGCTGGACTTTGTCAAGGCCATTCAGATGGTCACCGTCAACTGCGCACGGGCTTTCAATCTGGACCGGGAAATCGGCGGACTGGCACCCGGACGCCGGGCAGACGTCAACATCACCACCGGCCCGGAGGATTTCCGCGTGCTGACCACCTTCGCCGGCGGCCGCCAGATCACAGACAACGGCAAGCTGCTGGTGCACTATGAGACGGCAGAGCATGAGCCCTGTGTGCTGAACACCATGCACCTGAAAAACCCCATCACGGCGGACAGCTTCAAGATCCATGCCCCCGCAGGCGCCAAGAAGGTGAAGGCCCTGGTGATGGATACGCTGCCCTACATGCCCTTCACCAATCGCCGGGACGTGGAGCTGCCGGTTGTGGACGGCGTGGTGCAGTGCGATGTGGAGCAGGATGTGCTGTATATTGCCCAGGTAGAGCGCCACGGCAAGAACGGCAATGTGGGCAAGGCCTTTATGGGCGGCTTCCACATCCGGGGCGGCGCCATGGCCTCCTCCGTGGGCCACGACAACCACAACATCATTGTCATGGGCGACAGCTTCGAGGACATGGCGCTGGCGGTGAACCGCTGCGTGGAGCTGGGCGGCGGACAGGTGATCGTCCGCAGCGGCAAGGTGGCCGCCGAGGTGGCATATCCCATCTGCGGTCTGCTGAGCGACCTGCCCCTGGATGAGCTGGCGGAGAAGAAGAAGGAGCTGAACCGGGTGGCCCATGAAATGGGCACGGAAATCGCCATTCCCTTCATGTTCCTCAGCTTTATCTGTCTGGCGGCGATCCCCGCTTACGCCATCACCGACTGCGGATTCATTGATGTGGTGCAGCAGAAGGTCATCGACCCCATTCTGGAGGTCGTGGAATAAAACCGAATCCCCCAAAACCCAACTTGCAAAAGAGCACAGAGAGGAGCAACATGAAAAACGATTTTTTTAAGCTGAAGGATCACGGTACCACCGTCCGGCGGGAAGTGCTGGCGGGTATCACCACCTTTATGACCATGGCCTATGTGCTGGCAGTGCAGCCCTCCGCCATCTGCGGCTTCGGCCCCGATCCCTATATCACGGATATAAACGGCGTGGTGATCAGCAAGTCAGCGCTGCTGGTGATGTGCGCACTGGTCAGCGGCATCATCACCCTGTTTATGGGTCTGTATGCCAATCTGCCGCTGGCGCTGTCCACCGCCATGGGCAGCAACTTCATTCTCGGCGGGCTGGTCAACAGCGGCACGGTATCCTTCGGTTGGGCCATGGCGCTTCTGCTGTGCTCCGGTATCCTGTTTATCCTGGTAACGGTGCTGGGCGTGCGGAAAATGGTGGTGGATCTGCTGCCGAAGAACCTGAAGATCGCCATACCGACCGCTGTGGGTTTCTTCATTGCCTATCTGGGCTTTAAAAACACCGGCCTTGCCGCCTTCAGCGACAGCGGTCTGGCCTTGGGTGATTTTACCCAGCCTGCGGTGCTGCTGGCTCTGATCACCATGGCGGTGATGGGTGTGCTGACGGCCTATAAGGTGCGCGGCGCGATTCTGATCGGCATCATTGTCGGCACCGTCATCAGCATCCCCATGGGCGTGTCCACGCTGCCCACCACGCTGGTGTCCCTGCCGGATATGAGCGAAATCGGCAACCTGGTGCTGTGCTACGACTTCAAGTCCGTGCTGGCAGACATCCCCGGCGCGCTGGTGTGGATCTTCATCCTGTTCACCAGCGACTTCTTTGCCACCTTCGGCGCGCTGATCGCCGTGGGCGCCCAGACCAATATGCTGGACGAGGACGGCAACTTCCCCCAGATCGAAAAGCCCTTCCTGGTGGATGCCGTTGGCACGGTGGTGGGCTCCGGCACCGGATGCACCACCATCTCCACCTTCATTGAATCCACCATCGGCGTGGAAGCAGGCGGCCGCACGGGTTTGACGGCGATCGTCAGCGGCGGGCTGTTCCTGGTGTGCATTTTCCTGTCCCCGCTGTTTCTGATGATCCCCACTGCCGTGACCGGCGTGGCGCTGATCTTCGTGGGCTTCTCCATGCTGTCGGGCTTTACGAAGCTGGACTTCTCCGACTTCAAGAGCTGCTTCGGTCCCTTTGTAATGATCCTGTTCGGCACCTTTACCGGCGACATTGCTGCGGCAATCTGCCTGGGCGTGCTGACGGACGTGCTGATCAAGGTGCTGACGGGCGATGCAAAGAAGGTCCACCCGGTGCTGTATGTGCTGTGCATCCCGCTGGTGCTGTACTTCATCGTGTAAATAATCGGATAACAAGGCTCCCGGCGTACCGGGATGAATAGTCCGGATTGTGCAGAATGGCGCAGCTTACGCTGCGCCATTCTGATTTTTTGCCGCGCTTGAGTCGGCCGATCAAAGCGGTTCTTTTTCGTCCGGCTGCCGCCGGTACACGCAGCAGCCCTCCGCCATGCCGCAGAAGCGGAAGCCGGACTTTTCCGCGATGTGCCGGGTCACCGTCTGCTCCGGGACGCACTCAATGACCACGCCCCGGCCCTGACGCCGGGCGCGGTCCGTCAGCAGCCGGGTCAGCTCCCCGGCGTATCCCCGGCCCCAGCGGCTGCGGTCCAGGACCCAGCCCAGCTCCATGGACACATCGTCATAGGGGTGCCAGATCACATACCCCGCAAAGCCGCCGTCATCCACCGCCAGGATCAGCGGCTCCGGCGTCAGCCCCGCCCGTTCCAGAAAGGCCCGGGTCTGCTCCCGGGAAAAGGGCGGCTCCAGATACCGCATGACCTCCGGGTCCGACAGCAGCCGGTGCAGAGGCTCCAGGTCCGCCTCCGTCATTCGGCGGGCCCGCAGTCCGGCAGACTTACACTCCATGCCCGCCTCCCTTACCGCAGCCAATCCGGCAGGGAGTGGCTCTGGACGCTGCTGACCATGCCCATGGCGGCAAACAGGGTCACGATGGACGAGCCGCCATAGCTGAAAAACGGCAGCGTCAGGCCGATCACCGGCAGCACAAACAGGCACATACCCACGTTGCTGATGGTCTGGAAGATCAGCACCGCTGCCACCCCCACGCAGACGTAGGACTCCGTGGTGTTCCGGGCCTTCCGCGCCACCATCAGGCACCGCACGATGATGGCCGCCAGCAGCAGCAGCACCGCCAGGCACCCCAGCATCCCCAGCTCCTCGCCGATGGCGGAGAAGATGAAGTCCGTGTACCGGAACGGCAGACTGCCGGAGTATTCGCCCTGGGTCTGTATCCCATGGAACAGCCCCTGGCCGGTGAGCTTACCGCCGCCCAGGGCCAGCAGGCTCCGGGTCTGCTGCCATCCGGCCCCCAGGGGGTCCAGGTCGTGGTCAAACACCACCATGAACCGCTCCTTCATATAGTCCGGGATCTTGTCCAGCTCCCACAGCAGGTAAAACGCCGCGCCGCCGCCCAACAGGGCGATGATGAACCACCGGGCCGCCACTCCGGCCACAAAGGCCACGGCCGCGAAGATGAATACATACACCAGGGCGCTGCCCATATCCGAGGAGATGACGTAGTAAAGCCCCACCATCAGCAGCACATGCCCCGCCAGAAACGCAATGGAACGCAGGGATTTCAGCCCCCAGTTCTCCTTGACCCACACCAGCTGCCGGCTGAGCACCAGGATGAACGTCAGCTTCACGATCTCCGCCGGCTGGATGTTGGCCGGAAAGCCCTGGATCCCCAGCCAGGCCCGGTTGCCGTTGTTCTCGATGCCCAGCGGCGTTTTCAGCAGCAGGAACATGACGATGCCGAAGCCCAGCAGCCATTTCCAGCGCTTGGCGGCCTCGGTCAGGTCGATCTGGGACATGAGAAAATAGATGCCCACTCCCAGCACAATGGCGCAGGCCTGGACGATGACCATCTTCCAGGAATTCAGAAAGTTCGTGGCGCTGGCGATCATCACCAGCCCGAACAGGGCCGCACCGCAGCAGAGACACAGCAAAAGCCAGTCGGCCTGCCGCAAAATATCGAAAATGCTATCCTTGATTCGTTTCAGCATGAAAGGCTCCTCTTGTAAAACCGGTTGCATGGAACATGATATCAATTTAGTATAGCATACGAAACTTTTTCTGTAAACCGAATTTTCTCTTTTCAAGCGGGAATTCCTGTGATATAATCAGTTGATTTTACGGAGAGGAGGCCACCTATGGAGTATATTACCCACAGTCCCGCGGAAACGGAGGAGCTGGGCTGCCGTTTGGGACGGACCCTGGGCCCCGGTGCGGTGGTGGCCTACTTCGGCGGCCTGGGGATGGGCAAAACCGCCTTCACCCGGGGCCTGGCCCGGGGCCTTGGCTGCCGGGGCCGGGTCACCAGCCCCACCTTCACCATCGTCAACGAATACGACGGCCCCACGCCCCTGTTCCACTTCGATATGTACCGCCTGGCGGACGCTGACGCCCTGTTTGACATCGGCTGGGAGGACTATCTGGACCGGGGCGGCGTGTGCGCCGTGGAGTGGAGCGAAAATGTCCGGGAGGCCCTGCCGCCGGACGCCGTTACCGTCACCATCGCCCGCTGTCCGGAAAACGATGGCTGGCGCAGCATTACCATTGAGGGAGGGGAGCCGCTTTGAAAATACTTGCCATCGAGACCTCGGCCAAAAGTGTCTCCGCCGCCGTGGTGGAAAACGGCGTTCCCCTGGCCAGCGCCTATCAGAACATGGGCCTGACCCACAGCCGCACCCTGATGCCCCTGGTGGACGGTATGCTGTCCGCCGCCGGGCTGCGGGTCCAGGATATGGACCTGCTGGCGGCCGCCAACGGGCCGGGCAGCTTCACCGGCCTGCGCATCGGCGTATCCGCCCTGAAGGGCCTGGCCTGGGCCCTGGAAAAGCCCTGCTGCGGCGTGTCCACCCTGGCCGCCATGGCCCGGAACCTGGCCCATATGGAGGGCCTCATCGTCTGCGCCATGGACGCCCGGCGCAATCAGGTGTACAACGCCCTGTTCCTGGCCCATGACGGCGTCCTGACCCGGCAGTGTCCGGACCGGGCCATCGGCCTGGCGGAGCTGGCGGAGGAGATAAAAAACCGCCCGGAGCCGAAATTTGTTGTTGGCGACGGGGCCGGGCTGTGTTATAATTATCTGTTGGAGCAGGGTGTTCCCTGCCGGATGGCCCCGCCTCAGCTGGTGATGCAGAACGCCGTGGGGGTGGCCCTGGCGGCGGAGGAAATGGCTGCCGCCGGACAGGTCACCACGGCCCGGGACCTGGTTCCCGTGTACCTGCGGCTGAGCCAGGCGGAGCGGGAGCAGCTGGCCCGGGGCCTGAAGATCACCTTGGATTAATAATTTTATATATAAAGGAGAAGCACCATGTTTAGCGAAAAAGTCCACGTCATGAACCATCCCCTGGTGGCCCACAAGCTCACCATCCTCCGGGACAAGAACACCAGCGTCAAGGATTTCCGGGAGCTGGTTTCCGAGATTGGCATGCTCATCACCTATGAGGCCACCCGTGACCTGCCGCTGACCACCAAGGTGGTGGAAACTCCCCTGTGCAAGGCGGAGCTGCCCACTCTGGCCGGTAAGAAGTTCGCCGTGGTGCCCATTCTCCGGGCCGGTCTGGGTCTGGTGGACGGCGTGCTGCGCATGGTGCCCTCCGCCCGTGTGGGACATATCGGCATGTTCCGGGACGAGGAAACGCTGGAGCCCCACGTCTATTTCTGCAAGATGCCCAAGGACGTGGCCGACCGCGACATCATCATCGTGGACCCCATGCTGGCCACCGGCGGCTCCGCCGATGCCGCCATCACCGAGATGAAGAAGCGCGGCTGCCACAACATCAAGCTCATGGTGCTGGTAGCTGCTCCTGAAGGCATTGAGCACCTGCAGAAGGTTCATCCCGATGTGGACATCTATGTGGGTGCGGTGGACGATCACCTGAACGAGCACGGCTACATCGTTCCCGGCCTGGGCGATGCCGGCGACCGCATCTTCGGCACCAAGTAACATGACGCGTTTTCCCCTGTCCCGGTACAGACCGGGACAGGGGATTTTTGCTTTTTCCTGCCCTTTTTGATATTCGCAAAAATAATGATTGACATTTGTCTTTATTTTTTATATATTGTATCTGCCAAATTTCAACGAGAGATATCAGGCCTATCCGCAAGGCCTCCCTTTGAACAGAGAAAAGAGGTAAGTCAAAAATATTTTACGAACGGGGGAGGATAAATGTCCAAAGAGTTGATTCGCCTGCGGGACCTCTGCATGGCGTTTGACGACGAGCTGGTTCTCGATCACATCAATCTGTATATCAACGATTCTGAATTCCTCACACTTCTGGGCCCCAGCGGCTGTGGAAAGACCACAACGCTGAGGATTATCGGCGGTTTCACGACGCCCACGTCGGGAGACGTCACCTTTGACGGTGTGAGGATTAATGATGTCCCGCCGCATAAGCGGCAGATCAACACGGTGTTCCAGAAGTATGCGCTGTTCCCTCATCTGGACGTGTTTGAGAACATCGCCTTTGGCTTGCGGATCGCCAAGGTGCCTGCCGAGGAAATCGAGGAGCGCGTGACGGAAATGCTGGGCGTGGTGAGTCTGAAGGGCTTTGAGCACCGGAAAATCACCCAGCTGTCCGGCGGCCAGCAGCAGCGGGTGGCCATCGCCCGGGCGCTGGTGAACCGGCCCAAGGTCCTGCTGCTGGACGAACCCCTGGGCGCGCTGGACCTGCGCCTGCGGAAGGATATGCAGATCGAGCTGAAGCGTATCCAGCAGCAGATGGGCATTACCTTCATCTATGTGACCCACGACCAGGAGGAGGCCCTGACCATGTCCGACACCGTGGTGGTGATGGACAAGGGCCGCATCCAGCAGATCGGCACCCCCGAGGACATCTATAACGAGCCGAAAAACGCCTTTGTGGCGGACTTTATCGGCGAGAGCAACATTCTCAACGGCATCATGGTCCGCGACAACGTGGTCAAAATGTACGGCAAGGAGTTCCCCTGTGTGGACGGCGGGTTCGCCCCCAACGAGCCGGTGGACGTGGTCATCCGCCCCGAGGACATCGACATTGTCCCCGTGGAGCAGGGGCAGCTGGCGGGCACCGTCACCAACGTCACCTTCAAGGGGATGCAGTACGACATCATTGTGGACTTCCGGGGCTTCAAGTGGCTGATCCAGACCACGGACCACTCCCCGGTGGGGGCCCGCATCGGCGTAAAGATCGATCCGGACGGGTTCCATATCATGAAAAAGAGCGAATATTCCGGTCAGTTCGGCGACTACAGCTCCTATTCCGAGGAGTATGAGGAGCTGGCGGACGCCTCCTGGGAGACGGATGAGGAGGAGAGCGGGGATGAAGAATAAGCTCTCCCGGTTCGCCGTGCCCTATGAGGTGTGGATGGCCATTTTCGTGGTGGCCCCCATCCTCATCATGGTGATCTATGCCTTCTCCTCCTCAGAGGGGGGCTTCACCCTGGACAATTTTGTGCAGATGGGCGGCTATACCCAGGTGTTTCTGCGGTCCTTCAAGCTGGCCATCATCGCCACGCTGATCTGTCTGGTCATCGGGTACCCGGTATCGTATCTCATGAGCCGGGAGGGGCCCGCCTTCCAGCGGACGGCCATGGTGCTGATCATGCTGCCCATGTGGATGAACTTCCTGCTGCGGACCTATTCCTGGATGACCATCCTGGAAAATCACGGGCTGCTGAACCAGCTGTTTGAAAAAATCGGCCTCATCAGCCTGTATAACCACATTTTCGGTACGGAGCTGGAGTATTTCTCCATGATGAATACCCAGGGGGCCGTGGTGCTGGGCATGGTGTATAACTACCTGCCGTTTATGATCCTGCCCATCTACTCTGTCATCATCAAGCTGGACGGCTCCCTGCTGGAGGCCGCCCGGGACCTGGGGGCCAATTCCATGACGGTGTTCCGCCGGGTGATCCTGCCCCTGAGCCTGCCGGGGGTCATCTCTGGCATCACCATGGTGTTTGTGCCGTCGGTGTCCACCTTCGCCATCAGCCGGATGCTGGGCGGCGGCACGGAGCTTCTGCTGGGCGACCTCATCGAGCGGCAGTTCCTGGGCGGGGCCTATAACCCACAGCTGGGCGCGGCCATCTCCCTGGTGATGATGATCATCGTGCTGGTGTGTATGCTGGTGATGAATCGCTTCGGTGAGGGCGAGGAACAGGCGGTGATGCTATGACCGGCCGCAAGCAGAACAGCATCGGCGATCGGGTGCTGATGGCGCTGGTGTTCCTGTTTCTCTATGCACCCATTATCATTCTCATCGTGTTCTCCTTCAACGCGGGCACCAGCTCCAGCGTCTGGAAGGGCTTTTCCCTGAAATGGTACGAGTCCCTGCTGTCTAACCGCCTGATCATGAACAGTGTGTACACCACCCTGATGGTGTCGCTGCTGTCCACCATCGTGGCGGCCATTGCGGGCACGTTTGCCGCCATTGGACTGTACGCCATGAGCCGGCGGCGCCGGACCATCGTCAATTCCGTCAACAACATCCCCATGATGAACGCGGATATCGTCACTGGCGTCAGCCTGTGCCTGCTGTTCGTGGTGTTCTTCAACGGCTGGGGCGCCTTTGCCGGGTGGGTGAACTCCTGGCAGTCGGCGGTGGTGCTGCCGGAGCGGCTGACCATGGGCTTCGGCACCCTGCTCATCGCCCACATCTGCTTCAACATCCCCTATGTCATCCTGTCTGTTGGTCCCAAGCTGCGCCAGATGGACCGCAACCTCATCGATGCGGCCCAGGACCTGGGCTGCACCTGGATGCAGGCCTTCTGGCGGGTGGTGATCCCGGAGATCAAGCCCGGCATCGTGTCCGGCGCGCTGACGGCCTTCACCATGTCCGTGGATGACTTCATCATCAGCTACTTTACCGCCGGAACCAGCGCCTCCACCCTGGCCATGACCATCTACGGCATGACCAAAAAGCGCGTCAGTCCGGAGATCAACGCCATTTCCACCCTGCTGTTTGTGACGGTGCTGGTGCTACTGGCCATCATCAACCTGCGTGACAGCCACGCCGCCCGGCGGGAGCATCACGCGGCGGTGTCCGCCGCCTCCGGCGGACCGGTGAAGCCCCACCGGCGGCCCAACAAGCTGCTGCGCCGGGTGGCGGCCGGAGCCATGGCCTGCGCCTTAGTGGCGGTGCTGGTGGTCACCGGACACTCCGTCCAATCGGAGCGGGTGGTGAACGTGTGCTCCTGGGGCGAGTACATCGACGAGGACCTGATCACCCAGTTCGAGGAGAAGACCGGCATCCGGGTGAACTATCAGACTGCGGAAAGCAACGAGGCCCTGTATTCCCTGATTAAAATGGGCGGCGCGGATTTCGACGTTATCGTCCCCTCGGACTATATGATCGCCCGCCTGATTCAGGAGGATATGCTGGCGGAGCTGGACTACAGCCACATTCCCAATTTCCAACTCATTGACGACACCTACAAGAACCTCAGCTACGACCCGGAGAACAAGTACACCGTGCCGTACACCTGGGGCACCCTGGGCATTATCTACAACACCAGCATGGTGTCCGAGCCTATTACCAGCTGGGACGCCATGTTCGACCCCCAGTACGCCGGTCAGGTGCTGATGATCAACAACTCCCGTGACGCCCTGGCGGCGGCCCTACTGGACCTGGGCTACAGCATCAATACCACGGACCCCGGCCAGCTGGAGGAGGCCTTTGCCCTGCTGAAAAACGCCAAGGACAGCGGCGTGTATCAGGCCTTCGTCATGGACGAGGTGTTCCAGAAAATGGAGGGCGGAAACGCCGCCATCGCCATGTACTACGCCGGAGACTACCTGACCATGCTGGAAAACAACGAGGACCTGGCCTTCGTTATTCCGGAGGAGGGCAGCAACTGGTTCGTGGACGCCATGTGCGTCCTGAAGGACACCCAGCACATGGCCGAGGCGGAGGAGTGGATCAACTTCATCGCCTCCACAGACTCCAACCTGGCCAACATGGACTATATCTGGTACGCGTCCCCCAACCGGGAGGCGCTGGAGCAGTACCCGGCCTACTATGAGGAGGTCAACGAGGAGGAGCTGGACCCGGAGATCTACGAGATCATGGCGCCCCCGGCGGAGACCCTGGACCGCTGCGAGATCTATGAAAACCTGCCCAAGGACACCCTGCGGCTGTATGACCGGCTGTGGACCCGGCTGGGCGTATAAAGGAGGAACGGATATGATCGAAATCGGCAAATCCTATACCATTGAGCAGGTGGTCACCCCGGAGATGACCGCCCGGGCCATCGGCTCCGGCGGCCTGGAGGTGTTCGGCACCCCGTTTATGATGGCCATGATGGAGCACGCCGCCATGGACTGCGTGCAGCCGGACCTGCCGGAGGGTAAGGGCACCGTGGGCGTGGACATTCATTCCAGCCACCTGGCCCCCACCCCTGTGGGCATGACCGTCCGGGCCACGGCCACCGTCACCGACGTGTCCGAAAATGGCAAGCTCATCACCTTCCGGGTGGAAGCCAGCGACGACTGGGGCCCCATCGGCAAGGGGACCCACACCCGGGCCATCATCGCCAACGAACGCTTCCTGCAGAAGTGCAACAGCAAGCTGACGGAGCAGAAATAACCCCCGCAGCTTCCAAAGAGGGAGGAGAGCGCCGCTCTCCTCCCTCTTTTTGCAATGCCCGCAAAAAAAGTTGTCCCGCCCCTTCAAAAGCTCTTGCAATCAGAGGACGGGAACCGTATAATATAAGTTCAGTGTGAAAACACGGGATTACGACCGAACAAGGAGTGTGAGACAATGACCGAGGAAGTGAAGGCCCCTCTGACGGAGGAGAGTGCCGAAAGCAAAAACTTTATTCTGAACTTTATCGACGAGGACATCGCAGAGGGTGGCCGGTTCCAGGGACTGACCGTTCACACCCGTTTCCCGCCGGAGCCCAACGGCTATCTGCACATCGGCCACTGCAAGGCCCTTTGCATCGACTTCGGCACCGCCGAGCGATACCATGGCCTGTGCAACCTCCGCATGGACGACACCAACCCCGCCAAGGAGGACACCGAGTATGTGGACGCCATCCAGCAGGACATCCACTGGCTGGGCTTTGACTGGGGCGACCGGTTCTTCTACGGGTCCGACTATTTTGAAAAGGACTATGAATACGCCGTGGAGCTCATCAAAAAGGGGCTGGCCTACGTCTGCGAGCTGACGCCGGAGGAGTTCAAGGCCAACCGCGGCGACATTGGCATCCCCGCCACCTCCCCCTACCGGGACCGCCCCGTTGAGGAGAATCTGCGTCTGTTTGAAATGATGAAGAACGGCCAGGTGGAGGAGGGCAAGATGACCCTGCGGGCCAAGATCGACCTGGCCAGCGGCAATCTGAACCTCCGGGACCCCATCATTTACCGCATCCGCTTCATCAACCACCACCGCCAGGGCACCAAGTGGTGCATCTATCCCATGTACGACTTTGCCCACCCCATCCAGGACGCTCTGGAGGGCATCACCCACAGTCTCTGCTCCCTGGAGTTCGAGTCCCACCGGCCCCTGTACGACTGGGTGGTCAGCAACGTGTCCATCCCCTATCACAAGCCCCGGCAGATCGAATTTGCCCGGCTGGGCATCGACCACACCGTCATGAGCAAGCGGAAGCTCCGCAGGCTGGTGGAGGAGCACTATGTCTCCGGCTGGGACGATCCCCGGATGCCCACCCTGTGCGGCCTGCGCCGCCGGGGCTATACCGCCGCCTCTATCCGCAGCTTCTGCGAGCGCATCGGCGTGGCCAAATCCCCCAACACCGTGGAGTACGGCTTCCTGGAGCACTGCCTGCGGGAGGATCTGAACGTGTCCGCCCAGCGGACCATGGCGGTGCTGCATCCGGTGAAGCTCACCGTCACCAACTATCCCCAGGGCCAGAGCGAGACCTTCACCGTGGAGAACAACCCCACCGATCCCAGCCAGGGCACCCATGAGATCACCTTCAGCCGCCACCTGTGGATCGAGCATGAGGACTTCCTGGAGACGCCCATTCCCAAGTATAAGCGCCTGTATCCCGACGGCCCCGAGTGCCGCCTGAAGGGCGCATATCTGGTGAAGTGCACCGGCTGCGTCAAGGATGAAAACGGCCAGATCGTGGAGGTCCTGTGCACCTACGACCCCGACAGCCGGGGCGGCGATCCCGCCGACGGCCGCAAGGTCAAGGGCGCCACGCTGCACTGGGTGGACGCGGAGAACTGCGTGGACGCAGAGGTGCGGCTGTACGACAACCTGTTCTCCGATCCACAGCCCGACGGGCCGGACAAGGACTTCCTGAACTGCCTGAATCCCGACTCCCTGATGGTGCTGGAGGGCTGCAAGGTGGAGCGGGCCATGGTGGACGTGGCCCGAGACTTCGACCGGGTGGAAAACCGCACCGGCATCAACGCCCCCACCTTCCAGTTCATGCGCACGGGCTATTTCTGCATGGACAACCGGGACTGCACGGCGGACCACCTGGTGTTCAACCGCAGCGTGTCCCTGAAGGACAGCTTCAAAAAGTAACCTGTAAAGTAAAAGTTGCGCTGCCCAAAGGGCGGCGCAACTTTGTTTTGCTGGACAAGAGGCGGGGCAGCCTGTATAATGGGGAAAAAACGGGAGGACCACGCCATGCCTCTGTACGATGCCGTTCGCACGCCCCGGCCCCGGAAACGGGACCCCAGGCTGCTTGCCTGCACAGCCATCGCACTGACCCTGGTGTTGCTGGCATTTTTTCCCATTCTATGGGCCGCCCATTTACAGCGGCAGTACCGCCATTTTATAAGCGGGCTGGGAGAAAGCGTCCTATATGCCAAGGCGCAGGGAAGTCTGTACGTCCGGCAGAACGGGCAGCAATTCCGGACCCGGGAGCCCGCCTCCCGGCTGTATCTGGAGGTGAATGCCGCCGGCATGGGCAAGCGCCAGAGCAGCGCCCCCGATTCTGCGCCGGACGCGGAGCTGGAGTTCGGAGACGGGTGCATCCTGCGCTTCTGGGGCCTGGACGTGTGGGACGGATACAACCGCCAATGGGTCCCCGGCGTGTTCGTCTGGTACCGGGGAGCCAACGGAAAAATCTATATGTATGACACCGACCGGATGCAATGGCAAACGCTGGTGCGGTGCCTGCCCGAAGAATAGGAGGAACGATATGGGTCTTTATGATGCGGTGCGTCGGGAGGAGAAACCCCGGCGGCGGCACCCCATGTGGGTGGTGGCGCTGGCCTTTGCGGCGGCGCTGGTGACGGCGCTGGGCCTGACCATCAGCAAGCCCCAGCGGGATCATGACCGGTTCATCCGCTGCATGAGCGACATCTCCAGCAGCACCACCTACGCCTTCAGCGGAAAATTCACCTCCCTCCGGGCCCGGGTGGACGGCCAGGACCTGCGCATCACCCAGGAAAACGGCTATGCCCTGTACGGGAAGTTCTTCAACATGAACGCCACCTTCAGCCGGGACGTCCCCAAGGAGGACAGCCTCCGCCTGGACTACGGCGACGGGGCGGTGCTGGAGCTGTGGCCCTATCACCTGCCGGACGGCTCTGACCGCAGCGAGGGCATATTCGTCCGGTTCGTAAATCCGGAGGGAAAAACCTACACCTACTACACCGACCGGGACACCTTCGCCCGGGTCACCCAATGCCTGTCGCCGGAAAATAACCCGGCATGGGCGGAATAACCGATTTTCGCAGGACGGCTTCCCGTCCTGCGATTTTTCTTGAAAAAAACCGGGATTTATGATATCATAAACTGATTATATATGCATACAAGCGGGACGGGAGCCGCAGGCTGCGGAAGCGTCCCCTCCCGCAGGTCCCATGGAGGAGGAACACCGTTGAAATCCAGAGTTTTTGAGATCATTGCCGCCGAGCAGGCCCGGCAGAACAGCACCGTGGAGCTGATCGCCAGCGAAAACTTCGTAAGCGAAAACGTCATGAAGGCCGTAGGCTCCTGCCTGACCAACAAATATTCCGAGGGCTATCCCGCCCAGCGTCCCTCCGGCAACCGGGGCCGGTACTATGGCGGCTGCCAGTATGTGGATGAGCTGGAGGAATACTGCTGCCGCCAGTGGCAGACCGTCTTTCAGACGGACTATCACGTCAATGTCCAGCCCCATAGCGGCTCCTCCGCCAACCTGGCCGCCTATATGAGCGTGCTGAAGCCCGGCGACACCATTCTGGCCATGAGCCTCAACAACGGCGGTCACCTGACCCACGGCTCCCCGATGAATTTCAGCGGCAAGCTGTTCCACATGGAGTTCTACGGGGTGGACGAAAACGGCTTCATCGACTATGAGGACATCCGCCGGAAGGCCCGGGATTGCCGCCCCCAGCTGATTCTGGCCGGGGCCTCGGCCTACAGCCGCACCATCGACTTCCCGGCCTTTGCCGACGCCGCCCGGGAGGTGGGGGCGTATTTCATGGTGGACATGGCCCACATCGCAGGGCTTGTGGCCGCCGGGGACCATCCCTCCCCCTTCGGCCTGGCAGACATCATCACAACTACTACCCATAAGACCCTGCGGGGCACCCGGGGCGGCCTGATTTTTTGTAAGCCCGAGCTTGCCAAGCGGGTGGACAGCGCCGTGTTCCCCGGCGGACAGGGCGGCGCGCTGCAGCACGTCATCGCCGGAAAGGCCGTCACAGCGGAGGAGGCCTCCACGGAAGAGTTCCGGGAATACATCCACGCCGTTGTCCGCAACTGCAAAGTCATGTGCGATGAATTTATCTCCATGGGCTACAAGGTGGTCACCGGCGGCACGGACAATCACCTGTTCCTGCTGGACCTGACGGACACCGGGCTCACCGGGAAAGCCGTTCAGGACGAACTGGACCGCCACGGCATCACCCTGAACAAGAACTGCGTCCCCAACGAGACCCGCTCCCCCCAGCAGACCTCCGGCGTCCGCATCGGGACGGCAGCCATGACCACCAAGGGCTACACGGAGCAGGACTTCATCGCCGTGGCCCGCCAAATTGACCGCATCATCCGGGATATGCAGGATATGCGGAAGGAGTGACAGAAACGTGTATTTAAAAGCACTGGAAATTCAGGGCTTCAAATCCTTTCCCGACAAAACGGTGCTGAATTTCGGCGCGGACATCACCGTCATTGTGGGCCCCAACGGCTCCGGCAAGTCCAACATCTCCGACGCCATCCTGTGGGTCATGGGCGAGCAGAACAGCCGCCAGCTCCGGGGCGCCAAAATGGAGGACGTGATCTTCGGCGGCACGGAAAAGCGCAATCAGATGGGCTTTGCCCAGGTGACGCTGATCATCGACAACACCGGCCACATCTTCCCCCGGGACGAAAGTGAGGTGGCCGTCACCCGCCGCTATTACCGCAGCGGGGAGTCGGAATACTATATCAACCGCCAGTCCGTGCGGCTCAAGGACGTCAACGAGCTGTTCATGGACACCGGCATGGGCCGGGAGGGCTACTCCATCATTGGCCAGGGCAAGATCGACGAGATCCTGTCCGTGAAAAGCGGCGAGCGCCGGGAGGTGTTCGAGGAGGCGGCAGGCATCAGCAAATACCGCCACCGCAAGGAGGAGTCTGAGCGGAAGCTCCAGCGCACGGAGGAGAATCTGGTGCGCATCAACGACAAGATCGCCGAGCTGGAGCTGCAGGTGGAGCCTCTGCGGCAGCAGGCGGAAACGGCGAAAAAATACCTGGTGCTGCGGGACGAGCTGCGGGTGCTGGAGATCTCCGTGTGGCTGGAAAACCTCCAGGCCCTGCGGGCCGGGGCCCTGAAGCTGGAGGCCGATCTGCGGACCGCCCAGGAGGACCGCCAGCGTGCCCAGGAAGACCTGGACGCCGTGTATGCCGCCGGGGAGGAAAGCCTAGAGAAAATCCGAGACAACGACGTCCGGGCCGAGGCCCTGCGGGGCCAGGTGTCCCAGCTGGACGCCGCCGCCCAGGAGGAGACCTCCGCCATGGCCGTGCTGGAAAACAGCCTGAGCCACGATAAACAGACCCTGGAGCGGCTGGACCGGGAGCTGGCAGACACACAGCAGCGGGCCGGTAATCTCCGGACCCAGGCTGACGCCCTGACGGACCGCATAGACCAGATCGACGCGGAGGCCCAGGACCTGGCCCGGCAGCTGGAGGAGCTGATGGACGCCCTGCGGCAGCTGGCCGAAAGCGCCGGAAGCGCCCAGCAGGAAGCCGAGGCCCTGCGGGCCAAGGAGACCCTGGCCGTGGCCGACGCCGCCCGGGGCCGGACGGAGCTGGCCGCTCTGGACGCCACCCGGACCCAGGCCCAGGCCCGTCAGGCCGCCATCGCCGCCGACAGCGCCGCCGCCCGGGAAAAGCTGGACCAATGCCGCCGGGAGGCCGAAGAAAACAACGCCTCCCTGACTGCCGCCCGGGAGGAGGAGCAGGCCGCCGCCAACGTCATCCAGGGCCACAGCCTGAAGATGGAGGGCCGGCGCCGCCGGGCCCAGGAGGCCGCCCAGCAGGCCGAACAGCTGCGCCGGCAGTTGGCCGCCATGGAGGACCGCATCCGTCTGCTGACGGAGATGGAGAAGGACTACGAGGGCTTCTCCCGGGCGGTGAAGGGCGTGATGCAGGCGGCGGACCGGGGCACCCTGTCCGGGATCCACGGCCCCGTGGCAAGCCTTATGACCACCGACCCCCAATACACCGTGGCCCTGGAGATCGCCCTGGGCGCGGCTTTGCAGAACATCGTGGTGGACCGGGACACCGACGCCAAGGAGGCCATCGCCTTCCTAAAGCGCCGGGACGCGGGCCGGGCCACCTTCCTGCCCATGAGCGCCATCCGGGGCGATATGCTCCGGGAGCCGCGCCTGGCCCAGGAATACGGCTTCGTGGGCATCGCCTCCCAGCTGGTGACGTATGACGCCCGGTACGACGGCATTTTCCAGAATCTGCTGGGCCGCACCGTGGTGGTGGAGGACCTGGACTGCGGCGTGAATATGGCCCGTCGGTATCAGAACCGCTTCCGCATCGTCACCCTGGACGGTCAGGTCATCAACCGGGGCGGCTCCATGACCGGCGGCAGCGTCAGCCGCAGCGCCGGGGTCCTGTCCCGAGCCAGCGAGCTGTCCGGGCTGCGGGAGCAGCTGACGGGACTGAAAGCCTCCCTGGGCCAGGCCGCCCACCGGGCGGAGGAAACCGGCCGGGACCTGCAAAAGGCCCAGTATGAGCTGGATGTGGCCCGAGAGCAGCAGCAGAACGCCGCCCAGCAGGTGCTGGCTCTGGAGACCCGCAGCCAGCACTATGACAGTCTGCGGGAGACTTTGAATGCCACCCTGGAGGCCCTGGACGCCGAAAACCTCCGGCTGACCCGGCAGACGGCAGACGGTGACGCCCGCCGCCGGGAGCTTCAGACGAAGATCGACGGTCAGGAGGACCTGGCCCGGCAGCTGCGCCAACAGGCCCAGAACTGCCTGGCCGGGCAGAGCGACCTGCAATCGAAAACCGGCGGCATCTCCGACCGGATCACCCGCTGCAAGGAGCAGCAGGCCGCCCTGGCCGCCGAGCGTCAGGGAGCGGAGAGCCGCCTGGCGGACCTGCGCCAGCTGATGACGGACCTGGACGGCGACTGCCGCAGCCGGGAGGACCTGGCCCGGCAGCTGCATGAATCCCAGGTCCGGGCACGGGAGCAGATGGCGGAGCATCAGACCCGCTGCGACTCCCTGCACCGGCAGGCGGAGGACCTGCGCGGGCAGCTGCAGACCCTCCAGCAGGAGAAGCTGGACCTGGAGCAGAAGCGCACAGCCCTGAACCGCCAGACCCAGACCTGCAACGACGCGGTGATCGCCGCCCAGCAGGAGCTGTCCCGGCTGGAGCAGAAGCGCAGCGCCGCCGCCATGGAGGAGAAAACCATTCTCGATAAGCTCTGGGAGCGGTATGAGCTGAGCCATTCCGAGGCCCAGGCCCAGCGGGTGGAGCTGGAGAGCGTCCCCAAGGCCACCCGCCGCATCGGCGAGCTGAACCGGTCCATCAAGGCCCTGGGCACCCCCAACATCGGGGCTATCGAGGAGTATGAGCGGGTCAACGGGCGGTATACTTATCTGTCCGACCAGCGGGCGGACGTGGAGCAGGCCAAGGGCGAGCTCACCGGCGTCATCGACCAGCTGACCCAGCAGATGACGGAAATTTTCGCCCAGCAGTTCAGGCTCCTCAACGACAGCTTCCAGGAGACGTTTCTGGAGCTGTTCGGCGGGGGCAAGGCCCGGCTGGAGCTGGAGGATGAAAAGGACATCCTCAACTGCGGCATCGAGATCAAGGTGCAGCCCCCGGGCAAGCAGCTGAAAACCATCACCCTGCTGTCCGGCGGCGAAAAGGCCTTTGTGGCCATCGCCCTGTACTTCGCTATTCTCAAGGTCCACCCCACCCCCTTCTGCGTGATGGACGAGATCGAGGCCGCCCTGGACGAGGCCAACGTGGTGCGCTATGCCCGCTATATGCGGCGCATCGCCGGGAAGACCCAGTTCATCGTCATCACCCACCGGCGGGGCACCATGGAGGAGGCCGACGTGCTCTACGGCGTCACCATGCAGGAGCGGGGCGTCAGCCGGATTCTCACCATCAACCTCAACGACATGGCCAAAGAGCTGAATATAAAGTAAGGAGACACGATTATGGGACTGTTCAAAAAATTCCGGGACGCGTGGTTTGCGCCCATGTCCTTTGACTCCCTGGACGACGATTTTTATGACCGGCTGGAGGAATCCCTGATCCTGGCGGACGTGGGCATGGACGTGGCCCTGGACGCCACCGAGAAGCTGCGCCGCCGGGCCTATGACGACCGTCTGCTGACGGCAGACCAGGTGAAGGGCGCTCTGCGGGAAATCCTGGCCGAGAAGCTGGAAGTGGGCGACAGCCGACTGGACCTGTCCACCCAGCCCAGCGTCATTCTGGTCATCGGCGTCAACGGCGTGGGCAAGACCACGTCCATCGGCAAGCTGGCCTATCAGCTGAAAAAGCAGGGCAAGAAGGTCCTGCTGTGCGCCGGTGACACCTTCCGGGCCGCCGCCGCCGACCAGCTGGAGATCTGGGCCAACCGGGCCGGGGTGGACATCGTCCGCCAGAACGAGGGCGCGGACCCCGGCGCCGTGCTGTTCGACGCCCTGGCCGCTGCCAAGGCCCGCCGCAGCGACGTGGTGCTGGTGGACACCGCCGGGCGGCTGCACAACAAGGCCAACCTCATGAAGGAGCTGGCCAAGCTCCGGAAGATCATCGATCGGGAGCTGCCCGGGGCCGCCAAGGAGACCCTGCTGGTGCTGGACGCCACCACCGGCCAGAACGGTCTCATCCAGGCCCGGCAGTTCAAGGAGACCGCCGGTCTGACGGGCATCGTGCTGACCAAGCTGGACGGCACCGCCAAGGGCGGCATCGTCATCGCCATCGCCCAGGAGCTGCAGGTGCCGGTGAAGTTCGTGGGCCTGGGCGAGGGCATCAAGGACCTGGCTCCCTTCGACGCCAAGGAATTTGTGGGCGATCTGTTCTGATGGGAGGGACGAATATGACCCGTGCCGACGGAAGAAAGTATGACGAAAGCCGCCCGGTGGAGATCACCACGGGCTTTATCAAATTTGCCGAGGGCAGCGCCCTGATCCGCTGCGGCGACACGGTGGTGCTGTGCAACGCCTCGGTGGAGGACCGGGTGCCGCCTCATGTGCGCCCGGGCTGCGGCTGGGTCACGGCGGAGTATTCCATGCTGCCCCGGGCCAACCGGGAGCGATCCCGCCGGGACGTGGACAAGCTGAAGCTCTCCGGCCGCAGCGCCGAAATCCAGCGGCTTATCGGCCGGAGCCTGCGGGCGGCGGTGGATATGCGCCGCCTGGGCGAGCGCACCATCACCATCGACTGCGACGTGCTCCAGGGTGACGGCGGCACCCGCACCGCCTCCGTTACCGGCGGCTTTGTGGCCCTGGCCCTGGCGTGCCGGGATCTTCTGGAGCAGGGGCTGGTGAAGGCCATGCCCATCCGCCACTATGTGGCCGGTATCTCCGCCGGTATCGTGGACAACGTACCCATGCTGGACCTGCAATACTCCGAGGACAGCCGGGCCATGGTGGACCTGAACTGCGTTATGAACGAGCAGGGCGGCATCATCGAGCTGCAGGGCACCGGCGAAGGCCGGGCCTTCACCGCCCGGGAGCAGCAGGAGCTGCTGGCCCTCTGCGCCCAGGGCAACGCCCGGCTGATCCAGCTGGAGAAAAACATATTGGGGGAGATTCTATGAAATTCGTTTTGGCATCCCATAACCGCAAGAAGCTGGCGGAGATGCAGGAGATTCTGCGTGAGCTGGGGGTGGAGGTGGTCCTCCAGTCCGACGTGGGCCTGGACCTGGAGCCGGAGGAAAACGGCGTCACCTTCGCCGAAAATGCCGCCATCAAGGCTATGGCCGTCATGCAGGCCAGCGGCCTGCCCGCCATTGCCGACGACTCCGGCCTGTGCGTGGACGCGCTGAATGGCGCACCGGGCATCTACTCCGCCCGATACGGCGGCGTGGACAGTGACCAGGCCCGGTATCGCCTGCTGCTGGAGAATCTCCGGGGCGCCGGGGCCCGCACCGCCCATTTCCACACGGCCATCGTCTGCTGCTTCCCCAATGGGGACCGGCTGGACGCCGCCGGGGACTGCTTCGGCACCATTGCCTATGCACCCCAGGGGGACAACGGCTTCGGCTATGACCCGGTGTTTTTCGTGCCGGAGCTGCGCAAGACCTTTGCCCAGTTGACGCCGGAGGAGAAAAACGCCATCAGCCACCGCGGCAACGCCCTGCGGGCCTTCGCGGCGGAGCTGAAAACCTATCTGGAAAAGAACTGAGGAACATCTATGGAACTGACAAGCAAGCAGAGAGCCCAGCTGCGGGGCATGGCCGCCAACCTGGACACCATCGTCCATGTGGGCAAGGACGGCATCGGCGACAACCTGGTCAAGCAGGTCAACGACGCCCTGGAGGCCCGGGAGCTGATCAAGGGCCGGGTGCTGGAAAACTCCATGTACACCGCCCGGGAAGCGGCGGAGGAGCTGAAGGTAGCCGCCCGCTGCGAGGTGGTGCAGGTCATCGGCAGCAAATTCGTTCTCTTCCGCTATCAGCACAACAAGGACAAGCGGAAGATCGAGCTGGAAAAAGACAGGAAGCGCAGCGTATGAGGATCGGCATTTACGGCGGCACCTTCAACCCCATCCACCAGGGCCATCTGACGGCGGCCCGGGCGGCTATGGACGCCCTGGGGCTGGACCGGCTGCTGCTGATCCCCGCCAGCGTTCCGCCCCACAAGGCCCTGCCCCAGGGCAGCGCCGACGCCGCCGACCGCCTGGAAATGGCGGCTCTGGCCTGTGCCCAGCTGGGCCCCAAGGCCCAGGCCCTGGACACGGAGCTGCGCCGCACCGGCCCCAGCTACACCGTGGACACCCTGACGGAGCTGCGCATGGAGCATCCGGAGGATGAGCTGTGGCTTCTCATGGGGACGGATATGTTTTTGTCCCTGGAGCGCTGGTATCATGCGTCGGACATTCTGTCTCTGGCCCACATCGGGGCCTTTGACCGAGCCCACCCCCAGCCGGGGGAGGATCTGGCGGCCCAGAAGCGGCTGCTGGAGACGAAATACGGGGCCACTGTGGCCATCATCGCCAACCGGCAGGTCATCGACCTGTCCTCCACCCAGGTGCGGGAGGCCCTTGCCGCAGGCCGGGGCCGGGACCTGCTGACGGACCCCGTATACGGCTATATCCAGCGCCGGGGGCTTTACGGCGTTCACACGAACCTGCATCACCTGACCCCGGACCAGCTGCGGCCCATCGCCCTGAGCTATCTCAAGCCCAAGCGTATGCCCCATGTTCTGGGCACGGAGCAGGAGGCCGTGCGTCTGGCCGGGCAGTACGGGGCCGACGAGACCCAGGCCCGGATCGCCGCTTTACTTCACGACTGCACCAAGAAGCTGGACATGGACCGGCAGCTGGCCCTGTGCCGGCAGTACGGCATCCCCCTGGACGACCTGGAGCAGCACGCCCTGAAGCTGCTGCACGCCAAAACCGGCGCGGCCATCGCCCGGGACGTGTTTGGCGTGGACGATGCCGTGTATTGGGCCATTTACTGGCACACCACCGGCCATGCGGACATGACCCTGCTGGAAAAGATCATCTATCTGGCGGACTATATCGAGCCCAGCCGGGACTTCCCCGGGGTGGATGACCTGCGCCGGGCGGTCCATGCCGACCTGGACCGGGGCCTGCTGAAGGCGCTGGACGACAGCATCCGGGATATGCAGCAGTGGGGCAACCCCGTGCATCACAACACCCTGGACGCCCGAGACTATTTATTGAGAGGTAAACATCTATGAAAACTGCGAAGGAACTGGCCCTTATGGCGGCCCGGGCCCTGTCCGACAAGAAGGGCCGGGAGATCCAGGTGCTGGAGATCGGCGATCTGACCACCCTGGCGGACTATTTCGTCATCGCCACCGGCTCCTCCAATACCCAGATCAACGCCCTGGTGGATAACGTGGAAAAGGTCCTCCGGGAGGAGGCCCAGGAGGAGCCCCTGCACCGGGAGGGCTATCGGGCCGGCACCTGGGTGCTGTTGGACTACGGCTGCATCGCCATCCATGTCTTTAACGCCGAGGCCCGGGAGTTTTATGGCCTGGAGCGCCTGTGGCGCGACGGCAAGCCCCTGGACCTGACCGGCGTGGTGGATTGACGGCCATGAAGCTGGTTGTCGACCAACTGCAAAAGCGCTTCGGGACCCAGGAGGTGCTGCGGGGCGCGTCCTTCACCTTTGAACAGGGAAAGATCTACGGTCTGATCGGCCGCAACGGCGCAGGCAAGACCACGTTCTTCAACTGCCTCAATGAGGACCTCGCCGCCGACGGCGGATCCTTCCACCTGGAGGACGACGGCGGGAACCCCCGTCCCGTCACCGCAGACGACATGGGCTATGTGCTGTCCACCCCAGTGGTGCCGGAGTTTCTCACCGCCCGGGAATTTCTGCAATTCTTCCTGGAGATCAACCGGGACAGGATCCCCTATCCCAAGGCCCCGGATGTGTATCTGGACTACATGTGCATTGATGAGGCCGACCGGGGAAAGCTGCTGAAGGACTTCTCCCACGGCATGAAAAACAAAATGCAGATGCTGGTGAACATTATGGCAGATCCCACCGTGCTGCTGCTGGATGAGCCGCTGACGTCCTTCGACGTGGTGGTGGCCGACGAGATGAAGGCTCTGCTGCGGCGCATCAAGGGTCAGCACATCATCCTGCTGTCCACCCACATCATGGACCTGGCCCTGGACCTGTGCGACGACATCGTGATCCTGCACCATGGGGTCCTGCAGGAGGTGCGGCGGGAGGACCTGGCCGATGAGGCGTACAAGGACCGCATCATCGCCGCCCTGAAGGAGGAGCCGGATGTGGTTTGACACCCTGGTTTTGCAACTGCGGCTGCACATGGCCTACCGGGTCAACGGGATATTGTACCGTCTGCGGTTTCTGCGCCTGCCCTATGAAAACAGCTTTGCCAAGACCCTGGGGCTGGTGCTGGCCGTCTTGCGGGAGATTTTCGGTATGCTGCTGGGAAAGCTCCTGTATATGGCGGTGTTTTTCGCCGCTCCCCTGCTGCTGATCCGCCGGGAGCTGCCGCCGGAGCTGTACGGCCATCTGCTGGTGTTTCTGACGCTGATCGGCGGTATTTTCAACAACAATCTGCTGAATGGCGGTCAGGACGCCTATTACGCCGTGATCCTCCTGCGGATGGACGCCCGGCGTTACACCCTGTCGGCGTATGGGTACTATCTGCTGAAAACCGCCGTGGGCTTCCTGGCAGCGGCGCTGTTGGTGGGGCATCTGATCCTGGGCCAGGGGCTGGCCCTGTGTCTGCTGACCCCGGTGCTGGTGTGCGGCGTCAAGCTCCTCTCTGCGGGACTGGAGCTGCGGTACTTCCACCGACGGGGTATCCTGCCCCGGGACGAAAAGAGGTTTTCCCTGCTGCAGGGAACCTCCGTTCTTCTGCTGGCGGCGGCGTATCTGCCCCCTCTCCTGCTGAACCGGGCCCTGCCCTCCGCCGCCGTATACGCTGTCTGCGGGCTGGCGGCGGCTGGCGGCGCGTGGGGCGCCGCATATCTGCTGCGCTTTTCCGGCTATCGCCGGGTGTACCGGCACCTGTTCACGGCGGACGCCGTATCCTTGCTCAGCGGCGACGGTCTCCAGGCGGCAGCCCGGGAGACCCAGGCCCAGTATCAGAGCAAGCTGACCCTGGACGCAGGCCCGGACAGCCGGAAAACCGGCTGTGCCCGGTTCAACGAGCTGTTTGTGCGCCGCAATTACCGGCTTCTGATGCGTCCGGCCCGTCGCACCGCCGTTATCGCCGGGGCCGCGCTGGCCCTGGGCTGCGCCGCCTGTCTGGCGCTGCCGGAGATAGCCGCCGCCATCAACGGCGCACTGGTTCCGGCGTTGCCGATGATGCTGCTTCTGATGTACTTCATCAACCGGGGCAATACCGTGACCCAGATCCTGTTCTTCAACTGCGACAGCAGTATGCTGTCCTACCGGTTTTACCGGCAGCCCCGGGTCATCCTGGGCATTTTCACGGCCCGACTGAAATCCCTGACGGCCATCAACCTGCTGCCCACCGCCGTCATCGCCCTGGGGCTTCCCCTGCTTCTGCTGTGCAGCGGCGGCACGGACACCCCCACGGATTATCTGGTGCTGCCCCTGGCCATTCTGGCCATGTCCGTGTTTTTCTCGGTGCACTACCTGGTGCTGTACTACCTGCTGCAGCCCTACACCGCCGGACTGGAGAACACCAGCTTCGGCTATCGCCTGATCACGGGCCTGACCTATTTTGTCTGCTACATGATCTACGCCAACGTCCACGGGGCAACGATGGCCTTCGGCATCGGCATGATCGTCTTTGCCGCCGTGTATGTGGCCGCGGCCCTGCTGCTGGCCTATCGCCTGGCCCCCAGAACCTTCAAGCTGCGCACATAACAAAGCGCCTCTGGCCGAAAAGGCCGGAGGCGCTCGCTATTTTTTCTGTTATTCTCCCTTAAGCTCCCGCCGGATGGTCCGGAAGCGCTCCGGGATCTCCTGCTCCGTCATGCTCTTGGGAGCCTGCACGGTTCCGGCCTCCCTGGCCGTCTCATAAAACCAGCATTTGTACTCCACGGTTTCCAGGGTGTGTTGCATCTCCTCGATCCGGCGGCGCAGCACCTCCCGCTGGTTCCGGAACATCTCCAGCCGGTCGCCGATGGTATCGTCCCCCTGGGCGGACAGCTGGATGTAATGCCGGATGTCCCGAATGGACATTCCCGCCTTTTTCATGCAGCCGATCATCCGCAGCCACTCATAGTCCGACTCCTGAAACATCCGGATCCCCCCGGGGGAGCGCTCCACCTGGGGCAGCAGCCCCTCCTTATCGTAATACCGCAGCGTGGAGGCAGGCACCCCCAGCCGTTTTGCCATTTCACCCACCGTATAGGCCATAAAAATCCTCCATTCCGTTGGTTCGCTTTTCGGTCAGCCCTCCACCGCCGGAAACAGATCCCAGGGGTATGCCCGGGGCGGCGGGCAGAACACGTCCACCTCACGGCCGGTGACCGGATGGCGGAAGGCCAGGCGGCAGGACCACAGGGCCGCCGTGCAGTTGGGGTCCTTGCTGCCGTATCGGATATCCCCCAGCAGCGGCAGCCCCCGGGAGGAAAACTGCACCCGGATCTGGTGGGTGCGTCCGGTGTGCAGGCGCACCCGCACCAGAGACAGCTCCTCCGTCCGGAACAGCTCCCGGTATTCCAGGCTGGCCTCCCGGACGCCCTTCCGGGGCCGCTGGACCACATAGCTCTTGTTGCGCCCGGCGTCCCGGAACAGAAGGTCCGTCAGGGTGGCGGCAGGCTCCTGCGGATGGCCCCGCAGCACCGCCAGATATTCCTTCACCAGCTCATGGGCCTGCACGGCGGCGGTGAGTTTTCCGGTGACCTCCCGCCGCCGGGAGAACACCATGACCCCGCCGGTGATCTTGTCCAGCCGGTGCACCGTGGCAATATAGGGGTGCTTCTGCCCCTGGGCCAGGTAGTGCTCCCGCAGCAGCTGCGGCATACACCGGCCGCTTTCGCTATCCTCCGACAGCACCCCCACGGGCTTGCAGCAGATCACCAGGTGGGCGTCCTCATACAGAATCTTCAGCGGCTCCATGGCTCACCAGCGGCGGCGGCCCCGATAGGCCCGGCGCTGGCGGCGCTTCCCGCCCCGGCTGCCGTACCGCCGGCTGCGGCGGCCCAGCTTCAGCCACAGAATGAACACAATCACCAGCACCACGACGGCCACCAGAGCCAGCTTCACCCAGGTCTTGGCGAAAAACGCCTCCACGGCGGCCTTGGCCACCAGGAAACGGGACGCGGACACGTCCGCCTGGGCCAGCAGGGGCACCTCGGCGCACACCTGGTCGTTATAAGTAATGGTCAGGGTGCCCAGCTCCTGCCCGGCGGTGATGGGGGCGTTGACCACGTCCTGCTTCAGGGTGACGCTCTTGCGGATGTCCTCATCCTTGGCGTCCTTGGGCAGGAAGGCCTCCGCGCTCTGGGCCGGATACAGCATCACCGTGTCCGTCTGCTTGGACAGAGCCACCGGCTGGCGGTACAGCTCGTCGGTGGCCGCCACCTGGCGCATGGAAAAGTTGTTATATGCCCAGTTATACAGCTTGGCGGACTCGGAGAAGCTCTCCACGGTGGCGCCGTTTCCCTTGCAGCCCAGCACCACCGCCACCAGACGGCGGCCGCTGCGCTTGGCGGTGGACACCAGGCAATAGCCGGACTCCTCGGTGGAGCCGGTCTTGATGCCGTCGGCCCCGTCGTACTGATAGCCCATGATCCGCCAGTTGGAGATCAGGGAGTTGGTGGTGTACAGTTCCCGCTCCTCGGACATGTTGGTGGCGGGCACCACATAGGAGGCGGTGCCGCAGATCTTCATGAAGGTCTCGTTTTTCATGGCCTCCCGGGTGAACAGATAGATGTCCCAGGCGGTGGAATAATGGTTGGGGTCATGCAGACCGTTGGGGTTGACAAAGTGGGTGCCGGTGCAGCCCAGCTCCTGGGCCCGCTGATTCATCAGGGCCACAAAGGCGTCCTGGGACCCGGCTACCGTCTCCGCCAGGATGCAGGCCGCCTCGTTGGCGGACACCAGCATCATGCAGTACAGCAACTGCTCCACCGTCAGCACCTCGCCCTCCTTGATGTCGGCGGAGCTGCCGGTGGGGTCCATGTCGTTGACCAGGGACGGCGCCGCCACCTGCTGGTCCAGGGTCAGCACCCCCTGGTCCACGGCCTCCAGGGTCAGCAGGGCGGTCATGACCTTGGTGATGCTGGCGGGATACTCGGTGTCCCGCTCGTTGAGGCCGTACAGCATCCGCCCGGACTCATAGTCCATCAGCAGGGCCGCCTTGGCGTTCACCTGGGGCAGGTCCACCGCACTGGCCTGGGGCACGCAGAACAGGCCCGTCAGCAGAAGTGTCAGCAAAAAAACAGATAAAAACCGGCGAATTTTCATTTTCTTTTTCTCCATCTATGCTATAATGGTGGTGGGATAAGGGACAGCGTGCCCGATCCCTGCTTATCACCTCTCATTATAAGCAAAATCCAACAGGGAGTCAACAACAGAGCCTATGGGAAAAGTTACAAAAACGGAAATATTTTTGCTGGTCCTGACGCTTCTGTTTGCGGCGGCGGCAGCGGCGCTGTTTTTCACCGGCCGCCCCCGGTCCGAGGGGTACACCGTCACCACCCAGCGGGACGATGCCGGTCCCCAGGAGCCCCAGTCCGGCCCCCTGAACATCAACACGGCCACCGCCGCCCAGCTGGAAACATTGGACGGCATCGGCCCGGTGCTGGCCCAGCGCATCGTGGAATACCGCGAGGCCAACGGCCCCTTCGCCTCCGTGGACGGACTCCTGGAGGTCAAGGGCCTGGGACCCGGCATATTGGAAGCCATCCGCCCCCAGATCACCGCAGAGGAGGAACCATGAAAATTTTAGTAGTAGACGACGAGCAGCTGCTGGTCAAGGGCATCAAATTCAACCTGGAAAACGAGGGCTATCAGGTGCTCACCGCCTATGACGGGGCCGCAGCCGTGGAGCTGGCCCGGCGGGAGAGCCTGGACCTGATCATCCTGGATCTGATGATGCCCCAGCTGTCCGGCAGCGAGGCGTGTATGAAGATCCGGGAGTTTTCCGACGTGCCCATCATCATGCTCACCGCCCGCAGCGAGGACGCGGACAAGCTCATGGGCTTTGCCTGCGGGGCCGACGACTATGTGACCAAGCCCTTCAACATCCTGGAGCTGAAGGCCCGGATCAAGGCCCTGCTGCGCCGGACCAAGGGTCCCGCCCGGCCGGGCCGCAATCCCGCTCTGCTGACGGCGGGGGACCTGAGCCTGGATACCGAGCAGCGGGTGGCCATCCGGGACGGCCGCACCATCGACCTGACGGCCAAGGAATACGACCTGATCGAGCTGCTGATGAAAAATCCCCGGCGGGTCTACAGCCGGGAGAGCCTGATGAACCTGGTGTGGGGCTATTCCTACGCCGGGGACTACCGCACCGTGGACGTGCACATCCGCCGCCTGCGGGAGAAGCTGGAGCGGGTCCCGGCGGAGCCGGAATACATCATGACAAAGTGGGGAGTGGGTTACTATTTTGCGGGGGAAAACCAGCCTACAGTTTAAGTTCAGCATGAGCTATATCCTCATCATCCTGGCGGTGCTGGTGCTGCTGAATACCTATCCGCTGCTGGTGTCCCAGAGTCTGGTGTTCCGGACCAAGGAGACGGCCATGAAAAGCAGCGTCAAGATGGTGGAATCGGCCCTGTCGGGCCTGCCGGAGCTGACGGAGGAAAACGTGGGCCAGGCCCTGGCCTCGGTGGAGGAGACCGGCGTATCCCGCCTGCTGGTGACGGATACCTCCGGCCGCATCCTGTTCGACACCCGGGAGGGCGGCAGCGCCAAGGGCATGTACGCCATGTATACCGAGATCGTCCAGGCCCTGGACGGCAGCGACGCCTTCTACTGCCGGTATGACAGCCATGCTTTTTTAAGCCGGGGCGCTTCCCCGGTGGTATACCGCAACCGCATCATCGGCGCGGTGTACGCTTATGAATACGACACCCAGCAGGCGGAGCTGCTGCAGAGCTTCCAGACCAACCTGACCCGCATCTCCCTGCTGATCGGCGTTCTGGTGGTTGCCCTCAGCGCTCTGCTGTCCCGGGCCTTCACCCGGAAGATCCGGGAGCTGCTCCAGGCCATCCGCCAGGTCCGGGAGGGAGCCTACAGCCATCGGGCCTCCGTCCGGGGAAATGACGAGATCGCCCAGCTGGCCACGGAGTTCAACAGCCTGACGGACCGCCTGCAGACCACCGAGGCCGCCCGCCGCCGCTTTGTGTCCGACGCCAGCCACGAGCTGAAAACGCCCCTGGCCGGTATCCGCCTGCTGACGGACTCCATCCTTCAGACGGAGGACATGAACGCCGACACCACCCGGGAATTTGTGGAGGATATCGGCCGGGAGGCCCAGCGGCTCAGCCGCATCACAGAGGACCTGCTGCGCCTGACCCGGCTGGACAGCGGCATCCAGGACGCGGCCTATCCCGTGTCCGTGTCCCGGGTGCTGGAGCGGGTGGTCCGTATGCTGGGGGTGGTGGCCCGGGAAAAGGAGGTCACCCTGACCTATGAGACGGACGAGGACGCCGTGGTCCGGGCCACCGAGGACGACATCCACCAAATCCTCTATAACCTCATGGAAAACGGCATCAAGTATTCCGGCTCCATGGGCTTTGTCCACACCACCCTGAAAACCGTCGGCGACACCGTGGTCATTTCCGTGGAGGACAACGGCATCGGCATCCCCGATGAGGACATGGAGCACGTATTCGAGCGGTTTTACCGGGTGGACAAGAACCGTTCCCGGGCCGTGGGCGGCACGGGTCTGGGCCTGAGCATTGTCAGCGACACCGTGCGCCGCCGGGGCGGATCCATCCGGGCCCAGCACAGGCAGTCCGGCAGCGGCACCGTGTTCATCGTGGAGCTGCCCCTGGCCCGGCGAGAGGAGGCGGACGAATGAAAAACCGGATCTTTCTCCTGCTGCTGTGTCTGGCGCTGCTGCTTACCGGCTGCGCCGCCAGCCGCCGGACGCCCAAACAGACCTTCCGGATCTACGGCCTGTCCGGCGCCCCGGGCGGCGATGCCATCTCCGCCGTGGACGTGGACTGGTCGGAGCGGAAAAGCCTCACCGTAGACCAGCAGGCCCAGGCGGCTCTGGAGCAGCTGCTGGGGGCGTGCACCGAGCCGGGCTACCGCACGCCCATCCCCCAGGGGGTGACGCTGCGCAGCTGCCAGCTTACCGGAGGCATGGCCCTGGTGGACTTCTCCCAGGGGTATGAGCAGCTGTCCGGCATCGACCTGACCATCGCCGACTACTGCGTCACCCTGACCCTGTCCCAGCTGCCCGGCATCTCCGTGGTCCGCATCACCGTGGAGGGCCAGGACCTGGCCTATCGGACCCACAGCCTGCTGCAGTCCCGGGAGGTGCTGATGACCAGCGAGGACGATGTGACCCGCACCCTGGGGGTGCGCCTGTTCTTCCCCGCCCGGGAAAGCGGCCTGCTGACGTCGGAATCCCGGACCCTGACCCTTCACGAGGGCGACAGCGCCGTGGAGGCCATCATGTCCGCCCTGATGGAGGGCCCCCAGACCGAGAGCCTGTCCCCTCTGCTGCCGGAGGGCTTCCAGATGCTGACGGTCCGGGTGGAAAGCGGCACCTGCTATCTGAATCTGCCCCGGTCGGACGTGTCCCTGCTGCCGGAGGGCCTGGAGGCCCAGCAGCTGCTGGTCCGGGGCTTGGTGAACTCCCTGTGCTCCGCCAACGGCGTGGACCGGGTCCAGCTGCTGCTGGACGGCCAGGTGGCCGCCTCCTTCGGCCAGGTGGACATCAGCGGCCCCCTGTACCGGGAGTGACTACCGCTCCGATTCCTGAAAAAAAGCGTGCTGCCCGCAGGCAGCACGCTGTTCTGAACGGTTATGCTCGATTACTCCTGGTCCTCGTCATCCTGGGCGTTGGCCAGGTCGCTGAGATCGAACTCCAGCTTCTCGCCGCAGTTGGGGCAGCGGATCTCGCCGCTCTCCAGGGTATCCTCGTCAAAGACGATCTCCTCCTCGCACACGGGGCAGGTGGTCTCGAAATAGGACTCGTCGTCATCGTCGTAGTCCTCATCCTCGTCCTCGTCGTCATCCAGCTCGTAGAGGGCCTCCTCCACGTCGGACAGATCGTCGCTGACGGCGTCCAGGCCGTCCTCCACGTCGCACAGCTCGTCTTCCAGGTCCACGAACTTTTCAGCCATGTCATCCAGCACATCAATGATGGCGGCCAGCAGCTTGCCCTCCTTGGTGTCGGTGTCCAGTGCCAGGCCCTCGGCCAGGCCCTTCAGATAAGCTACCTTCTCAGAAATTTCCATGTTCATGCTCCTTTCCTGATATGGGTGGTGGTGGGAAAGCCGCAGTCCTTACTTGGCGCGGCCCAGGTACTCGCCGGTGCGGGTGTCGATGGTGATCTTGTCGCCGATGTTGATGAACAGGGGCACCTTCACCTCGGCGCCGGTCTCCACGGTGGCGGGCTTCAGGGTGTTGGTGGCGGTGTTGCCGGCCAGGCCCGGCTCGGTCTCGGTGACCTCCAGGTCCATGAAGTTGGGGCACTCCAGGCCGAACACGCTGCCCTTATAGCTCAGCACCTTGCACACGGTGTTCTCGGTGATGAAGCGGAACGCGTCGCCCAGCAGGTCCTTACCCAGAGGCACCATGTCGAAGGTCTCCTGGTCCATGAAGTAGTACAGGTCGCCGTCGTTATAGCTGTAAGCCATGTCCTTGCGCTCCACGAAGGCTTCCTCGAACTTTGCGGTGGGGTTGAAGGAAGTTTCGGTGACGGCGCCGGTGACGATGTTCTTCATCTTGGTGCGCACGAAGGCCGCGCCCTTGCCGGGCTTGACGTGCTGGAATTCCACGACCTGCATGATCTTGCCGTCCATTTCAAAGGTCTTACCGTTACGGAAATCGCCGGCGGTAATGGTTGCCATATGTGTATCCTCCCATGTCATGAGAAAATAATCCTCAGCGGGAGTATTTCCTCGTATTCAAAAATTTGCCTATACAGCTCTATTATTTTACACGATAATAGGCGCTATTGCAAGAGCCAGACGGGATTTTTTCCCGGTTTTCCCGAAAAATCAGTCTCCAACAAAGCAAAGTTAAAAAGCCTCGCAGAGTTCACGGCCCGCAGGCCGTGAATCAAGTGCAATCCGTTTTTTGCGGCGGCGTGTACGTCGCAAAAAACACTTTGCGCGGAGAGAGTGTGTTCCGATGGGCTGCGTGCCCATCGGAACGCGCGGTTCGGAGCGAAATCTCTTTTGGTAGAAAAAGGGCGGTGCCCTTTTTCTACCAAGTTATTTTACAGAATCAGCAGGTCCTTCTTGGCCAGGGTGATATCCTGGCAGCCGCCCTCCTGCAGCACCACCACGTCCTCGATGCGGACGCCGAAGCGGCCGGGCAGATAGATGCCGGGCTCGGCGGACACGGCCGCACCCAGGGGCAGGGGCTTGTTGTTGGCGGGGGTGGCGTTGGGGGACTCGTGAATTTCCACGCCCACGCTGTGGCCGAAGCTGTGGCCGAAATAGGGACCGTAACCGGCGTCCTCGATGACCTTCCGGGCGGCGGCGTCCACGTCGTGGCCGGTGGCGCCGGCCTTGGCGGCGGCGATGCCCGCCAGCTGGGCCTGCAGCACGACGTTGTAGACCTTCTCCATCTCCTCGGTGACGCGGCCCACGGCCACGGTGCGGGTCATGTCGGAGCAGTAGCCCTGATAGATGCAGCCGAAGTCCATGGTCACGAAGTCGCCGTCCTGGATCTTCCGGTCGGTGGGCACGGCGTGGGGCATACTGCCGTTGGGACCGCTGGCCACGATGGGGTCAAAGGACATATTCTCCGCGCCTCCGGCCAGCATCAGATACTGCAGCCGGGCGGCGATCTCCTTCTCGGTGACGCCGGGCCTGATCTCTTTAACAATCTGGTCCAGAGCGGCCTCGGCGATGCGCTGGGCGGCGATCATCCGCTGGATCTCCTCCTCGTCCTTGCTCTGGCGCAGGGAGATCAGCAGCTCCGTGGCGGGCACCAGCTGGCAGTGCAGCTTCTCGGAATAGTGGCGATAGTCCGCCACGGTCATGTACGCATCCTCGAAGCCCAGCTTCTGCACATGGGTCTTTTCCATGGCGGCGTTGATCAGGTCCACATAGGGGTGGGCGGCGTCGGTCATAGCGATCTCGGCGTCCTGCACCTTGTTGTGGGCGGCCTCGATATAGCGGGAGTCGGTGAAATAGAAGTTCCCCTCCCGGGTCACCAGGGCCACGCCGTCGGTGCCGGTGGAGTGGAAGCCGGAGGCATAGAAGCGGTTGGCCTCGCAGGTCAGCAGCATACCGTCCAGCTCATAGGCAGACAGCTTTTCCGCGATTTTCGCAAAATGGTTCATAATCAAAACTCCTTTCAGATCCGGTGAACACCACCGGCTAAATGCTTCCAGGGGGCCTGGAGGGCATGCAGCACCTTCTGCCACGGGGTCCTGGCCCCGCCGGCTGGTTCCACCATCAGGGCCGTGACGCCGCTGAGGTTGGCCCCCAGCATATCCGTCAGCAGCTTATCTCCCAGCATGGCCGTGTGGGCGGGGTCGGTCCCCGCCTGGTCCATGGCCCGGCGAAAACCCGCCGTCTGCGGCTTTTTGGCGTGGCCCACATAGGTGATCCCCAGGTCGCGGCAGAACTGCTCCACCCGCCGGGGGCTGCGGTTGTTGGACAGGATCATCACCCGGATCCCCGCCGCCTGTAAGCGGCCGAGCCAATCGCGCACCGCCTGGTCGGGGCGGGACACGCTTTTGGGGGCCAGGGTATAGTCCAGGTCGCTGAGCAGCAGCCGGATGCCCCTGCTCTGCAGCAGCTCCGGCGTGATCTGCTGATAGCTTTCGTATACCCCGTCCGGCACCAGAGAAATGCGCATACACCAGTTCCCTTTCTCATAGGTTTGGCTATAGTGTAGCATTTTTTTCGTCGGAACGCAAGGGGGGATCTCCATGCCGCTGTATCTTGCCGCCACGCCGGACCGTCTGGCCCAGGCCCGGGCCGTGACGCCGCGCCTGGCCCATGTGGCCTATCGCCTGGGCCCCGGCTCGGAGCTGCTGGCCGCGCCGCTTCCGCCCGCTCTGCGGGGCGGGCTGATGGTGCTGTCGGACTGGGACTGTCCGCCGGTGGAGGAACCGGACCGCCTGGCCCGGCAGATTGCCCGGACCTGCCTGCGGCGGGGCTACGCCGGGGCGGCGGCGGACTTTGACCCGCCTGCCCGGCCGGACCGTCTGGCCCTGCTGGAGGCGCTTTCTCCCCTGCTGGCCTCCTGCGGCCGGACCCTGTATGTTCCGGAGCACTGCCCCGTCGCCGGGGCGACGATACTGCTGTGCACCGCCCTGTCCGGCGGCACGCTGGAGGGCCGGCTGACCCAGGCGGTGGACCAATACGGGGCGGAGCACCTGGCCCTGGACCTGCAGCGGCTGGCCATGGACTTCCCCCTCCCCTGCCCCGGGGGCCAGGGCACGCCCCTGACCCTGCCCCAGCTGGAGGCCCTGGCCGCAGGCCGCCCCACCTTCTATTCCGACGCCCTGTGCGCCCGGTATTTCACCCTGACCCGGCAGGGGCAGACCCACTTCGTCCTCTTTGACGACGCCCGGACCCTTCGCCGGAAGCTGGACCTGGCCCGTCAGCTGGGCATCCGGGACGCCCTGGTGATGCTGCCGGAGGTGGAGGACCTTCTGGAGCCGCTGTTCGCCGGGGAAAGATAAAATCCCTCCGTTTCGATACATCGTACCCAAACGAAAGGATTCCCCTTTTATAAGCCGCGCACGGTTATTGCCGCTCCAGCACATGTACGGTCACCGGAAAGCTTTCATTTCCGGGCATTACGCCTGTCACCATCCGGACCGTGGTAAATCCGAATTTGGCATACAGAGCCAGAGCCGGTTCATTCCCGTCCAGAACTTCGATCTCCGCGTCATCCTGCACTCTCTCCAGCGCAAAACGCATCAGCTCTGACCCGACTCCCTGCCGGGCGCAGCTCCGGTCCACATAAAGCCATGCCAGCTCCGTGTCCGAAAATGCTATGAAGCCCACCACCAGTCCCTTATCCTCGGCCACATAGACCTGATATTCAAACAAGCCCTCTCTTTCCGCGGCGATGGACAGCGGCAGAAAGGCCGCCGGCAGGCCGGCATACTCCAGCTCACTTTTCCGGGCCGGATCGTGGACCTGACACAGGCGCTCAAAATCTTTTTCCTCATATTTCCGGATGTTCAGCTGCAATGACATTTTTATACCTCCGACTTAGCAGATGCGTCGGCATCATGCCGGGCCGCCTGTCAGAATAACTCCCCCCAAAAGGAGCGTTGTCCCCTGAATCGGTAAAAAGCGTGCTGAACACAACGTCCAGCACGCTTTTTGAGACGATTAATAATATCTCTTGTTTCTGTTCTTGCGGGCAGCCTCGGACTTCTTGCGGCGCTTGACGCTGGGGCTTTCGTAGCACTCTCTTCTCCGCACTTCAGCCAGGACGCCTGCCTTGGCGCAGCTTCTCTTAAAACGCTTCAGAGCGCTGTCCAGGGACTCGCCTTCCTTGACGTGGACTTCGGACATCTATTTTCCCTCCCTCCGATGTATCCGGCTCGATCCAGGATACTCTTTAAGAGCCATTGGACATGACTTTAACAATAGCATTATACTGTGTAGGCCCTGCCTTGTCAAGCCGTTTTCCAACATTTTTTACGATTCCGATTATTTCGCGGGCTTGACGATCAGGTTCATGAGCTTGTCCTTCACCAGGATGGTCTTGACCACGGTCATGCCCTCGGCGGCCTTTCTGACCTTGTCCAGCTCCATGGCGGCGGCCATGACGGTCTCCTGGCCGCTGCCGGCGGGGACAGTGACGGCGCCCTTGAGCTTGCCGTTGACCTGGATGGCCATGTCCACATGGGTGTCCACGGTCTTGGCCTCATCGTAGGTGGGCCAGGGCATCTGCATGGCCATCCTGCCGGTCTTTCCGGCGTAGCCGGTAAGCTCCCACATTTCCTCCACCATGTGGGGCGCGAAGGGGGACAGCAGAAGCATCAGCTGCTGCAGGTCGCCACGGGTCAGGCCGGAGGAATAGAACTCGTTGACCATGGCCATCAGGGCGGCGATGGCGGTGTTCATCTTCAGGTCGTCGATATCGGCGGTGACCTTCTTGATGGTCTTGTGGATCAGGGCCTCGTTCTTTTCGGAAATTTCGTCGCTGTCCTGGGCCAGGTCCATCAGGTTCCAGCAGCGGTCCAGGAACCGCTTGGAGCCCTTCACGGCCTCGTTGGACCAGGTGACGGCCTTTTCAAAGTCGCCGATGAACATGATGTGCAGGCGCATGGTGTCCGCGCCGTACTGGGCCACGATATCGTTGGGATTCACCACATTGCCCCGGGACTTGGACATTTTCTCGCCGCCCTCGCCCAGGATCATGCCGTGGCTGGTGCGCTTGGCATAGGGCTCCTTGGTGGGCACCACGCCGATGTCATACAGGAACTTGTGCCAGAACCGGGAGTACAGCAGGTGCAGGGTGGTGTGCTCCATGCCGCCGTTGTACCAATCCACGGGGCTCCAGTACTCCAGGGCCTCCTTGCTGGCCAGGGCTTTGTCGTTGTGGGGGTCCATATACCGCAGGAAGTACCAGCTGGAGCCAGCCCACTGGGGCATGGTATCGGTCTCCCGCTTGGCGGGACCGCCGCAGCAGGGGCAGGTGGTGTTGACCCAGTCGGTCATCTTGCTCAGGGGGCTTTCGCCGTCGTCGGTGGGCTCATAGCTCTCCACCTGGGGCAGCACCAACGGCAGCTGCTCCTCCGGCAGGGCCACCCAGCCGCACTTGCCGCAGTGGACCAGGGGGATGGGCTCGCCCCAGTACCGCTGGCGGGAGAACACCCAGTCCCGGAGCTTATAGTTGACCTTCTCCTTGCCGAAGCCCTGCTCCACCACATACTTCTTCATGGCGGGGATGGCTTCCTTCACGGTCATGCCGTTGAGGAACCCGGAGTTCACCATCACGGCGCTGTCGTCCTTGGCCACAAAGGCCTCCTTGGTGACGTCGCCGCCCTTGACCACCTCGATGATGGGCAGGCCGAACTTCGTGGCAAACTCCCAGTCGCGCTGGTCGTGGCCGGGAACGCCCATGACGATGCCGGTGCCGTAGCCCATGAGGACATAGTCGGACACGAACAGGGGCAGGGGCTTGTGGGTCACGGGGTTGATGGCCTCGATGCCCTCCAGGCGCACGCCGGTCTTTTCCTTGTTCAGCTCGCCCCGCTCAAAATCGGACTTATGGGCGGCTTCCTCCTGATAGGCGGCCACGGCGTCCCAATTCTTAATCTTGGGCTGCCACTGCTTCAGCAGGGGGTGCTCCGGGGAGATGACCATATAGGTGGTGCCGAACAGGGTATCGGCCCGGGTGGTGTACACCGTGACCCGGTCGCCCACATTGGTGTCGAAGGTGATCTCCGCGCCGGTGGAGCGGCCGATCCAGTTGCGCTGCTGGATCTTCACCCGCTCGATGAAGTCCACGTCCTCCAGATCGTCCAGCAGACGCTGGGCATAGGCGGTGATCTTCAGCATCCACTGGCTCTTTTCCTTGCGGATGACCTCGCTGCCGCAGCGCTCGCACACGCCGTTGACCACTTCCTCGTTGGCCAGCACGCACTTGCAGCTGGTGCACCAGTTCACGGGCATGGTGGTCTTGTAGGCCAGGCCCTTCTTGAACATCTGCAAAAAGATCCACTGGGTCCACTTATAATAGTTGGGATCCGTGGTGTCCACCACCCGGTCCCAGTCGAAGCCGTAGCCCAGCATTTTCAGCTGGCTGGTGAAGTTGGCGATGTTCTGCTTGGTGACGATGGCCGGGTGGATGTGGTTCTTGATGGCGTAGTTCTCCGTGGGCAGGCCGAAGGCGTCAAATCCGATGGGGTACAGGACGTTGTAGCCCTCCATGCGCTTTTTCCGGGTGACGATGTCCATGGCGGTAAAGGGCCGGGGATGACCCACGTGCAGGCCCTGGCCGGAGGGATAGGGGAACTCGATCAGCCCGTAGAACTTGGGGCGCTTGTCCCCGGTGACGGCGGCGTAGGGCTTGGTCTCCTCCCACCGCTTCTGCCACTTTTTCTCAATGGCGGCAAAATCGTACTTCATATGCTTTTCTCCTTCTGATGATAAATATGACAAGAAAAATCCCCCGACCGTATAACACGGTCAGGGGCGAAATCACTCGCTGTACCACCCTGCTTCCGCGGAGTCTTACACTCCGCGCTCGGGGCGCCTGTAACGGGGCGCGATCGTCCCGCCCTGTTCAGGCGGGAAACTCCGGGGCCAGTACAACGGAGCGCCTCCGCCGGCTCGCACCAGCCGCCGGCTCTCTTCAGGGGGTCCTGCTCCGTCTTTTTCCCTTCGCAGTCTTTTGCGAAAATCAAGGATATTGTACCCGCTCTGCCAGGGTTTGTCAACCCCGGTTTTCCGGGAAAATTCCCCTCTCTGGCGGCAAAAATGTTGACGAAGCAGCCGCCAGCGCTTATAATAAGGAAAAATACCCGGTGCTTTTCCCCTTTGAAGCGCCGCAGAAGGAGCGTTATATGAAACAGATCATCCTCACCGGCGACCGGCCCACCGGCCGCCTGCACGTGGGCCACTATGTGGGCTCCCTGAAGGAGCGCGTGGCCCTTCAAAACTCCGGAAAGTTCGACGAGATCTATATCATGATCGCCGACGCCCAGGCCCTTACCGACAACGCCGAGCATCCGGAAAAGGTCCGCCAGAACATCATGAACGTGGCTCTGGACTATCTGGCCTGCGGCCTGGACCCGGAGAAATCCACCCTGTTCATCCAGTCCATGATCCCGGAGCTGACGGAGCTGACCTTCTATTATATGAACCTGGTCACCGTGTCCCGGGTCCAGCGCAACCCCACCGTCAAGGCGGAGATCCAGATGCGCAACTTTGAGGCCAGCATCCCTGTGGGCTTCTTCTGCTATCCCATCAGCCAGGCGGCGGACATCACCGCCTTCCGGGCCACCGCCGTCCCCGTGGGCGAGGATCAGCTGCCCATGCTGGAGCAGTGCAAGGAGATCGTCCACAAGTTCAACGCCGTCTATGGCGACACCCTGGTGGATCCCCAGATCATCCTGCCCAAGAACCAGGCCTGCCTGCGCCTGCCGGGCATCGACGGCAAGGCCAAGATGAGCAAGTCCCTGGGCAACTGCATCTACCTGTCCGACAGTCCCGAGGACATCCGCACCAAGGTCATGTCCATGTTCACCGACCCCACCCACCTGCGCCGGGAGGACCCCGGCCACACCGAGGGAAACCCTGTCTTCATCTATCTGGACGCCTTCTGCCGCCCGGAGTATTTCCCGGAGTTCCTGCCGGAATACAGCGGGCTGGATGAGCTGAAGGCCCACTATCAGCGGGGCGGCCTGGGGGATGTGAAGGTCAAGAAGTTCCTGAACAATGTCCTCCAGGCGGAGCTGGCCCCCATCCGCCAGCGCCGGGAGGATTGGGAGAAGCGTCTGCCCGACGTGTATGAGATCCTCCGCGTTGGCAGCGAGACCGCCCGCCGCACCGCCGCCGCCACCCTTCGGGATGTGCGCCACGCCATGCGCATCGACTACTTTGAGGACAACAACCTCCTGCGCAAGGACTGATTTAATCCCAAAAAGCGTGCTGCCTGCGGGCAGCACGCTTTTTTTTACGCTCCGGGGCCCTTGACAATATCGTGTGGCGATATTATAATGGAAGCATACAATATCGCGGCACGATATTAAGTGGAAAAACACTGGAAGGAGGTGGAACGCGGCCATGAAGGAGCGGGGGACTCTGACCGAGTCCATGTTCTATGTGCTGATGTCCTTTTTGCGGGGACAGATGTGCGGCATCGAGATCACGGAGTTTGTGGAGTGGAAAACTAACGGCCGGGTGCGGCTGGGTCCCGGGACCCTGTACACCCTGCTGGGGAAGTTTCAGGAGGAGGGCCTGATCCGGGAGACGGAGATTCAGGGCCGCAAGCGCAGCTATCAGATCACGGAAGCGGGCCGGGCCGCCTTCCGGGAGGAGCTGGCGCGGCTGAGGGCCTGCGTGGAGGACGGAGAGGAGGAGAGCGCATGGACCGAGCAAGAAAAGTGAGGAAAATACTTCCGGTATACCCCTGTGACATCCGGGGGCTGGAGGCCTGGCTGGAGGAGCAGGCCAACGCCGGGCTGTTTCCGGTGTCCATCGGCAGCTGGGCGGTCTTTACCACCGACGGCGTGCCCGGCACCCGGTTCCGCCTGGAGCCCTATGACCGGGGCAGGACGGCTCCCACGGAGGAGCAGCAGGAGCTGTATCGAAGGGCGGGCTGGTCATATGCCCTGAACGTGGCCCCCGCCGGGTGCTGGCTGTTTTACACGGCGGACCCCGCCGCCGTGGAACTGTACTCCGACCACGAAAGCCGGGGCCTTTCCCTGGAGCGGCTGGAGCGGGCCGCGCGCCGGGCCTGGCAGCGCAGCCTGCTGCTGGGGGTGGTCCTGGCTGCCGTATCCGTGTGGCTGCTGCTGTTCTGGAGCGGGGGTATGGCGGCCCGGGGCGGTCTGCCGCTGGTGTGGCTGCGGGTATTTGACCCGACGTTTCTGGTGCTGCTGCTGTGCCAGGGGGTGGCATTCGGCAGAAGCTGCCGGAACGCGGGACTGCTGCGCCGGGCCTGTCAGGCCCTGCGACAGGGGATGGATATGCCGCCCTCCGCCGGACCCAGCGGAAGGATCGTGTGGGAAAATGTGATCTCCCTGGCGGCGGTTTTCCTGCTGGCACTGCTGCTGGCGGGACAGTGGATGGAGCGCCGGGGCGTCCCCCTGGAGGACTTCCGGCAGCCCTATGTGGAGCTGCAGGAGCTGGAGAGCACCCCGGTGGTCCTGTTTGACCCATCCTCCGGACACGATTCCCGGGCTTACAGGGAGCATTCCCTGCTGGCCCCGGCCTGGTATTCCGTCACCCAGCAGGCCCGCAGCCCGGAAAACGGCGCAAGCTGCTACGCGCCCCAGCTGGAGGCCATGTATTTCCGCCTGCTGCTGCCCTCCATGGCCCGGTCCGTGGCCCAGGCCCAGATGGAGCAGTACCGGCTGGTGAATCTGTCCTGGAGCTATGAGACCCTGGAGCATCCGAGGCTGGACTTTGTGCTTCTGGCCCGGGAGCCGGAGGGCCTCTGGCAGATGGCGGCCCTGGGCCGGGGCGGCCAGGTGGCCGTATACCTGTACTGCGGCCAGGAGCAGCTGCGGGATCATCTGGACCTTCTGTCGTCCTGGGTGCGGTAAGACGGCGAAAAAAATCCTGTCCCTGTAGGGACAGGATTTTTTATGGTCTTTTACGCGTCGATTCCCCGGCTGGTGAGGTACTTCTTCACCATCAGGGCTACCTTGAAGGTGATGGCGTCGTCAAATTCCCGCAGGTCCAGCCCCGTGAGCTTCTTGATCTTCTCCAGCCGGTACACCAGGGTGTTCCGGTGGACAAACAGCTTCCGGGCCGTCTCGGACACGTTCAGGTTGTTCTCAAAGAACTTATAGATGGTGAACAGCGTCTCCTGATCCAGGGCGTCGATGGGATTCTTCTTGAAAACCTCCTGCAGGAACATCTCGCACAGGGTGGTGGGCAGCTGATAGATCAGCCGGCCGATGCCCAGATTCTCATAGTTGATGACATAGCGCTCGGTGTCAAAGACCTTGCCCACCTCGATGGCGATCTGGGCCTCCTTATAGGCCTTGGCCAGATCCCGCAGGTGCAGGGCCAGGGTGCCGATGCCCACGAACACGGTGCTCTCGCCGTCCACCCGCAGGGCCTCCTCGATGGAGGCGGCCACCTTTTCCAGGTCCTTGCCGCAGGCGCCCTCGGGCATCTGGTGGATCAGGGCCACATCGTCGTCGCCCACGCTCAGCACGAAATCATTCTGCCGGTCCGGGAACATATTCTGCACCACGTCCACGGGAATGGCCTCGGCCCGGTCGTCCACCGGGCGGATGACAAACACGCCCCGGGGCACCTCCGCCGCCACATGCAGCTCCTTGGCCCGCATGTAGATATCGCTGATCAGGATATTATCCGAGATGATGTTCTTAATAAAGGAGCCCTTATCGTGCTTTTCCTCATAATAGACCTTGGCGGCGTTCAGGGCCACGCAGGCCATGGAGCACACGGTGCGTCCCACGCTGTCGTCGCCGCTGGTGAAAACCGCATAGTCAAAGTGGGTGCCCCAGCCGGGCATGGCCTTGAAGGTCTTGCCCTCCATGGTCACGCAGTTGCCCTCCGCCGCGGCGATAGGCTCCACATATTTGGTCCACTTCTTGCCGATACCGGTGAGCTCGCTGCATGCGATCACCGTGCCCTCGGAGTCGATAACGCCGATGGTGCGGTCCGTGGTCTCCTTGAATTGCAGCACAACATTTTGAAAAATTCTTCCAGACATTCTTGTTCCTCCCGCCGATGATTTGGGCTGTGGGTATTTTGTGCAAACTGTCAGGCCGTTACCCCTATTATATCGTCAGAATCACGGATTTGCAAGTATTTTTTTATCTTTTCTACAAATTTCCTGGAATTTTTTTTGCAGTTATGTCGATAAACGCCTCTACCGGCAGTCCGCAAGAGCTTTTTTCTCCTCCGCCGTCAGCATCCGGAAGGCCCCGGGAGCCAGCTCCGGGTCCAGCCGCAGGGGGCCCATGGACAGCCGCTTCAGGTACGTCACCGGCTTTCCCCGGGCCGCCAGCATCCGCTTGACCTGGTGGAACTTTCCCTCCCGAAGGGTCACCAGGCACTCCCCCGGCGACAAAATCTCCAGCCCGGCGGGCAGGCACTCCAGTCCATCCCCCAGGGTCATTCCGGCGGCGAAGGCCGCAGCATCGGCAGGCTCCAGCGCCCCCTCCACCCGGGCATAGTACACCTTGTCCACGTGGGACTTGGGCGAGAGCAGCCGATGGGCCAGGGCCCCGTCATTGGTCAGCAGCAGCAGGCCCTCCGTGTCCTTATCCAGCCGCCCTACCGGCGACAGGCCCCGCCGCCGCAGCTCCCCGGGCAGCAGGTCCAGCACCGTCTGCTGGCGGCTGTCCTCGGTGGCGGACAGCACCCCGGCGGGCTTGTGCAGCATCAGATAGGTGAACCGCTCCGTCTCCACCGGCTGGCCGTCCACGGTGATGGCGGCCGCCTCCGGGGCCACCTTCTCCTCCGCCGTCCGGGCGGTCTGGCCGTCCACCCGCACCCGGCCCTGGCGCACCAGGTCCTTTACCTCCCGCCGGGACCACCGTCCGGTCCCGGCCAGGATTTTGTCCAGCCGCTCCATATCTGCACCTCCTGCAATTTCTTCCGTAAGCATAGCATAGTTTTGGGCAAAATGGAATAAGAAATGTACGAGGTGATGGTATGGTGGTATTCATGAAGCGGCGGCAGCTGGCAGCCGCCGCCCTGGGGGTCCTGGCGGCCCTGACGCTACTGTTTGTGATTCCCGGTTGTCAGCGGGACAGCGGCGGGACGGAGCCGGTACAGGCCGCCGACAACGCCGCCCGGGTAGCCTATCTGGAAAGCCTGGGCTGGCAGGTGACGCCGGAGCCACTGGAAACCCTGAGCATTCTGCTGCCGGAGGACCTGTCCGCCCATGCGGAGTATGCGGCCCTGCAAAAGGGACTGGGCCTGCCCTTTGACCGGTGCGGCGGCAAGACCGTTACCCGGTATACCTATACGGTGCTGAACTATCCCGATGCTCCCCAGGGGGTCCAGGCAAACCTGTTTGTCTGCGGCGACCAGGTCATAGCCGGGGACATCACATCCCTGGGAGAAAACAGCTTCCGCAAAAGCCTGGAATTTCCCCAATGAAAAAGCCTCCCCGGCGGCGCAGCCGTTGCGCCGTCCGGGGAATTGTGCTATACGAGGAGATACTCCCATGGACATCACGCAATTTGTCATGGCCTACGGCGTGGAGCAGGACCGCCTATCCCCGCCTGCCGCTGACGGCGGAAAACGCCGCCGCCATCCCCTGCCGCCAGGTGCTGGGAGCCTACTCCGTGTCCTTCACCCGGCAGGATTGAATCCCCCGCCCGCCGGTGGGTTTTTTCACTTGCAGCCGCCGCCGCTTCGTGGTATAATGTACTGTATTATAGGATGGATAGGTAGTATTTTACGAGAGGAGCATCTGTTAATGCGCGTCATCGACCTGGAAAACATCAATTACGCCATGCGCAATGAGACGCAGTTCGTTTTGCGCTGCGAGGAAGTATTTCACGACAAGATCAGCGCCGCTGCGGCGGCGATCCTGTCCAATCGCCAGGAAAAGCCTGTGGTTGCCCTGACGGGTCCCTCCGGCTCCGGCAAGACCACCACCGCCATGCGGCTTCAGGAATACCTGCAGAATCTGGGAGTCAAGGTGTGCCTGCTGAGCATGGACAATTTCTTCCTGCCGCTGGACAAGCGTCCGCCCGAGGCCACAGACTGGGAGTCTCCCTACTGCGTGGACGTGGACACCCTGCTGACCTGCATCTCCCAGCTGCTGGACGGGATGGAGGCCGATATCCCCTGGTACGACTTCAAAAACGGCGTCACCGGCGGCTATAAGAAGATGCAGGGCGAAAAGGACTGCATCGTCATCGCCGAGGGCATTCACATGCTCAATCCCCTGATCTTCGACAAGCTCCGGGGCATCGCCAACGGCGTGTATGTGGCCCCCCGGACCCGCATCATCACCAACGACGACAGAATCGTCCGCCCCGAGCAGCTGCGGGTGGCCCGCCGCCTGATCCGGGACTATAACACCCGGGGCCACTCCCTGCAGGAAACCGTGGAGCGGGCCGAAAGCGTGGACCGGGGTGAGATCAACTACATCATGCCCCACAAGGGCAACGCCGCCATTCATATCGACACCTTCCACGATTACGAGCCCTGCATCCTGGCCAAATACCTCAACGAAATTCCCCAGTTCCGCCAGGAGCTGACGCCGGAATATCTGGAAAAGCACGGCCTGACAGACCTGATGAAGGTGGTGGGCGGCGTTCCTCCGCTGCACACCCACTATGTTCCCCGCAACTCCATCGTCCGCGAGTTCGTGGGCGGCAGCTGCTATGAGTATTAAACCTGTCACCTTTTTGATCCTTTGAGAGGAGTGAAAATATCATGAAAATCATCACCATCAGCCGTGAATTCGGCTCCGGCGGCCGCGAGCTGGGCAAGCGCCTGGCCGAGGAGCTGGGCATCCATTGCTACGATCACGAGATCATCGAGCTCATCGCCAAGGAGCACGGCTTCGATGAGCGGTATGTGGCCAACATCTCTGAAAAGTGCATCGAGGCCGCCTACCCCACGACCATCGGCCACCGTTTCGCCATGCCCCCGGTGCAGATCATGGACCAGGGCTTCCAGGTAGCCGCCGCCCAGCAGCAGATCATTGAGAACTTCGCCAAGCAGGGGGACTGCGTCATCGTGGGCCGCTGCGCCGACGTGATCCTCAAGGACTATCATCCCCTGAACCTGTTCGTCTATGCCAACGCTGAGTCCAAGATCCAACGCTGCATCGACCGGGCCCCGGAGGGGGAGCACCTGTCCCGCAATGACATTGCCCGCCGCATGAAGCAGGTGGACAAGAACCGCGCCCAGTACCGTCAGATGTTCGCCGACTCCAAGTGGGGCGCCAAGGAGACGTACCACCTGTGCGTCAACACCTCCGGCCACCAGATCAAGGACCTGATCCCGGGCCTGGCCGCCTTCGTCCGCTGCTGGTACGGCGAAAAGTAAATTGCTTCGGATAAAAATCCCTCCGGTGTAAGCCGGAGGGATTTTTCCCGTTTATTCCATCATTTCCAGAATGCGTCCATAGATGCTCTGCGCCAGAGGCAGGGCCTCGTCCAGCAGAATCTGCCCCCGGGTGCGGTACTGGGCGGCGAAGGCCGCGTCCCGGATGCTCCCCAGGTTGATGAGCACGTTCAGCCACGCCCCCTGCACGGCGGACCCCAGATGCAGGGCCGCGCAGCCCAGATCGCTGGCGGCGCTGGCGTTGGACCGGTCCACCAGCCCATCCGTCAGCCGCAGCGCCTCCAGAGACAGCTCCATCATCTCAAAGGGCGTCTTTGTGCAGCCCTGCAGGGCCTCCTGCATGGCTGCGGCCCGGGCCTCCTTCTCCTGGTCCGTACCCTTGGGCATGGCGAACACGGCGGACACCGCGTTGAAGGCCTCCGTGTCCCGCTCCATCACGTCCAGGAACCGGTGCTCCAGGTCCCGGGCCTTCTCCAGGGTCTCCCGGGCCAGGCCGTCAAATTCGGCGTATTTTTTCCGTCCCACGGTCAGGGACCCCACCATGGCAGTCAGCGCCGCCCCCAAGGTCCCGGCCAGAGCGGCGGCGGAGCCGCCGCCGGGCGCGGGCGCGTCGGAACCCAGCAGGTCCGCAAACCCCCGCACCGTCAATTCAGCAAGCTGCATAGCGTCCTCCTTATTCCATCCCCACCAGGTGATACTCCATCACCTGCTTGTGGCAGTCGAAGTTTTCCAGCTTCAGATAGTATTCCGCGCAGTCGATCAGCGCCTTGGCCGGGGTCAGACCCACCAGCTCCGTGCCGATGATGCGCACGCCCCACCGGTCCGCCAGGGCCCGGATCATCTCATAGGCGTAGTACAGCGGCGTCCCCTCATAGTTCACCATGTTCATGGACACCTGGGCCACGTTCCGGTCCTCCAGCAGCAGGCCGATGGCCTTGCAGTACCTGAACCCGCCGGAGGAGCCCCGGATGGCCTTGGCAATGGACTTGGCGATCTCCACGTTGTCCGTGTCCAGGTTCACGTTGAAGGCCACCAGCGGCATCCGCGCGCCGATGGCGACGATCCCGGCGGTGGGGTGAATTTTCCGCTCTCCGAAATCCGGGGCCCATTCCGGCTCCAGCAGCTTCTCGGGCATTCCCTCGAACTGCCCCTTCCGGATCTTGGCCAGGTTCACCCGCCCCGGAGCCGTGGCCGACTCCTCATACAGGAAGCTGGGAATCCCCAGCTCCTCCCAGATGCGCTGGGCCACCTGCCGGGAAAGCTCCACGCACTCCTCCACGGTCATGTCCATGGTGGGCACAAAGGGGATCACGTCCGTGGCCCCCATCCGGGGATGGGCGCCCTGATGCTTCGTCAGGTCGATGACCTCCATGGCCCGCTTGGCCAGCCGGAAGGCTGCCTCGCCGATGCCCTCCGGGGACCCCACCAGTGTGAACACGCACCGGTTATGGGTGCCGTCGGACTGCACGTCCAGCACCGTGCACCCGGCCACGGCCTGGGCGGTCTCCACCAGGGCGTTGAAGGCGGCCTCGTCCCGCTCCCGGCTGACGCTGAAATTGGGGATGCATTCCACAAGCTTCATCATATGTTTTTTCCTCCCTATCCTCTCTTTTTATGCGCTTCCCGGGACGGGGCCCACAGGCCCCGCCCTGGGGGAAATTTACTGCAATTCTCCGCAGACGGCCTCCGCCGCCTGAGAAATGGCGTGGGCCTTCACCAGCTCATCCGCCTGCACCATCAGCGGGTGCATCACCACGTCCTGGTCCACCGGCGGGATCGCCTGGCGGATGCGGTCGTACACCGCCCGGGTGGCCGGGGACAGTCCGTCCTCGCCCCGCAGCCACGCCGCCTGGGCCCCGGCAAACAGCTCGATGCCCAGCACCTTCTGGCTGTTGTCCAGGATCATCAGCGCCTTCCGGGCGGCGGTGGTGCCCATGCTGACGTGGTCCTCCTGGTTGGCCGACGACGGGATGGAGTCCACCGACGCCGGATGGGCGTATACCTTGCTCTCCGACACCATGGACGCCGCGGCGTACTGGGCGATCATGAAGCCCGAGTGCACCCCGCCGTGTCTGGTCAGGAAGGCCGGCAGCCCCTCGGACAGGGCCGGATTCACCAGCCGCTCCAGCCGCCGCTCCGACACGTTGGCGTATTCCGCCAGGGCGATGCCCAGAAAGTCCATGGCCAGGGCCACCGGTTGCCCGTGGAAATTGCCGCCGGAGATGGCCTCATCCTCCTCCGGGAAGATCAGGGGGTTGTCGGTGACGGCGTTGATCTCCCGGCTTACCACGCCCCACACATAGCCGATGGCGTCCCGGCTGGCCCCGTGAATCTGGGGCGTGCAGCGGATGGCGTAGGCGTCCTGCACCTTGTCCGGATTCAGGTCGAAGGACAGCCCGCTGCCCTCCAGCAGCCGCCGCAGGTTCTCCGCCGTGGTGATCTGCCCCGGCTGGCCCCGCAGGGCGTGCACCTTGGGATCGAAGGCCTTCCGGATGCCGTGCAGGGCCTGGCAGGTCATGGCGGCGGCGATGTCCGCCGTTTTGGCCAGGTCCCGGGCGTCATATACCGCCTGGCAGGCGATGGCCGTCATGATCTGGGTGCCGTTGATCAGGGCCAGGCCCTCCTTGGCGGCCAGCTGGATGGTCTCGATGCCGGCGGCAGCCATAGCCTCCCGGCCCGGCATCACCCGGCCCTGATACTCCGCCTCGCCCTCGCCCAGCATCACCAGCACCATGTGGGACAGGGGCGCCAGGTCGCCGCTGGCCCCCAGGGACCCCTTCTCCGGGATGATCGGATGGACCCCCCGGTTCAGCATCTGCAAAAGCGTCTCCATGGTGGACAGGCGGATGCCGGAATTGCCCCGGGCCAGGGCGTTCAGCCGCAGCAGCATAGCCGCCCGCACCACCCGGGTGTCCAGAGGCTCCCCCATGCCGCAGGCGTGGGAGATGATCAGATTTCTTTGCAGCTGGGCCGTCTCCTCCTCCGGCACAAACACCGTGGAGAACTTGCCGAACCCGGTGGTCAGGCCGTATACCACGGCCTTGTCCGCCAGCTTCCGGTCCACATAGGCCCGGGCGGCGTTGATGCGCTCTCTGGCCTCCGGCGCGATGGCCACCGTCTCCCCCTGCCGGGAGACGGCGATGACCTGTTCAATGGTCAGGTCGTTTCCGTTGATATAGATCATGTTCCGTTCCTCCTACTCCTCATGCACGATCCGTCCCTTCTTCATCACCGCGCCCACCAGGTTGCTGCCGAACCGATAGCACACATAGTCCAGGTCCGGCGCGTTCCACAGCAGCAGATCCGCCTGCTTCCCCGGCTCCACGGAGCCGATGGTTCCGGCCCGGCCGATGGCGGCGGCGGCATTCAGCGTCACCGCCGTCAGCACCTCCTCCGGCGTCATGCGATATTTCAGGCACGCAATGTTCATGGCCAGCTGCAGACTGCTGCCGGGGCAGGACCCGGGATTGAAGTCCGTGGCCACCGCCACCGGCACTCCGGCCCCGATCATCTCCCGGGTCGGGGCATAGGCCGCCCCCAGATAGAAGCTGGTGGCCGGCAGACAGCACGCCACGGCGCCTCCCGCCGCCAGACTCCGGATTCCCTCCGGCGGGCACACGATCAGGTGCTCGGCGCTGATGGCCCCGATCTCTCCCGCCAGCTGGGAGCCGCCGATGGCGGCGATCTCGTCGGCGTGGACCTTGGGCCGCAGCCCGTGGCGCAGTCCGGCCTCCAGAATGGTCCGGGACTCCTCCGCCGTAAACACGCCCGTCTCGCAGAACACATCGCAGAACTCCGCCAGCCCCTCCCGGGCCGCCCGGGGGATCATCTCCCGGCACAGCAGGCGGATGTATGCCTCCCGCCGTCCCCGGTATTCCTCCGGCAGGGCGTGGGCCCCCATAAATGTGGCCGCCAGCTCCACCGGCTGCGTTTCCTTCAGCCGCCGGATGACCCGCAGCTGCTTCATCTCCTGCTCCGGGTCCAGACCGTATCCGCTTTTCGCCTCGCAGGTGGTAACACCCATCCGCAGCATCTCCGCCAGAGCTTCCGCCGCCTTCTGCGCCAGCTGCTCCTCCGTAGCCGCCCGGGTGGCCCGAACGGTGGAGAGAATGCCGCCGCCCTGGGCCAGAATATCCAGATACGGCACGCCGCGGAGCTTCTGCCCCAGCTCATTCTGCCGCCACCCGCCGAAGATCAGGTGTGTATGGGCGTCCACCAGTCCCGGGGTCACCAGCCGTCCCCCGGCGTCGATGACCCGGTCGCCCTCCGCCGGAGCAGGGGTCCCCTGCCCCACGGCGGCAATGGTCTCGCCGCATAGCTCCACCCAGGCGTTCCGCAGCAGCGTCACGTCTCCCTGCTGCGTGCCCCGCCGGGCGGAATGGCCCCGGGGCGTGGCCAGCAGACCGATGTTCGTAATGTAGGTACCCATGGTCCCTCCTTACCGGGCCCCGTGCAGCACGGCGGCGATGATGTCGTCATCCTCCGGCGCGGTATAGGGCAGGGTGATATGGTCCTGCCCGGCGTACAGCCGGTTATACTCCATGGCCGTGGTGACGGCGTTGTCGTTCCGGGCCCAGCTGCGCCGGGCCACACCCACCATGGTGTCCCAGGGCATGCTCATACGCAGGATGGTGTCCACCCGCTCCGAGCCGTCCAGCACCATGCCGAACCCGCCGTTGATGGACTTGCCGATGCCCACGCCGCCGCCGTTGTGCAGGGCGATAAGGCTCATGCCCCGGGCGGCGTTGCCGGCATAGCACTGGGTGGCCATGTCCGCCATGATGTTGGAGCCGTCCTTGATGTTGGATGTCTCCCGGAAGGGGGAGTCCGTTCCGCCGGTGTCGTGGTGGTCCCGGCCCAGCATCACGGGGCCGATCTCGCCGTTGCGCACCATCTCGTTGAACTTCAGAGCGATATTCATGCGGCCCATGGCATCCTGATAGAGGATGCGGCACTGGGTGCCCACCACCATGCGGTTGCGCTTGGCGTCCCGCACCCACACATAGTTGTCATAGTCCTGATACCGCCGGTTGTTTTCCAGGATATACGCCGCAGCGGCGGCGTCGGTCTTGTCCAGATCCTCGGGCTTTCCCGACAGGCAGCACCACCGGAAGGGCCCGTAGCCGAAGTCGAACAGGCAGGGCCCCAGAATGTCCTCCACATAGGAGGGGAACACGAATCCGTCCAGGTCGTTTTCGCCGTTGCGGCACACTTCCCGCACTCCGGCGTCAAACACGGCCTTCAGGAAGCTGTTGCCGTAGTCGAAGAAATACGTCCCCCGGTCGTGGAATTTGCAGATCATCTCATAGTGCCGCCGCAGCGACTGATCCACCAGCTGCCGGAATCTCTCCGGATCCCGGTCCAGCAGCTCCGTCCGCTGGGCAAAGGTCAGCCCCTGGGGGCAGTATCCGCCGTCATAGGGCACATGGCAGGAGGTCTGGTCGCTGAGCAGGTCCACATGCACGTTGTTGTCATACAGGTATTCCAGCAGGTCCACCACATTTCCGTGATAGGCGATGGCGCAGGGGGTCTTGTCCGCCAGATGCTGCCGGGCCATAGCCAGCGCCTGCTCCAGGCTGTCGGTGCGCTGGCTGACCCATCCCTGGGTATAGCGGGTCTCGATGCGGGAGTCGTCCACCTCTGCGATGATGGACACGGCCCCGGCGATCTCGGCCGCCTTGCCCTGGGCCCCGCTCATGCCGCCCAGGCCCGCCGACACGAACAGCCGCCCCGCCAGGTTCCCGTCGGCGGGAATCCCCAGCTTCAGCCGTCCGGCGTTGAGCAGGGTGTTGAAGGTCCCGTGCACGATGCCCTGGGGCCCGATGTACATCCAGCCGCCTGCCGTCATCTGGCCGTAGTTGGCCACGCCCAGGGCGGCGGCGCGGTTGAAGTTCTTCTGGTCGTCAAAGGCGCCCACCATCAGGCCGTTGGTGATGATGCACCGGGGCGCCAGCTTGTGGCTGTGGAACAGACCCAGCGGGTGGCCGGACATAACCACCAGGGTCTGCTCGTCCGTCATGACCTCCAGATACTTCTTGATGAGCCGGTACTGCATCCAGTTCTGGCACACCTGCCCCGTCTCGCCGTAGGTCACCAGCTCATAGGGGTACAGGGCCACGTCAAAGTCCAGGTTGTTGTCGATCATCACCTGGAAGGCCTTGGCCTCGATGCAGCTGCCCTTGTATTGGTCAATGGGCTTGCCGTGCAGCTCCCCCTCCGGCCGGAAGCGATAGCCGTAGATCCGACCGTGCTCCTCCAGCTCCCGGGCAAACTCCCGGGCCATCTGCAGATGGTGGTCCGGGTGGATATACCGCAGGGCGTTGCGGATGGCCAGGGCCTTGTCCGCCTCGGACAGATGCGCCTCCCGCCGGGGGGCCCGGCGGATCCCCTCCCGAAAGGCGGGGACCTTCGGCAGTTCATAGTCCAGCTTCACCGTCATCGCGTTGTCCACATCATAAAATGCCATATGCTGCCTCCTGTCTTGTATTACGATTATTCCAATTCAATATTATATTCGATTGCCGCAAATCTGTCAATTCATCGAAAAAAAGAATGGTTTTACCAATTCCTTTTGTGCTTTTTTATAATATTCCCTCAAAAGTTTCCTCCGGCTCACCTTCCCGGCCAAATCCGGAACCCCCGGCCCCCGCCGCTTTACTGCACTGCCGGGATGACCCCGCACTTTCGCGGATAAATTTTTTTCGTAATCATTTGTTACCGTCTTGTAATCGTATCGTTCTTGCTTTTCCCCCGACGGTTTTCTACAATATAAAACAGAATCGATTTAGGGGGACCTTCTCATGAAAAAGAAAACCATTGCCGCCCTGGCCGCAGGGGGAGCCCTGCTGCTGGCCGCCGTTGTCATCGGCGTGCTGAGCCTGGTCCGGGGCTATTTTATTCTGCTGCCGCCCACCCATATGCAGCTCAACGGCCGGACGGAGGAGCACATCGCCGCCTTCGCCGCCTACACGGACCCCGGGGCCCGGCTGCTGCGGGGCGGCGATCCCACCGACGCCGCCGTCACCGTGGAGGGCCGGGTGAACACCGACGTCCCCGGGGACTATACCCTGACCTATCAGGCGGACTTCCGGGGCCGCAGCTACACCGCAAAGCGCCTGGTCCATGTGGAGGACCGGGAGGCCCCGGAGCTGACCCTCACCGGCCAGGCGGAGGTCACCGTCTCCCGCTATGACCTGTTCCAGGACCCGGGAGCCGCCGCCCGGGACCGCTGTGACGGCGACCTGACCGCCTCCATCCAGGTAACGGACAAAGCCTCCGGCGACGTCCACACCCTGACCTACACCGTTACCGACAAGGCCGGAAACGCCGCCACCGCCACCCGCCGGGTGACGGTCCGGGACATCGTGGCCCCGGTGATCACCCTGTCCGGCCAGCGGGAGCTGTTCGTTCCCCTGGGCGGCGCCTATCAGGAGCCGGGCTTCACCGCCCAGGACGACGCCGACGGCGATCTGACCGCCTCCGTCACCCGGGCCGGTACGGTGAACACCGCCTCCCCCGGGGTCTATACCCTGACCTATACCGTCACCGACAAGGCCGGCAACACCGCCACCGCCACCCGGCAGGTGTCGGTGTATGAGAACTCCTCCGGCGGAAGCCCCGTGTACCTGACCTTCGACGACGGCCCCAGCGACCGGGTGACCCCCCGGGTGCTGGACACCCTGAAGGAGTATAACGTCCACGCCACCTTCTTCATCGTCAACTACGGGGAGTCCGGCAAGGCCCTGATCCGCCGGATGATCGACGAGGGCCACACCGTGGCCATCCACGGCTACTCCCACGATTACGCCGCCATTTATAAGAGCGACGAGGCCTTCATGCAGAACATCTACCGTCTGCGGGACCGGCTCCGTTCGGATTTCGGGTATGAAGCCGCCATCATCCGCTTCCCCGGCGGCAGCTCCAACACCGTCAGCCGCCAGTACAGCGTGGGCATCATGAGCCGTCTGGCCCAGCGGGTCCAGGCGGAGGGCTTCACCTATTTTGACTGGAATGTGTCCAGCGGCGATGCCGCCGGTACCCCCGCCTCCTCCGGCCAGATCTATAACAACGTCACCTCCGCCCTGCGCCATGGCCGCAGCAACGTGGTGCTGATGCACGACGCCGGGGCCAAGGGCACCACCGCCGACGCCCTGCCGGATATCATCCGCTACTGCCTGGCCAATGGCTACAGCATCCAGCCCATCACTCCCGCCACCAAGCCCGTCCACCACGGCATCGCCAACTGAATACGCCAGGAGCCCGGCTGTCGATTGATGCACAGCCGGGCTCCCGGACATTCTTCGGCAAAGCTCCCAAAAACAGCGCTTTCAGTCTGTTAAATCCTCCAAATATGCAATTCCCGCGTAAACGTGCGTTGCAGAATGGATGGTGCGGTGTCTACACTAGTAGAGGAGTGTCATCTGCTCCATCCAAGAACGGAGGCTTCACCATGAGAAACAGAATCAGGCTTTTTGGGGGGAAGAAAACGGAGATCTTCCACCTGGACAACCAGGTGGGGGCCATCGCCTTCATTCCCGTTCTCAACGTGATCTATTACCTTTTGACCCTGGTCACAGCCAGAGGGCGCAGATTCGCCCTCTTTCTGGAGACCGTCCTTCTGCTGGCTATCGGCAGTCTGCTGATCCGCTTATCAACCGGGTGGCTCCTTGGCGCGGTGTTTGCACATGTTCTGACGTGCATCGGCATCGGCATCCAGCAGCAGCTGCTGGACGCCTCCCCCGACTCCCGGAAGAAGCTGGGATATGTCATTCTGTTTTCCGCGGTATTTGTGCTAGCCATGCTGGCGATCGCATTTGCAGGACGGAATGCGCAGAACAAAATGCAGCCGGTCTGCCAGGAGGCCCTGGAGGCTCTGACCCACCGGGACGCGGAACGCTGGCAATCCTGCCTCCACCCCACCAAGGCGGCGGATGAGCTGCGGGACATGGACGCCTTTTTGTCCGAGCTGAGTATCCCTCTGCACGGCGATTGGCAGCTGGAGCGTATGACGGGCCACGAGACGGAGATATCGGACAAGGACCGCTACACCACCGCCGAGTTCCGCGCATCGGCGGATGGCCGGACCTACCGGATCACGATCACCCACCTGCGCAGCTATGAAAGGTCCGGCATCGTGGACTTCACAATTCGCCCGGACTGAAATTCCGTTGAAAAATGAATCCGCGCAGTGCACCGGCACATGAAGCCGGAGGACCACTGCAAAAAGCAGCGGCGGCACTTTCGTACCGCCGCTGCGCTGTTTTTCTTATCGCCGAATATCCAGGTCCGCCGTCACCTGGTAATAGTCGCAGGCGTGGGCGGTATAGCCGGTGACATAGCTGCGGGAGATCATGTTCATCTCCAGGAAGGAGCAGAACACATAGGCGTTGTCGTCCAGAATGGCCTGCTGCAGCCGGACGGCCAGCTCACTCCGGCGGGCGGTATCGAACTCTCCGGCCAGCCGGCTGACCATTTCGGTGACCTCGGGATTGCTGTATGCGCCGAAGTTATAGCTCATATCCGGCACACAGCAGGAGGTGAAGAAATACTGGGGGTCCCCGGAGGGGGCGGTGACCATGGCGGAGGCGTACACGTCCCAGCTGTTCAGGTCCGCCAAAAACTCCCGGCGATTGGCCGTGCAGTTGATGTCCACCTCCATGCCGATGTCCTTCAGGGTGGCCTGGGCGGACTCCGCCAGCAGGGGAAGCTCCTGGCGGCTGGGATAGGTCAGCCAGCGGACGGTCAGCTTCACGCCGTCCTTCTCCCGGATGCCGTCGCCGTCGGTATCCCGCCACCCGGCGGCCTCCAGCACCTGCCGCGCGCCCTCCGGGTCATAGCTCTCGGTGGTCACGTTTTCGCCGCCGAAGCCGGAAAAGCCGTCCGGGAAAGCGCCGGTGCCCACGACCCCGTGGCCGTCCAGCAGAGCCGTCACAAAGCCCTGCTTGTCAATGCCCATGGCGATGGCCTTGCGAACGGCGGGGTCCTGCATCACGGGGCTGGCCATGTTCATGGAGGCAAAGAAAGCCCGGGAGGTCTGGATGGCCGAGAACTGATAGTCGTCGTTTTCAAAGTTGGGATACGCCTCATAGGCCATGCCGTAGGCCGCGTCGATGTTCCCGGCCTGCAGGGCCGCCGACAGGGTGTCGCCGTCGGAGATGGTGCGGATGGTCAGCTTGTCCAGCTTGGGACTGCCGTTCCAGTAGTTTTCGTTTTTGGTGAGGGTCAGGTGGTCGTCCGTGACCAGCTCCTGCACCACATAGGGGCCGGTACCGGCCACGATGCCCTTCTCAAAGTCGCTGGCGTCCACGTCGATGATGCAGCCGTAGGGGTCCCCCAGATAGTTCATCAGGGCAGGATTGGGCTGACTGGTGACGATGGTCAGGGTCTGGCCCTCCGCCTGCATATCGGCGATCTTGGTATCGCCGGGGGCACGGTCGTGGTTTTCCAGCAGGTGCTCCAGGCACTGCTTCACCGCCGCCGCATCCATCTTCCGGCCGCTGGAGAAGGTAACATTGTCCTGCAGAACGATGGTCCAGGTCCGGTCGCCGTCGTTGCTCCAGGACCTGGCCAGCCACGGCTCCAGCTCCATGGAGTCCGTATACCGCACCAGGGTCTCGCCGATGCCGTAGCGGATGCAGGCCCAGCCGTTATAGGTCCGATGGGGGTCCACGGTCTCCTCCCAGTTTTCGGAGTTGAAGGTGGTGTCGCCGATGACCATGGTTTTCTCCCCGGTATCCGGCGCGGTATTCCCGCAGCCGGCCAGAAGCGTCAGCACCAGGCTCAGAGCCGTCAGCAGCAGAAGCGCTCTTTTTCCTCTCATCTCTCTTGTTTCCTTTCTGTTTTTCTATATCACAGCACGCTGTCGATCAGGTGCCGGGTATACGCGTGCTGCGGGCGGCAGATCACCTCATCCGGCGTCCCCTGCTCCACGATTTCGCCCCGGTGCATCACCAGCACCCGGTGGCAGAACTGCTGCACCAGGGAGATGTCGTGGCAGATAAACAGGATGGCCAGGTCTCCCTCCAGGCCGCGCAGCAGGTCCAGGATCTCCTTCTGAACGGTGACGTCCAGGGCCGAGGTGGCCTCGTCGCAGATCAGCACCTTCGGCCCCATGGCCAGGGCCCGGGCGATGGCCGCCCGCTGGCACTGCCCGCCGCTGACCTCATGGGGATAGCGCCGGGCAAACTCCCCCGGCAGGCCGCAGCGCTCCATAAGGCGCACCGCCTCCTGCCGGGCCTCCCGGCGGGACAGGCCGCGCAGGCTCTCCCCCACCCCGTCCCCTAAGGTGCGGCGGGGGTCGAAGGACTCCGCCGGGGTCTGGAACACCATCTGTATCTTCCGGTACACCCGGCGCAGGTCCCGGCCGGTGACGGAGGTGATGTCCTCCCCGTCCAGGAGGATGCGCCCTCCGTCGGCGTCCAGCAGCCGGGTGACGAGGTTGGCCACGGTGGTTTTCCCGCTGCCGCTTTCGCCGATGATCCCCAGGCGCTCCCCGGGCCGCAGGTCGAAGCTGACGCCGTTTACGGCCGTCTGCTTCCCCTGCCCCGGGCGGGAGAAGGTTTTGGTCAGCTCCCGAACAGACAGGATCGGTTCCATTTCACGCCCTCCTCAGCTTCGGCACGGCCTCCAGCAGCCGCCGGGTATAGTCCGCCCGGGGCTGCCGCAGCACCTGCCGGGTCTCTCCGGCCTCCACGATCTCACCGCGGTGCATTACCAGCACCCGGTCCGCCATGGCGGCCACCAGCCCCAGATTGTGGGACACCAGCACCACGGCCGTTCCGAAGCTCTCCCGCACCAGCAGCAGCTCCTCCAGGACCTGCTTCTGGGCGGACACGTCCAGGGCGGCGGTGGGCTCATCCGCCAGCAGCACCCGGGGCCGCAGCAGCATGGCCGCCGCAATGCCCACCCGCTGCTGCATCCCGCCGGACAGCTCAAAGGGATAGCTATTCAGGATACGGGGGGCGTCCTCCAGGCCCAGCCGGTCCAACAGCGCTCCGGCCTGCTGCCGGAAGGCCCTCTTATCCATCGGGCCGTGGGCCCGCATCATTTCGTATAGCTGATCTCCCACCCTGCGGACCGGGCAGAAGGCGCTGCCCGCGCTCTGGAAGATCATGCCCAGCTCCGGGCCGTTCAGCCGCCGCCGGGCCCTGGCGGACAGGTCCGGAAGATTCTCCCCCCGATAGAAGATCTTTCCCCCGGTCACCAGGCCCCCGGGACCCAGCAGGCCCATGGCGGCCCGGAGCAGGGTGGATTTGCCGCAGCCGCTCTCCCCTACCACGCCCAGGATTTCCCCGGCGTGGAGGGTAAAGCTCACGCCGCGCACCGCCCGGACGCCGCCGTAGCACACGTCCGTCTGCCGGTATTCCAGAAGCGCCTCCACGGCCTCACCTCCCCCGGTTTTTGGGGTCCGCGTAGTCCCGGACGGCGTCCCCCAGCAGATTGAAGATCATCACCGACACGAAAATGGCGATTCCCGGGGAAAAGGTGATCCACGGCGAGGTGGTCATCAGGCTGCGGGCATCGCTCATCATGCTGCCCCACTCGGCGATGGGAGGCTTGGCCCCCAGGCCCAGAAAGCTCAGGGCCGCCAGCTCCATCATCATGGTGCCGATATCCAGCACGGCCGTCACCAGAATGGGGCCCAGGATATTGGGCAGCATATGCCGCAGCAGAAGCCCCGCCGTGCCGCTGCCGGAGAGCCGCGCCGCCTGCATCCAGGGAGCCTCCCTTCGGGCCAGGGTCTGGCTGCGGGCCAGCCGGGCATATTTGGGCCAGGACACGGCGGCCAGCGCCAGAATGGCGTTGTGCAGCCCGCCCCCCAGGGCCCCGGCCACCGCCAGGGCGAACACCAGCCCGGGAAAGGCCAGGAATATATCGGATACGCGCATGAGCACCGCATCCGCCCATCCGCCGAAAAAGCCGCCGCAAAGGCCCACGGCGGTGCCGAGCACGGTGACCGCCGCCACCAGCAGCAGCGTGGAGAAAATGCTGGTGCGGCTCCCCACTATGACCCGGGACAGCATATCCCGGCCATAGCGGTCCGTCCCCAGCAGATGCTCCGCCGAGGGAGGGGCCTTGGCCTGGCTCAGGTCCTGCAAATAGGGGTCATAGGGGGTCAGATACGCGGAAAACGCCGAAAACAGAATCAGCAGCAGGGCCAGAGTCCCGAAAATCACCAGCCGGGTCCCGACGCCGCGCCGGATGGATGGCTGTCTCATTCCCGGCTCACCCCCAGTCGGATCCGCGGGTCCAGCGCGTGATATAGAAGGTCCGTGACCAGGTTCACCGCCACATAGATCACCGCCATCCACACCACATAGGCCTGGATCATGGGATAATCCCGCATGGTGATGGCGTCCACCGCCAACTTGCCCACGCCGTCCCACTGAAAAATGCTCTCGATGATGGCCGTGCCCCCCAGCAGACTCCCTACGGACAGGGCCAGCAGGGTGAGGATGGTCAGCATGGCGCACCGGAGCACGCTTCCGCGCAGGATGACCCCCTCCCGGACGCCCCGGGCCCGGGCGCCGGTGACATAGTCCCGGTTCAGCTCCTCCAGCACGGCGGCCCGGACCTGGCGCATATACTTGGCGGACATGGCGATGGCCAGCGTCAGAGTGGGCAGAACGGCGCTGCGCAGGGAGGTCCCCTCCGACAGCACCGGCAGCAGCCTCCACCGGATGGAAAACACCTGCATCAGCAGCAGGGCCACGAAGAAATTGGGCAGGGCGTTGCCGATGAAGCTGCAGAATCGCAGGAAATAGTCCGTGAACCGGTCACGGCGCACGGCGGCCAGGATGCCCAGCGGCACCGACAGCAGCACCGTGGCCGCCACGGACAGGGCCGTCAGCAGCAGGGTGGCCGGCAGCTTGGACACGAAGGTGCCGAACACGTCCCGGCCGGACACATAGCTTGTGCCCATGTCGCCGGTCAGCAGCCCCCCCAGCCAGGAGAAATACTGGCTCAGAAACGGCCGGTCCAGTCCCAGCTCCGCCCGTTTGGCGTCGATGATCTCCTGGGACACCGCCCCCTTGTCGCCGTACATCTCGGTGATGGCGTCGCTTCCGGCCAGGCGCATCATGGCGAAGGACAGAAACGTGACGCCCAGCAGCACCGGGATCAGCTGCAGCAGCCGCTTGAGAATGTATCGCCTCATGCCGCCACCTTACTGCGGCAGGGGACACTTCCGGGCCTCCACCAGGAACATGGGGGTGGAGGCGTTGTTGATCCGCTCCTCCCTGGTCCAGACCTGCCGCCAGATCTCGGTGTCCGCCGCCGCCTGCAGCCCCAGGCCCCGCAGGACCCCCAGGTCCCAGCCCGGCCGCATACGGGCCGACAGCGGCGCCTGCCGGGCGATGGCCTCCATGGCGGACACATCCGTTCCCGCCGTCTCGTCCCGGACGTCGGAGGCCCACAGGTTCTCCCGGTCCCGGGCATGGGCCTGCTCCGCCCCCCGGTCCCACAGATAGCGGTACCAGTTGGCGTCGAAGTTCAGCAGCACCCCGCCGGGCTTCAGCACCCGGGACCACTGGCCATAGGCCCGCTCCGGGTCCCGGAGGTTCCAGGTCACGTTCCGGGTGACCACCACGTCGAAGGAGTCCGCCGGAAAGGTCAGCTCCTCGGCGTTCATCTGCCGGAAGCGGATGCACCCGGCCAAAGCCCCGGCGTTGCGCCGGGCCTCCTCCAGCATGGAGGCCGTGTAGTCCACCGCCGTCACCTGATAGCCCAGCTCCGCCAGAATGATGGCAAAAAAGCCCGGCCCGGTGCCCACGTCCAGCACCCGGATCTCATCCGGGCGCTTCCCGGGGTGGTTTCCGGCGATTTTCCCGGCGATCACGCCCCGCCACACGGCCTTCTGATCGGTGGCCAGCTCCTCCTGGTTGACGGCGGAGTAGCCGGAGGCCCGATGGGTCCAGTAGTGGATATTTTCTTCCTCATAGGTGGCAAATGTACGCATGATGTGCTCCTCTCTTTCCGTCAGGGCTTCCGGGCCGCAATGCCGAACATGGGCGCGTGCTCCAGGTCCAGGGGCCCCAGGATCCGCCGCCCCACCCGGGGGTCCACCCGGCAGTCCGCAAAGCCGATGCCCTCCAGCACCTCCCGGTCCCAGGCCGGGCGGGCCCGGCCCACGTCCATGGTCAGGGTGATCTCGTCGTTTTCCCGCTGCAGCCGGTCGGTCATGCCCACATGGCCATAGGGGCTGTCCGCCGGCACCCGGCGGTTCTGGGTGCTGCGGCTGCGGACGTTGGCGGCGTAGTCCGCGTCGAAGTTCAGCAGCACCCCGCCGGGCTTCAGCACCCGGAACCACTGGCCATAGGCCCGCTCCGGGTCCGGCAGCGTCCAGGTGAGGTTCCGGCTGATAACGGCGTCAAAGCATCCGTCCTCATAGTCCAGAGCCTGGGCGTCCATCTCCCGGAACGTGATGTCCAGCCCCCGCTGGGACGCCAGGGCCCGGGCCTCCTCCAGCATGGCCGGGGTCAGATCCACCCCCTCCACCCGGTGTCCGGCCTGGGCCAGCAGCACCGCGAAAAAGCCCGTCCCCGTTCCGACATCCAGAATTTTTAGTTTTCCGTTTTCCGGTAAGTGCTTTTCCAATTCCCGGAACCACTTCCGGCCCATCTCGTCCTCCAATTCGTTTCTCCGGACGGTTCCGAAGTCGTGGGACCGCTGGGTCCAGTAGCGCTGCACTCTCTTTTCCAATTCCGAAATCATGGCCATGCTTCCTTTTCTGGTTTCCGTTTGCGGCTATGGTGCGCCGCATTTTTCTCTATTGTAGCGGATTCCGCCCCGCCGCGGAAGCCTCCCCGGGGGATAAAATTTCAGGAATTTGAAGCAGCGGGATTGTTCCGCAGCGCCCTGAAATCGGAAAAATGCTGCGGCCAAAAGCCGCAGCATTTTTTCGATTTCATCACTCCGCCCGCTGAAGGGAAGACGAGAGCACCTCGTCTATCACCGGAATAGACGGCGCCGCGCCGGGACGGGACACGGCGATGGCCGCCGCCCGGGAGGCCAGGTCCAGGCATTCCCCCTCCGGCCGGCCCTGGGCCATGCAGGCCACAAAGTAACCGGTGAAGGTGTCCCCGGCAGCGGTGGTGTCCACCGTCCTCGTGCGATAGATCCCCTGCCGGAGCCGCCGCAGGCCGTCGTCATACACGCAGCCCCGGCTGCCCAGGGTCAGCAGCAGACGGCACCGGGGCCATCTCCGCCGCAGGGTATCCAGAATCTCCGTCTCATCGGAGCAGCCCGCCAGAGCCGCGCCCTCGATCTCGTTGAAGATCAGCAGCCACGCCTGGTCCAGAGGAAGGTCCCCGATGTGTTCGTCAATGGGCGAGGGGTTGAACACGATGCGCATCCCCCGCCGGGCCGCCTGCTCCATGATATAGGGCAGGCCGTTGATCTCGTTTTGCAGGATGAGATAGTCCCCGGCCTGAAAGTGCTCCAGCGCCCGGTCTGTCTCCTTATGGGTGATCTCCTGATTGCTGCCGCCAAAAAGCAGAATGCAGTTCTGCCCGGCGGGATCCACCTGAATGACGGCATGGCCGCTGGGGCCATCGCCGACGGACACGAAGGCGGTGTCCACGCCGCTGTCCCGCAAGGCATCCGTCAGAACGGCTCCGTCACGGCCGACCCTTCCGGCATGACTGACCGCGCCTCCGGCGCGGGCGGCGGCGATGGACTGATTGAGCCCCTTGCCGCCGCAGTGGACGGTGCGGCTGGCAGAGCTCAGGGTCTCCCCCGCCTGCACAAAATGGGGCACCTGATAGACAAGGTCCAGATTCAGCGAGCCATAGCTGAGAATGCGTGCCATACGCTCCTCCTTATGCCTGCTTCTTCCGACCGCTGAGCAGCTTGCGCAGCAGGGGCCAGCACAGGGACACCAGAGCCAACACCAGGAAGAAAATGCAGATGGGACGGGTGAAGAAGATGGACGCGCTTCCCTGGCTCAGCAGCAGGGACCGGCGCAGATTGCTCTCCGCCAGGGGCCCCAGGATCAGCGCCAGCACAATGGGCGCAATGGGGATCTCCAGCTTCAGGAAGAAGTAGCCCACCACGGCGATCAGCAGCATAGCGCCCACGTCGAACATATTGTTCCGCAGGGCATAGGAGCCCAGGATGCACAGCACAAAGATGATGGGGGTCAGGATATAGGGCTTGATCTGGATGACCTTGATAAACAGGCGCACACCCAGCAGGCCCAGCAGGCCCGCGATGATGCCCTTGAGCATGTTTTTGCCGGAAATGCTGGCAATGATGGTAAGGCCGAACACGGCCAGGCAGAAATACTCCGGCGGGCCGAACTTCAGCGCCAGCTTGGCCAGCTGGGGCGCCACGCAGATCAGCACCAGCGCGCTGATGGTGCCGCCGATCCAGGAGGCAAAGGTGGACAGGCCGATGGCCCGGCCGCCCTCGCCCCGGGCGGTGAACTGCCGGCCCTCGATCATGGTGGCGGCCGAGGCCGGCGTGCCGGGTGTGCCGATCAGGATGGCGGTGATGGAGCCGCCGTAAATCGCGCCGAAGGAGATGGCCAGCAGCATGGAAATACCGGCCGCGGGGTCCATGCCATAGGTAAAGGGCAGCAGCAGCGTCACGCCCATCACCGAGGTCAGGCCCGGCATTGCGCCGATCATGATGCCGCCCATAGTACCGGCGATCATCATCAGAAGATACTGAGGAGACAGCAGCTCACCCAGCGCTGTAATTACTCCCATATAAACCTCCGTTCTAACTCATATCAGCCCAACAGGCCGGAAAGGATTCCGTTGGGCAGAGGGACCTTCAGGAACATACCGAAGATGGCATACAGCACCACAGGCGCCAGGATCGACACGGCCAGCATCAGCGGCCACGCCTTTTTGAACGGCTCGTTGAGCAGCAGGGCCATCATCACAAACACGACCCAGATGCTGTCCAGCACGAAGCCAAGAATTTTCAGCAGAACAAAATAGACCACGGCGGCGGCAATGCCGATCAGCAGCTTCTTGCTGAACAGCTCCGCCTTTTCACTGCCGCCCTTGCGGAGCTCCTGGATGATCAGAAGGACGCCGCACACTGCCAGACCCACACAAACGGCCTTGGGGAAAGCGCCGGGGCCGATCTCCGTCTGACCCGGCAGCATCTTTAAGGTATCGGCGTAAAAGAAGAAAAATGCGGCAACCGCTATCAGAACCACGGAGAATACAATATTCAGCTTTTTCATAAGTTCTCCTTTCGAGTGTGGGCGGTACACACCCCTGTGCGTACCGCCCACTTGAGTCGGTTAAGACGATCAGTTCGCAGAATTCAGATAAGCGTTGATGATCTTCTCAAAGTTGCCGGACATGCTGTCCAGAATATCGTTGGTCTCCTGAGCGTTCAGGGGCATGTAGGTCATGTTGGCAGCCTCGATCTTTTCGCGGCAGGCATCGCTGTTGATGACCTTCTCAAAGCCGTCGCACAGAGCCTTCTTCACGTTGTCGGGGGTATCCTTGTTGACGCACAGGCCGCGCAGAGCCACGATGGTCAGATCCACGCCGACCTCCTGGAAGGTGGGCACGTCGGGATAGGCCTCCAGGCGCTCGGTGTTGGCCACAGCCAGAACCTTCAGCTCGCCGCTGGCGATGTTGGAGGCAGCCTCGGCGGCGGAGCAGGTCACGGCGTCCACATGGCCGCCCAGAACGGCGGTGAGGGCGGAAGCAGCGCCGTCAAAGGGGACGTGGTTGAAGCTGGCGCCGGTTTCCAGCTCGATGCCGATGGCAGCCAGGTGCCAGATGTTGCAAGATTAGCGGTATCGGAGAAAATAAGCTGCGCGAGCTTATGGATAGCGGCGAGCTTGAATATATACAGAATAGTGTTCACCGCGATGCTGTCATATTGCATCAGCTCGCGCCCAATAGGGAGCGTATAAAACTCCTTAATCTCGCTGGCCGCCTTGCCGATGCACCAGCAGAGAAGCATATTGAATTTCAGCCCACGCTTGCGGCTGAATCTCACAAGCGGCGTGACATCCAGCGTTTTGAAAAAAGTCACCATAGGGTTCGGCGTACTCATCCAAAGGTCAAACGCCGCCGCACGGGTGGTCGTTTTCGGGTCGATAACGGTCGGTTTCATTCTTTACACTCCAATGTATTATTCTCCATTCATCTCGCTACAATCAGTTTTACAAGCCCGCCAGCGCCAGGAATTTTTTATCCGACTGAATACTCTGTGTCAGAAACTGACCGTCCCGGAACAGGGCATAGGTCGTGACCGGTGCGGGTACATTCTGTGCAGATTCTTTGTCAGTGATATGGATGGCCTTGAACGGGATACCATGTTCCTTCGCCACCTCCTGCACCCTTGGTACCCAATAATAGGTGTAGGGACACTGATCGGTGTAATACAGAACAAAACCGTTATCTTCAATCGCCGGATGCTTCGCGCATTCCCGGAACTTTGGCATCTGTGCGGACGGTTCAAAGGGAAGGTACATGAGATTGATCCCGCAGTCGGATATGTCTGCCACACAGAACCCCTTGTGAGTAAGAAATTTCGGATCAGCGAGAAATTCCCGCTTCCGACCCTCTGCGCACAGAATACAAATGCCTTCCTTCCCCTGCGCCTTGGCATCACGGATGCACGCCTCCAGCAGATCATTTGAGTAT
>OHSE01000034.1_pt1 | contig 80003 bp, 80 predicted proteins | sample 1578531 | NCBI WGS metagenome assembly OHSE01 (sample SAMEA3879541, study PRJEB24766) | human gut metagenome | biome: human-associated habitat; feature: feces | place: USA | collected 1985/1987
TATCGGCGCAGATTTTGCCGGTCTCGTCCAGGATCACTGCCTTGGTGTAGGTGGAGCCTACGTCGCAGCCGCCGTAATATTTCATAGTCAATTACTCCTTATTTGTTGTACTCGTAGTGGGGCTTGGTGGTCTCATAGGGCTGCTTCAGGGGGTCGCGGCGCTCCATGCGGTCATAGTGGCGGCACAGGAACGGCTCCACGCCATAGAACAGGGCCTTGCCGTCCAGATCGAAGAAGAAGACGGCGAACAGGGCGGCATACACGCCCAGCCCGATGAACAGGACCTTTTTCAGAATTTTCAACACCTTACGCATTTTCTTTCCTCCTTACCAGCTCTGGGAATCGTCGAACTCCAGCAGGGACGGGTCGATGGGCTCCTCGTGCATGACGGTGGTCATGTAGTCGTTGATGATGGAGCGGATCTCCGCCCGGGAGACATTGCGCTTGTCGGGCAGGGCGTGGGGCAGCCAGATGGCGTGGACGTCACGGGCCCGGAACTCGTCCTCGAACATACCGTGAACGCCCTGCATACCCTTGCACAGCAGCTGGTCATACATGACCACCATATCGCAGTGGAACTTTTCCATGTTCTCCCACAGCTCGAAGATGTGGTGCATACCGCCAACGGCCATCCGGCGCATGGGGGCCCACTCGTGATACTGGGCCATGTCGGCCAGGGTGTGGCTGTAGCTGTCGGTGCGGATGGTCATGTTGAACATCAGGGAGTCCATGTTGATGATGGTGTTCAGGCCCCAGCAGTTATAGGCCCAGGTGCACCAGTTGGAGTAATACAGGGGGGCGCAGGACCAGGCGATGACCCGGTGGCGGGTCAGGGGGAAGCTGTTGATGCGCTGCTCCACGCACTTCTCCATGATCTTGCGGACCTTCTTGTCCATCTCGTGCCAGCCGGGCAGGTCGCCGTACTGGCTCTGGTAGATGCGGTACAGGGCCTGGGACACGCCGTTGATGGGATAGTAATTGGTGTTGGCGGCCACGTCCCACTTCTCCCACTCGAAACGCTGCAGCTCGTTCTGGCTCTCCAGCCGCTTCACCAGCTGGTTCCAGTCGAAGGCAGCGCCGGTCTGCTCCCCGATGAACCTCCAGGCCTCCTCGATCTCCCGCTGGCAGTGCTCCTGGACCAGGGGATCGTCAAACTGCATGGGCTGGGGCATGGCGAACAGCGGCTTGTCCATCAGCCAGTCCTGGAGAATGGAGGTGGCCACGGAGCCGTCGCAGGCCTCGTTGGAGGTGATGACGGCCTTGTAGTAGTCGGGCACATCGTCCAGCACGAACAGGCCCGCCTCGGCCTGGCACATGGGGCAGGGGTCGCCGGGCAGACCCAGGGACTGCACCGCGTCGATGTAGTTGAGGACGGTGTGGTTGTTCACGTGGCAGGTGACGAAATAGGGGACCATCTGCAGGGGAACGTTCTCCACCTCCTTGCTGAAGGGATAGAAGACGCCGCCCCACACGGTTTCGTCGTGGGCCATGGTCTTGTCGTGCTTGGCCCGGACCTTGTCGGACTTGTTCAGGTTCAGGTCGTTGCGGAACATCTGCATGAACTGGAAGATGGTGGCGTTGACCATGCCCCGATAGTGCCACGGGCAGGCCCGCAGCGCCTCGCCCCGGAGACCCTCCATGCCGCGGTCGAACCAGTGCAGCACCGGCAGATAGGTCTGGCCCATCCAGCGGTAGCGCCAGCAGCCCTTGGCGAAGGTGACGATGCCGCCGTAGCGCATGACATCGTAGACCATCATGCCGTAGTTATACAGCCACACCTTGTTGAAGTAGTAGAAGGTGTCCTTGATGCCGCGCCACTCCCGGTGCTTATACAGGCCGGTCTTGTCCATGTACAGGTCGCCCAGGCGGCGCTCGCCGGCGGGCTTGCCGTATACGAAGTCCCGGGCCAGCTTCTTATAGTCCAGACTCTTGGCCTTGGCCACGGTCTTTTTCAGATCGAACTTTTTCATTTTCTTGCGCCCTCCTGAATCTTCTTGATCTCAACGCTTTCGATGAACGCCTGGAAGCGGGTGCGCAGCTGGCCGGAGGCGGCGTTGACGTATTCCTTCTCGATGGAGCATACGGGGATGCCGAAGTCCCGGTTGAGGACGATGGTGTCGATGGTGCGCTCATAGCTCCAGTATTCGCAGAACTTGTTGCTGGCTACGATGATGCCGTCGGCCTTGTACTCCTTCACCAGGTCCGCCAGATACTTCTTGCGGCCGCGCATCTCGTCCTGGCCCATGAACCGGGGGCACATGCTGAAGTTGAGATAGTGCCGGGCGATGGCATCCAGCGGGGCCTGACCGGGCTGGACCACGATCTCCTCCCGGCCGGGCAGGCTGCCGTAGCAGTAGCGGTCCGCCACCACCAGGGCGCCGCAGCTTTCGATGAGCTTGGTGAAGTTGGGGTCATCGTTCTCGGCGCCGGAGAGCACCAGCTTGCAGCGATAGGCGGGCTTGGCGTCGGGCTGGCGGGTCTTCAGCTCCTCCGCGGTCTCCCGCAGATAGGGCAGGATCAGGTCCTTGGGACAGGTGAGGCTGGCCAGCTGGATCACGTGGAACTCATACCCCGTGATGGTGGGCACGTCCAGCTTGCGGTAGCTGCCGATCTCGGTAATCAGGCGGCAGACCTCGTTGTGCTGCTCGATGGCCTTCAGCAGGGCCTCGTCGGAGGTGTCGATGCCGAAGTTCTGGGCCAGGGGATCCAGCACATGGGCCTGCAGCTGCTGGCGATAGTGCAGATAGCTGTTCTCGGTTTTCTTGAAGGGTACGTCGGTGAATTCGCAGAAGAAGTCGGGGTTCTGGATGATGTCCATGTCCTTCACGGAGTCCAGGTGCTTCTGCATCAGGTGCTCCTGGAACCGGCAGGTGACGGTGCACGTCTCGGTGGCCATCTGGGCATCCAGGAAGTTGAACCCGCCCTCCAAGGCCCGCTCCATCAGGCTGCGGCCGAAGTGACAGGTCCGGGCGGACATGTAGTAGGTGGCCATGTCCGGCGAGCCGCTGCGGGGGGCCCGCAGGCGCACAGAGAAGCAGCCCGCGAGATCCAGCAGAACCTCCGGCATGAAGTTGCAGGTGTAGCCCAAAGCCCGGCGGCCCTCGGCCTTGGCCTGCTTGACCAGATCATTGTTGGCCTCCTGCAGCAGATCCTCCATAAAGATCAGGTGTTTCAGGTCCCTCATATTATCTCTTTCCTCCTAACGTCGTTTGTTCCATCCTGCATGGCACGACAAATTACTACTAAATTATACAGAATTGCGAAAAAAATGTCAATGATTTTATACATTTTATACATTATTGGCCAATGTGTTCATAATATGACAGAAACAGGACTTTGGTCGGGAAAAGTGGCCCCATCCGGGTTTGACTTTAGCCCCTTGCCGTGCTAAAATGGGCAAAAAAGCAGGGAGGAGCATCACTATGTGCGAGCATCATCACGACCATGACCACGATCACCCCCATGACCACGGCCACACCGGCCTGGAGGAGCGGGTGGCTATGCTGACCTATATGCTGGGCCACAACCAGCACCACGCCCAGGAGCTGCACGAGCTGGCCCACGACCTGGGCGACAGCGAGGCGGCCCAGCTGATCCACGACGCCGTGGTGGACTTTGAGGTGGGCAACAAGAAGCTGGCGGAGGCGCTGGTGGTGCTGAAGGGGGAATGAGCCATGTGTCTTTCCACGGTTTATCGTATGCATGACGGCGAAAAACAGTTGGTGTGCAAAAATGTGGCCGCCGTCCGGCAGCAGGAGGGCGCCCTGGTGTTCACGGACATCATGGGCGTTCAGACCCGGGTGGAGGCGGTGCTGGACCGCATGGACCTGATGGAGAATTTCATCTTCATCAAGGACGCCAAGGCCTGACGCAGGATTATACACGCAAAAAGCCCCCGGATACCGGACAGCTTCCACTGCCCGGTATCCGGGGGCTTGCTGTGTCAGTCGGCGTAAATCTCGCCGGACAGGCTCAGTACGGCCCGGCCACCTACCCGAATCAGGGCGTCGCCCTTTTCCACCGTCAGACGGCTGCGTATTTCCGAGGGACGGCGCATATGCTCTCCCTGAATGAACACGTTTTCCCGGTCCGGCTGCACCAGACCGTAGCGGTACAGGTAATAGGTCAGGGCTCCGTTGGAGGTGCCGGTGGCGCACTCCTCCGGAATGTCGTACAGAGGGGCGAAGTTGCTGCACCAGGCGGTGCAGGTTTTGTCCCCCAGGCAGAACATATGCACGCCGGTGACCTTCTGCCGCCGGGACAGCTCCGCCACCAGCGTCTCGTTCTGACGGGCCCGCAGCAGGGTCTCCCGGTCCCGCACCGGCATCATGATATCCGCCAGGCCCGTGGACACGATCTGGGGCGTCAGGTCCCGGGGCCGGTCCGCGCCGGTGAGGCCGAAGGCCCGGTACAGGGGCTCCCACTCCACCCGGGTCAGCTCCCCCAGCCACCGGGGCGGGGCCATGTCCATCCACACCACGTCGCCATCCACGGAAATCTGCAGGTCGCCTGCCTTGGTGTGGGCCACATGTCGGCCGTCGGCCAGCAGGCCCAGCCGCCGCAGCAGGGCAAAGCTGGCAATGGTGGCATGTCCGCACAGCTCCACCTCCCCCGCCGGGGTAAAATAGCGCAGGTCCACGCTGCCGTCGGCCCGGGGCCGGACAAAGGCGGTTTCCGAGTGCTTCAGCTCGGCGGCGATCAGGCGCATGGTCTCGTCGCTGACGTCCCCCTCCGGCAGGGCCACCCCCGCCTGGTTGCCGCCGAACAGCTTGGCGGCGAATGCATCCATGACGTATATTTTCATGATAAAAACCTCCCCAAACTCTCTTTTTATTCATTATACTAAACTCTACGCCGGTTTTCAAGCGCCCGGGGACTTGACTGGCTGGAAAATTTCGGATATAATGGCAGTAGTATTTGCGGTACGCCGCTGAAAGGAAAGGAAAATCATCCAAAATGCTGAACAAGCGCAGTCTGCTCTCCCAGTTTCTCCACTTCTCCGCCGCTACGGTGGCCTCCCTGATGGTGTTCTCCCTGTACTCCATCGTGGACGGCCTGTTCGTGGCGAAGGGCGTGGGTGAATACGCCATGAGCGCTGTCAACCTGGCCGTCCCCTTCACCAACGTCATGTTCTCCATCGCCGTGCTGTTTGCCGTGGGCACCAGCACCATCATCGCCATCTACCTGGGCCAGGGCAGCCGGGAAAATGCCAACAGCCTGTTTTCCCAGAATCTGGCGGTGCTGGTGGTCATCGGCCTGGTGATCACCGCCCTGGTGCTGATCTTCCTGGAGCCCTTCGCCATGCTGCTGGGGGCCAAGGACGTGACGCTGGAATATACCAAGGACTATCTGCGGGGTCTGGCCCCCTTCGCCGTGTGCTTCATCGTTTCGTACAACATGGAGATCCTGGTGAAAACCGACGGACGGCCCACCCTGGCCATCGTCACGGTGATCACCGGGTGCCTGACCAACTGCGTGCTGGACTATGTGGCCATCTTCCTGCTGGACTGGGGCGCATGGGGCGCGGCCTTTGCCACGGGCCTGTCTCAGCTGCTGACGTGTGTGATCTACCTGACCCATTTCCTGGGCAAGCGCACCACCTTCCACCTGGTGCGCTTCCGGCCCGACTGGCATATCTACCGGCGGCTCCTGCCCATCGGCGTGTCCGACGGCGTTACGGAGCTGTGCAACGGCGTGATGATCTTCCTGTTCAACCGCACCATCCTGCGCTGCATCGGCCAGGACGGCCTGGTGAGCTACACCATTATCGCCTACATCAACACCCTGATCCTGAACATCATGCTGGGGGTGTCCCAGGGGTCCCAGCCCCTGGTCAGCTATCACTACGGCCAGAAGGACCGGGGCGGCTGCCGCCGCCTGCTGCGCTATGGTCTGGTAACTCTGGTGGGTATGACCGTTCTGTGCTTCGGCGCGGTGCAGCTGCTGGCGCCCCAGATCGTCCACGCCTTCCTGGGGGACGAAAATCCGGCGCTGAACCTCTCCTCGGTGGACGCCCTGCGGCGGTACGGCCTGTGCTATCTGATGGTGGGCTTCAACGTGCTGATGGGCGGCTTCCTGACGGCGGTGGAGCGGCCCCGCCCGGCCATCTGCATCTCCGTGGGCCGGGGGCTGGCGCTGCAGGCCGCAGCCCTGCTGCTGCTGGCGGCGGTATGGGGCGGCAGCGTCATCTGGTTCGCGCCGGTGATCTCCGAGGCCCTGTGCCTGGTGATGGCCCTGGTCTTTATGACCCGGTTCTGGCGGAAAAGCCCGGACCCGGCCCAGATCAGCTGATACGCATCCCGAATAAATATCCAGCGGGCAACCGGCTTCTGCACCGGATGCCCGCTGTTTTTTTCATTTTTTCAGGTGCTCCCAGATCACCGGCTGCCCGGCGGCCAGGGTTTTGGGCAGGTCCAGCACCCGCTGGTTCCGGCTGCCCCGGAACTGCAGGCTGATGTCCTTCTCTGCCGCCACGAACCGTCCGTCCACCAGCACGTCGATGCACGAGAGCAGCCGGTCCGTTACCTCACACCGGGGATGGGACCCATCCCGCAGCAGCTCGTCCTCCAGCCGGAAGCCGGTGAAGCACCAGATGCTCTTGTCCGGATACCGCCGCCGGACCTCCTGCAGAAGCGGCAGCAGGTCCCGCTGGTTCTCCGGCTCAAAGGGCTCACCCCCCAGCACCGTCAGCCCGTTGATATAGGGCTTGTCCAGCTCGGCGAAAATCTCCGCCCGGGTGTCATCGGTGAAGGGCTTTCCATAGTGAAAGTCCCAGGTCTGGGGCTGGAAGCAGTCCGGGCAGTGGTTGGTGCAGCCGGACACAAACAGCGTCACCCGGACCCCGATGCCGTTGGCAATATCACATTTTTTCAGATTGCCATAGTACACGATATTGCTCCTTTTGGGTAATATATACTACCAAACAGCGACCGAAGCGGGAACCTCTTACAGGTGCAGCACCCGGTCCTTGATCTCCTGGGTCCGGCCCTGATTCCAGAACTGGGTCCCGATATAGCCGCAGGTGCGGCGGGCCACGTTCATCTTATCCTGGTCGGTATTGCCGCACTGGGGACATTTCCAGATGAGCTTGCCGTCCTCTTCCACGATCTGGATCTCACCGTCCCAGCCGCAGACCTGGCAATAGTCGCTCTTGGTGTTCAGCTCGGCGTAGATGATGTGGTCATAGATGAACTTCATCACCTCCAGCACGGCGGGGATGTTGTTCTGCATATCCGGCACCTCCACATAGCTGATGGCACCGCCGGGGGACAGGTGCTGGAACTGGGCCTCGAACTCCAGCTTGGTGAAGGCGTCGATCTCCTCGGTGACGTTCACATGATAGCTGTTGGTGATATAGCCCTTGTCGGTGATGCCCTTGATGACGCCGAAGCGCTTCTGCAGGCACTTGGCGAACTTATAGGTGGTGGACTCCAGCGGCGTGCCGTACAGGGAGTAGTCGATGTTTTCGGCGGTTTTCCACTCCTTGCACTTGTCATTCATCTTCTGCATGATGGCCAGGGCGAAGGGGGTGGCGGAGGGGTCCGTGTGGCTCTTGCCGGTCATATACTTCACGCACTCGTACAGGCCCGCATAGCCCAGGGAGATGGTGGAATAGCCGTTATACAGCAGCTTGTCGATGGTCTCGCCTTTCTTCAGCCGGGCCAGGGCACCATACTGCCACAGAATGGGGGCCGCGTCGGAGGTGGTGCCCAGCAGCCGCTCGTGGCGGCACCGCAGGGCCTTGTGACACAGCTCCAGCCGCTCCTCGAAGATCTGCCAGAACTTCTCGGTGTTTCCGCCGGAGGACAGGGCCACGTCCGGCAGGTTGATGGTGACCACGCCCTGGTTGAACCGTCCGTAGTACTTGTGCTTGCCGGGCTCGTAATTTCCGGCGTTGGCAACGTTGCCGATCCCGGCATCGGTAAAACGGTCCGGGGTCAGGAAGGAGCGGCACCCCATACAGGTGTACACGTCGCCCTTGAGCTCCTTCATCTTCTTCTCGGAGATATAGTCCGGCACCATGCGGCGGGCGGTGCATTTGGCGGCCAGCTCCGTCAGATACCAGTAGGGGGCGTCCTCGTGGATGTTGTCCTCCTCCAGGGTGTAGATCAGCTTGGGGAAGGCGGGGGTCACCCACACGCCCTGCTCGTTCTTCACGCCCTGGTACCGCTGGAGCAGCATCTCCTCGATGATCATGGCCAGGTCCTTCTTCTCCCGCTCGTTCCGGGCCTCGTTCAGATACATGAACACTGTGATGAAGGGGGCCTGTCCGTTGGTGGTCAGCAGAGTCACCACCTGATACTGGATGGTCTGCACGCCCCGGCGGATCTCCTCCCGCAGGCGGGCCTCCACCAGCTCGCTGATCTTCTCCTCGCCGGGGTCCACGCCGATGGACGCCATCTCCGCCAGCACGATGCGGCGGATCTTCTGGCGGCTGACCTCCACGAAGGGGGCCAGGTGGGTCAGACTGATGGACTGGCCGCCATACTGGTTGGAGGCCACCTGGGCCACGATCTGGGTGGCGATGTTGCAGGCGGTGGCGAAGGAATGGGGCTTTTCGATCATGGTGCCGGTGATAACGGTGCCGTTTTGCAGCATGTCCTCCAGGTTCACCAGGTCGCAGTTGTGCATATGCTGGGCGAAATAGTCGGTGTCGTGGAAATGGATGATGCCCTCCTCATGGGCCTCCACAATATCCTGGGGCAGCAGCAGACGGTTGGTGATGTCCCGGGACACCTCGCCGGCCATATAGTCCCGCTGGGTGGAGTTCACCACCGGATTCTTGTTGGAGTTCTCCTGCTTGGCCTCCTCGTTGTTGCACTCGATGAGGGAGAGGATCTTGTCGTCGGTGGTGTTGGCCCTGCGCACCAGGGACCGGGTATAGCGGTAGGTGATGTAGTGCTTGGCCACCTCAAAGGCCCCGTGGGCCATGATGTGGTGCTCCACCATGTCCTGAATCTCCTCCACGGTGGGAGCGCGGTTCATCTTCTGGCACTGCAGCTCCACGGACTCGGCAATGCGCCCGATCTGCACGGGGGTCATGCGGTCGGCCTCGGCCACAGAGTTGTTGGCCTTGGTGACGGCCACCTCGATTTTCTGGATATCGAAGGGGACCTCAGCCCCGTTGCGCTTGATGATCTTCATGTGTAACGTCCTCCCTCTCCTCAGATTTTTCTCTCTCCACAGGAAAAGCTGCCCCAGGGGAGCAGCGGTCAATCAGCCTCTTAATCATATACCATATCCTGTGCTGATGCAAGCCCAAAGCCCTAAATATGGGGAAAATGCCTGACGAAAATCCCCTGGATATTTTGTCGATTCTGTACAATGGACACAAGATATGGGAGTACTTGCCGCCCTGTTACCTACAATATATAGTATGACAAGACATTTCACAATTGCAAATGCAACAAAAACCCCCGGGCGCGGAAGATTTTCCGCACCCGGGGGAGAGCGCTTGCCGGTATAGGTTGTTACAGCTTTTCGGCCAGGCGCTCCAGAGCCTCGGTCATGGCCTCCTCAAAGGAGGGATGGGGTCGCATAACGGACAGCAGCTGCCCCACCGTCAGGCCGTTTACCAGGGCGGCGCTGAGCTGGCTGATGATGTCGCTGGCGTGCTGGCACATCAGCTGCGCGCCGATGAGACGGCCGGTATCCCGGTCGGCCACCAGCTTCATGAAGCAGCGGCCCGGGTCCTCGATGACCGTCCGGGCGTTGCCGAACATGGTGCACTTGCCGGACACGGCGTTGATGCCCTGCTCCTTGGCCTCGGCCTCGGTGAGGCCCACCACGGCGATCTCGGGACTGCTGTAGATGCAGCTGGGCACCACGTTCAGGTCCGTGGCGGCCTGGCGGCCGCACATACGATTCACGCAGGCGATGCCCTGGGCGGCGGCCACATGGGCCAGCTGGATCACGGCGGACACATCGCCGATGGCGTAGACCCCGGGGATGCTGGTGCGGAAGTCCTCATCCACCAGCAGGCTGCGGCCCCGGGTCTCGGGAACCAGCTCCGGAGCGAACAGCCCGTCCCAGCAGGGACGGCGTCCGATGGCGCACAGGACCTTTTCGCCGGACACGGCCTTTTCCTTGCCCTTCTGGTCCACATGGACCGTCAGGCCCTCCGGCGTCTGCTCCACCCGCCGGACCATGGCGGAGGTCAGCACCTCCACTCCCTGCTTTTTCAGGATCTGGCCCAGGTTCTGACCCAGCTCCCGGTCCATGGTGGGCAGCAGCCGGTCCATGCCCTCGATGAGGGTGACCCGGCAGCCCAGGTTCGCGTAAAAGGTGGCAAATTCCACGCCGATGACGCCGCCGCCCATGATCACCAGGGACTCATACAGGCTGTCGCTGCCCTCCAGCAGCTCATCGGAGGTCATGACCCCCGGCAGGTCCAGCCCCGGGATGGGCGGGCGCACCGGCACGGAGCCGGTGGCGGCCAGAATGCGGTCGGCGGTGTAAACCGTGTCCCCCTCCGGGCCGGCAACGGTGACGCGGCCCGGGGCGTCGATGCGGGCGGCGCCCTCCAGCAGGCCCACTTTAGCCCCCTTCAGCAGGGCGTGGATGCCGCCCCGGAGCTTTTCGGAAACGGCCCGCTTATAGGCGAACATCTCCCCCAGATTGAAGGTGATGTCCCCAGCGTGGACCCCGGCAGGGGAGCCGTCCACGGCGTCCCGGTATACCTGGGAGGCGTGGAGCAGGGTCTTGGTGGGGATGCAGCCCCGGTTCAGGCAGGTGCCGCCTACCTCCCGGCGCTCCACCACGGCGGTGTGCAGCCCCAGCCTGGCGGCCTCCAGGGCGGCGGTATAGCCGCCGGGTCCCGCGCCGATAACGATGAGCTGATAATCAGACATAGCTTCTTCCTCCGTTGATGAGATCACGCCCGCTTCCACCGCAGCACCGGGTGCCGGGCGGCCTTCACCTCGTCGGGACGACCGATGGGCATATGGTGGGGTGCGCCGTGCATGGCTTCGGGGTCATCGTACGCCCGCCGGTACAGCATCCGCAGCACCTCCGCCGCATGGTCCAGGACCTCGGGCCCCTCGGTCTCCGTGGGCTCCAGCATCAGGGCCTCATGGACGATCAGGGGGAAGTACATGGTGGGCGGATGGATGCCCTCGTCGATCAGGGACTTGGCCACGTCCAGGGCGCTGACCCCGGTCTCCTTCTTCAGCCCGCTGAGATCCAGCACGAACTCGTGCATACAGATGCGGTCATAGGCGGGGGTATAGGTGCCCCGGAGCCGGGCCTGGAGATAGTTGGCGTTGAGCACGGCGTTCTGCGCCGCCTCGGGAATGCCCTGGCGGCCCAGGGTCAGCAGATACGTCAGCGCCCGGACCACCACCAGGAAGTTGCCCATGAAGCTGCGGACCTGGATATGCCCCTCCTCCTCTGCCGAGGCGGAGTGGGGCAGATAGGGGATCAGGAAGTCCTTGCAGCCCACAGCCCCTGCGCCGGGACCGCCGCCGCCATGAGGCGTGGCGAAGGTCTTGTGCAGGTTCATGTGGATGCAGTCAAAGCCCATGTCGCCGGGGCGGACGATGCCCATCACGGCGTTGAGGTTGGCCCCGTCGTAGTAGCACAGGCCGCCGGCCTCGTGGACCAGCCGGGTGATCTCCAGGATGTTCTTGTCGAAGATGCCCACGGTGTTGGGGTTGGTGAGCATCAGACCGGCGGTATCATCGCCCAGGGCGGCCTTCAGACTCTCCAGATCCACGCAGCCGTCGGGGCCGGAGGCGATGTTTACCACCTCATAGCCGCACATGGCCGCCGTGGCGGGGTTGGTGCCGTGGGCGGAGTCGGGAACGATGATCTTGGTGCGCTTCTTGTCCCCCCGGGCGTCGTGATACTGCTTGATCAGCAGCACGCCGGTGAACTCGCCGTGAGCGCCTGCCGCCGGCTGGAAGGTCATGCCGTCCATGCCGGTGATCTCGCAGAGATATTCCCGGGCGGTGTCCAGCACATGGCGCATACCGGCCAGGGACTCCCGGGGGGCCAGGGGGTGGCAGCCGGTGAACCCAGGCAGGGCTGCCATCTCCTCGTCGATGCGGGGATTGTATTTCATGGTGCAGGAGCCCAGGGGGTAGAAGCCGCAGTTGACGCCGTGTACCTGGTGGCACAGCTCCGTATAGTGGCGGGAGATGTCGGTCTCGCTGAGCTGGGGCAGGTCGGGCTTCGTCTCCCGGCGCAGGGACTCCGGCAGGGAGACGGCGTCCACGTCGCAGGGGGGCAGGATGGTGCACCGGCGGCCGGGCACGCTCTTTTCAAAAATCAGCTTCATTTGTCCAGCACCTCCTTGACGATGGATACGGCTTCGTCCAGCTCCCGGCGGCTGACCTTCTCCGTGGCGCACCACAGGACCCGGTCGTCGCCCAGAGGCAGACCGCCCAGGATGCCCCGGCGGTCCAGGGCCTCCAGCAGCTCCTGGCTGCGGGGCATTTTCAGGACAAACTCGTGGAAATACGCACCGCCGTATACCGGCTCCACCCCGGGCAGGGCGCACAGGGCCTTTTCCAGATAATGAGCCTTGGCCATGGACTGCTCCGCCGCCTGGGCCATGCCGTCGGGGCCCATGGTGGCCATGTACAGCCCGGCGGTCAGGGCGCACAGCGCCTCGTTGGAGCAGATGTTGCTGCTGGCCTTCTCCCGGCGGATGTGCTGCTCCCGGGCCTGGAGACTCAGGACGTAGGCCCGGCGGCCCTGATGGTCGGTGGTCTCGCCCACGATGCGGCCGGGGAGCTTGCGCATGAGCTTATCGGTGGCGGCCATATAGCCCAGGTATGGGCCGCCGCAGCCCAGAGGCAGGCCCAGCGGCTGCCCCTCGCCCACGGCGATGTCCGCTCCGCAGTCCCGGGGCGTTTTCATAACGGCCAGGGCAATGGGGTTGCAGCCCATGATGTACCTGGCACCGGCCTGGTGGACGGCCTGGCCCAGGGCCTCGGCGTCCTCAAACAGGCCGAAGAAGTTGGGCTGCTGGACGTAGAAGGAGGCAACCTCCTCATCCAGCATGGAGGCCAGGGCCTCCGGGTCGGTTCTGCCGTCCTTCACCGGCACCACCCGCAGCTCGTCGCCGGTGCCGTAGCAATAGGTGCGGACGGTGTTGATGGTGTCCGGATGGGCCGCGCCGGAGATCAGGGTCACCCGGCGCTTGCGCTCCCGGCACATGGCCGCCGCCTCGGCGGCGGCGGTGGCCCCGTCATACACGGAGGCATTGGACACGTCCATGCCGGTGAGCTCGCAGATCATGGTCTGATACTCGAAGATGGATTGCAGCAGGCCCTGGCTCATTTCCGCCTGATAGGGGGTGTAGGCCGTCAGGAACTCCTCCTTGGCGGGGATATATTTGACGATGGAGGGAATGTAGTGGTCATAGGCCCCGGCACCCCGCAGAATGGTGGCGTAGGTGCGGTTTTCGGCGGCCATGGCGGACACCGCCCGGGCGGCCTCCAGCTCGCTCATGCCGTCGGGGATGTTCAGGGGATTCCGCAGGAGCATCTGCTCCGGCACATCCCGGTACAGATCCATGATGTTTTCCAGCCCCACGGCCCGGAGCATCTGCTCCCGCTGGGCCTGGGTGGAGGGGACATAGCTGCCCATGCTCAGCCCTCCTCGGCGCAGAATGCCTCGTAAGCGGCGGCGTCCAGCAGCTCCTCGGTGTCGGTGATGTTCTCCACCTTGATGATCCAGGCGTCATAGGGAGCCTTGTTCAGCAGCTCAGGCTGGTCCAGCAGCTCCTCGTTGACGGCGCACACGGTGCCGGTGACGGGGCACACCAGGTCGGACACGGCCTTCACGGACTCCACATCGCCGAAGGCCTCGCCGGCAGTGACGTCGTCGCCCTCGCCGGGCAGATTCACGAACACCACGTCGCCCAGGGCGTCCTGTGCAAAGTCGGAAATACCGATGACGGCCACGCCGTCCTCCATTTTCACCCACTCGTGGGACTTGGAATACTTCAGATCAGTCGGATACAGCATTGTGATTTACCTCCAAATTTAATATGTTTTGTTGTTTGTTCAGATGTCCAGCTTGCCGGCCAGCTGCTCCAGGGCGTCGTTGATGGCGGCGTCGTCGAAGCAGTAGCGCATTTCGGTGTGACGGGCCCGCAGGCGCTCCACGTCGCCCTTGATCTCCCGGCCCCGGAGGATGCAGTCGGCCATGAGGCTGGCCAGCTGGTCGAAGTCCTTCTCCTCGAAGCCGAACCGGGTCATCTCGCTGACGCCCATGCGCAGGGCACCGGAGGCGGTGAAGCCCTCCTCGTCGGGGGTGGCCTGATAGTTGACGATGACGTTGTTCTGCTCCAGCCGCTCGGCGATCTCCGCACCCTCGCCGTAGCCCACGGACACGATGACCTGGTGGGTCTCGGTGTAGTCGATGGCGGGATCGCCCACCACGTCCAGGCCATAGCTCCTGAGGCTGCGGGCGAAGGACTTGGCGTTGCGGATAATGGCGCTCTGATACGCGTCACGGAACTGGTTCATTTCATAGGCCGCCATGAGCATACCCAGCTGGGTGCCCAGATGATGGTTGGAGACGCTTCCGGGGAAGGTGCGGCTCTCGATGGTCTTCCACAGGCCGTATTTCAGGTCCTCCTCCTTATAGTTCACGCCGATGACGCCCCGCTGGGGACCGAAGAAGGTCTTGTGGGTGGAGCCGGTGACGATCTCCGCGCCCTCCTGGAAGGGGTTCTGGAAGTGATCGCCGATAAGGCCCAGCACATGGGCCATGTCGTACATGATGGTGGTGGGGATCTTCTGCTCATCCACAAACTGCCGGATCTGGGCCACAGGCTCCTTGTGCAGGACCATGGACTTGCCGAAGATGATCAGCTCCGGACGATAGCGGTCGATGAGCTTCTTGGTTTCCTCCACGTCCATCTTATAGGGGTTATCCCGGCACACGGGGAAGTTCACCACGGCGGGCTTTTCGGTGACGGGGTCCACGGCGATATAGTCGTGGAGGGCGCCCATGGGCTGGGCGGACAGGTGACCGCCCTTGATGATGTGGTTGTTCATGACATAGCCCAGGCGCTTGGCCTCGTTCTTGCGGTCGAAGCGGTTTTTCCAGTCCATCAGGGCGGAGAACACCGCCATGTTGGACATCTGGCCGCTGAGGGTCCGGGTCTCCACCTCGGTGCAGCCGAAATAGGCCCGCATTTCCTCGGCCAGCATCCGCTCCACCTGGTCGATGAACTTGGTGCCCTGGTAATAGAACACCTCCTTCTCATAGAAGGCCAGGATCTTCTTGTGCTCGGCATAGCGGCAGGCGGGGTCGCTGCCGGACAGCAGGCGCACGGCCCGGCTGGGGGTATTCTCGGAGGGAATCAGGTTCACGCACTGCTCCTGACGCCAGACGTGGTTCTCGATGGCCTTGTGCAGCAGGGTCAGGGCCTTGCCGGTGCGGTCGCCGCCGGCCACGGTGCGGACCTCCTCCTGCTCGCCGTACAGCAGGGGACGGGCGAAGGGAGGCGCGCCCACGCTCATGTGCCGGGCGGGGATCACGGCCTTGAGCCGCTTGCCCCGGATGTCCACCTCCACGGTGTCATCCACCAGCACGTCGCTGTCGATATAGCACAGGCCGATGGCCCGCTTGCCGCTGGCCTCCAGGATCACGGTGGACAGGCCCTGGCCCTGGGTCTTGAAATAGGGCACCATGGTGCCGCTGGTGACCCAGCCCACCAGCTTATCGCCCTTGTAGATCTCCATTCCGGCCCGCATGACGCCCCGGTCCAGCAGGGCGATGGGGGCGATCCTCCGGGGCAGGGCGGACATGTCGGAGAAGTCCCGGTCCATGTGGCGGATAAATGCCCGGTGCTGGCGCTCCAGAGCGGCCCGACCGATGAAATCCCCCTTCTGGGCGGAGAAACTCACAGCGAACTTGGCCAGGGGCACGGCGAAGATGGGGATCTCGCTGCCGTCGGGGGCGGTGCCCATCTCGTGGCCGTACAGGGGGAAGGAGGCCTCCATCCGCAGGGTATCCCGTGCGCCCAGGCCCGCCGGACGCGCGCCCAGCTCCACCAGACGGTTCCACAGCCACACCACGTCCTCGCTGCGGACGTATACCTCGTAGCCCAGAGGCTCGCCGGTGTAGCCGGTCTTGGCGATGCGGGCCTGGCGGCCCTCCAGGGACACGGTGCCCAGGGAGTTCTTGGTGGGCTCCTTGGTGGGGGACTCGCCGCCGGTCAGGGTCATGAGCATCTCCTTGCTCTTGGGGCCCTGGACGGCGATGGAGGCCCATTCGGCGCTGATGTTGGTGATGGTGCAGTCGAAGCCGGAAAGCGCCCGGTTCAGGTGCTCCAGGTCCTTGTCGATGTTGGCGGCGTTGACCACCAGCAGATAGTTGTCCTCCTGGAACAGATACAGATACGCGTCGTCCACGGCCCCGCCGTTTTCGTTGGGAATGATGCAGTACTGGGCCATGTTCAGGTCCAGGGCGCTGACGTTGCTGGTCAGCACGTGCTGAAGAAATTCCTTGCGCTGGGGCCCCTCGATCAGCAGGCGGCCCATGTGGGACACGTCGAACAGGCTGCACACCTGGCGGGTATACAGGTGCTCGGCAATGATGCCGGAGGGATACTGGATGGGCATTTCCCACCCGCCGAAATCCACCATGGTGGCCCCGGCGGCCACATGCACGTCATACAGCTGCGTGCGCTTCAGTTCGCTCATTTTCTAAGCTCCTCCTTCAGATTTGTTCCGTTTTCGGGCAGCAAAAAAGGGCGCAAAGCCGTTGCTTTGCGCCCCCGTATCCTGACCTGAGAGATTCCCTGCCCCATCCGGGGCAGGTTGCACCTTCGGTGGCCGGACGTATCCGGCCTTTTCGGAGTATCGTCCGGACCCGGTCCCTTTTGCCTGAGAGCTTCTGCGTTCCCCTTCGGCGCCGCGCCCGCAGGGGCGCAGTCTCTCCCGAGTCCATCCACCGATTTCCCTATTCCGTTGTCGCACCCATTCTATCACGGTGCGGGAAAGGGTGTCAATCGGAATTGTTCGCCGCAGGAAACATTCGGCTGATTGCCGAAAAACCGGGCCCCTCTTTGGGCTATCTGCCCAACATCTCTATTATATGGAGCTTTTCCGCACCCCGGGATTCTCCTTGACACCGGAAGGATTTACCACAGGAAAATTCTGGAAAAACACTGGACATCCGCCTGCTGCGGCGTTATACTCACACCACAGCGCTACCCATATATAGCTCACGATATACACTCATTCGCGCAATTTTGCGAATACCCACACAGAACGGTGTCTGTTCCACCCATTCAGATTTTGCTAAGATTTTGAGAGAGAGCTTGCCGCGGCATGTATTCCGGCGGAAAGTGCAGCGTTTTACAACGATAAAGCAGACGCAACAAAAAATTCTCACCATTCCGGCGGGTTGATTTTTCTCAAAACGAAACGAAGCCGCCGAAAATTGTCATTTATCTACAAAAATCGCCGCCGCAAATGGGCCGAAATGGAGAAACCGAAAAAATGTAATGCATTTTACATACTGGAAAAATCCTTTTTGCTACTATTTTTTTAACGACAGCGGATGGGACGGCGTTGTGGGCAGCCGTATGAAGTACGCCCTGGTGGCCGCTGCCGCCGCCACCGTCTGTTTCGCCCTGTTCGGCGGCTCCGGCTCCGCCATCAACGCGGCTGAGGCCGAGGCCATCCTGACCCAGTACAGCAATCCCAAGGGCCTGATCATGCTGATCCCCGTGGCCATCCTGCTGATTGTGGCCTTCATCAAGCGCACCATGAGCCCCGCCTATATCCCCGATATGGTCCGCAAGCTGGAGAAGGCCATGGCCGTGGACAACGGCCTGGTGTACCTGCATGTGTACAATCCCTGCGTCACCGGCTGGGGCTGCAAGTCCGATGAGAGCATCGAGGTGGCCCGCCTGGCGGTGGAGACCAACTTCGCCCCCCTGTACGAGGTGGAAAACGGCGTGTTCAAGATGTCCGTGGACGTGAAGAACCCCAAGCCCGTCAAGGAGTTTGTCACCCGCTTCAAGAAGTTCCGTCACCTGACGGAGCAGGATATCGAGGAGCTGCAGGAGTTCACCGACCGCCGCCTGGCCCGCCTGAAGAAGCTCTGCGGCGAATAAGCCCCCTCTTACCACACAATTACCCTCCACACATACACTTTGCTCCGACGCCCGGCAGACTTCCTCCTGCCGGGCGTCGGAGCATTGCTGGCCCTTCGCCGATGGCTGCTGTGCAGGGGCGTGGGCTCTGCCCCGCCCCTAAAACCAGATGTATCCGCCCTCTTATTTCCCCAGCCACTGGCGCAGCATTTCCCACAGCTCCACTGACCGGAACCGGAGCTCGTACCCGGCGTCCTCCTCCGCCATCAGGGACAGGTCATCCTCCTCCAACCCGGCGGCCCGTCCCGCGTCCTGCCACTGGCAGGCGGCGGCAGTGCACAGAGGCGGAAACACCACGCACCACCAGTTCTGCCCCCGGCCCTCCCCGATGATCACCCGCAGGGCCAGGTATTTCCCGGCGGGCAGAGAGAAGCCGTCATAGACCTTTGTGGGGAACTCCGCCGGCTCCAGCCGGGCCTGGACCGGTTGGGTGCAGCCCTCTGCCGCCAGGGTCTCCCGGGCCTCCCGGGTCAGCTCCGGCAGGGCGGCGGTCAGGGCCTGCTCCGCCTGCTCCATGTCCGCCGACTGCTCCAGAATTTCCTGGGCCCGGGCCAGCACCCGGTCCCGGACCCGCAGCTTCAGGGCCTGATCCTCCGGGGAGTCGGAGTTGGCGATGACGTGAAGGCGGATGACCTTCCGGCCCAGCTCCTCCTGCTGCCCCAGGGACGCCGCCCCCCACAGAATGGTCACGGCCAGGGCCAGCAGCAGCGCCAGCTCCCAGTATCGGAAATGTGATTTTTTCATACAAAAACACCGTCCTATGCAGGAATTTCCTACAGTATGGACGGCGTTTTTGTATTTTATACCGGTTTCACAGCCGGGGGGCCAAAAAAGTCAGGGGATAGGATTTTTCCAGCTCCCGGGCGGCCAACCGGGCGGTTTCCTCCCGGCGGAACAGCCCCATCACGGCGGAACCGGAGCCGGTCATGCACGCGGCGTCGGCTCCCAGACGGGAAAGCTGACGGCGAATGGTGAAAACCTCGCTGTCCTCCGGCAGGGCCTGCTCAAAAACGTTCCCCACCAGGCGGCAAATCTGCGCCAGGTCGCTAATTTCCAGCGCTTTGGCCATGGCATCGGAATCCGGGCGGTTTGCAATGGCGATCTCGTCCAGCTTCCGGAACATCACAGCGGTGGAGTGGGCCACCGGGGGCTTCACAATAACGAACCAGCACATAGGAAGCGGCGAAAGAGCGGTAAGCCGTTCGCCCCGGCCCCGGGCCAGGGCGGTTCCGCCCCGGACACAGTAGGGAACGTCGCTGCTCACCCGGGCGGCCATGGTTTCTAACGCTTCGTCGGACACATTGACACCAAATAAACGCCTCATGCCTCGCAATACGGAGGCGGCGTCACTGCTGCCGCCTCCAAGACCGGCCTGGGAGGGGATTTTCTTCTCCAATCGGATGAAAATCCCTGTGCGGGGGATATTTGTCTCCTGAAAAAAGACGTCCGCCGCTTTCCAGGCCAGGTTGTCCGGCCCGGTGGGCAGATCGGTGCCGGGGCATTCCACCACAATATCGTCTGTTTCGACGGTTTCCAGCGTCACAACGTCATATAGAGCGGCGCTCTGCATGACGGAGGTGATCTCGTGGTACCCGTCCGGGCGGCGGGCCCCTACGTCCAGGGTCAGGTTCAGCTTGGCAGGAGCCAGCTCGGTGATGCTCATGTTTCATCCTCCTGGTCGTCAAAATACGCCTTCATATTGCGCTCCACCGGCAATATCAGGGCCACCGCCCCGATAATTTGCAGAATTACGGCGATATACAGCAGAATCTGCTGCCCGGAGCTGGCCATCAGCCGCACAGAACGCATAATCATAAACGACAGAGCCGCAAAGACCAGGCCGGACTGCCGCAGCAGCTTCAGAAACAGGCCGTCAGCGAATTTCTGCCGCTCGGGAGCCAGGGGGCCCTGGGGACTGCGGTATTTCCGGCCCGGCAGCAGCTGCCCCGCAAAGCCCGCCAGCACCATCAGGCCCGGGACAATATACGCGGGCCACCAGATATAAAACATGAACTTACCTCATTTATCGCGAATTTTGTCCCGATACACCCTGGGATGTCCCGGGTTCTGACCCGGGACAGGGCAGGGACACACCGGGTCAATGCATACGCTTGAGGGTCTCCACCACCATGGCGTACACCCGCTGCACGGAGGCCACGGACATGGACTCCCGGAAGGTGTGAATTTCCTTCAGGTCGGGGCCGAAGGACACGCAGTCCAGACCCGGCAGCTTGGCGGAGAACAGACCGCACTCCAGACCGGCGTGGATGGCCTCCACCTTGGGGGCGTAGCCGTACTGGTCGGTGAACACCTGAACCATCAGGTCCCGCAGGGAGGACTGGGGCATATACTCCCAGCCGGGGTATTCGCCGTGGGTGCTGACGGAGCCGCCCAGCCGCTCCATCAGGCAGCGAAGGCGCTGGATGAGCATCTGCTTCTGGGTGGCCACGCTGCTGCGGACGCTGAAGGAGGCGTGAACGGCGTCGTCTCCGGTGGTGAGGATGCCCAGGTTCAGGGAGGTCTGCACCAGGCCGGGCATGTCGGCGCTCATGGCCTGGATGCCGTTGGGCAGGCAGGTGAGCATGCACACCACGCTGCGGCTGGAGCTTTCGTCCAGGGGCAGCAGGGCGGTTTCCGCCGGGCGGACGGAGACGGTGATGGCCGGGTCGTTGACCCGGTATTCCTTTTTGAAGGCGGCGTCCATTTCGGCGCAGACGGCCTGGGCGGCGGCAGCGTCGGCGGCCACCAGGGCAACAGACCCGGTGGGGATGGCGTTGTCCTTGAGACCGCCGCAGACGGAGATCACCCGCAGGGGCGTTTTCTGCTCCAGGGCGCACAGGACCCGGCCCAGCAGCATACTGCTGTTGGCCCGGCCCTTGTCGATCTCCGCGCCGGAGTGACCGCCCACCAGGCCGGTGACGGAGATCTCCAGCACCGGGGCGCTGAAGGCACTGCGGGTCACGGGCAGGCAGCAGTCGGCCCGGGCGCCGCCGGCGCAGCTGACGGTGAAAATGCCCTCGTCCTCGGAGTCCATGTTCAGCATCCGGCGGCCCTTGAGAACGGACACGTCCAGGCCCTCGGCACCATACATACCGGTTTCCTCGTCCACGGTGAAGATGGCCTCGATGGCCGGGTGGGACAGGGAATCATCGTCCAGAATGGCCATGGCCATGGCCACGGCAATGCCGTCGTCGCCGCCCAGGGTGGTGCCCCTGGCGGAAACGGTGTCCCCCTCCAGCACCAGGTCCAGGCCCTCGGCGGCCATGTCCTTGGTGCAGCCGGGCTCCTTTTCGCAGACCATGTCCATGTGACCCTGGAGGATCACAGGCTCCGCCGACTCATAGCCGGGGGTGGCGTCCCGGAAGATCACCACGTTGTTCAGCTGGTCCTGGACATACCGCAGGCCCCGGGCCTTGGCAAAGTCCACCAGCCAGTCGCTGACGGCCTTGGTGTTGCCGGAACCGTGGGGGATGGCGCACAGCTCCTCGAAGAAACGAAAAACACGCTGGGGCTCCAGATGATTCAAAACGGCCATAATGCACGCTCCTTTTATATATTTTCCAGGGTCAGTATACCCTATTTTCCGGGGATTTGCAAGGGGGAAGGGAACGGTGATTATCGCGGCAGAGAATCGCCGATAGAGCGCCTGTAGGGGCCGACGTCCCCGGCGGGCCGCATAAAAACCCGCTGCCGGGAGAACGGCAGCGGGTTTTTTGCAGCAGGGGAGAGGAGAATTTACTGGCCGGAGTTGGCGGCGCGGTAGGCGCTGGGGGTCATGAGGCGGTATTTCAGGAAATTCCGGTTCAGGGTTTTGGCGTTGCGGTAGCCCACCTCCAGGGCGATGTCCAGCACCGTCATGCGGGTGGTGGTCAGCAGCTTACAGGCCCGGTTCACCCGGATCAGGGCCAGGAAATCCTCAAAATTCAGCTCCACCTGGCACAGCAGGGTGCGGTTGAGCTGCTGGACGGAAATGCCGAAGGCCCGGGCCACCCCGGCGGCGCTGAGGTCCTCCCGGTAGTGGCGGCAGATGTGCTGCACCAGGCTGTACCCCAGGCGGCTCTCCTCGATCTGGCAGATGTTCTGCACCTTCTGATAGGTGGCCCGGTACTGGCCGATGCGGGTGCCCAGCCGGGCGGCAAACACCTTGGAGATGTGGGACTCGTCCACATAGCCCAGAATTTCCGCCAGCTCCTTCAGGGTCAGGTCCGTATACAGCAGATAGTCGGCGGTTTTGCCGATGCGCATTTCGTTGAGCAGGTCGAAAAAGGACAGCCCCGTCATGGCGGTGATCCGGGCGCTGACGGTGGAGCGGCTGCACCCGAACACGTCCGCCAGCTGCTGGAGGGTCAGCTTCTGGCCGCAGTGGAGGTACATATACCGCAGCAGCTCCCGGTGGTCGGGACCCTGGGCATCAGCGGGGCGGTCCGCCGCCAGGGCCTGCCGGGCGAACAGCACCGTCAGCTGCACCAGCAGACTTACGGCATTGAGACTGGAAAACAGCTGTCCCTCCTCCTGAAGGGACGCAAGACCCAGCTCCCGGGACAGACCGTCAGCAATGCGTCCGGCCTCCGCCCGCTGCCGGGGAGACAGCTGCAGCACCGGCACCGTCTCCATCAGCCGGGCCATGGGCATGGGCTGGCCATCCTCGCCGCGGAACAGATGGGTGGCCCGGGCCACGGTGTCGTAGTGATAGGCGATGACGCTGCAGGCCAACGGCTCGTCCACCCGGACGATCTCGCTGATCTGCCAGGGCAGGATGGCCGCCAGGCTTCCGGCGGACAGGGGATACTCCCGGCCCTGGAGCCGGATAACGCCGCTGCCGCTGCGGACCAGGAGAAACCGGGCGTCCCGGTGGATCACCGGGGCCGTGGGCCGGGCGGCGGTGAATTGGTCAAAAGAGAACAGGCTGCTTTGGTCCAGGTCGGACCGCCCGGGGGTTTGCAGGGCGATGGTCTGTTTCATGAATATCCCCTCCTTATGGGGGTTATTTTACCACATACGGGCGGCGCTGCCAAGGGGGAGTGGGACATTTTATGCAGAAAATCTTGTACAAAAACGGCCTGTTTTACCTGAACGGCCGGGCAAAAAACGCATGAATTTACAGAGTAACCCGGTGGGAAGCGAGTATTATTACAATAAAGTGTCAAAGTACCGGGACAAAACATCGGTTAAAATACAAAAATCGGGCCGCGTCAGGGTGAGAAATCGGGCTGGGAATCTGGTAAAATAGGGGGGAACTGGAGAGGAGGAAATTCCATGCCCATTTGCGTTAAAAGCGAGATCGGCCCTTTGAAGCGGGTGCTTCTGCAGCGGCCGGGCCGGGAGCTGGAGCATCTGAGCCCCAATACTATGGGCCAGCTGCTGTTTGACGATATTCCCTATCTGTACGGCGCTCAGCGGGAGCACGACTGCTTTGCCCAGATCCTGCGGGACAACGGGGCGGAGGTGGTCTATCTGGAGGACCTGACGGCCCAGGTGCTGGCAGGAGACGAGGAGCTGCGCCGCCGGTTTGTGGAGGAGACCATCCGCCGGGCCGGCAGCACCGCCATGGGATACCGGGGCGACCTGAAGCGGTATCTGCTGGATATCCAGGACCCCCTGGAGCTGGTGCTGAAAACCATGGAGGGCGTGTCGTATCAGGATGTGTTCCCCAATGAGCAGGGACGGCTGTCCAGCCTGGTACACACCGGAGCCCGGTTCCTGATGCCGCCGATCCCCAACCTGTATTTCACCCGGGACCCCTTCGCCTGCATCGGCCGGGGCGTGAGCCTGAACCATATGTTCACGGACACCCGCAACCGGGAGACCCTGTACGGCGACTATGTGCTGCGGCATCATCCGGACTACGCCGGGCAGGTGCCTCTGTACTATACGCCGGACCAGTATTTCTGGATCGAGGGCGGGGACATCCTGAACCTGAGCCGCCGGGTGCTGGGAGTGGGTATCTCCCAGCGGACCCAGCCGGAGGCCATCGAGCAGCTGGCATCGGCCATCTTCGCCGACGAGAGCTCCGAGATCGACACGGTGTTGGCCTTTGAAATCCCCAGCACCCGGGCGTTCATGCATCTGGATACCGTGTTCACCCAGGTGGACGTGGACAAATTCACGGTGCATCCGGGGATCCTGGGCACCCTGCGGATCTTCGAGCTGACGGGCCGGGGACAGGGCAAGCTCACCACCCGGGAGGTCAGCGGCCCCCTGGAGCAGGTGCTGGCGGGCTATCTGGGCCTGGACCGGGTGCAGCTGATCCGCTGCGGCGGCAGCAGCCAGATCGCCGCCGAGCGGGAGCAGTGGAACGACGGGTCCAACACCCTGTGCATCGCCCCCGGCGTGGTGGTGGTGTACGACCGGAACTATGTCACCAACCAGATCCTGGAGGACAGCGGCATCCGGGTGCTGAAAATGCCCAGCGCCGAGCTGTCCCGGGGCCGGGGCGGCCCCCGGTGCATGAGCATGCCCCTGTGGCGGGACGAGATCTGAGAGAATATCCATCAATATTTATCAATAGAAAGGGAGAACATCATCATGGCTGTGAATATCAGAGGAAGAAGCTTTCTGAAGCTGCTGGACTATACCCCGGCGGAGATCCGTTATCTGCTGGACCTGTCCAAAAATTTCAAGGATATGAAGCGCGCCGGTGTGCCCCACCGCTGGCTGGAGGGGAAGAACATCGTGCTGCTGTTTGAAAAGACCTCCACCCGGACCCGGTGCTCCTTCGAGGTGGCCGGTATGGACCTGGGCATGGGCGTGACGTATCTGGAGCCCGGCAGCAGCCAGATGGGCAAGAAGGAGTCCATCGCCGACACCGCCCGGGTGCTGGGCCGGATGTATGACGGCATCGAGTACCGCGGCTTCAGCCAGGATCTGGTGCAGGAGCTGTCCGACTGTGCGGGCGTGCCCGTGTGGAACGGCCTCACCGATCAGTTCCACCCCACCCAGATGCTGGCGGACCTGCTGACCATCGAGGAGAAGCTGGGCCGGCTGAAGGGCGTGCGCTTCACCTATTTCGGCGATGCCCGCAACAACATGGGCAACTCCCTGATGGTGGCCTGCGCCAAGACGGGCATGCACTTCACCGCCTGCGCTCCCAAGGAGCTGTTCCCCGAGGAGTGGCTGGTGGAGAAGGCCCGGGACATCGCCCGGGAGACCGGCGGCAGCGTGACCCTCACCGAAGATGTGACCCAGGGCGCAACTGACGCCGACGTGATCTACACCGATATCTGGGTCTCCATGGGTGAGCCGGACAGCGTGTGGTCCGAGCGCATCCGCCTGCTGACCCCTTATCAGGTCAACGAGAAGGTCATGTCCATGGCCGCCCCCGGCGCTATCTTCATGCACTGCCTGCCCTCCTTCCATGACACCCGCACCACCATCGGCGCAGACATCGCCAAGAAGTTCGGCATCACCGAGATGGAGGTCACCGACCAGGTGTTCGAGAGCAAGCAGTCCGTGGTGTTTGACGAGGCCGAGAACCGGATGCACACCATCAAGGCCGTGATCTACGCCACCCTGCACTGAGAAAGGAGACGCCCCATGGCTTTTGCATTTCCCGCCTATCACCATCCCGACTTTGACCAGCCGTCCCTGAAAAATGCGCCGGACGCCCGCTGGGAGACGGTGGAAAAGGACGGCGTGGCTCCCGAGGAGTTCCACAGCACGTCCATGTATCCCGAATATTTCAAGATCAACGGCCGCTGGACCCTGGCGGAGGAGAGCCGCATGGACAGCTGCGTGGTGCTGGAGGACGACGGACACCTGTCCGTGGTGGAGAGCCGCAACCTGAAAAAGGGCCAGCGGGTGATCCTGGGCCGCACCGAGCACGGCCAGGACGGCATTTATATGCACTGCAACGGCTTCACCCAGGACAGCGAGACGCTGGAGGATCAGTTCGTGTTCCGTCAGGGCCGCAGCCGGGAGACCTCCTATGCCAAGGACTATGACCGGCTGGTGGAGCTGCTGCGCCACGAGAAGGATCACGGCAACATCGTGTGGGTCATGGGCCCCGCCTTCGCCTTTGATGACGGCGCCCGGAAGGCCATGCAGGCCCTGATCGACAACGGCTATTGCCACGGTCTGCTGGCGGGCAACGCCCTGGGTACCCACGACCTGGAGGGTGCGCTGCTGCACACCGCCCTGGGTCAGGACATCTATACCCAGCAGTCCCAGCCCAACGGACACTATAACCACCTGGATGTGCTGAACAAGGTCCGCCGCAGCGGGTCCATTCCTCAGTTTATCGAGGATTACCACATCGACAACGGCATCATCTACGGCTGCGTGAAGAACCATGTGCCCTTTGTGCTCACCGGCTCCATCCGGGACGACGGGCCGCTGCCGGAGGTGTACGGCAACGCCTATGAGGGCGCAGCCGCCATGCGGGAGCTGGTGCGCAAGTCCACCACCGTGATCTGCCTTGCCACCATGCTGCACACCATCGCCACCGGCAACATGACGCCGTCCTTCCGGGTGATGCCCGACGGCACCATCCGCCCGGTGTATCTGTACGCCGTGGACGCGGCGGAGTTCGTGGTGAATAAGCTGCTGGACCGCGGCAGCCTGTCCGCCACCACCATGGTCACCAACGTGCAGGACTTCATCGGCAAGGTCGCCACCGGCCTGGGCGTGATCTGAGAAGAATTTTCGTCCAGGTACACGCCCCGGACGAAAATGATCTCAATTGATTTGCCGCCTGCGGGCAGCAAACTCTGCGAGGCTTTTTTGACAAACTGAGACATCCCCGATGCCATGCATCGGGGATGTCTTTTGTATACGGATTGTTATTTTTGAGAAAAATACTGCGAACAGGAATCAGAATTCCTGGGACTCCGGGTGCATCTGCTGCTTGACCCGGCGGCCGGTGGGGGTGGCGGCCAGGCCGCCCAGGGCGGTTTCCCGGAACTCCACCGGCATGCGGCGGCCCACCTCGCCCATGGCGTCGATGACCTCGTCCACGGGGATGCGGCTTTCGATGCCGGCCAGGGCCATATCCGCCGCGCTGATGGCATTTACCGCGCCGATGACATTGCGCTTGACACAGGGGACCTCCACCAGGCCCGCCACGGGGTCGCACACCAGGCCCATGAGGTTCTTCAGGGCCATGGCCACGGCGTGGCCGATCTGCTGGCCGGTGCCGTCCCGCAGGGCCACCAGGGCTCCTGCGGCCATGGCGGAGGCGGTGCCGATCTCTGCCTGACAGCCGCCGGAGGCACCGGCGATGCAGGCCTTGTAGGCGATCACCGCGCCGATGCCGCTGGCCACATACAGGGCCTCCAATATCCGGTGCTGGCTCAGCTCCTCGTATTTGCAAAGGGGCAGCAGCACCGCCGGCAGCACGCCGCAGGCGCCCGCCGTGGGAGCCGCTACGATGCGGCGCATGCAGGCGTTGGACTCCGCCATGGACAGGGCCTCGGCGATGACCTCGCTGACGTAGCCGCCGGACATGGCCCGGCCCCGGATGGAATACTGCCGCATTTTCAGGCCGTCGCCGCCTACCAGGCCGCTGACGCTGCGGCGGCGGCCGGTGTAGGTGTCCGCCGCGTCCACCATGTATTGCCAGGTGGTCAGCATTTTTGCCATGGATTGCTGACAGGTCACCTGGCGCTCGTCCATGTCCGTTTCCAGCACGATCTCCCAGAAGGGCTTGTGCTCGGCTTCCATGCGGTCAAAGATTTCCTTCATCGAATCCAGCGACATCGTCATCATCCTCCTTATCGTAATAGGTCACCGACAGAATGCCCGTCAGCTCCGAAAGAAACGCCACCTGGTGGGGCTTGATATGCTGGTCGGTCTCGATGACCATCAGCGCGTCGCCGCCCCGCTTGTGGCGGCACAGGCTCATATTGGCCACGTTGATGCGCAGCTGGTTCAGCACCGACGTTACCGCCGCCACGGCACCGTTTTCATCCTGGTTCCGGATGACCAGGGTGTTGAACATGCCGTCGAAGCTGACGTCGATGCCGTCCACCTTGTTCACCAGGATGCGGCCGCCGCCTACGCTGCACGCCTGAAGCTCCAGCTTTTTGCCGCCGGCGTCCCAGGTTTCGATCACGGCGGTGTTAGGGTGGGCGTCCCGCAGCTCCACAGTGTCGATGGTGAACTCCAGCCCACGCTTTTTAGCCTCCTGGTAGGCGTAGGGTATGCGGAGATCGTCGGGCTTCATGCCCAGAAGACCGGCCACCAGGGCCCGGTCCGTGCCGTGACCGGGGCCGGTCTCGGCAAAGGAGCCGTGCAGATGGATCTTGGCCTCCACCGGCTCGTCGCCCAGCAACGTCCGGGCCATGCTGCCGATGCGGACCGCTCCCGCCGTGTGGGAACTGGACGGGCCCACCATCACCGGGCCCAGAATATCAAAAATATCCAGCATATGTGATCGTTCCTCGCTTTCTCTGTGCAACCAGGGCCATGATAGCACAGAGTACCAAAAAAAGCGATAGGGTTTCTGAAATTTTTTGAGATTTTACAGAGTAACGCAAAATTTTACCAGATGCGCCCGGCGCATATTCGGGGCATCGGCGGCACAATCTATGGTTGCGATACCCAACGGCGGTTTTCGCTGAAAACGCAAGAAAGGAGAACGCAATCATGTCTACCAAGAATACCAACAAGCTGAACGTGCCCCAGGCCCGTGCCGCCATGGATAAGTTCAAGATGGAGGCTGCCAGCGAGGTGGGCGTCAACCTGAAGGAAGGCTACAACGGCGACCTGACCTCCCGCGAGGCCGGTTCCGTGGGCGGCCAGATGGTCAAGAAGATGATCGAGTCCTACGAGAAGAACCTGTAACCATATACGCATAATAAAACTGACGCTGCGGCAGCAGCGTCAGTTTTATTATGGAGGGCTGAGGGGGGTGGCTGCGGCTTTCTTGGTCAGTCCACAATCGTCCGGGCCATTTCCTCCGGCGTGATGCGGTACACGGCCCCGCCAAGGGGCTCAAGCGCCGCCAGCACCGCGCCGCGCTCATAACGGCAGCCTGGCAGCACGGAGCAAATTGCTTCCGCGTCCAGAGTGGAAAAAAAGTCGCCGTAAACCGAGGCGCTGCGGATGATACCCTTCCGGACCTCGATTTTAAATTGAATTTTTCCCCCTGCAAAGCGGCCGGTGCGCTCAATGTTGAATTGGGGGTCCGCGCCGAAGATACGGTCCCAGCTGTTGAATTTTTCCCGGGCGATCTCCCGGATGCGGGCGTCGTCCTCCGGCGTCACGGCATAGGTGTCCCGGCTGCCGTTCATGATATGGCGCACCATGGTCTCCTTGAAGGTCTCCGGGTCCATGGGCTGGGGCAGATGGTCGGAGATGTTGGTGACCCGGTCCCGGACGGACTTGATGCTCTTGGAGGTGATCTTGTAGCTGTCCGGCGTGGTGGCCTCCGCCATCTGCCGGATGTCCGTGTCAAACAGCAGGGAGCCGTGGTGAACAATGCAGTCTCCCAGCCGGTACTGGGCGTTGCCGGAAAACTTCCGGCCGTCGATGGTCAGGTCGTTGCGGCCGTTGAAGGAGGCGGTGACTCCCATCTCTTCCAGTGCGCCGATCACCGGGGCGATGTATTGGCCAAACTCGATCTCCCCGGCCTCCCGGTGCTGGATGAAGGAAAACTGCCAGCCGCCCAGGTCCGTATAGATGGTGCCGCCGCCGCTCATCCGCCGCACCAGGTGGATGCCGTGGGCGTCGGCATAGGGCTTGTTGATCTCCTCCAGTATGTTCTGGTATTTGCCCACCATCAGTGTGGGCGTGGTGCGCCAGAACAGAAACACCGTGTCCGGCAGGCGCTTTTCCACCGTGAAGTAGTTCTCAAGGCCGAAGTTGTAGTAAACGTCCGTGGAGCCGGTCTCAATATAGATCATGCACGTCCTCCAGAGCCTCCCAGGCCTTATAGGAGCTGCGGGCCAGCGGCGCGGAGGCCACATGGCGGAAGCCCTTAGCCAACGCCAGCTCCTTCCACCGGGCGAAATCCTCCGGCGTGGCATACCGGGCCAGGGGGTAGTGCTGCGGCGTGGGCTGAAGATACTGGCCGATGGTGAGAATGTCGCAGCCGGTTTCCAGAATGTCGTCCATCAGGCGGTCAATTTGCTCCTCCGTCTCCCCCAGGCCCACCATGAAGCCGGTTTTGGTCAGCAGGGTGGGATCCTGCTCCTTGCAGTACCGCAGCACCTCCAGGGACCGCTCATACCGGGCCTGGGGCCGGACGGCGCTTTGCAGCTCCCGCACCGTCTCCACATTGTGGTTCAGCACCTCCGGATGGGCGGCGATCACCGTGTCCAGGGCATCCGTGTTTCCCTTCATATCGGAGATCAGCGCCTCCACGGTGGTGCCGGGACAGACCTCCCGGATGGCCCGGACGCATTTGGCGAACTGCTCCGCCCCGCCGTCGGGCAGGTCGTCTCGGGTGGAACAGGTGAGGACCACATGCCGCAGATTCAGCCGCCGGGCCGCCCGGGCGATGTTCTCGGGCTCCTCCGGGTCCGGCGGCAGGGGCCGTCCGGTGGTGACGTTGCAGAACCGGCAGTTCCGGGTGCAGACGCTTCCCAGGATCATAAACGTGGCGGTGTGCTTCCGGTAGCACTCCCCCAGGTTGGGACAGTTGGCCTCCTTGCACACGGTGTTGAGCTTCAGGTCCCGCATCAGCTCCGCCACTTCATCCACGGCCTCCTGGTTATAGCGGACCTTCAGCCAATCGGGTTTTCTCTCCATGCCGGCCCTCACTCCGTTTCCAGAATGGCCACCGGCGTTTCCACGTCCACCGTGTCGCCCTCCCCGATCAGCTGCTTTTTCAGCACGCCGTCCTGGGTGGCCTCGATCTGGTTGACCACCTTGTCCGTCTCGATTTCGAACAGGGGCTCACCGGCGGAAACGGGCTCGCCCTCCTCCTTCAGCCAGGCGCACAGAACGCCCTTTTCCATCTCCGGCCGCAGCCGGGGCATGACAATATTTTTCTCCATGATAAAAATCTCCCTTTCTCGCAGAATATCCGGCTACATCAGCCAGTCCATCAGTTCATCGGCCCGATCCGGGGCCACCCGGAGACAGACCGAGGAAAAGCGCTCCGGGTCCAGCCGTCCGCCCTCCAGCAGTGCGGCAGCCAGTCCTCCGTCCAGCAGGGGACAGTCCACCGTTACACCGGATACAATGCCGCGTTTGGCCTGGTAGGCCACCCGGATGGGCGCCCCTGCGAACACGCCGGTTTTTTCATAGGCAAAGGCCGGGGTCTTGCCCCAGGTCCACTCCCAGGAACGGTATTTCTCGTCCCGCAGGCGGCAGACCTCCGCCTCCTGTTCCGGCGTCAGCGTCAGCCGCGGGCTGCCGGGGGGCAGCATCCGGTCCAGAAGCCGCTCCCGGAACTCCTCAATGGTCATGGGCCGGGCCAGGTGCTCCCGGATATTGGTGACGGTGCAGATGGCGGATTGGGTCCCCTTGCTCTGGAAGCAGTCGTTTTTCCGGTGGGTGGTGATCTGATCCAGCACGCCGAGGTCGGAGGAAAACAGCAGCGTGCCGTGGTGCAGCAGCCGCCCCTTTGTCATCCGCTGGGCGCTGCCGGAGATCTTTCCGCCGCCGATGGCAATGTCACAGGTCCGGTTTTTCCGGGCCGGAACGCCGATGTCGTTCAGCGCCGCCAGGATAGGTCCCAGGCACTGGTCGTAGTCTATCGCGGCCCCGCCGTCGGAAATGTATGTATAGTTCAGATTCCCAAGGTCGTGGTATACCGTGCCGCCGCCGGTGATGCGCCGGATCACCGGGATCCCCAGCTGCCGCAGACGCTCCACGTGAACCTCCCGGCATATGTTCTGATAACTGCCCACGATCACGGCGGGGTCGTTCTGCCACAGCAGGAATATCTCACCCTGGCGGAAATGCTCGAACACATATTCCTCAAAGGCCTGGTTGTAAAACGGATCGTGGGAGGAATTCAGCACCGTCAGCATAGCGGCACCTCCTTTCAGCGCTGTGTCGATATGACATTCTCATTTTATCGGACCCTGTCCCTGATGTCAATAGTGTGAGGGCACTACGTTTTTGTGAAGAAATGGGACGGGCCGGAGGAATTCCTGTGTATGGGAAGCACCGGAGGATAAAAAACTGACGCCGCGGCAGCAGCGTCAGATTTGTTATGGGTTCGGTTTATTCGGCTTTGGCTTCCTTTTTCTGGGGCATGGGGATCTGGGCCAGGACCACCGCCGCGAACATCAGCACGCAGCCCAGATATTCCCGGGCGGTCATCTGCTGGTGCAGGACAACGGCGCCGGCGATGACGGCGAACACGCTCTCCAGGCTCAGCAGAATGGTGACCACCGTGGGATTGGAGCCCTTCTGAGCCAGGATTTGCAGGGTGTAGCCCACGCCGCAGGAGAACACGCCCACATACAGCAGGGGCCAGATGCAGTCCAGCAGCACCTGGAAGCTGATGGTGTCGAAAAACAGGGCCAGAATGGTGGACCAGGTGCCGGCAAACAGGAATTGCAGGCAGCTGAGCTTCACACCGTCACAGGTGGCGGTGAAATGGTCGATCACCAGGATATGTACGGCGAAGCATACAGCACATACCAGCACCAGCAGGTCGCCGGGGGCCAGGGAGAAGCTGCCCTTGATACACAGCAGGTACAGAGCGCCCACGGACAGGGCCACGGCGATCCACACCGGCAGGCTGACCCTCCGCCGGAAGAACAGGCCGAACACCGGCACCAGCACCACATACAGGGCGGTGATGAACCCGGCCTTGCCGCCGTCGGTACCGGCCACAAGGCCTGCCTGCTGGAAGTTGGAGGCAATGGCCAGCACCGTGCCGCAGCAGAAGCCGCCCAGCCACAGCTGCCTGCGCTGGGCCTTCTTCTCCGCAGGGGAGATCTGGGGCCGGTCCTTCCTGAAGCCGCTTGAAACGGCCAGAACCACCAGCAGGGACAGCACGGCGATGTAATACCGGGTGCCGTTGAAGGTAAACGCGCCCATGGCGTCGGCGCAGACGTCCTGGGCCACGAAGGCCGTGCCCCAGATAAAGGCCGCTAGAATGGGAAATACCACCTGGCGAAGCTGATTGTTTTTCATACGAATGCTCTCTCTTTCTTCTTATGCTTGCGGGCCGTCCTCGCCCCCGGCCGGGGCGTCGACATGCCAATGAAACTTCTTTTCGGTGCCGGACAGCAGCCGCTGGATGTTGCCCCGGTGGCACCAGATCACAAGGGCCGCTATCGCCGCAGACAGGGCGGTATACAGCCAGTTATGGCCCATCAGAAGGAACACCGACACCGGCATGCTGGCCGTGGCGGCGATGGAGCCCAGGGACACATAGCGGGTCAGCAGCCACAGCACCGCAAACAGGCCCCAGGCAATCAGAGCCACCCGCCAGTCCAGCAGCAGCACCAGCACGCCGCCGGACAGGATGCCCTTGCCGCCCCGCAGGCCGAAGAACACCGGGAACATGTGCCCCAGCTCGCAGCCGATGCCTGCGATCAGCAGTCCCAGGGTCCAGTCGCCCACCACCCAGTGCATCAGGTATCCGCCGATGAGGCAGGCCAGCACGGTTTTCCCCATGTCGCAGATGATGACGCACAGGGCATACCGGGCGCCGTAGGTCCGGTAGAAGTTTGTCAGGCCCGCGTTGCCGCTGCCGTGCTGGCGGACATCGTCCCGGATGATGAAATGGGAGGTCATCACCGACCCGTTGAAGCAGCCCAGCAGATACGACACCAGCAGCGTCAGGGCCACGGTAAATACCACAGACACGTCAGCTATCCTCCTCGCCCTTCTGGCGCACGGTCATGATGATGGGGGTGCCCTCCAGGCCGAACACGCTGCGGATCTGGTTTTCCAGATACCGGCGGTAGGAAAAGTGGAACAGCTTCTTGTCGTTGCAGAACACCACGAAATGGGGGGGACGGATGCCCACCTGGGTCATGTAGTAGATCTTCAGCCGGCGGCCCTTGTCCGTGGGGGGCTGCACCCGGGTCTGGGCATCGGCCAGGACGGAGTTGAGCATTCCGGTGGTGATGCGCATGGAGGCCTGCTCCCGGACATAGTTGATCAGCTCAAACAGTCGGCTGACCCGCTGACCGGTCATGGCGGAGATGAACACAATGGGGGCGTAGGTCATATAGCTCAGGTCCCGGCGGATGTCCTCCCGCATACGGTCCATGGTCTTGCCGTCCTTTTCCACCAGGTCCCACTTGTTCACCACAATGATGCAGGCCTTTCCGGCCTCGTGGGCCAGGCCCGCCACCTTGGTGTCCTGCTCGGTGACGCCGTCCTGGGCGTCGATCATAATGAGGCACACGTCGCTGCGCTCAATGGCCATGGTGGCCCGGAGGACGCTGTATTTCTCGATGGCGTCGTCCACCTTGGACTTTTTGCGCATACCGGCGGTGTCGATGAAGTTATATTTGCCAGTAGCATTTTCAAAATAGCTGTCGATGGCGTCCCGGGTGGTACCGGCCACGTCGCTGACGATGACCCGCTGCTCCCCCAGGATCCGGTTGGTGAGGCTGGACTTGCCCACGTTGGGCTTGCCGATGATGGCCACCTGGACCACGTCGCTGTCCTCCTTCTCGTCCGTTTCCGGGGGGAAGTATTGCAGACAGGCGTCCAGCAGGTCGCCGGTGCCGTGACCATGGACGGCGGACACGGCGATGGGGTCGCCCAGACCCAGGTTGTAAAACTCATAGAACTCCGGGTCCGTGACGCCGGTGGAGTCCATCTTGTTCACTGCCAGGACAATGGGCTTTTTGGACCGCTGGAGCATTCCCGCCACCTCCTGGTCGGCGGCGGTCATACCGGTCTTGATGTCCGTTACCAGGACGATGACCGTGGCGTTGTCGATGGCGATCTGGGCCTGCTGGCGCATGAAGGCCAGGATCTCGTTATCCGTATTGGGCTCGATGCCGCCGGTGTCCACCAGGGTGAACTTCCGGCCGTTCCAGTCGCTTTCACCGTAAATGCGGTCCCGGGTGACGCCGGGGGTGTCCTCCACAATGGAAAGACGCCGCCCGATGATCTTGTTGAACAGCATGGACTTGCCCACGTTGGGCCGGCCCACGATAGCAATCAGGGGCTTGGACATAGGGATTTACCTCCTTCTATTTGGATGCGGCGGTCATTCCGCCGCGAACATGGCGTCCACCAGGGCGAAGCCGTCCTCGTCCACCACCTGGACGGGAACGCCCAGCTCCCGGCTCAGACGCTCCACGGTGTAGTCGTCCAGAAACACGGTCTCGCCGTGGCGCATCATGTGGATGGGGATCAGCACCCGGTCCCCCAGGTCCCGGCCCCGCAGCTGGGCGGAGATATCCTGACCGGTAAGCAGGCCCGCCACGTCGATGGTGTGGCCGAAGAAGTCGTTTTCCACGGCGATGACCTGGCCCCGCAGGCCGGGATAGTCCCCCATGGCCCGCTGCACCAGGCCCCGGAGAAACGGGGCCGCCGCCGTGCCGGTGGCGATGGTGAAGGGGGAGAAGCGCGCAGGCACGTCCACCGTGGCCAGCCCCGCCAGGAAATCATCCTCCAGAGAGCGCATGAGGCCCACGCCGTTTTCCAGCTGGCGATAGCCCTCGTAATACTCTGCCTGGGGCAGGGGACGGCCCGCCCGCAGATACAGCTCGTCGGCGCAGAAGAAGCGCCGGGTGCCGAAGCGCTCCAGATTCTCCCGGCCGTATTCGTCGGCGATATCGATGATCTCGGCGGCGGTGGCCGCGTCCACCGGCCGGAGCTTAGCCAGGCCCTGGCGGTATTTGGTGATGCCCACCGGCACCAGAGAGCAGCTGGAAAACTGCATCTCCGTCAGGTCCCGGAGGGTCCGGCGCAGCTGGTCCCCGTCGTTCCAGCCGGGGCACACCACGATCTGGCCGTTCATCACGATTCCCGCCTTGCAGAAGGCCCGGATGTAGTCCAGGGACCGCAGGGCGTTCTTGTTTCCCAGCATGGTGCAGTGGAGCTGTGGGTCCGTGGTGTGAACGGACACGTTGATGGGGCTGATGCGCAGGTCGATGATCCGCTGGGCCTCCCGGTCCGTCAGGTTGGTCAGGGTGATATAGTTCCCCTGCAGAAAGCTCAGCCGGGCGTCGTCGTCCTTGAAATACAGGGTCTTTCGCATACCGGGGGGCATCTGGTCCACAAAGCAGAAAATGCAGTGGTTGGCGCAGGAGCGCATTTCGTCCATGAGGACGGTGTCGAAATTCAGGCCCAGGTCCCGACCCTCGGGCTTGCGCAGGGACACGGTCCGCACGGCGCCGGAGGGCTCCCGCAGCTCCAGGCGGCAGTCGGTATCGTAGCCGTAAAAGCGATAGTCCAGCACGTCGATGATCTCGTGGCCGTTGATGGCCAGCAGCTGCTCCCCGGCGGCGATCCCGGCCCGCTCCGCCGGGCTGTGCCGGTCCACGGAGGTGATGATGGTGCTCATTTGTTGTTCCTCTTTAGCTCTGGCGGCATAATACCGCAGTTTATCCAAACTATTATACCCAAGTTTTCCCGGTTTTGCAAGACCGATTCCGGTCATTTCTGCCGGGAAAAAATCACCCCTTTTCTTTTGACAAAATATACGCTATAATATGATTTCAGATTGACTTACACCGGGAGGGAATCATATGTCCTCACAGCTGCTTGAGATATTGAACGGCGTGAAAACCATGTCCATTGTGGGCATGTGCAAAAACGCGGGAAAAACCACCATGCTCAACTGGATGCTGCACCATGACCGGCTCCGGGGGACCCTGGGGCTGACGTCCATCGGCCGGGACGGCGAGTCCACCGACGTGGTGACGGGTACAGAAAAGCCTGGCATTTTTGTCCGGGAGGGGACGCTGATCGCCACGGCCCGGGATATGCTGCGGCTGGGCGACGTGACCACGGAGATCCTGGCCACCACCGGCATCCCCACGCCTCTGGGCGAGGTGGTGATCCTCCGGGCCCGCAGCGCCGGAAACGTCCAGCTGGCGGGGCCGTCCATCACCAGCCAGCTGCGGGAGGTGTCCCGGATGTTTTTTGAGCTGGGGGCGGACAAGTCCATCATCGACGGGGCCCTGGGCCGGAAATCCCTGGGAGCCCGGGCGGTGGCCGAGGGCGTGGTGCTATGCACCGGCGCGTCCTATCACATGAGCATGGAAAAGGTGGTGGCGGACACCGCCAACATCTATCGCATCATGAACCTGCCCAAGGCGGAGACTCTGCCGCCGGAGGCGGAGGAGGGCCTGGAAAAGTGCCTGAAGGAGCACGGCGAGGCCCTGGCCCCCGGGGCGCTGACGGACTCCATGGTGGTGCCCCTGCTGCGCAGCGGCGTGCTGCGGGGCGGCCGCCTGGTGGTCAAGGACCCCAGCCGGGTGCTGCTGACGCCGGATACCCTGGATAAGCTCCGGACCCGCCAGGTGCGGCTGGAAACCGCCGAGGCCGCCCGGACCCTGTGCGTCACCATCAACCCCGTGTCCGCCTATGGGTGGAAATTCGACAAGGACGAGTTCATGGCCCGGATGAAGGAGGCCGTGGACGTACCGGTCATCAATGTAAAGGAGGAGCTGGCATGATCCAGATTCGTTTTGAGGAGAGAGAGAAGATCGGCCTGCAATACATCCTGGAGAGCCTGCACGGGTGCAGTCCCTTCGGCCAGGAGCGCATCCGCCGCCTGCGGTACTATACCCCGGACGAGCGGCAGGAGCTGGAGCAGGAGCTGCGCAACGTGGAGCGGGCCGCCGCCCATGCGGAGGAGCTGAAGGACCTGTACGACCAGATCTGCGTGGTGCTGTGCCAGATGAAGGACATCCGGGGCTCCCTGCGCCGGTGCCGGGAGCTGGAGGTGCCGGACCATGTGGAGCTGTTCGAGCTGAAGGGCTATCTCCAGCGGCTGGAGACCCTGCGCCCCCTGTTTGAAAAGCTGCGGGACACGGCGGGCCTGACGGGCCTTGCCTTCCACGATCCGGCGGCGGCCCTGGCCATTCTGGACCCGGAAAACACCCGCAGCCGGGGCTTTTACATTCCCGATGCCGCCACCCCCAGACTCCGGGAGATCCGCTCCGCCAAAAAGCAGGTGGAGGAGCAGCTGTACCGGGCCCAGACCGATGCGGAGAAGGACGATCTGCGGCAGAAGCGGGTGCGCATCTGCGCCGAGGAGGACAGCGAGGAGATGAAAGTCCGCCGCTCCATGGGCGCGGCTCTGGCCCCCATGGCCGACGACCTGCTGGCCGACGCCGACACCGCCGGACGGCTGGACTTCCTGATCCAGAAGGCCCTGTTTGCCCACCGGTTCGGCGGCGTCCGGCCGGAGCTGACCGACACCGCCCTGGAGCTGACGGATATGATCAACCCGGAGCTGTGCGACCTGCTGCAGGAGCAGGGCCGGGCCTTTGTGCCGGTGTCCATCTCCCTGGACCGGGGAGCGGCGGTGATCACCGGCGCCAACATGGGCGGCAAGTCCGTGGCCATGAAGACCGTGGCCCTGAACGTGCTGCTGTTGCAGGCGGGCTTCCTGGTCTGCGCCAAAAGCGCCCGGATGCCCCTGTTCTGGAGCGTACATATGCTGTTTGACGATCTGCAGTCCATCCAGTCGGGCCTGTCCGGCTTCGGCAGCGAGATCGTCCAGTTCCAGAAGGCCCTGGCGGAGGTGGAGCAGGGCTACTCCCTGTTCCTGCTGGACGAGTTCGCCCGGGGCACCAACCCCGACGAGGGAGCCATCATCGTCCAGGCGGTGACCCGGTATCTCAACGACGTCAACGCCATCTCCCTGCTGACCACCCACTATGACAAGGTGGCCGAGCACGCCCGGGTCCACTATCAGATCATCGGCCTGCGGGACGTGGACCCCGAGCAGATCCGCCGGGAGCTGGCCGCCACCAACGAGGACGGCGTGGCCGTTATCGCCCGGCACATGAACTATGGCCTGTACCGGGTGGAGGGCCGGTCCGACTGCCCCCGGGACGCCCTGAACATCTGCCGGATGCTGTCGCTGAAGCCGGAGATTCTGGAGAAAATCGAACAGAGCTATTGATGCCTTCACAGGGGGAAATGTCCGCGCACGGCGGACATTTCCCCCTGTGCGTTCTGTCGCCCCCGGCGTTTATTCAGGAGAAACGGAGTGCGAAATTTTGTCAGATGTGCAAAAAAGTTATTGTGATTTCTGTCACAAATTCTATTGACAAATTCGAGGCCATCGCGATATAATGGGTACACAGAAGTTCATACTACAATCAATAGAGGCGCGGGCGACAGGGTACTGCTTCGCAGGGGACAGACATCCGGTATAACCGGAGCAGGAAGGGGCCGCCCGCCGAAAGGACAATGCCGGTCTGTGACCTTGCCCTTGGGGACGTCTGCGTAAGCGGCGTTACTGTCATGTTATCGTGTTTGTAACATGGAGCGCTATTGGTCAATGACCTTGACCGATAGCGCTCTTTTTATGCCCGAAGGAGCGCCGGAGAGAAGGAAGGCCTGTTTGCAGCAAGGCTTCTGTTGAAGGCGATCCCAAAAAATCTGAAGGAGGAAAATACTTATGGAAAAGATGACTTCTCTGCTGCGTCTGCGTATGAGCGCCAAGGATGCTCATTACGGCGGAAACCTGGTGGACGGCGCACACATGGTGCACCTGTTCGGCGACGTGGCCACCGAGCTGCTGATCAAGTGCGACGGCGACGAGGGCCTGTTCTGTGCCTATGACAACGTGGAGTTCCTGGCTCCCGTGTACGCCGGCGACTACATCGAAGCCTATGGCGAGATCGAGAAGGTCGGCAACACCTCCCGCACCATGAAGTTCGAGGCCCGCAAGGTCATCGTGTCCCGTCCCGACATCAGCGCTTCTGCCGCCGACGTTCTGGAAGAGCCCATCGTTGTCTGCCGCGCCCACGGCACCTGCGTGACTCCTAAGGATTGCCAGCGCAAGAAGATCGAGAAGTAAGGGAGCGATAGAAATGGAAAAGCTGATCATTACCGCTGCTATCTGCGGCGCTGAGGTCACCAAGGAGCAGAATCCCGCCGTTCCCTACACCGTGGAGGAAATGGTCCGCGAGGCCAAGTCCGCCTACGAGGCCGGCGCCGCCATTCTGCACATCCACGTCCGCGAGGACGACGGCACCCCCACCCAGGACCGCGAGCGCTTCCGGGTGGTCATGGACGCCATCCGCAAGGAGCTGCCCGACGTCATCATGATCCCCTCCACCGGCGGCGCCACCGGTATGTCCCCCGAGGAGCGTCTGCAGCCCACCGAGCTGTTCCCCGAGATGGCCACTCTGGACTGCGGCACCTGCAACTTCGGCGACGAGGTGTTCGACAACACCATGCCCACCATGCGCGCTTTCGGCAAGCGCATGCTGGAGAACAACATCAAGCCCGAGTACGAGTGCTTCGAGCTGGGCCACATCGACACCATCCTTGGCATGGCCAAGAAGGGTGAGGTGCCTGCCCATCCCATGCAGTTCAACTTCGTCCTGGGCGTCCACGGCTGCACCCCCGCCACCGTGGAGAACCTGGCTTTCTTCGCCAGCAAGATCCCTGCCGGTTCCACCTGGACCGTGTCCGGCGTGGGCCGGGCCGCCTGGACCATGGCGGCCGCTGCCATCGCCATGGGCGGCAACGTCCGCGTTGGCTTCGAGGACAACATCTATCTGGGCAAGGGCCAGAAGGCCGCGTCCAACGGCGAGCTGGTGGCCAAGGTGGTCCGCATCGCCAAGGAGCTGGGCCGCGAGATCGCCAACCCCGCCGAGGCCCGCGAGATCCTGAGCCTCAAGCCCCTGCAGTAACCCGACAAACAATTAAGAGAATTATATTAGGAGGATTTTTACAATGGCTGAACTGAAAGGCAACAAGTACGGTACCCACCGCGTTATCGAGCCCAAGGGCGTTCTGACCCAGGCTGCTTGGAAGGTCGACAACGACATGTCCAAGGTCTATTCCAACGAGATCGTCTGCGACGTCACCTCTCTGAACATCGACTCCGCTTCCTTCACCCAGATCTCCGAGGCCTGCGGCGGCGACGAGAAGAAGATCGGCGAAATGATCCTGGGCATCGTCGCTGAGCGCGGCAAGCAGCAGAATCCTGTCACCGGTTCCGGCGGTATGTTCAAGGGCGTCGTCGCTCACATCGGCGAGGACCTGAAGAACAAGCCCGGCTTCGACCTGAAGGAAGGCGACAAGATCGTCTCCCTGGTCTCCCTGTCCATGACCCCCCTGAAGATCGAGAAGATCCTGGCTATCCACAAGGATATCGACCGCGTTGACATCGTGGGTAAGGCCATCCTGTTCGAGTCCGCCCTGTATGCCAAGATGCCCGAGGATATGTCCGAGCCTCTGGCCCTGGCCGCCCTGGACGTGGCCGGTGCTCCCGCTCAGGCCCGCAAGCTGCCCAAGGAGGGCGACAGCGTTCTGATCCTGGGTGCCAACGGCAAGTCCGGCGTTCTGTGCGGCTGGGAAGCTATGAAGAAGGTCGGCCCCAACGGCAAGGTCGTGGGTGTCGTCCGCAATCCCAAGCAGGTTCCCGGTCTGCTGGAGCTGGGCGTTTACACCGATGTGATCGTGGCCGACTGCACCAAGCCCGTTGAGGTTATGGAGGCTGCTCTGGCTGCCAACGACGGCAAGGAGTACGATCTGTCCATCTGCTGCGTGAACATTGAGTCCTGCGAGATGTCCGCCATCCTGCCCGTCCACGATGACGGTCTGGTGTACTTCTTCTCCATGGCTACCTCCTTCACCAAGGCTGCCCTGGGCGCCGAGGGTATCGGCAAGGACGTCACCATGATCATCGGCAATGGCTACACCAAGAACCATGCTCAGATCACCCTGGACGTGCTGCGCGAGAACCCCAAGCTGCGTAAGCTGTTCGACGAGAAGTACTGCTAAACGAAGTTACGCGAGTGCAGGGCGGCCAGGTCTCTGGCCTCCCTGCCTTCGCCCTATCCATCTTTTTGGAATCCATTCTTATTAAGGAGACTTAAATATGAAGACTCGCAATGGTCTGTTCGCCGATGTCCCCGAAAATCTGTGGAATGACTGGCATTGGCAGGTCGCTAACCGCGCTGAGACGGTTGAGGACCTGAAGAAGTACATGAACCTGACCCCCGATGAGGAGGCCGGCGTTGCCAAGACCCTGGGCAAGCTGCGTATGGCAGTCACCCCCTACTACCTGTCCCTGATCGACCTGGACGATCCCTTTGATCCCATCCGCAAGATGGCCATCCCCCGGGCTGAGGAGCTGGAGTATGCCGACTATGAGGATGCCGATCCCCTGCACGAGGATACCGACTCCCCCACCCCCGGCCTGACCCATCGCTATCCTGACCGGGTGCTGCTGCTGATCACCGACCAGTGCTCCATGTACTGCCGTCACTGCACCCGCCGCCGTTTTGCCGGTCAGAATGACTGCGAGGTGCCTATGGCCCAGATCGACAAGTGCATCGATTATGTGGCCGCTCATCCCGAGGTCCGTGACGTCCTGCTGTCCGGCGGTGACTGTCTGATGGTCTCCGATGAGAACCTGGAGTACATCATCAAGCGCCTGCGGGCCATCCCCCACGTGGAGATCGTCCGTCTGGGCTCCCGCACCCCCGTGGTGTGCCCCCAGCGTATCACCCCCGAGCTGTGCGCCATGCTGCGTAAGTATCATCCCATCTGGCTGAACACCCACTTCAACACCCCCAAGGAGTTCACCGATGAGGCCGCCAAGGCCTGCGCCATGCTGGCCGATGCCGGTATCCCCCTGGGCAACCAGTCCGTGCTGCTGGCCGGTGTCAACGACTGCTCCCATGTGATGATGGAGCTGGTCCACGGCCTGGTCAAGATGCGTGTGCGTCCCTACTACATCTATGCCTGCGATCCTTCCCTGGGCCTGAGCCACTTCCGCACTCCCGTGTCCAAGGGCATCGAGATCATGGAGGCTCTGCGCGGCCATACCTCCGGCTACTGCATCCCCACCTTCGTGGTGGACGCTCCCGGCGGCGGCGGCAAGACCCCTGTTATGCCCAACTACCTGATCTCCGAGACTCCCCGGAAGGTTATCCTGCGTAACTTCGAGGGCGTCATCACCTCCTACACTCAGCCCGAGCACTATGTCCAGGATTGCCACTGCGACGTCTGCACCGGCAAGAAGAAGGTGGAGAAGACCGGCGTGGCATGGGTCGCCGAGGGCACCAAGCAGCGCTATCTGGAGCCCACCAAGCTGCTGCGCAACGAGCGTCACGTGAAGAAATAAGAGGTAATACTATGGAAAGCAAACTCGGCTTGAATATGGAGCTGGTCAACCAGGCCCGCCAGTCCGCTGCCCATGTGGCAGACGACACCCAGCGGTTCATTGACCAGCACACCACGGTCACCGTGGAGCGCGCGGTTTGCCGCCTGCTGGGCATCGACGGCGTCAACGAGATGGACGTCCCCCTGCCCAACGTGGTGGTGGACCACATGATGGCTACGTCCTTCCTGCCTATGGGCGCGGCGTGGGCCATCGGCAACGCTATGATCGAGACCGGCAAGGATCCCCAGGCCGTGGCTGAGGCCATCGACAAGGGCGAGCTGGACCTGTCCAAGGTTCCCGCTCACTCCGACGAGGAGATCCGCGCCGCCATCGCTCCTGTGGTCAACGCCACCGTGGAGCGCATCAACAAGAACGTTGCCAAGCGCAATGCGTATCTGAAGGAGTGGGGCGACAAGGAAGGCCCCTACCTGTATATCATCGTGGCCACCGGCAATATCTATGAGGATATTATCCAGGCCAAGGCCGGCGCCAAGCAGGGCGCCGACATCATCGCCGTCATCCGTACCACCGGCCAGTCCCTGCTGGACTATGTGCCTTACGGCGCCACCACCGAGGGCTTCGGCGGCACCTATGCCACCCAGGAGAACTTCCGCCTGATGCGCGCGGCCCTGGACGAGGTGGGCGAGGAGCAGCACCGTTATATCCGGCTGTGCAACTACTGCTCCGGCCTGTGCATGCCCGAGATCGCCGCCATGGGCGCTCTGGAGCGCCTGGACGTGATGCTCAACGATGCTCTGTACGGCATCCTGTTCCGCGACATCAACATGCAGCGCACCATCGTGGACCAGTACTTCTCCCGCGTGATCAACGGCTATGCCGGCGTCATCATCAACACCGGTGAGGACAACTATCTGACCACCGACGATGCCATCACCGCCGCCCACACCGTTCTGGCCTCCCAGTTCCTGAACGAGGCCTTTGCCAAGGACGCCGGTATGCGCGAGGAGCAGATGGGTCTGGGCCACGCCTTCGAAATGGACCCCGCCGTGGAGAACACCTTCCTCTATGAACTGGCCCAGGCGCAGATGGCCCGCGAGATCTTCCCCAACGCCCCGCTGAAGTATATGCCCCCCACGAAGTTCATGACCGGCAACATCTTCCGCGGCCACATCCAGGATGCCCTGTTCAACATGGTGACCATCCTCACCAACCAGCGGCTGTGCCTGCTGGGCATGATGACCGAGGCCATCCACACCCCGTTCATGTCCGACCGCGCCCTGTCCATCGAGAATGCGCAGTATATCTTCCGCACCATGAAGGATCTGGGCAGCGAGCTGACCTATAAGGAGAACGGCATCATCCGCAACCGCGCCAACGAGGTGCTGACCAAGGCCACCGATCTGCTGAAGGAGATCGAGAAGCTGGGCCTGTTCACCACCATTGAAAAGGGTATCTTCGCCGATGTCAAGCGTCCTAAGGACGGCGGCAAGGGCCTGGCCGGTGTTGTGGTCAAGGACGACAAATACTTCAATCCCTTTGTTGAAGTCATGAAAGGGAAGGTGGCAGCAGAATGAGCAGCGGACTGTATAACACCCATAAGATCGATTTCGATACCACCCTGGACCTGACCCGTCTGAAGCCCTACGGCGACACCATGAACGACGGTAAGGTGCAGACCAGCTTCACCCTGCCCATCAAGGACGACGAACGCGGCGAGGAAGCTGCCCGCCAGATCGCCAAGAAAATGGGTCTGGACGAGCCCAATGTGGCTTACCACACCCCCCTGGACAAGGAGTTCACCTTCTATGTGGTCTACGGCAGCTGCGTCCACTCCGTGAACTATGAGGACATCCACGTTATCACCGTGGAGTCCGATGTCATGAGCATGGAAGACACCAATGACTACATCCGCGAGCATATCGGCCGGAAGGTCGTTATGGTGGGCGCTTCCACCGGCACCGACGCCCACACCGTGGGCATCGACGCCATCATGAACCGCAAGGGCTTCGCCGGTCACTACGGCCTGGAACGCTACGAGATGATCGAGGCGTACAACCTGGGCTCCCAGGTTCCCAACGAGGAGTTCATCAAGAAGGCCCTGGAGCTGCACGCCGACGTGCTGCTGGTTTCCCAGACGGTGACCCAGAAGGACGTCCACATCCAGAACCTCACCAACCTCATCGAGCTGCTGGAGGCCGAGGGCCTGCGCGACAAGTTCGTTGTCTGCTGCGGCGGTCCCCGTATCACCCACGAGCTGGCCAAGGAGCTGGGCTACGACGCCGGCTTCGGCGCCGGCAAGTATGCCGATGACGTGGCTTCCTTCGCTGTGACCGAGATGGTCAAGCGAGGCATGAAGTAAAATTTACCCTTACGCCAGACGGCCACTGTTGCGGTGGCCGTCTGGTCGTGTCTCCAAATATCCGTTTTTCACATTTCGTACAGTATGGCTGTTTCGACGGTGAATCTGTTCATTTGTGAAAAAGTTATCCAATCTTCTCTTGTATTTTCCCGCCAACAGTGCTATGATTACAAATGAGAAAATAGAAGGGATTCTATTTTTTGGGAGAACGACAAATAACAAGGAGGAACTGAAATGGCAAAGAAACCTGTTATCACTGCCAAAGAGGCAGCGGCTATGATCCCCAACGGCGCCACCATTATGTGCGGCGGCTTCCTGGCCTGCGGCCAGGCCAGAGCAATCGTCAAGGAGCTGGTAGCTCTGGGCACCAAGGACCTGACCTTAATCGCCAACGATATGGGCCGCGCAGTGGGCCCCAAGGGTGAGGAGTTCTTCGGTATCGCCGAGCTGATCCACAATCACCAGGTCAAGCGCGTCATCGCCACCCACGTCGGCATGACTCCCGAGGTTGGCCAGCAGAACACCGAGGGCACCCTGGAAGTGAACCTGCTGCCCCAGGGCACCCTGGCCGAGTGCGTCCGCGCCGGCGGCGCCGGCCTTGGCGGCGTGCTGACCCCCGTGGGCATCGACACCCTGGTGGAGGAGAGCCCCTTCTGCCTGGGCCGCAGAACCATCGAAGGCAAGGATTACCTGCTGATGAAGCCCATCCACGCTGACTTCGCCCTGCTGGGCACCTATAAGTGCGACGAGTTCGGCAACTGCTGGTACAAGGGCACCATGCGCAACTTCAACGTTGTCATGGCCACCGCCGCCGACACCGTCATCGCCGAGACCGAGTATCTGGTTCCCGTGGGCGAGATCGAGCCCGAGAACATCCACACCTATGGTATGTGTGTTGACTACATCGTGGAAGGAGAAAGAAAGTAATGGAAAAGAGCGAGATCAAAGGCTTTATCGCCAAGCGCTGCGCCAAAGAGCTGAAGAACGGCGACGTCGTGAACCTGGGCATCGGCCTGCCCACCCTGATCCCCAACTATCTGCCCAAGGACGTGGAGCTGATCATCCACGCTGAGCTGGGTATCGTCTCCGCCGGCAAGTCCCCCAAGGAAGGCGACGACAATTACGATCCTTACCACGTGGTGGATGCCGGTGGTTCTCCCTCCTCCGTGGCTTTCGGCGGCGGCTTCATCGACTCCGCTTCCAACTTCGGTCTGATCCGCGGCGGCCACGTGGATGCCTGCTTCCTGGGCGCTCTGGAAGTGGATGCCCAGGGCAACCTGGCCAACTGGATCATCCCCGGCAAGAAGATGCCCGGCATGGGCGGCGCTATGGACCTGTGCGTCGGCGCCCGCAAGTGCATCGTCTGCATGGAGCACACCGCCAAGGGCAACCCCAAGATCTTTGAGAAGTGCCGTCTGCCCCTGACCGCTTCCCACTGCGTCAACAAGATCATCACCGAGATGTGCGTGCTGGAAGTCACCGAGAACGGCCTGGTCATGACCGAGATCAATCCCGAGTTCACCGTCGAGCAGGTGAAGGCTGCCACCGCTGCCCCCATCACCGTCGCCGAGAACCTGAAGTCCATGGTCGACTGATTGATAGAATCCCTGCAAACAGAGGGGCTGCCGGAAGGCAGCCCCTTTTGCCGTTTATTTCAGACTTGCCAAAAAAGCCTTTTTTGACAAGCTGAACCGGACTCCGGCAGACGCCGGAGTCCGGTTTTTTATACCCCGGCGTACCGAGAAAGGAACTGGCGGGTGCGCTCCATCCGGGGATGGTTGATCACCTGCCGGGGGTCCCCCTGCTCCACGATGACGCCGCCGTCCATGAAGATCAGCCGGTCCGCCACGTCCCGGGCGAAGGCCATCTCGTGGGTCACCACGATCATGGTGGTGCGGCGGTCGGCCAGCTGGCGGATGACCCGCAGCACCTCGCCGGTAAGCTCCGGGTCCAGGGCGGAGGTGGGCTCGTCGAAGCACAGCACGTCCGGCTCCATGCAAAAAGCCCGGGCGATGGCCACCCGCTGCTTCTGGCCGCCGGAGAGCTGGTGGGGATAGTGCCCCGCCCGGTCGGACAGACCTATCTGCTCCAGCAGAGCCAGCCCCCGGTCCCGGATGTCCGCCTCCGATTCGCCGGGTAACTTGGCAAGACGCCTGGCCAGGGTCACGTTTTCCAGGGCGGTGTATTGTGGAAACAGGTTGAAATCCTGGAACACCAGACCGAAATGCAGGCGCCTTTCCCGCAGCTCCCGCTCCCGCACCGGGGGGCGGGACCCGTCCAGCAGGGTCAGGTCCCGCAGGGAGATCACCCCGGCGTCCGGCCGCTCCAGGAAGTTCAGGCACCGCAGCAGGGTGGTTTTCCCGCTGCCGGAGGAGCCGATGACGGACAGCGTCTCCCCTTCCGGCAGGTCGAAGCTCACATCCCGCAGCACCCGGGTGCTGCCGAAGGATTTTTCCAGGTGCGCAACGCTCAGATAAGACATATGCTCCTCCTTTCAGCGGAAATAGCTCAGACGGCGCTCCAGATACCGGAACAGCAGCGTCAGAAGCCCCACAAACAGCAGATAGTATACCCCGGTATAGAACAGGGGCCAGGTGATCCCGGCGGACTTCACATAGTCCTCACCGGCCTTGGTCAGCTCCACAATGGCGATGATCCGGGCCAGGGACGTGTCCTTCACCAGGGTGATGATCTCGTTGGACATGGGAGGCAGGATCCGCTTCACCACCTGAAGCAGGGTGATTTTGAAGAAGATCTGGCGGCGGGTGAGGCCCAGCACCTGACCGGCCTCCCACTGACCCGCCGGGACGGCCTGGATGCCGCCCCGGTAGATCACGGAGAAATAGCAGGCGTAGTTCAGCACAAAGGCCACGGTGCACGCCAGCATCCGGTTGCTGCCCCAGATGTTGTGACCGAACCACAGGCCGGGGCCGTAGAAAATGATGATCAGCTGCAGCACCAGGGGCGTGCCCCGGATCACCCACACCAGGGCGTCGAACACCGCCCGCACCGGGCGGCAGCGGCTCATGGAGCCCACGGCCACCAGCAGGCCCAGCGGCAGGGAGAACGCCAACGTCAGCCCAAACAGGACGGCGGCCTGGCGCATCCCCTGGAGCAGGGAAAGGGTTACGGTCCAGAACATGGCCTTATGCGGCGGGGACCACGATGACCTGGGCGTTGCGGCAATAGGCGGGGGTGCAGGTCATGGCGGTCTGCACGCCGTCGGTGAGGGTCATGCCGTTCCACACCACGTCGATGGCCTTGCTGTTGAGCTCGTTGACCTTCTGGCCCCACTCAATGATGACGAACTCCACGTCCACCCCCAGGCGCTGGGCTACCAGCCGGGCCAGCTCCGCGTCAAAGCCGGTCCACTGGCCGTTGTCGTCCTTATGGTCCATGGGGGCAAACTCCGTGATGCCCACCACCAGGGTGCCCTTGCCTTGGATATAGGCCACGTCGCCGCCGGCGTCCTCGGTATAGCCGGTCTGGGGCATCTCTGCCAGCAGGTCCTCCCGGATGCCGAACTGCCGGGCCAGGGTCTGGGTGGTGCCGTCCTGATAGGCCTCGGCCAGAACGGAGGTGATGAAGTCGGCCAGGTCAGAGCCCTGGCGGCAGCCGATGCCGTACTCCTCCTGGGTGAGGCTGTCGGTATAGGTCAGGTTGGAATAGCTGGTGTCCGGCCCGATCATGGCCCCGGCCATCAGTAGGTCGATGACGGCGGCGTCGGAGGTACCGGCGGCCACCTCCATCAGGGCGGCGGCCTGATCCTGGACACTGTTGACGGTCCAGCCCTTCTCCTTGGCCACCTCCTCACCGGCGGACCCGGCCTCCACGGCGTAGACCATGGTTTTCTCGTCGGTGCCGGTGTCGGCGTTCTTCTGGCCGCAGGCGGCCATAGCGGCGGTCATAGCCAGCAGCAGGAGCAGGCACAGCCCGCGGCGGATGGTATTTTTCATGATTTCCTCAGCGGCGGTCATAGCCAGCAGCAGGAGCAGGCACAGCCCGCGGCGGATGGTATTTTTCATGATTTCCTCCATTCCCCGGCCCCTATCACCGGGCGATTTAGCATGCTAATACGCTACCACACTACTGAGATAAAGTAAAGATGGGAAAAGCCACAAATTTACACGGTGGCGGCTGTGTAATTTGCACGAACGACACAAAATGGCAAAAAGTACGCGCGACACGGACAAATGCCTGCGATTTGGACGGACGGCAGCGGGGCATGCTAAAGGGGAGAGGAGGCGCGCATGGACATTTTTGACGGATTGACCGCCCTGGGCGGACTGTGCCTGTTTCTGTTCGGCATGCAGATCATGGCGGAGGCGCTGCAGCGCCGGGCCGGGGGACGGCTGGAGGGCCTGCTGCGGCGGATGACTCGCAGCCGCTGGGCGGGGTTCTTCACGGGCCTGGCGGTGACGGCGGCGGTGCAGAGTTCATCGGCGGCCATGGTGATGGTGGTGGGCTTCGTGAACTCCGGTATGCTGACCCTCCGCCAGGCGGTGGGGGTCATCATGGGCACCAACGTGGGCACCACGGTGACGCCCTGGCTGCTGAGTCTGGGAGGGCTGGAGGGCGGCGGCGTCCTGGGGCGGCTGCTGCGCCCGGCGGGCTTTGTGCCCCTGCTGAGTCTGTGGGGCATTGCGGCGTATCTGGCCGGAAAGGGCAGCCGCCGGGACACCGGCCAGGCCCTGCTGGGCTTTGCCGTTCTGATGCAGGGCATGGAGATCATGACCGCCGCCGTGTCGGGCCTGGCCCGGGCGGAGGGGTTCCGGCAGCTGTTCACGGCCTTCGGCAGCCCCCTGCTGGGGGTGCTGGCCGGGGCGGTGCTGACGGCGGTGATCCAGTCCAGCTCCGCCTCGGTGGGGATACTGCAGGCCCTGGCCGCCAGCGGACAGGTGACGGTGGGGGCCGCCATCCCCATCGTCATGGGCCAGAACATCGGCACCTGCGTGACGGCGATGCTGTCCTCCGTGGGGGCCAGCCGCAGCGCCCGGCGGGCGGCGCTGGTGCATCTGCTGTTCAACCTGGCCGGGGCGGGCATCTGGCTGGGGGTGTTCTGGCTGGTGAAGGCGCTGGCGGCTCCGACCATTCTGGACCGGGCCGTGACCCTGCCGGGGGTGGCCGCTATCCACACGGCCTTCAACCTGCTGTGTACGGCGGCGCTGTTTCCGGCGGCGGGCCTGCTGGAGCGGGCGGTGCTGCGGCTGCTGCCCGGAGAGGAGACGCCCTCCGCGGAACCGGATCCCCGTCTGCTGGCGGCTCCGGCGGCGGCCCTGGAAAGGTGCCGGGAGCTGACCCTGGAAATGGCGGACCTGGCCCGGGACAACCTGCGCCGGGGGATTCAGGCCCTGACGGAGGTGCACCCCGACTCGGCCCGGGAGCTGCGGCGGCAGGAGGAGCGCATCGACGGCCTGGAGGACGCCCTGGGCACGTTTCTGGTGCGGCTGGGCGGACGGACCCTGACCCGCCGGGACAGCGCCCGGGCGGCGGAGCTGCTGATGCTCATGGGCGACCTGGAGCGGCTGGGGGACCACGCCATGAACCTGCTGGAAAGCGGGGAGGAGCTGCGGGACCGGAAAATTGAGCTGCCGCCGGAGGACCGGCGGCAGCTCCGGGTGCTGACGGAGGCGGTGGAGGAGATCGCGGACCTGGCGTTGGCGGCCTTCCGCCGGGAGGACGCCGCCGCCCTGGGGCAGGTGGAGGCCCTGGAGCAGGTCATCGACGGCCTGCGGCAGCGGCTGCGGGCCCGGCGCATCCGGGAAACGCAGCCGGGGGAGGGGGCCATGGAGCTGAGCTTCGTGTGGTCGGACGTACTGACGGACCTGGAGCGGGCGGCGGACCACTGCTGCAACATCATGGAGTGCGTGGCGGACCTGTCCGCCGGGAATCGGAATCTCCATGCCGCCCAGCTGGCGGTCCGGCAGCGGGACCCGGCCTTCGACAGCCGGGTCCGGGCCTATGAGCAGAAGTATCGAATATAAAAAGCCTGTGTATTCGGTGCGATTGCACCGAATACACAGGCTTTTTTTTATCCGTTCAGCAGGGCCAGCTGGTAAAAGGCCACGGCGCTGGCGGCGGCCACGTTCAGGGAATCCACCCCGTGGGACATGGGAATTTTCACGGTATAGTCGCAGGCGGCGATGGTGGAGGAGGCCAGGCCGTCCCCCTCGGTGCCCAGCACCATGGCCAGCTTCGGCTCCGCCAGCAGGCGGGGGTCGTTCAGGGCCAGGGAGTCGTCCCGCAGGGCCAGGGCCACGGTTTTGAAGCCCAGCTCATGCAGCAGCTCCGGCCAGCGCTCCCCCTCCGGCAGATACGTCCAGGGCACCAGGAACACGTTGCCCATGCTGACCCGGGCCGCCCGGCGGTACAGGGGGTCGCTGCCGGCGGCGGTCAGCAGCACCGCGTCCACGTTCAGAGCGGCGGCGGACCGGAAAATGGCCCCGATGTTGGTGGGATTCATGATGTTTTCCAGCACGGCAATGCGCCGGGCATTGGCGCAGACCTCCGCCACGGAGGGGAGCCGGGGCCGCCGCATGGCGCACAGCATCCCCCGGGTCAGGTGGAAACCCGTCAGCTGGGTCAGCACCGGCAGGTCCGCCGCGTATACCGAGATATCCGCCGGGCAGCGGGCCAGCACCTCCGCGCCTTTTCCCTCGATGTGCTTGCGCTCCATCAGGAAGGACACCGGCGTGCACCCGGCGTCCAGAGCCCGGCCGATGACCAGGGGACTCTCCGCCACGAACAGGGCGTTTTCCGGGTCGGCCCGGTTCACCAGCTGGTTTTCCGTCAGCCGGGCGTAGATATCCAGCTCCGGGGCGGAAAAATCGGTGATTTCGATGATATGGGCCATGTTACTTGGCTTCTCTTGCCCGGCGGGCGGCTTCCTCCCGCTGGCGGCAGATGTCGGCCCAGCTGGGGATCTTCTTCAGCACCTCGTTCAGGTCCGCCAGGGCGGCGGGAATGTCGATGTTCTGGGGACAGACCCGGGCGCACTGGCCGCAGCCCACGCAGGCGGCGGGGCGCTTGTCCTCCGGCAAAGCCTCCACCCGCATGCCGATGTTGAAGTTGGGGGAGAACTTGGCCTCGTTATACAGCTTCAGCAGCATGGGAATGTCCAGGCCCATGGGGCAGCCGTCGCAGCAGTAGCGGCAGGCGGTGCAGGGCACGGCGCCGTACATGCCCTTGGCGATGTCCAGCAGGACCTTCTCCTCCTGGTCCGTCAGGGGGCGGCGCTCGGCGAAGGTGCGGACGTTGTCCTCCATCTGGGCGGGGGTGGTCATGCCGCTGAGGATCATCTGGACCCCCTCCACCCCCTGGAGGAAGCGGAAGGCCCAGGCAGCGGTGGACTCCTCCGGCCGCAGGGCGTGGAGCTCGGACTCCGCCTCCGGCGTCAGGGAGGCCAGGCGGCCGCCCCGGACGGGCTCCATGACCCAGATGGGGATGCTGTACCGGCGCAGCAGCTCGCACTTGGCCTTGGCGTCCTGCATGGTCCAGTCCAGATAGTTCAGCTGAATCTGACAGAACTCCATGTCCTTGCCGTAGCGGGACAGGAAGCTCTCCAGCAGCTCCACGCCGCCGTGGGAGGAGAAGCCCAGGTGACGGATGCGGCCGTTCTTCTTCTGCTCCAGGAAATAGTCGATGATGCCCCAGCGGGGATCGGTATAGGTCTCGATGGACTTTTCATACACGTTGTGCAGCAGGTAGAAGTCGAAATACTCCACGCCGCAATTCCGGAGCTGCTCTTCAAAAATGGCGGCGGGATCGTAGCTGTCGCTGATCTGGTGGCCGGGGTATTTGGTGGCCAGATAGAAGCTCTGGCGGTCATAGTCCTTCAGCACCCGGCCGATGACCCGCTCGGACATGCCGCCGTGGTAGGGATAGGCGGTGTCGAAATAGTTGACGCCGTGGTCCATGGCATAGCGGACCATGTCCGCCGTGGTCTTTTCGTCGATGTCCGCCGGGCCGCCGCCGGGAACCAGCGGCAGACGCATGGTGCCGAAGCCCAGCAGGGACAGCTTCTCTCCGTGAAAATCGGTGTAGATCATGTAAGGTTCCTCCTTGGTTGGGATGTTTCCCCCATTATAGCACGGAGGGAAAGGACCCTGCAAGGCGGATTTTCACCCCGGGGGGCGGTCTATAGGAAAAATTCCTCCGGCTCCGCCGGGCGCATGATGGACACCTCATAGGCGGTGCGCTCCTGTCCCACGCCGTCCACGGTTTTCGTGTAGCCCCGGCTCTGGACCCGGCCCTCCACCGTCAGCCGGGAGCCCACCGGCAGGATGGCCGTCTGCTGGGCGATGGCGCCCCAGGCAATGCAGGGCAGATAGTCCGCCCGGCCGTACCGGCGGTTCACCGCCAGGATCAGGTCGCAGATCTCCCGGCCCAGAGGCGTCCGGCGCAGGGTGGGAGTTTTGCACAGAATGCCGGAGAGCTGAATCTGGTTAAAGGGGGCCGCGCCGCCGGGGACCAGCTCCCGGACGAACACGGAGATCACCAGCCGGGGCCCCTGGCCGCTGCGGTTGTTGAAGGAGCGCAGCTGGCCGGTAAGGGTCAGCACGTCCCCGGTATGTACGGGGTGGGCCTCCAGCAGCGGCCGGGGCAAAATCACCGGCAGCCGGTCCTCCTGGCCGGAAAGCCGCTCCACCGACAGGGGAAAGCGGTAAAAGCTCTCGCCGTGGTTTATGTGGGACAGCTCCGGCTCCCCGGCGGCCCGCCCGCACAGGCGCACGCGGTTGAAGTTGTTGTCCATAGTCATCCTCCTCGTTTGTTGAAGCTGGTCCAGCTTATGCCGGAGCGATGAGAAATAGACCCTTTTCAAACCGGGAAAAGTATGCGATAATAGCGGGGAAAAGGAGGAATTGCCCATGCGATACAAGGGAAAGGTCTATCGGCCCCCCAGCGAGGCCTACAGCCTGATCGTGCAGGTGACCTATGGGTGCAGCCACAACCGCTGCGCCTTCTGCGATATGTATGACGACAAGCACTTTGCCCTGCGGCCCATGGAGGAGATCCGGGAGGATTTCCGCCTGGCCCGGCAGGTATACCGCCGGGTGGAGCGGGTGTTTCTGGCCGACGGCGACGCGATGATGCGGAAAACCGATGAGCTGCTGGAAATTCTGGCCATGGTGTACAGCCTGTTTCCGGAGTGCCAGCGGGTCACCTGCTACGCCTCGCCCCGGAGTCTCCAGGTCAAGACGGAGGAGGAGCTGCGTCAGCTGCGGGAAAACGGACTGAAAATGGTGTATATGGGCCTGGAATCCGGGTGCGACGCGGTGCTGGAACGGATGTGCAAGGGCCACACCGCCGCGGCCATTGTGGCGGCGGGGCAGAAGGCCCGGCAGGCGGGCCTGGCCCTGTCGGTGACGGCCATTTCCGGGCTTGGCAGCCGGGAGTTGCTGCGGGACCACGCCGTGGACACCGCCCGGGCCCTCAGCGCCATGAAGCCGGAATATATCGGCCTGCTGACGCTGATGGTGGAGCCGGGAACGCCGCTGGAGCAGTGGGTCCGGGAGGGCAGCTTCCGGGTGCTGGGCCCGGCGGAGATTCTGCAGGAGACGGCCCTGCTGCTGGACCACATCGACAGCGAGGGCAGCGTATTCCGGATGAACCACGCCTCCAACTACCTGACCCTGAAGGGGACCCTGAACCGGGACCTGCCCGCCCTGCGGCAGCAGGTGCAGGAGGGCCTCATGGGTCACGGCCTGCGGCCGGAGAGCTGGCGGGCCCTGTAAAGAACGAACGCACCCCCTGTATCCCGTGGGATACAGGGGGCGCGGGCAGCTTGTCAAAAAAGGACGAAGACCTTTTTTGACAAAGGGTTTGCAGTCTGCCGCGCGCATAATTTGTTCGCTGGAAGCGAACAAATTCCACACTTGCAGACTGAGAAGTATTTTTTGCCAGGTACACGCCCCGGCAAAAAATGATTCCATTTTATTTGCCGCCTGCGGGCGGCAAACTCTGCGAGGCTTTTGGACAATATCTACACCCCCTGTATCCCGTGGGATACAGGGGGTGGGCGTTTATTCTTCTGAAGATTCTTCCGACACCTCCGGTGCTTCCGGCGCTTCCGCCGGTTCGGCTGCTTCCGGGGCTTCAGTGGGCTCTTCCGCCTGGGCGGCTTCCCGGGCGGCCACGATGTTCACATACAGCTCCTCCGGCTTGTGGGGGTGGAGCCTGATGTTGTAAAACAGCACCGCCAGGGCGGCGATCATCAGCACCAGGCTCAGCACCTGGGACACCCGGATGGGCTGCCCGGCGATGGTCCAGTCGAACAGATACAGGCTGTCGGTGCGCAGACCCTCGATCCAGAAGCGGCCCACACCGTACCACAGGAAGTAGAAGCAGGTGTTCTCGCCGTCGAACCGCCGGGCCTTGGACACCACGAAGATGATCAGCAGCAGGCCGATGAGGTTCCACAGGCTCTCATACAGGAAGGTGGGATGGACCTCCACCAGCTCCCCGGCAGTGGTGGTCAGCTGCATGCGCCAGGGGAGGGTGGTCTCGGAGCCGAAGGCCTCCCGGTTCAGGAAGTTGCCCCAGCGGCCGATGGCCTGGCCGATGAGCAGACCCATGACCACCAGGTCCATCATGGCCCCAAGCTTGATGTGGCGGCTGCGGCAGAGGATGACGGCCACGATCACCACGGCGATGACGCCGCCGTAGATGGCCAGGCCGCCGTCCCAGATGGCGATGGCCTTGGACCAGCTGAAATGGCCCTCATGGTCCTTGAACTCGCTGAGATAAAACAGAACGTAGTACAGCCGGGCCCCCACGATGGCCGAGGGGATGCCCCACAGCAGCCCGTCGATGAGGTCATCCTCCCGGATGCCGTATTTGGTGCGCTGGCGCATGCACCACCACAGGGCCACCAGCATGCCCAGGGCGATGAGGATGCCGTACCAATAGATGCCGTTGCCGATGTCGATGGCTTTGGAGCTGATGGTGATGGCCCAGTCGCCAAAAAGCCCCGGGAAGCGGATGGGGCTGTCGGTTATGATCTTCATAATGTCACTCCTTGCTCAGAAAACTCCCTCTATTATACCGCAGAGCGGGGCCGTTGAAAAGCCCTATTTTTCGGAGGAAGGGGAGCAATCAGGCGGTCCGGTATTTCCGCCGGAGCCACCGGGCCAGCAGGAAGCCGCCTGCCGTCAGGGCGGCGCAGAGCAGGAAGTCCGGGATCTGGGACAGGATCAGCGCCTGTCTGTACCGGGAGGAGAGATCGGTGAAGATCGGACTTGTGCTGAGCCCCTCCAGCCACTGGGGATCGACGGATCCGAAGTCCGCGATGCCGCCCAGCCGGAAGCCTGCAGCCAGAGTGGCGGCGATCCGGACCAGGCCCAGGATCCCTATCAGCGACATCAGGTATCCGGAGACGAAGCCGTATGTACGCCAGAAGCGGGCAAAACCGCTTTTCCTCGGCCCGGCGGAGGTGGGAGCGGGGTCCGTCTGTTCATCGTCCAGCAGATAGTCCACCGTGACGCCCAGCAGACGGCCGATGGCCAGGAGTTTGTTGGTGTCGGGCAGGGACTCGCCGGTTTCCCTAAATTAAAGATATTGGTTATGTATGAGTGCCTACGCCTACTTGCATAGGTACTCATATTCGTTGTTTTACTCAATTTTGCCGATAAATCGGTAGTAGATGTCAATATCCTGCTCACGCATACCGTCCACGATGGCTGCTTCGTGAATGACGATTTCCTCAATCAGCGTATTCAGAAGCTCCGCTGTCAGTTCGGTGGGATTAGCGTATCATAGTCTGCTACACTAAATTCAATCTCATAAATACATATCCATCTTCAACGGAATCTGAATAGGCAAATCCCAACTTTGTCCAAAACTTCTGTGCAGCTGTATGGCGCTGATTTACAGGAGCTGAAACTCGTCTTGCTTTGTATTCCTTATAAAGGAAATCAATACAGAGTTTGGCAGCAGCAGTTCCATACCCCTTTTTTTGATAGGCATCATCAATAAGAAAATTGATTATTTGATAGTTTTCTTCACCAACATACATTGAAACAAAGCCAATCATTGTTTCATCAGCATAAATTGCAAATGGCTTGGTGTCTTTATAATGAACCCATGCTTCTGCCAGAGAATACGCCACAGAATCCACAAAATTTTCATTTGCAACGCTGGCTTTAAGATTAAGACAGTCTGTGTAGTTATTCTCGTTGATTGTTCGTAGCTCTATCATTTTATCTTTCTCCCAATTTTCATATCCTGTCGCCACTTGGGAGCTTCGCCATCGTCTGCCCAATGCTCATCCATAGAGGCGATCTTACCGTCTTTCAGCTTGATACGACAAACCACATAGCCTGCGTATTTGTCATCCACAAGGGCGGCATACACCGGAAACTTGGCAAAAAGATATTCTTCCATTTCTTCTCGTCCTGCTTTAATGTTCGGCCTGGATGCAATGCCTTTATATGAACGCAGCTCTACACGAAATAGGGCAACCATTTCTGCAAGTGCATCATTTGCTTGTTTTATCTCTAATATCTCCATCATAATTGCCCTCCTTTGGCTGCATACAAAATCTCATAACAATTATAGCATAAATATGTGAAAAAATCTATCATATACATGGAAATCCCGCCCTTCCCGATTGTAGGAGGAAGGGGAGCAATCAGGCGGTCCGGTATTTCCGCCGGAGCCACCGGGCCAGCAGGAAGCCGCCTGCCGTCAGGGCGGCGCAGAGCAGGAAGTCCGGGATCTGGGACAGGATCAGCGCCTGTCTGTACCGGGAGGAGAGATCGGTGAAGATCGGACTTGTGCTGAGCCCCTCCAGCCACTGGGGATCGACGGATCCGAAGTCCGCGATGCCGCCCAGCCGGAAGCCTGCAGCCAGAGTGGCGGCGATCCGGACCAGGCCCAGGATCCCTATCAGCGACATCAGGTATCCGGAGACGAAGCCGTATGTACGCCAGAAGCGGGCAAAACCGCTTTTCCTCGGCCCGGCGGAGGTGGGAGCGGGGTCCGTCTGTTCATCGTCCAGCAGATAGTCCACCGTGACGCCCAGCAGACGGCCGATGGCCAGGAGCTTGTTGGTGTCGGGCAGGGACTCGCCCGTTTCCCACTTGCTGACGGCCTGACGGGACACGTCCAGCTGCTGGGCCATCTGTTCCTGGGACAGACCGGCTTTGCGGCGCAGGTCGATGAGCTTTTCACACAGGGTCATAGAGAATGCCTCCTTTGATGTTGATGGCGTCAGCATACCGAAAAAGGCCGCAACTGTCCACCAAGTGGGGCTGGAAGTTCCGCAACCGACGGTTGCGGGCCGTTTTTTCAGCCCCAGAGCTGGCGGGAGAGGTCCTGGGCCAGGCTCTCCACCACGCCGGGAGCGTAGGGCAGGGGCAGTCCGGCATCCGAAAGGGTCTCGGCATACAGCTTGCTGCCGCCGGAGGCACACAGGGCGTGATACCGGGCCCAACCGTCTGCGGGGTCGGCGTCATAGGCGGCCTTCAGCTGCTGGGCGCAGACGATGGACAGGGCGTAGCTGATGACATACCGGGGGGACATATACAGGGCCATGTTGGTGAACAGGTCGCACCCGGCCAGCACCTGCTGCCGCCAGGGCTTGTTGTTCTGGGCCCGGCCGAAGGACTTCTCCGTGCGGTCGAACTCCGCCGCCCACTCCGCCAGGGAAGCGTCCGGATGCTCATAGAGCCACGTCTCAAAGGTGTGGATGGAGCAGAAGGCGCACAGCTCCTTGATGAAGTCATAGCGGTGCTCCGTCAGGAACTGGGGAGCGTGGTTTCCGAAGAAATCCCGGGCGTAGGGCTGGGCCAGCAGCTCCATGGTCTTGGAGTGGACCTCCGCCAGGTCCGGACTTAGGCCCGCATAGTCCGCCACCGGCTGGTTGCGGATGGACAGATACCCCTGGAGCCCGTGGCCCAGCTCGTGGGTGTATACGGTGACGTCACCGGAGGTGCCGTCGCAGTTGGCAAAGATGAAGGGCATCCGGTAGGGGGCGCCCAGCATGTCGCAGAAGCCCATACCGGAAATTTTATTGGGAGAGCCGGTCACGTCCAGCAGGTCGTGGCGGACCATCTCGTCGAAAAACTCCCCCGCCTCCGGGCTCAGGGCATGGTACATCCGGTGGGCGGCCCGGGGCAGCTCCTCCGCCGCCACCGGCACGGCGTTGCCCTCCGGGAACACCAGGGCCCGGTCATAGGGCATCAGCGTGTCCACCCCCAGGCGCCGGCGCTGCTCCTCCTGCAGCCGCAGATACAGGGGGGTGATATGGGTCTGCACCTGGCGGCAGAACGCGTCCAGCTCCGCCCGGCCATAGCCCAGGCGCTGCTGGGCCAGGTCACCGTAATCGGCGAAGCTGTCGAAGCCGTTGGCCCGGGCCAGGTCGATGCGGGCATGGACCAGCTGCCGCAGGATATCTGCCAGCTGTCCGGCGTTTTCCAGCGCCGTCTGCTGCTGAGCCTCGTAGGCGGCCCGGCGGCGCTCCCGGTCGGTGCTGGCCAGCGCAAAGCGCAGCTGACCGCCGCTGAGGGTCTCGCCCTGGACCTGATACCTGGCGGAGGCCGTCAGCTGCTGGTATTGGGCCGTCAGCCGGGAGATGCGGGCCTGCAGCTCCTTGCCGCCGGTGTGGAGCCGCTGATCCAGCATCAGCAGGCGGCGCAGCTGGGGGCCGAAGGTCCCGTCCACCGCCGCAGCGTAGGGGCTCTCCGCAATGGCCATGGACAGGGACTGGGTATCCAGCGTCTCCAGCCGGGGCAGGGTCTCCTGCAGCTCCCGCTGGTAAAATTCGTCGGTGACGTCGTGGAAGGCCCGGATGGTGGCAATGCTCTGGCACAGGGCCACCTCCTGCTGCAGGGCGTCCCGCTGCCGGACCACGTCCAGCAGGTCCTCCGGGCAGGCGGCAGCCCTGGCCCGGCGGGTCAGGGCATCATACCGGGTCTGAAGGGCCTCCACGTCCAGGCTGGTATAGGGAATATCAGAAAATTTCCAATTCTCGTTCATAGCGTCACTCCTTTGGATAGATGATGGACAGGGCCATGCGCTCCGGCCGGATATTGTCCCGGATAAAGTCCAGCAGATCCTGCTGGGTAATGGAGTCGTACACCTCCGGGAAGCGGAAGGGATCGTATCCCTGGAAGCAGCCCTCGGATACGGTGGAGGCGATGGCCTCGAAGGAGTTCAGACTTTTGATGGATGCGCCGAAGCTGGCCCGGCGGATGCGCTGGACATAGGCCGGGTCCACCCCCTCCCGGACCACCCGGCGTGCCTCGTCCAGAACGGCCTGCTGCACGGCCTCGGGGTCATTGCTGTCGCCGCCGCAGAACACATAGGCGGCTCCCGGCAGCAGGTCATAGGCGCTGTCAAAGGTGCCGTTGATCAGCCCCTGACTGTACAGCCGGGTGAACAGGGGGCTGGACTCGCCCATGAGCACGTCGCAGGCCAGGTCCCCCAGGATATCCAGGCGCATGCGTTCCTCTCCCTCCGGCACCGGCGGGCACTTGAAGCCCAGCAGGAAGGTGGGCATGGCCACCTCCATCCGGTCCTCGATGCGGGCCATATGAGGCGTCAGGTCCTCCTCCCGGCCATAGTCCCGGGGGATGGCGGGGCCGCTTTCCCGGGGCAGAATTTCCCGGGCGGCCCGGACGACCTCCGCCGGGTCCACGTCGCCCACCACCACCAGGCACATGTTGGCGGGGGTATAAAACGCCTTGTGGCAGTCGTACAGGGTCTGGGCGGTGATCCGGCGGATGCTCTCCACGGACCCGGCCACGGACTGGCGGACGGGACTGTGGCGGTACAGGGCCTGCATCATCTGGCGGTATACCTGCCACTCGGGGTTGTCCTCGATCATGCCGATCTCCTGGGCGATGATGCCCTGCTCCTTCTCCACGCTTTCATCGGTGAAGTAGGGGACGGACACGAAGGACAGCAGAATCCGGAGATTGTCATAAAAATGCTCGGTGCAGTCGAAATAGTAGGCGGTAACGGCGTTGCTGGTGTAGGCGTTGGGCTCGGCCCCGCCCCGGGCCAAGTCCTGCATGGCGCTGCCATCGGCGGTGTCGAACATCTTGTGCTCCAGATAGTGGGCGATGCCGGCGGGGGTGTCCAGCCACTGGCCGTCCAGCCGGAAGCGCATATCCATGCCGCCGTAGCGGGTGGTGAAGAAGGCAAATTTCCGGGCATAGCCGGGCTTGGGCACCACGCAGACGGGCAGGCCGTTGGGCAGGGTCTCCCAGATGGCCTTTTCCCCGATGCGGGGGTAGGTAAGGGTTTTCATCAGGCCTCCTCCTTTCCGTGCAGGAAGTATACGGTGTCCAGGGTTACGCTCTGGGCGGCGGCCCGGATGCGCTCCGGCGTCACCTGGTCCAGCAGGCGCTGCATGGTCTCCGGGTCCTCGCTCTGGCCGGTGGCGGCCTGCCCCAGGCAGTAATTTTCCAGGGCACCCTGGGAATCCGACAGGGAGGTCAGGGCGCTGCGCATGGTGCTGCGGGCCCCCTCCAGCTCCCAGGGCTCCCAGTGGCCGTCCCGGATCTCCTGCAATTGGTGAAGGATCTCGTCCAGGGCCCGCTGATAGTCGGCGGTCTCGATGCCGGAGGACACCGTGAGGATGCCCTTGGAGCGGACATAGGTGCTGGAGGCGTAGTAGCACAGGGACAGCTTCTCCCGGACGTTCATAAAGAGCTTGGAATTGCTGGTGCCGCCGAACAGAAGGTTTGCCAGGATCATGGCGGGCACATCGTCGGTGGCGCAGCGGAAGCCCATGGACAGCTTCCCCTGGGTCACGTCCATGGCCTCGTGGATGATGCGGGGCTCCGCCGGGGCGGCCACGGCAAGGGGCGGCTCCGGGTCCAGGCCCGCGCCCCGGGGCAGGGCGGCGAAGGCCTCCAGTAGGGCGTCCTCCACCCGGGAGATGGGGGCGCTGCCGCAGTAGAACAGCTCCAGCCGGGAGGCGGCCATCATCTGCCGGCTGTAGGCATGGAGCTTCTGGTTGTTGATGGCGGCGGCGGCAGCCTCGTCGCCCAGGCGGCTGACGCCGTGGGGCTCATAGCGGCACATCTCCTGCAAAAGCCGCAGGTCCGCCCAGTCCCGCTTATCGTTGCGGATGGAGCGGATGCTGTCCAGCAGGTTGGCCCGCTCGCTGTCCACATACTCCGGCAGATACCGGCCGTTGCGGGTGACGGGGTCCAGCAGCAGCTCCCCCAGCAGGGCGGCGGTTGGCTCCAGGAGCTTCTCCCCCATGGGGGCGAAGCTGTCGTCCATTACCGAGGCCACAAAGCCGATGCACTGGCACTCCGCCCGCTTGCGGATGGTGGGGTTGATCTGTGCGCCGTAGAGCCGGTCCATGGCGGCGGACAGCTGCTGGATATCCGGGCAGCTCATGGTGCCCCGCTGGAGCACCAGCGGCAGCAGCGCCCCATAGGACGCCGTTTCCCGGCGCAGGGGGGCGATGAACTGGGCGGACAGGCAGCTGGTTTTGAACTTTTTGGCAGGCAGATAGGTGAGATATACCCGGTCCATGATCTCGCGGCGGGTTTTCTCCATATGCGGCACCTCCAGGATACAATAATACATTATTATATCGCAGGCGGCGGGAAATGAAAAGGACTTTTCCGTAAAATAAGGCTCCCGGCCGGTTGGCCGGGAGCCTTGATAAATTTAAGGGGAATCAGGCCACGCGCTTGCCCTTATAGCGGGACTTGACAGCCATGGCAATCAGCCCGCAGCCGCACAGACCGGCCAGGGTGGACCACAGGGCCGTGCCCATGTCGCCGGTTTTGGGACTGTTGCTGCCAGCGTTGCCAGAGTTACCGGTATTGCCAGCGTTGCCGGTGTTGCCGGTATTGCCGGTGTTGCCGGTGTTGCCGGTATTGCCGGAGTCGCCGCCCTGACCGGGCTGACCGGGTTGGCCGGGCTGACCGGGCTGACTGGGCTGACCGGGTTGGCCGGGCTGACCGGGCTGACCGGGCTGGCCGCTTCCTCCGGCGTCACCGCCGGAGCCGCTGCCGGTTTGCTGATAGCCGCAGACGGAGCAGACGCCATCCACGAAGGTGTGGGCGCCGAAGCCGTCCTTCTGGGCGTTATCCGTAACGGTGCAGCCGTCAGCCAGGCAGTCATGCCAGTGATTCTCGCCGTCGGAGGACCAGGTATCGGACCACTGATGCGTATGCTCCTTCACCAGGGGCTTGTCCTCGGCGCTGTACATGCGCCACAGCTGGGTGCCGTAGAAGGGATTGGCGGTGCCCATATACACGCCGTTCTCGGTGGAGCAGATGGTGCGCAGACCGTGGTTGGAGCCGTCGCCGAAGCCGTCCCGGGTGATGGCGTCGAAATTCACGCCGTCCTTGGACACCAGCAGGTCAAAGCCGTTCTCGCTCTGCTGGGCATAGTAGTTGCAGCCGAAGTAGTACACAAAGTTGTGGATCGTGTCGTCATACACAGCCTTGTCCAGGGCCTCGAAGATCGCCTTCACGGCGCTTTGCAGGTCATCCTTCAGGCCCTGGGTGTCGGCGCTGCACATAGCCACGCCGGTGACCTGGGCGTATTCCTGGGCAAAGCTTGCGCTGTCCAGCTTCACGCCCAGCAGGTCGAACACCTTCTGCTTGAAGGCCTCATACTCCTCCAGCATGTTCCGGTAATCGGGCACGGGGTTCTTGTCGGCGGACATATCCGTGGCAAAGCCTGCCAGCATCTGATACAGATGGGCGGTATACTTGGTAAACAGGACCTTGTCCAGGAACCAGGTCAGATACTTGTTGTCGTGCTGCTGCAGAACCTCCAGCACGGCGTCCTTCAGCATATCGGCCCGGCCGCTGATGTCGGCATAGTCCATATTGGCCACCTGACCGTCGGTGATCTGGGTGAAATGATAGGTCAGAGTGGAGGTGTCATAGGTGCCGATGTACAGCTCACCGTTGTGCTCGCCGTAGCGCCAGATATACTGGTTGGAGTTGTTGCCCAGACCCGCGCCCAGGTTGCCGATGGGGCCGTCGGGGAAATAGGGGTTGTCGTCCTTACCGGCCACCTGCTGGAAGTTGCCGTCGGCGTCCATGCGGTACAGATAGATGGAGTGGTCCAGATCGTTGTACAGCAGCTCGAAGTTGCCGGAGGCGGGGATCTCCGCCAGGTCCAGCATGGGATCGTTGTAGGTGCCCAGGTACAGATAGCCGTTGTACACCCACATGTTGCAACTCATGGAGTAGTTGATGCCCAGGCCGAAGTCGTAGCCGCTGGTGCCGTGGTCACCGATGACCTGGGTCCAGGTGAAGCTGCCGTCCTCGTGCTTGTCGCCGCGATACATGGCGAAGCCCTGCTTGTTGATGTGGCCGTCGATGGACTTGTCGGTGACCACGGTGACGTACATGGAGCCGTTATACTCGATGATGTCCCAGATACCGCCGCCGTTGAGGCCGTCGGTCTTCATAACGGCGGGCAGGCCGTCAAAGTCGTCCTGATCTGCCACACGCCGCCAGGAGCTCAGACCCGCGGTGGGATCGGAGCTGGCCACGATGATGCCGCCGGGGGTACCCTTGCCGTCGTAGTTGTCCGTGGCCAGGCACATATAGATCTCGTCGTCAAACACCAGCAGGCCGTGAACGCCGTTGGACACGCCCTGGGTGTAGTTGATGTTGTGATAGGCGATGGAGCACTCGTTGGTCTCGGGGTCCACCTCGATGAGGGTGGCCGTGGGGCTGCCCATACCGGCAAAATAGATCTTGCCCTTGAATTCAAAGGCCATGCGATAGCCGGCCAGATAGTTCACGCCCTTCAGATAGGGGGGATAGCCGGGGAAGATGTCGGGGTAATCCTTCAGGATGTCCCGCTCCCGGAAGATCACCTGGGCCTCGCCGGTGTAGCGGTTCACAGCCATGATCACGGGGGTCCACTGGGACATGGGGGTTTCGTCGAAGGTGTCCGTGCCGAACATGACCTTCACAAAATCTGCCGCGGCCCGGCTGGTGTCCACGTTCTGATCCAGCTTGCCCTCCTTCTTCATGGCGTCCAGGGACGTCTTGACGTTGTTGTGATAGATGTAGTAGGTGGAGTTGTAGCAGGTGCCGATGTAGACATAGTCACCGGCCTCGGCCATGGACCAGGAGTAGCTCTGGCCCCGGTCCTGCAGATCGCCGGTCAGAATGCCGTCCACCTCTCCGGCGCCCAGCGTGGGGTGGGAGACCTTGTCGATGGTGTAGCCGCCCTTGGAGTAAACACCCTGCTCCAGGGGCTCGTAGCTGATGGTGTCGTCGTCATTGCGGACGACGGCTGCCAGCGCGCCGTTGACCAGGCTGACCGTCATAACCAGGGCCAGCAGAACAGCGGTGCAGGCTTTGAACGCTTTGTGCATGTTATCCCGCTCCTTTGAAATAATTTACCTGTCCTTGCACGAAGAACACTTTATCTATAATATGTGCGCCAACAGGTACACAGTAATATAACATAATTCGCATCCTTTTACAATAGATGGAATCTGAAAAATACAATAATTTCTGCTTATATCAGAAAAAAGAACGGGCGATGACGGCGTTTTTTGCGGAGTTTTCTTATAAAGGCATCGAAATGCGGAAAATTTTGACCAAAGGCGGTTGCCAAAGGGCGGCAAGGGGTGGTAAAATAAATGTATCCTATTCCAACCGGCGGCGGCCACTCCACTTTCTTGGCCCCCGGCGGAAAAACAAAGGAGGAACCAGGTCCCGCTGAGACTGGCGGTGCGGCAGTGTGGAGACCTGCCGTAAGGCGCTGCGGCTTCGCCGGGCGCGAGACCGTTCCATGCGGAGGCAGAACGGTTACAGTCTGTATATTATGGCAGAGGTCATTCTGAAAAACCTCAAGAAGGTGTACCCCAACGCGGAGAGCAAGAAGGCCAAAAAGGGCGAGCCCCAGAAAAAGGGCAATCTGCAGATCACCGATGAGGGCGTGGTGGCGGTGCAGGATTTCAACCTGCACATTGCGGACAAGGAGTTCATCGTGCTGGTGGGCCCCTCCGGCTGCGGCAAGTCCACCACCCTGCGGATGATCGCCGGTCTGGAGGACATCTCCGGCGGCGAGCTGTACATCGGCGGCAAGCTGATGAACGACGTGGAGCCCAAGGACCGGGACATCGCTATGGTGTTCCAGAGCTACGCCCTGTATCCCCACATGACCGTGTATGAAAACATGGCCTTCTCCCTGAAGCTGAAGAAGCTGCCCAAGGACGAGATCGACAAGAAGGTCCGTGAGGCCGCCGAAATTCTGGACATCACCCAGTATCTGGACCGCAAGCCCAAGGCTCTGTCCGGCGGCCAGCGGCAGCGCGTGGCCATTGGCCGGGCCATCGTCCGGGACCCCGCCGTGTTCCTGATGGACGAGCCCCTGTCCAACCTGGACGCCAAGCTCCGCAACCAGATGCGGGCTGAGATCATCAAGCTGCGGGAGCGCATTGACACCACGTTTATCTACGTCACCCATGACCAGACCGAGGCCATGACCCTGGGCGACCGGATCGTCATCATGAAGGACGGCTTCATCCAGCAGATCGGCACCCCCCAGGAGGTGTTCGACCACCCGGCCAACCTGTTTGTGGCGGGCTTCATCGGCATGCCCCAGATGAACTTCTTCGACGCGAAGCTGACCCGGCAGAACGGCAGATACGCCGTCACCGTAGGCGGCGTCACCGTGGAACTGTCCGACGAGAAGCAGCAGCGCCTGGCCGAGCACAACGTGGCGGAGCAGGACGTGACCCTGGGCGTGCGCCCGGACCACCTGATGCTCTGCGCCGACGGCATCAAGGGCACCGTGGACGTGTCCGAGATGATGGGCTCCTCCGTGCACCTGCATGTGGCGGCCGAGGGCAAGGACGTGATCGTCATCGTACCCACCAACGGCGCCGCCGCCCACTTCCCCATGGGCAGCGAGGTGAACATGATCTTCGGCGGCAACGTGGCCCACGTTTTCGACAAGGAGACCGGAAAGAACCTGGAGTGGTAAGTAAATAAGGCTATAGAACAGGCATCCCCCGGCGCATTGCGCCGGGGGATATATTTATACGATGAGCGGATGCTCAGGCCCGGCGCTCCTCGTGAATGAACATGACCAGGAAGCTGACGGTCAGCAGGGCGCAGGATACCCAGATTCCCCGGACGGCGGATGCGCCGGTCAGCAGGGCTCCCAGACCGGCACCCAGGGCGAACAGGCCGATGACGCCGAAATATGTCAGGGCATTGCGCAGGGCCTCCGGCTCATGGGTGTGGAAATAGGCACACAGGGCCTCTGTGCCGCTGCGCATGTTGCCGATGCACATGGTGCTGGCGTAGGCATGGCCCCGGACCTTGCGGAAGGTCTGCAGCTGCATGGCGCAGGAGAAGGACACCAGGGAGTTGGCCACAGTGTTCAGTGACTGGGGCATAAAGCCCACCGCAAACAGCACGGCGATCTCCGCCAGGATAATCAGCTGACGCCAGTGGACCTTTTCCATGTGCTTGAAGCGGCGGTGGATGCATTCCGCCGCGAAAATTCCCGCCATAAAGGACAGAACGGGGATCAGATACCGCAGGCAGTGGTCCCAGGCCCCCTCAAACAGATAGGCGCTGAACAGCACAATGTTGCCGGTCTGGGCGTTGGCAAAAACGCCGCCCCGGCAGAGATAGGTATAGGCGTCCTGAAGGCCGCCGGATACGATGATGAAGGAGGCTGTCAGCATGGATTCGGACATCTGGCCCCGCAGTCGATGGATAAACACAGCTTGCACCAGGCTTTCTGAGAATTGACCGCCCTTCGGCGGCCCACTGATTATACGACAGGGGAGGGGATCCGTCAAGAGTCCGCCGGGGGAGGGGGTTGGAGGGAACGGAGAGGTGAATTTGCGGCCAAATGGTGAGAGAACAGGAGGTTTTTTTCGGTTTTTCCGCGTAAAATCTATGTAATAGTTCGAAATTTTTATCAAATGACAATTTTCAGCAGTTGACAGGTATGGTACAATAGTTTTTATTATGGAATAGAATGTTTTCTCATCCATGCCGCGATCGGTGCGGCGCATACACCAGTAACAGAGAAAGGAAGGTGCCCTGTCTATGAACAAAGACAACCAGCCGAAAAAGACAGAGCAGAGCGCCAAAACAGGGAAAAAGTCCGGAAAGGGCCGCCGTGTGGGGCGGACCATCGGCATCGTCCTTGGTACCATCCTCCTGGTCACCGTGCTGACCTCCGCCATCTTCGTGGGGATCTTCATGACCTACGTCAACACGTCCCTGAAGGGGCATGTGGAGGTGGACATGTCCGAGTACGACCAGAAGGTGTCCACGGAGCTGTACTATCAGGATCCGGATACCAAGGAGCTGGTCATGTACCAGACCCTGTTCGGCGACGAAAACCGCATCTGGGTGGACTTTGATTCCATCCCCAAGAACCTCCGCGAGGCCACCATCGCCATCGAGGACAAGCGCTTCGAGAGCCACCACGGCGTGGACTGGCACGGCACTGTCCGGGCCGTGTTCCGCACCCTCACCAACGGCAATACCCAGGGCGGCTCCACTATCACCCAGCAGCTCATCAAGAACGTCACCGGCAACAACGAGAACACCGTCAAGCGCAAGGTGACGGAGGTGTACCGGGCTCTGGCCCTGGAAAAGGACTATTCCAAGGACGAGATTCTGGAGATGTACCTGAACACCATCTACCTGGGCAACCAGTGCTACGGTGTGCAGACCGCCTCCCGGACATACTTCCACAAGGACGTGTCCGAGCTGACCCTGGCTGAGTGCGCGTGTCTCATCAGCATCACCAACAACCCCTCCCAGTATGACCCCCTGCGCAGCGACTGGACCCGGGAGCAGAACCGCAACCGCCAGCTGGACGTGCTGGACGCCATGCTGGCCCAGGAAAAGATCGACCAGGCCACCTATGACGCCGCCAAAGCCGAGGAGGTGGTATTCACCAACGGCTACACCAACCTGGGCAACTATGTGGGGCCCCAGGAGGAGGACGAAAAGCCCGCCGTGGTCAGCACCGCCAACAACTCCTACTTCACCGACGAGGTCATCACCGATGTGGCCGAGAAGTTTGTGGAGGTCTTTGGCCTGACCGACGACCCCGCGGATGCCGACGGCTATGTCCGCACCGCCTTTGAAAAGGCCGTCAGCAAGGTCTATAACGGCGGCTACAAGATCTATACCACCCAGAACCCCAAGATCCAGGACATCGCCGAGTCCGTGTTTGAAAACACCAACTACGCCAAGTATACCGACTCCAAGGGCGAGCCGCTCCAGGCGGCCATCACCATTGTGGACCCCTACACCGGGGACGTGGTGGCCATGGTGGGCGGCACCGGCGCTAAGGAGGTGGACCGGGGCTGGAACTGGGCCACGTCGGCCCGGCAGCCGGGTTCTGCCACCAAGCCCGTGTCCGTGTACGCCCCGGCTCTGGATAACGGCACCATCACCGCCGCCTCCGCCATCGACGACTATCCCGTCCGGGACCTGCCCGGCTACGGCGCATGGCCCTCCAACTCCGGCAGCGGCTTCCGGGGCCTGACCTCCTTCTATACCGCCCTGGTCCGCTCTCTGAACACCTGCGCCGTGCGCACGGTGGAGGAGCTGGGCACCTATCAGTCCTACACCTTCATGGTGGAGAAGCTGGGCTTCACCACCCTGACCCAGGCCGACAGCCAGCAGTCCGGCAACATGGGCCTGGGCGGCTATGAATACGGCGTCACCACCGAGGAGATGGCGGCGGCCTACGGCGCCTTCGTCAACGACGGCGTGTACACCCCGCCCCGGACCTTCTATCGGGTGGAGGACTCCCAGGGCAACCTGGTCTGCGAGAACAACAAGGAATCCAACGTGGCCATGAAGGCCACCACCGCCTATATCATCCGCCAGACCCTCAAGAGCGTCATCACCAGCGGCACCGGCGGCGAGGCCCGGTTCTCCGGCATGACCATCGCCGGCAAGACCGGTACCACCGATGAAAACCGCGACCGTTACTTCGCGGGCTTCTCCCCGTATTACAGCGCCGCCGTGTGGACGGGCTATAAGTCCAACGAGCGGTTCTCCGAGTCCCTGGGCAACCCCTCCGCCGTGCTGTGGCGCGAGGTCATGCGCCGCATCCACGACGGCCTGGAGAACAAGGACTTCAACAGCTGCTCCGGCCTGGTCCAGGTCACCGTCTGCCAGGACAGCGGCCTGCTGGCCACCGACGCCTGCACCCACGATCTGCGGGGCAATCGCGTCACCACCGTCACCGTGGCGGCAGACACCGCCCCCACCCAAAGCTGCAGCGTCCACAAGATGGTGCGCTACTGCAAGGACGGCAAGCACCTGGCCACGGAATACTGCCCTGCTAGCAGCGTGGTGGAGATCGCCGCCCTGGATTGGAACCGCGAGATCATCAAGAACATCAAGGCCCAGGACGACGAGTACCTGCTCCAGACCCTCACCGGCAAGGAGGAGGGCGAGCTGTGCCCGGTGCACAACAAGAAGCCCTCGATCTTCCCCATCATCCCCGGCGATGACGACGATGACGACGACGACACCCGCTTCGGCTCCTGGTCGGATTGGTGGGACAAGCTCCTGCCGTAAGCCCAAGATTTTTTCCCAAAATCCCCGCCTCATCTACTGAGGCGGGGATTTTGCAAGGACTTTCACTGACTCCCTTTTTACATTTCTAATAAAAAATAGTAGAATTTTTCTCTCTGCCGCAAGATGATTTTAGGTCGGTTGAGGGATTAGAAAGGGCCGGAAACCCGCATAAACTCTATGTTTTTGCGCGTTCTCGGTGTTTCTTTTATCGCCTGTATTAGTGGTGCTTTTTCGGTAAATGGTGCCCAAATGGTGCCCAAATCCCACGCGGGGCTATAAAACGATATAAGAAGCGGTAAAGAGATACAGCGGTTAAAGCTCTGAATCGCTGCTCTTTTTCTTTGCCGTGCTCTTTGCGCTCTTTGCTTTCTTCGGCTCGGCTTTCTCTGCCTTTGCCGGGTCAGCCTGTTTGACCGCCCCATGATAAGCGTCCAAGACTTCTTTCTTGCGTTCAAGCCGCACGTCCACATAACGGGCGGTAACAGCTTCAAAGGTCATAGACAGTCCAAGCGATACGCCGATACCCGAAAGCGTATGTCCTAATACTTCGCCTACGGTGTAGAAGTCGCCCGTCAGTTGGTGCATATTCGTAGCCGCCGTATGCCCTTACGGTATAATTACGACAAACCGGAAAAGCCCCGTATATCAAGGATTTTCGTTTATCCGGCAAGGTTTTTTATCCTTTTCCAAACCGAAAAATCGAGCCGCGAAGTAGTTATATCGCAGGGGGTGTTATAGTAACGACAAAAATAAAATATGTTATGACCACCAAGCCGCAAGAGGTGGCGTCGGCATGAAAAGAGAACCGCGTTTACAGTTTTCCGACGCCGATCTTGCCGAGCCGAAGCTGGAAAAGCCCATCAAGCGGGTAAAAAAAGCTGCGGCCAAGGCGGATAAGGCGCAGGCGAAAATCCCCAAGAAAACCGTGGTCAAAAAGGAACGCGGCTTTGATCCTGCCACCGGCAAGGTCAAAACGCAGCTCCGTTTTGAGGAAGTGGATAAGAAAAAGCCGCCCTCCAAGCTGACCCATGCCGTGCGGGATGCCCCCGCCAACTTTGTTCTCTCTCAGGTTCACCGGGAGGTGCGGCAGAGCGAGGATGACAATGTAGGCGTAGAGGCCGCGCACAAGGTAGAGCAAGCCGTGGAGAGCGGCGGGCGGCTGGTGCAGTCTGCCCACCGCGCCCATCAGCTCAAGCCTTATCGTGCTGCCATCCGTGCAGAGAGAAAGCTGGAACAGGCCAACATTGATGCGCTCCAGAAGAAAGCAGAGATCGACAGCCCCACCAGCAATCCCGTTTCCAAGTGGCAGCAGAAGCAGGCCATTAAGAAGCAGTATGCCGCTGCCAAGCACAATCAGGCGGCGCAGACTACGGCAAAGGCGGCAGAGAATACCGCCAAGGCCGCGAAAAAAGCCGCTGAAAAGGCTGAGAAAGCGGGCAAATATGTGTGGGAACACCGGCGCGGCTTTGCCATTGCCGCCGCAATTCTGCTGATGCTGGCGTTTCTGCTCAACGGCCTGTCCTCCTGCTCGGTGATAATGGATGGCGTCGGCTCCGGGATCGCGGCCAGTACCTATCCGTCGCAGGACGCCGATATGCTGGGCGCGGAAGCGCAGTATTGCGCGATGGAAGCAGAGCTTCAGCGCTACCTCGACACCTACGAAAGCACCCACGACTACGATGAGTACCACTTTGATCTGGACACCATCGAGCATGACCCCTATGTACTCATTTCCATGATTACGGCGCTGCATCAAGGGGAATGGACGCTGGATGAGGTGCAGGGTACGCTCCAGATGCTCTTTGACCGCCAGTACATTTTGACCGAGGATGTGGTGGTGGAAACCCGCTACCGCACAGAAACCGACACATGGACGGATGCGGACGGCAACACCCATACGGACACCTATCAGGTGCCGTATGACTACTACATCTGCACGGTCACGCTGGAAAACTTCAATCTGAGCCATGTTCCCGTCTACATCATGGGCGAGGAACAGCTTGGAATGTACGCCACCTACATGGCGACCCTGGGCAACCGTCCAGACCTGTTCCCCGGTTCAGGCTACATCGGCAAGTATGTGGAGGGCAGCTATACCGACTACGACATTCCCCCGGAGGCGCTGGACGATGAGGTATTCGCCGCCATTATCAAGGAAGCGAAAAAATATCTTGGCTACCCCTACGTTTGGGGCGGCAGCAGCCCCTCCACCTCGTTTGACTGTTCGGGCTTCGTCAGTTGGGTCATCAATCATTCCGGTTGGGATGTGGGCAGACTGGGCGCACAGGGGCTATGCAATATCTGTACGCCCGTACCCTCTGCCAATGTCAAACCGGGCGATCTGGTGTTTTTCACCGGAACGTATGATACCCCCGGTGTCAGCCATGTGGGTATCTACGTCGGCAACAATATGATGATCCACTGCGGAGATCCGATCTCTTATGCGAACTTAAATTCAAGCTATTGGCAGTCCCATTTCTACCGCTATGGGCGCTTGCCGTAAAGGAGAGTGAACGATATGAACCCGAAAATCATGAAGCTCCGTGGGGAGCTGGAGAAGAACAAAGGCAAAATCTCCGATCTGCAAGGCCGCAACCGCGAGCTGGAAAAGCAGATTCGTGAGCTGGAGGACACCGACATCATCGGCATGGTGCGTGAGAACGGCATGACGATGGAGCAGTTTGCCGAGCTGTTCCGCCGTATGCAGGCCGCGCCTGCACCGGCCACTTCGGAAAAGGAGGCGTTGAACCATGACTAAAAACACACCGCGCATTTTTATCAGCCTGCTGCTGATGCTCCTGTGCATCGGGATTCTCCCCGTTTCCGCCTTTGCCAGCGGCGGTGATTATCCTGATGATGCGCTGCCCACCGCCGAAAGCAGCGCCGCAGACGCACAGGAAACAAAACAGATCGGCACGGTCACGACCAGCGGCGGCAACCTGAACGTCCGCACCGGCGCGGGACTGGACAACACCGCGTTTACGCAGCTCCCCAACGGCACGGTGGTCGATGTGATTGGCAGGGACGGCGATTGGGTAAAAATCCTGCTGCCCGCCCGTGTGGGCTATGTGTACGGCGGCTATCTGACCGTCACCGACGCCGCCGACAGTACCGTGAGCATCGGCGGCATGACGAGCGGCAGCGATGCGCTGACACCGGACGGCAACCTGACGCTGATCGATGATATGGGCAAACGCCATGTCCATCCCCGCCAATCCTGACGCATGGGGTACTGACCGCAACTGCTATCTGGCCGTCAGCAGCCATCCCGGTCTGGTCGATCTGTTTCTCAGCCAGACCCGCAAAGCCTACGCGCAGGAGCGGCAGAAAACCTCTGTCCGGGACAAGCTGAAAACGCCGCCTGAAACAACTTCGCCGAAAATTTCGGCGAAGTCCAAAGCCCCGGAGCGTTGAGCGATGGCAAAACGCAAGCGGGACATTCAGCTCAAATTCCGCGTTACGCCGCAGGAACGGGAAATGATTGAAACGAAGATGGCGCAGTTTGGAACCACCAACATGGCGGCGTATCTCCGCAAGATGGCGATTGACGGATATGTGGTAAAGCTCGATCTTCCGGAGCTGCGGGAGCTGGTGTCCCTGCTTCGGTATTCCAGCAACAACCTCAACCAGCTTACCCGCCGCGCTCACGAAACAGGCCGCATCTATGAGGCCGATTTGGAGGACATTCAGCAAAGTCAGGAACGGATATGGACGGCGGCAGAGAAAATCGTTTCCTCGCTGGCGGCGCTGAAATAAGTCGCAGGGGCGGCGGAATGACCGCCGCCCCTATCCGCACAAAAGCAAAAGCCCCGACGCAAAACAGCATCGGAGCTTCTACGGTTCCAGATTATTTTCATCGAACAGCGGCGAGGTGAAAAAGCTGCTCAGGTCGATCTCCAATCCCTGACAAAGCTCGTGGATGATCCGCAGCTTCATGGATGGGTATGCGCAGTTCACAAGATTGCCGATGGTGGACTTCGGTACGCCGCTTTTCATATAGAGCTGATATTGCGTCATGCCGCGCTCCTGCATTAGCTCAACCAACCGTCTGCTGACGGCTTCATTCAACTGCAAGTACCACACCTCCCGTCCCTGTAACTGTACCAACATTATATTTCCCATCTGGAGAAAATTAGTTCAGGTAGCTGTACTAAAGCGAGATTCTGTGATATGGTTAGATGTCGGGCAAAAGGCGAAAACTATTCGTATGACTTTGCCGCATCCTTGCAAAACACCAATGAGCAAAGTATTCTAATATCAGATTCTAATATCAGAAAAAGATTTGACCGCTTGGAAAGGAGCTGCGGAACGTATGCTGACAAACGAAATTGTGCTGAAGGTATTTTCCGACTACCTCAACCGCGATACGGATTTTGAAGTTGTCCTAACCAGCAGAGGCTACACGGTCATGGGTTTTGACAACCACCGTCAGGACTGGAACACCGTGGACTTTTGCCCTACGCCCGAAGCGCTGCGGGACTCTCTGTTGAACGCTTATGAGAGCTTCCGCGAGCTGGAGATCACGGGCGGTGATCGTGATTTGACCGAAAAGGAAGAAGCGCAGATCATTGAGGAGCAAAACGCGCTGACCGCACTTTGTGAAAAGGAGGCCGCAAAATGTTCATCCTGAAAATTCTCTTTGCGCCGCTGTCGCTTATCCTGTCCCTGTTCGTTTGGCTGTGCGTGGGGCTGCTGTCCTGTTCCGGCTTCGTGTTCAAGCTGGCAAGCGGACTGCTCTCCCTGCTGGCTTTCGCCGTGCTGATTACCTACTCCGCAAAGAACGGCATCATACTCTTTGTGCTGGCGTTTCTGATCAGCCCGATGGGACTTCCGCTGCTGGCTGTGCAGGGACTTGGCAAGCTGCAAGACGTGAACACCGCCATGAAAAATTTCATCCATAGTTAAAAGCGCAAGCCGGGGCGAACGCCTCGGCTTGCTTTTCTAAAATCGTTGTTTACTTTCTTGCTAATATCGAATATAATATTAGCAAAAAGGAAGTGATAACATGACCGCCTATGAACGGCTTGACCTGCTTTTTCAGCAAAACAATGGGATCGTCAAAACCGCGCAGGTTTTGGAAATCGGTATTGCCAAGTCCACATTTTACGCCTACGCCAAGCAGCGCGGCGTGGAGCAGGCAGCGCACGGTGTTTATGTTTCGCCCGATGCTTGGACAGACGCCATGTACCTGCTGCACCTTCGCTGTGCGCAGGCCGTATTCTCCCATGAAAGGGCATTGTTTTTCCATGACCTGACCGACCGGGAGCCGAGTCCGTATTCCATCACGGTCAAGACCGGCTACAATCCTGCCAGCCTGCAAGCGGACGGCATCAAGGTCTACACTATCAAGAAGGAATTGCATGACGTGGGGATCGTCACGATGAACACGCCCTTTGGCAATCCGGTTCCCGTCTATGATATGGAGCGTACCATCTGCGATCTGATCCGCAGCCGCAGCGGGATCGAGATGCAGACCTTTCAGGACGCGTTCAAGCAGTACACAAAGCGAAAAGACAAGGACTTACGGAAGCTGATGCGCTATGCGCAGATGTTCCGTGTTGAAAAACTGCTTCGGCAGTATTTGGAGGTACTTTTATGATCTGCACATTCTGAGCCAGCTCCACGGCCAGAGCATAGTCCCTGCTGATCTCCGTGCGGCGCTCATTGCAACGGCCAGGAAACGCGGTACAGAGAAGTATCTTGCCGACGCGCCTGCGGCCTTTGATGAAGTCGAGGCCGCCCAAAATATGGAAAAGCTGTGGCGGGCTTATCAGAAAAAGTTCTCCTATGCTGCCGACCTGTCGTGGCATACGGTCATGGAATCCATCCGCAGCCTATATGAGCTGGCGCAGTAGTAAACATTCAGCAAATTGAAATCTTTGAAGATAAGGAGATGCTTTGATGGACTTAAAAGAGTTCTATTTTCAAAATATAAAGGAATCTGAATATCATCATCGCTTTCTGAATTCCGTAAAAAAAGTGAACTATACATACAACCTCTTCACAGGCGAAGAAGAAACTCAGGATTACCAATTCGAGATTTATGATGTCGAAGAAGCAATCACCAAATTCAAAGAGCTGTGCCAGCCTGATGTTAATTTTTCACCGGAAAACAAATGTTGGTTTTATCTAATAACATATTATCTGAATACACTTGGCTATGAGATAAAAGAATTTCCCAGAATATTAGCAAGACCACCTGCTGAACCGGCTGACTTCACATACGGAGAAATTAGGAACCGAATTATCGCGCTGGGTGGAGACGATAATGGAACCGTCCGCTATGCAACCAGAAGAGCCTTTGTTGCGGAGCTGACATTTTTGCAAAAGTCTTGCAACATTGAGGTGAGCGATTCTATAAACCAAAAATTCATCGAAATCTCTACCAGACAGGCGTCTTTCAACTGTATGCATACAGACGAGAAAATTTGTTCTGCCCAAAGTGCAGACACGAAAGCATCATCAACGCAAAGAATTTCACGATTGAGACGAAAGAAGCCAGACGCTAAGACGCAGTGCTGATCGCAAAGCCGATCATGCGCTGCGTCTCACTTTTTTGAGAGGAATGTTTCTATGAACGCAATTATTTACACCACCAATACCGGTAGCACAGAACATTATGCTAAGTTGCTGGCGCAGAAAACCGGACTTCCGGTGTATTCCCTTGCGGAAGCGAAGAAGCGAGTCTTTGCCGGAGCGGAGGTTATTTATCTTGGCTGGATCATGGCAGGCTCTGTCAAGGGCTATGCCGAGGCCGCAAAGCGTTACCGGGTACGCGCCGTCTGCGGTGTCGGCATGGGGCAAACCGGGACACAAACGGACAGCGTGCGGAAAAAGTCGGGGATCTCTGTTGACATTCCGCTGTTCACTCTGCAAGGGAACTTTGATGTCAAAAAACTGCACGGTGTTTACCGCCCCATGATGGAGATCATGGTCAAAACGGCGGGCAAAGCTCTTGCCGAAAAGAAAGCCCGCACGCCAGATGAGGACGATATGCTGGATATGATGCGGTGCGGCGGCGAGCGGGTCAAGGCGGAAAATCTAAGTGCTGTTCTCGATTGGTTCAGCGCGCAGCAATAAGAATAGGAGAAAATGATAATGATGTGTCCGAAATGCGGAAAAGAAATGAGAAACGGCTATCTGTTCAGCAGCAAGGACGGTGCGTTCAGCTTTGCAAGCGAAGTGCCGAGCGCCTTGGAGAATGCCAAAAACGCGGATGGCTTTGTGAAGCTCACCGGGTTGAAGGTCGGTGGTCGCACGAGCGTGGAAGCCTGCTGCTGTGATGCGTGCAGAACGATCATGATCCAGTATTGAGAGGTGTAGTGAGAATGAGACTCTATTTTGGAAACGCCGTCACTACGGCGACAACCTTGATGATTCTTGCCCTGTTGGGCTATATCGGCTATTCGTTCGTGAACCGTTCGAGCATTCAGTATTGGGGACGCAGGAGCCTGCTCCTTTTGGTGTTCGGTCTTGTGATATGCTGCTTTGCGGCGGCGCGGGATGGACTGGACAAAACGATTCAGTGCGCCATTGACGGAAGCTGCGCGCCGGGGATTTTCCCGCTTGTCAGCGTACCCACCATCATCGGCTGCATCGGTGCGCTGCTGATCATCATTGCCGCCATTGCCACGCCGATTGTAAAAACGCAAAAGATGCGCGAGGTTTGGTTCTATGTGATGTCCGGCGGTGCAGTTCTGAAGATCGTGACGATGGAGATCGCACGAATCATTCTCTGAGGCAAAGATAAAATGAAGAATTTAGTTGTATATGTTCATGGAAAGGGCGGCTCGGCGCAGGAAGCCGAGCACTATAAATCACTATTTCCGAAGGACGAAGTAATTGGGTTTGATTACCGTTCGCAAACGCCATGGCAAGCCAAGAAAGAGTTTTTTGCGTTTTTTACCGAGCAGAGAGGCCGGTGTGAGCACCTCACCTTGGTTGCCAACAGCATCGGAGCTTTCTTTGCGCTGTCCTCGCTGGATGAAACACTGGTTGACCGGGCTTATTTCATCTCCCCAATCGTGGATATGGAGAACTTGATTTGCAATATGATGCAATGGTCGAATGTGACCGAACAGGAGCTTGCCGAGAAACGGGAAATCGCCACGAATTTCGGAGAAACGCTGTCTTGGGATTACCTTTGTTATGTGCGGCAGCATCCGATCATCTGGAATGTCCCCGCCTGTATTCTCTACGGTGAGCATGACAATCTGACATCGATTGAAACAGTATCGGCATTTGCCAAGCAGCACCATGCTGATCTGACCATCATGCCCGGTGGCGAGCATTGGTTCCATACCGAGGAACAGATGCAGTTTTTGGACGATTGGATCAGAGAACGCAGCTTGAACGATGTCTGCGGCTGATGATACTTAACGGCGTGAACGATGAAACAAGAATAAACAATCATGATGGAAAATGTTCTGTCTTTTTTGCGCGCGGCAGCGCCGTGGATCTCGATGGGTCTGCTGATCGCCTTTCTCTGTGTACGGCCAGCGATCCGCAAGGGTAAAGCAGAAGACGATTACGCAGAGGAAGGGATGTGCGTTGGCATGTGCCTCGGCCTTATGCTTGGCTCTCTGGCCGACAGCAGCAATAGCGGACTTGGCGCATCGCTCGGTATGCTGTTCGGTCTTGTGATCGGTCTTTGCATGCACAAAAAAGGAAAATGACTATCGCGGCAATGAGAAATAAGTGTTGTTCCCATCCGCACGATCAGCAGACGGTTTCCCTGTGCCGGTGGGATTGGGACAAAGAAAAAGCCAAATGCAGTATTCCAGCTATTCAGTCGGGTGACATTGCGGCATTGGAGGAATAACCGATGAACTATATTCGGATCACAAAAGAAAATATTGA
>OHSE01000081.1_pt1 | contig 53552 bp, 51 predicted proteins | sample 1578531 | NCBI WGS metagenome assembly OHSE01 (sample SAMEA3879541, study PRJEB24766) | human gut metagenome | biome: human-associated habitat; feature: feces | place: USA | collected 1985/1987
TGCAAAGGACTGAATTCCGATGCAGTTGTTGTATACAATTGCATGATAACATATCGAAGCAGCAGTGTCAACCCGGTTTTGCCCTGAAATTGTGAACAATTTGTTAACAATTCATTTTTCACGATGCGAAGCGATATAAACGGTTTTTAACCGAACGGTGGGATGCTGCTGCGGCAAGGCGCATGTTGAATTGAGAATTGTTTTTGCAGGAAAACACGGATTTTGAATGCCATGCAAAAAAAGAAATATAAAAGGAAGAGAAACATACATATACAACATGCACACATAAAGAAAACGGGATCCGCATCGAATCATGCAACTAATATAAAACGCTAAAAAACGAAAAAGTCCGCAGGGAGGGCACGCGGACTTTTTCGTTTTACAACAGAAACGCGGTAAACCAACGTTTCATTAAGGAAGGGGGGAATTCCTTTTCGGTGCTTCGGACAGAAGAATCAGCTCTTTGCCTGTCTGAAGCCTTTTTTGCCGACAAAAAACAATGCCAGTGTCCCCGGACCGACATGGGAACCCGTCACGGGCTCGTACATAACGGTTAAAATATCCTTCGGCGGAGCAATTTCTGATATAAGCTCCGCAAGAGTGTTTGCATCTTCAATGCAATCCGCATGTGCGATGCCGACTGTTTGGTTTGCAGCGTCAACAACGTATTCGCGATATTGTTCAGCAATTGCGCGCAGGGAGTTTTTCCTTCCGCGAACTTTGCCGAAATTGACGATTTTTCCCTCGCTGTCGCCCTTCAAAAGGGGTTTGATATTCAAAATGTTGCCGATTGCAGCCTTTGCATTCGAAAGCCTGCCCGTCGAACAGAGATATTTGAGGTTGTCAACCGTGAAAACCTGACACATCCTGTCGCGATAGTCCGAAAGCAGGTGCACCGCCGCAGAAAGGGCAATTCCCGAATCGCGGAGTTCCGCCGCACGCAGAACAACAAGCCCTTCGCCGAGCGAGGCTCCGAGAGTGTCGATAAGCTCAATGCTCCGTTCGGGAAATTCGGCGCGCAGCTGAGCCGCCGCCACCATTCCGGCCTGAAATGATCCGCTCACGCCGGATGACATGCCGATAAAAAGAATATCCTGCCCCGCTTCAAGCAAGGGACGCATTTTTTCAGTATATTGAGCGGGCGTTATTTGGGAGGTTGTGACTCTTGTTCCGCTGCGCATTGCATCATAAAATGCTTTGGAATCAAAAGCCGAAAAATCCGGACAGTACAGCGCATCGCCGCCTTTTTCCGGCATACTGAATGAAAACGGTATCTCCGCAATACCCTTCCGCTCCAAAAGCTCAAGCTCGAGATTGGCGGAAGTATCGGTAATAATTCGGTACACGTTCACTCACCTCACATCATCTAATCTTCCGTAACAGATTAACATGTTCATATGAATGTGTCAAGTGCTCAGTGCAACAAAATGAGACTTTTGAGCATATATTTCGTATAAATGCGCTTTACAGCGTTTGAATCCTGCACTATAATACAATTGCGAAAAATGCGGAACAATGCTTAAAATGTACAATATGCAAAATGCCGTATAATCTTTTGCAATTTGCGCTCCGAAAAGGGACGCAGGGGGAAAAATAATGTCATATGATAAAGCCTTGATTGCGGGTAAGCTCCGTCGGTGGGAAAAGCATCTTATGCGCTTTCGCCTTCCCGAATGGGATGAGATACCCGATTTCGGTCTGTATATGGAGCAGACCGTTGATTTGCTGCGCAAATATTTGGATTATTTGCCGCCCGAACTGAAGAATGAAGAGGTTGTTACAAGTTCCGCCATCAACAACTATGTTCGCCGCGGGATCATGCCGGGTCCGATTAAAAAAAAGTACTATCGACCCCATATTGCGTGCCTGCTGATGATTTGCACGCTGAAACAGAGCCTTAACATGTCAATGATAAAAATCGCGCTGCCCTCATGCGAGTGCAGCGCAGATGCCCGCTGCGACGAATGTGCAAAATCTCCGGTCGGTTCGGCTGAAAACAGCTGCACATCGGGTGTGCGCAGCGCTTACGAGTCGTTCATAAGCCGCCATGATCTGACCGCAAAATATTTTGTTCAGCAGGTTCGTCTTGCAAGCGCGGCGCTTTTGGATCATGATGAAAAGCCGGATATTGCGGTTCAAACCACGGAAGAACTCGTTGCTTCCGCCGCAATAGTCGCGGGCTTTTCGCGTTTGCTTGCCGAAAAGCTGCTGCTTTTGGACGGAAAGGATCTTTCAAACGGCGGAAGCATCGATTGCGAGACGGATTCCGAACCTGTCGATGCCGGAGAATGAGCTGACTTAAAGCAAAAAAGGATACATAAAGCGTAAGCAAAAAGACTTGCCGCGTCAACAGTAATGCGGAAAGCCTTTTTTCCTGCCGCCGGTGCGTCAAAAAGGCGCGGCAGCGGCCCGAATTTGCCGAAAACTGCCCGCAATGCTTTGTGCACGGTGATTTCAGCCTTGATTTACAGCAAAATATGAGTATAATAATAAGCGGAAGAATTCTGCCTGTGTGCAAAAAAGCGCAGGCGTTTCAATAACGAAAGGAATTATTGAACAAAAATGGAAAGAACCTTCATAAGGGATATTCGAACAAAATGCGGCGAAACGGCAAAGGTCTCGGGCTTTGTTGAAAACATCCGCGACGGCAAGTCAATGGCTTTTATCGTCATCAAGGACATCACCGGAAAGCTGCAAATAACCGTCGAAAAAGAGAAATGCCCCGCGCTTGTTGACGACATTGCGCGCATAACTCCCGATTCCGTAATCAGCTGCACCGGACTTGTTGCGGAAAACGAGTACGTTAAAATGGGCGGAATCGAGCTTCTGCCGACGGAACTTGAAATCGAATCCGTTGCGGACGCATTGCCCATTATCCGCAAGGAAATTCCCGCAACAAAGAAAAAACAGGCGGTCGAACGCTCTGCAATCGATCAGAGGCTGAACTATCGCTGGATCGATCTGCGCACGGACGAGAACCAGCTCCTGTTTAAGGTTCAGAGCTGCCTTGTGAACGCAATGCGCGAATACCTCCTTAAAAAGGACTTTATCGAGATTCACACTCCGAAGCTTATCGGAGCGGCAAGCGAGAGCGGCGCGGATGTTTTTGAAGTTGAATATTTTGACCGCAAGGCGTATCTTGCCCAGAGTCCGCAGTTCTACAAGCAGATGGCAATGGCGGCGGGTTTTGAACGTATATTTGAAGTCGGTCCCGTTTTCCGTGCGGAAAAATCTTTCACAAGCAAGCACACAACCGAATTTACGGGCTTTGACCTTGAATTCAGCTATATCGAATCCTATCGCGATGTTATGCAGATTGAGGCCGAAATATTGACATATGCTCTCGGCGTTGTCAACGAAAAATACGGCGAACGCATAAAGGAAGCTTTCGGCATTGAACTCATTGTGCCCACGCTTCCGTTCCCCGTTATCACTCTTGCGGAGCTTTACGATGCTCTTGAAAAGGAATACGGCTATGTTCCCGCGGAAGGCGAACGCGGCGATTTGACCACCGAGGCAGAGAAACTGAGCTTTGATTGGGTGAAGAAGCATTACGATCACGAGTTCCTCTTCATAACCGATTACTCCGCAGAAAAGCGCGCATTCTATCATATGCGCGATGAAAACGGCGTTCCGCAGGGTTATGACCTTATCTGGCGCGGTGTTGAAATCACAACCGGTGCACAGCGCGAGCACCGTTACGAAATCCTCAAAAAACAGGCGGACGAAAAAGGACTCGGTGAAGACGTTAAGTTCTACCTTGAATTCTTTAAATACGGCTGTCCTCCGCACGGCGGTTTCGGTCTCGGTGTTGACCGTTTGACCATGCTGCTGCTCGGACTCAACATTAAGGAAGCTATGTTCCTGTTCCGCAGCCCCGACAGGCTCAATCCGTAAAACTTGCGAGTGCGGATGATTCTCAATTTTTTGAATCGATCCGACTTTAACATTGACAAAGCAGGTTGTTTTTTGAGAACCGCCCGTAACAGGACGGTTCTTTTTTTACTGAGTTTTCCGGCTGCAAAGCGGACAAAGCGGAACAAAAGCCGGCGGGTGAGGTTTCCGCCGGCTTCTGCATGAGGGGTTACGATAAAAAAGCTTCGGTGCTTTTACAATTGTATTATACCGCCCGAAATATACGGTGTCAACATAAAACAAAGCACTTTCGGTACATAAAACAGTACAGCTTCTGTAAATAAATGTAATACAAACAATAACGGAAGCTTTGTATTGTAAAAAATGCGTTCGATGCCGAAACATTGTTCGGAGACGGCACTGCATAAGGAATACGGTACGCTTGGAGTGAAACAGCATATAAATCGGCAGAGGAGGCCGAAAACGGACATGCCGCATTGTGAACGGTCACACTGTCGATTTGTGCAAAATAAGCAAAAATTTTTGAGTTTTTTTGAAAAAAGGGGTTGACAAATTCCGAGTGCGGTTGTATGATATGTCTCGGTTAGCGAGAGCTAATTATTTTTAGACGAATCAAGTTAGCAAGAGCTAATTTTTTGAACAGAAAGTTAGCCAAAGCTAATTTGAAATTCGTGTTATTGAGCAAGGAGTAATGATATGATGCCGTTAATGTTGGCCGGAATCGGCGAGGAGAACACGATAAAGAAGATCGGCGGCAGTCCGGAGATTAAAAAACATCTTGAGGATCTCGGCTTTGTTGTCGGCGGAAGCGTTACGATAGTGAATGCGCTCGGCGGAAACGTTATTGTGAACGTCAAGGAGTCGCGTGTTGCTATAAGTGAAGAAATGGCACGCCGCATAATGGTCTGATGCGGAAAAACCGCAACCTTTTGCGGCCCGCAAATTTTTGCGGTTTGCAAACGGCGATGCTGCGAATGTGAATGAAAAATTAAAGATAAATTATAAAAATAAAGTCGGGAGGAATAATCATGAATACACTCAGACAGGCAAAAATCGGAGACACCGTAAAGGTTGTAAAGCTGCACGGTGAGGGTGCTGTAAAACGCCGCATCATGGACATGGGCATCACCAAGGGGGTTGAGGTCTATGTTCGCAAGGTGGCACCGCTGGGCGACCCCATTGAAGTCACGGTGCGCGGTTATGAGCTTTCACTCCGCAAGGCGGACGCTGAAATGATCGAAATCGAATAAACCGAAAAATATGCGGGGGAAACCCCGTATTATTCGGAACAAAAGGTTAGCTAAAGCTAACAATGCTTCGCCGAAAGGTGCATTTCGGCTTTCGGCGGCAGAACGGAAAAAATATAACCGTATGACGGATAAGGAGGATAAAATGAATTTGAGAATCGCCCTTGCGGGCAACCCTAACAGCGGCAAAACAACGCTGTTCAATGCATTGACCGGCTCGAATCAGTTCGTCGGAAACTGGCCGGGTGTCACGGTTGAAAAAAAAGAAGGTAAACTTAAAAAACATGACGGCGTTATCATCACCGACCTTCCCGGTATTTATTCGCTTTCACCCTATACACTTGAAGAGGTTGTTGCGCGCAACTACCTTATCGGCGAGCGTCCCGATGCGATACTGAACATCATCGACGGCACGAATTTGGAGCGCAACCTGTATCTTACAACTCAGCTTACGGAGCTTGGTATTCCGGTTGTTGTTGCAATCAATATGATCGACCTTGTTCGCAAGAACGGCGACAAAATCAATGTTGCCGAACTTTCGCGTCAGCTTGGCTGCAAAGTCGTTGAAATTTCCGCTTTGCGCGGAACCGGCATTGCGGAAGCTGCGGAAGCGGCAATCGATGCAGCAAAGAACGGAAAAACCGTTCCCATGCACACCTTCGCAGGCCCTGTTGAACATGCGCTTGCACATATCGAGGAAGCAGCTGTTCACGGACTGCCCGAGGAGCAGCAGCGTTGGTATGCCGTGAAGATTTTTGAGCGCGACGACAAGGTGCTTGAAAATCTGAATATCGATCCTAAGGTTATGGAGCATATCAATAAGGATATCGCGGCGGTAGAGAAGGAAATGGATGACGATTCCGAATCCATTATCACCAACGAACGTTATATCTACATCGGTTCGATTATCAAAGCTTGCTACAAAAAGAAAAACACGGGCAAGCTTTCGACTTCCGACAAGATTGACAAAATCGTGACCAACCGCTGGCTGGGTCTCCCCATCTTCGCTGCAGTAATGTTCCTTGTTTACTATATTTCAATGGTAACAGTCGGCAGCGCGGCAACGGATTGGGCAAACGACGGACTGTTCGGCGACGGCTGGCATCTGTTCGGCATCGGCTCAAAGGCATATAACGAAACTGCCGAAAATTACAGCAACGCAATGAACGCTGCCGGCGCATTTGTTGATTTCGACACTGAAGCCGAAGATTTCGATGCCGACAAAGTGCTTGCCGAACTCGAAGCATACAAGCCCGAGAGCGAGAACGCAACCGCAACCATCGGCGTTGAGGATGAGGAAACTCTTGCGGTAAACGAAATGACCGTTTATTATTCCACGATCCCCAAAGGCGCAAAGGAAGATGAAACCATCGGCATGACTTATGTTGATGCCGTTAAATACCTTAAGGAAAACGGATTCGACGAACCCGATCCCGCCGCATACGGCGTTTGGGTAAAGGGTATTCCCGTGCTTGTGGGCGAAGGCCTTGAAAAAGCAGGCGCAGCCGATTGGCTTGCGGGCCTTATCAACGACGGTATTGTTGCAGGTGTCGGTGCTGTTCTCGGCTTTGTTCCGCAGATGCTTGTTCTGTTCCTGCTGCTCGCTATCCTTGAAGGCTGCGGTTATATGGCACGTATCGCATTCGTCCTTGACAGGATTTTCCGCAAATTCGGTCTTTCCGGCAAATCCTTCATCCCGATGCTCATCGGCACGGGCTGCGGCATTCCCGGTATTATGGCATCCAGAACGATTGAAAACGAACGTGACCGCCGCATGACCATCATGACCACAACGTTCATCCCCTGCGGTGCAAAGGTTCCCTTTATTGCAATGATCTCAGGCGCAATCTTCGGCGGTTCAGCCTGGGTTGCAACAAGTGCATATTTCATCGGCATGGCGGCAATCATAATTTCCGGTATCATGCTGAAGAAAACCAAGATGTTCGCGGGCGAACCCGCTCCCTTCGTAATGGAGCTTCCCGCATATCATCTTCCCACTGTCAGCAACGTTCTCCGTTCCACTTGGGAGCGCGGCTGGTCCTTCATCAAGAAAGCGGGCACGATCATTCTTCTGTCCACGATACTCGTTTGGTTTACCTCCTACTTCGGATTTACTTCCGACGGGTTCAGAATGCTTGCGGAAGACGAGCTTGACAAGTCCATTCTTGCGGCAGTCGGCAATGCGATCGCCTGGATATTCAAACCCCTCGGCTGGGGCGAATGGCAGGCAGCGGTTGCATCCATCACCGGCCTTGTTGCAAAGGAAAACATCGTTGGCACGATGGGCATTCTTTACGGCGCAGAAGGCCCCGTTTATGCGACCCTTGCACATGTTTTCAACGGCATTCAGGCATATTCGTTCCTGGTGTTCAACCTGCTCTGTGCACCTTGCTTTGCGGCAATCGGCGCAATAAAGCGCGAAATGAACAACCCGAAATGGACTTGGTTCGCAGTTGCATACCAGTGCGGATTTGCGTACATCATCTCTCTGATGATCTATCAGTTCGGCTGCCTGTTCACGGGTAATGTACATGTTGTCGGCCTCATCTTTGCTGTTGCTGCACTTGCCGGCATTATCTACATGCTCGCCCGCCCCTACAAAGAGGCAACAAAGCTTACCAAGAACGTTAAGATTGGATAAATCAAAACGTTAACATTGGCTTGAGTCGAACAGCGTTCGGCAATACGATGCGGTTCGACGAATGAATTCCCCCAACCCGGATGACGATGCGGACGGCGGTGCGCCATGCATTGCCTCCGCATCTTCCGGGCAAATTCGGGAATAAAATAAGCAAAAACCGATTTAATTTTTCACGAAAACAGAAACATGAAAGGAGAAGGTCATATGTTCAATTGGATAGCTCGGAATCTTTCAACGATTATTATCTGCCTTGTGCTTGCCGCTGTTGTGGTTCTTATCATTGTGAGCCTTGTTAAAGACAAAAGAAAAGGCAAGTCCTCCTGCGGCTGCAAGTGCGCCCATTGTCCGATGGCAGGCTCCTGCCATAAAAAATAATCAGTCGGCCGCAAACCGGTGCAAGCAGGAAAAATGCCGGCCGAATTTACGGAAACAGCTTTGCGGAAAGGAGAAAAAATGTTCAGAACCGTTGTAAAAATCGATGGAATGATGTGCGGAATGTGTGAAGCGCATATCAATGATGCAATAAGAAGGAATTTTAACGTTAAGAAAGTGAAATCATCGCACTCAAAAGGTGAAACGGTGATCGAGTCCGAAACAGAACCCGATGCAGCTGCGCTTAAGCGCGCAATTGAAGAGACAGGTTATGAATTCATCTCCGCCTCGACAAAAATCATTGAAGGCAGGCGCGGACTGTTTGCGGGCATTCTGCATAAAGACTGAAAAAGGGTGAAAAAGTTGTGAAGCAGAACGGATATGCTTTTCGCGCTTCAGCCCCTACGGAGAAGCATATCCGTATTGCTGTGAAAGCACCGGCAGAGATTTTTATTTTTTAGAACTGAAGTTAGCATAGGCTAACTAAAAGCAAAACGGGCGGAATTGAAAAAGGCACGGAAAGAAATTGAAGATTAAAGCGAAAAGTTAAAAATAACAAACAGGAGAAAGAGAAAGAAAATGAGCGTTGTTATCGTCGGCGGAAATGAGCGCATGATAAGGCAATATGAGCAGCTTTGCAAATCATATTCATGTAAAGCAAAGGTTTATATTGAAACGGATAAAGGAATTCAGAACTTCGGCACACCGGATCTGGTCGTGCTTTTCACAAGCACAATGTCTCATAAAATGCTTCAGATTGCCTCCGGGCAGGCGAAACGAAAGAACCTTCGCGTTGCAAGAAGTCATACAAGTTCAATGGCGGCACTGAAAAGCATTTTGGATGAGCATACGGCATGAGCATAGCGGTGCATCAGGAAAATGAAATGGGAATGCTTTGACAGCAGTGTATATTAAGCAGTGCGCATGAATATGATGATCAAAGGACGGCAGAAACGGAACAATTCCGAATTTCTGCCGTCCTTATTTGATGTCTGCACCGTGCAGCCGCCGAATCATTTAAGTATCGGCAGCTGCGCGGGAAAAGTTAATGGGTTAGGTGGGTTGAATCAGTTGTTGTTCAGCTTTGCCTGTGCTGCCGCAAGCCTTGCAATGGGTACGCGGAAGGGTGAACAGGAAACATACTGAAGACCGACTTTGTGGAAGAACTCGATGCTGGAGGGATCACCGCCGTGTTCGCCGCAAACGCCCAGCTTGATGTTGGGACGGGTCTGCTTGCCGAGCTCAACAGCCATCTTGACGAGTTTGCCTACGCCGTTTTGATCAACGCGTGCAAAGGGATCGCTCTCGAAGATTTGCTTTTTATAATAGTCTTCAAGGAACTTCCCGGCATCGTCGCGGCTGAAGCCGAAAGTCATCTGGGTAAGGTCGTTGGTGCCGAAGCTGAAGAATTCCGCCTCGGTTGCAACTTCGTCCGCAGTGAGAGCGGCGCGGGGGATTTCGATCATGGTGCCGACAAGGTAGGGGATTTCCATGCCCTTTTCTTCCATGACCTTCTTTGCGGTTTCAACAACGAAGCTCTTAACATATGCAAGCTCACGGGTTTCGCCGACAAGGGGAATCATGATTTCGGGGATGATTTCAAGCCCGGTTTCCTGACGAACCTCGATTGCAGCTTCAATAACGGCACGGGTCTGCATTTCCGCAATTTCGGGGTAAGTAACGGACAGACGGCAGCCGCGGTGGCCCATCATGGGGTTGCTCTCATGCAGGCTGACAACGGTCTTTTTGAGCTCATCAAAGGTGATGCCCATGTTGCTTGCAAGAGCGGCGATCTCCTCATCCTTGGTGGGAAGGAACTCATGGAGGGGCGGATCCAGGAAGCGGATCGTAACGGGACGGCCCTGCATTGCCTTGTAGATGCCCTTGAAGTCTTCACGCTGCATGGGCAGAATTTTTGCAAGAGCAGCCTTGCGCTCATCCGCATTCTTTGAAACGATCATCTCGCGCATTGCGGGGATTCGTGCTTCGTCAAAGAACATATGCTCGGTGCGGCAGAGACCGATGCCCTCTGCGCCGAACTTGACTGCCATTTCAGCCTGTGCGGGGGAGTCCGCATTGGTGCGGATCTTAAGGGTGCGAATTGCATCCGCCCATTCCATAATGGTTGCGAAATTGCCGGAAAGTTCGGCGGGGACGGTGCGGATCGCTTCGGCGTAAACTTTGCCGGTTGAGCCGTCAAGACTCATCCAGTCGCCTTCGTGAAGAACGGTGCCGTCGGTGAAGGTGAGCGTCTTTGCGGGTTCGTCGATAACGATTTCCTTGCAGCCGGAGACGCAGCAGGTGCCGAGCTGTCTTGCAACAACCGCAGCGTGGCTGGTCATGCCGCCGAAAGCGGTGAGGATGCCCTCGGAAGCGGTCATGCCCTCGATGTCCTCGGGGCTGGTTTCTTTGCGGGCAAGGATAACCTTGTGGCCCGCTTCGCTTGCGCGCTTTGCATCGTCTGCCGAGAAGTAGACCATGCCGCATGCTGCACCGGGGGATGCGGCAAGACCGGTTGCCATTGCCTTTGCTGCCTTAAGTGCGGCGGCGTCAAAGGTGGGATGAAGCAGAGCGTCAAGGCTCTTGGGGTCGATCATTGCAATCGCTTCTTCGCGGGTGCGCATACCTTCGTTCACAAGGTCAACAGCGATCTGAAGAGCTGCCGCTGCGGTGCGCTTGCCGTTGCGGGTCTGGAGCATGAAGAGCTTGCCGCGTTCAATGGTGAACTCCATATCCTGCATGTCGCGATAGTGTTTTTCAAGAGTTTCGGCCGTTCTTACGAATTCGTTGTAAACGGCTTCGTTGGTCTGCCTGAGGTGGTCGATGGGTTCGGGAGTGCGGATGCCTGCAACAACGTCCTCGCCCTGTGCGTTCATGAGATACTCGCCGTAGAGTTTCTTTTCGCCGGTGGAGGGGTTGCGGGTGAATGCAACACCGGTACCGCTGTCGTTGCCCATGTTGCCGAATACCATGCTCTGAACGTTGACTGCGGTGCCCCAATCGGAGGGGATATCGTTCATGCGGCGGTAGATAATTGCGCGGGGGTTATCCCAGCTGCGGAAAACTGCCTTGACAGCTTCGAGAAGCTGAGTCATGGGTTCCTGCGGGAAGTCAAATCCCTTGACCTGTTTAAACATGGCTTTGTATGCTTCAACGATTTCCTTAAGGTTGTCGGCAGTAAGGTCGGTGTCAAGTTCGCAATTGTATTTTTTCTTTGCGCCGTCGAAAATCACGTCGAACTTTGCTTTTTCAACTTCCATAACGACGTCGGAGAACATCTGAATGAAACGGCGATAGCTGTCATATGCAAAACGCTCGTTGCCGGTCAGGTTTGCAAGAGCAACAACGGTTTCGTCGTTCAGACCGAGGTTGAGGATCGTGTCCATCATGCCGGGCATGCTTGCACGTGCGCCGGAACGAACGGAAACGAGGAAGGGGTTTTCGGTGCTGCCGAATTTTTTGCCCGCCTTTTCTTCGGTAACGGCAAGAGCTGCTTTTATCTGCTCGATGATGTCATCGGAGATTGTGCGGCCGTCCTCATAGTAACGGGTGCAGGCTTCGGTTGAAACTGTGAAGCCATAAGGAACGGGCAGACCGAGACCGGTCATTTCGGCAAGGTTGGCACCTTTGCCGCCCAGAAGGTTCCTCATGGTTGCGTTGCCCTCATTGAAGAGGTACACATATTTGTGGGACATAATGAATCCTCCGTGTTTTCTTTTTTATACACACTTGGTACAGCAATGTATTATACATAATTCTTCCCGAAATTTCAAGTATTTATCAAGAATTTTTTCAATATTTTACACAAACAATACATACGGAAGGACGAAAACGCGCCGAGTCGAACCGTTGGATTCGAAAAAAATTGTGTAAACTCAATGTTTTTTCGGAAAAACAATGTTTATTCGGCAGCAAACAAAAAAGAGGTGAATCCGATGAAAAAAGAGATGAAAAAAGAGATGAAAAATGATAAGAACAATTCCGAACGGAAAATGCCTAAAATGCAGGATGCGGATTTCTGCGGACAGAATTTGGGTATTGATGCGGGGAATGCAACAGCTTCGGCAAACGAAACAACGGGCATGATGCCGACCGCACCGCGAAACAGTGCTGAACTTGAAGCGGCGGAAGAACTCTCTCCGCTGCAATACACAGCTTTGGTGAAGAAAAAACGAAATAAGCAATAAACCGACGATAGTTTGAATAAATAAAGGAGCCGCTGCGCAAATTCGGCGGAAGCGGCTCCTGCGGGTTTAATTTTCAGCCGGTTGTTTTCAGCCTTCGTCGTAAAGGCCGGCTGCTTTGATTTTTTTCCAATCGGCGGCAACGATGCGCACCTGTTTGCTTGAATTGATTGAAAAATCTTTTTGGAAAACGTATCCGTTTGCCATCATGCGCAAAAGTGTGGCTTTTACCCTGTCGTCGGGAACATTGTTTCGCTTTGACACCGCTTCAATGGTACCCCAAAACGTCGGAATGATATTGGCTTTTGTTTCAACGTGCGCAAGGTTGTTAACTATCATGCGCATATAGGAGTTGTTAAGCTCCTCCTCATCGGGAAGCAGGCGAATGTCGCTTGCAACACCCTGAAGCCGTTTGCTGAACGTGTCCGTCACACCGTAAACAACAACTTTTTTGTGCCTTTTCTGCACAAGATATTTGACAACGGACTGAAAATGACCGTCTCCGGTGAAGATAATATAGGTGCCGACATCGTTTCTGGATGTTACGTTCTGATAAATATAATCAAGCATAACAAAATCCGTCATATCTTTTTTGCGATACTGCGTTGCCGTGCCGGTTTCGATAATGGTGTTGGTGATGTTGCGCAGCTTTGCAAGCTCCTCACCGATGCCGGGGGATGAAAAATCGGCAAAAATCATAATATCTTCAATGTCGAACTGCTTTTCAAGCTCGGCACGCTATGCGGCTGTATCGGGACGAAGATTATATTTGTTTTTGTACGAATAAAACCAGTATTCGTAATCAACGAATACCATTGCCCGTTTTGAACGGGCAAGCGACCTGAAAATGTTGAGCAAATAAACCCTCCTTTGCGCAAAGCAAAATATGCGCTTACATAGTGCGGGAATGCTTTGAATGATTCACTCTGCGGGAAAGATCTCGAAATCAAAACTCCCTTAAACCGACAGACCGAAAACAACAAACCTGCCGAAAGGGCAGTGCAACAAAATAACCACACGGTATCGAACGCGTAAAAAATAAATTTCATATGCGATTTTTACATAAACAAAGACCAATAGGCAGCCGCAGGCAAAATGCTGCGATCCGTAGATTGAATAAAGTTTACGCCCGATAGTGCAAATAAAAAACAAGCCGGGACGCCGCCCGACGAGGAGTGTTGTCCTTCATTGCCGGTATCACTGCTATTATAACAAACAACATAAAAATTTGCAACACTTTTTAAGTAATTTCGTCACTTCGGGACGAAAGAAAACGGCGGGGTCGCGGCGGTGTATCCGTCTTTCGCGCAGGAGGGCTTCCGCAATCCGCCGAGTTTGCGTCAGTCTGCAAAAAACGTGAAATTTGTCACAAATTATTAAAAAATCAGCATTGCTGTCCGCGCACTCGGGGTTTATAATATCAGCATGGCAAGGAATAAACCAAGAAAACTTAAAAAGGCTGCTTCCGAAAGGTTCCGCCTATCCGGTGCGGACGGCAATGAGGAGTCCGGTGCGGATGTCAATGAGGAGTCCGGTGCGGATGTCAATGGGGAGTCCGGTGCGGATGTCAATGGGGAGTCCGGTGCGGATGTCAATGGGGGGAAAATAAACTTCAATGCATCGGATGCTTCGGACATGCGAGGTAAAGAAAAAAACAACGAAGCATACAGGAAACACAGCGTTATTTCTTTCATAATATGCGAGGTGCTTGCTGATGTCGCCGCTGTTGCTTTGATATTGCTCGGCAGAACGGGGGCGGAGCGGTACGGCAGTGCTTCCGTGCCTGCGACGGATGATACTACGGATGCAGGGAAGGAAAACGCCGCGACGTTTGAGGAGAACGACGACGGAGAAAATCGCGGCTTTATCGTTGAACCGACAGAAGAGGTTTCGGAGACGCCGTTCCCGCAGGGTGAAACTTTGGCGCACGTTAAAACGACCGTCATTGCGGACGGCAGCCCGATTGCAACGCTTGCAAGCGGCAGCGCGGCGGAGGAGCTTATTGAAGCCGTGCGTACATATTTCGATGGTTTTGTGAACAAAAGCGGAGCGGTCACATCGTTTTTGAATGAAATCGGTTTTGTTGAGGCGGACGAAAATGCGGCGGTCATGCCCTATGATGAGGCATTTGCGTTTCTGACAGGCAGCAGCACGCCGCTAAGGGTTCAAAGCAGGCTTATTGAGCATGAATTTGTAACGATTCCGTATGAGGTATCGACGGTTAACAGCAGCGATTTTTACTGCGGGACCCGCTTTGTTGCCGAATACGGACGGAACGGCAAAAAAATGAGTGCTTATGAATACATTTATATTAACGGCACGCTTCAAAGCAGCCGAATGCTTGAGAGCGAGTATCTTGACCTGCCGCTGAAAGAAACCGTTATCATCGGAACAAGACCGTGCCCGGCAGCAAACGGAATAACAACGGGTGAATACCCTGCTTCGGGTATTGCATTTGCAAGGCCCGTTGATGCTGCTGTTGTGCGCTTTTTCGGACTGCTCAACGGCAGTATGCATGAGGGCGTGGATTTTGCGGCGAACAGAGGCGAAAACTGCAAGGCAGCGGCAGCAGGAACCGTTGTTGCGGTGCTTGAGCGCGGCAGCATGGGTTTGACCGTGTATGTTCGTCACGAAAACGGTTTTGCAACAGTGTATGCAGGGCTTGAAAAGGCGCATGTTTCCGTCGGAACAACCGTTGCAGCGGGCGACATAATCGGCACGGCGGGTGCGGACGGAATACATTTCGGCATTTATGCAAACGGGGTTCCGTGCGACCCGAAAGCCTATATAAGCGGGCTTACGCAGTGAATGAACAGCATGTGAACATGCTTTTTCAATGCGGAAACCGTGTTTTGAACCGTTGACAGAACAAATTTTGCTTTTATGCGGGTTGCCAAACTCTGCCGCCTGTGTTAAAATCAAAATGTGACTGCAATTCCGCATTGAAGAATAAACTGCCTCCGGGAATATGCAAAACAAACTCGGTTTGCGTTTCGGATGCAGCTGTGCGTTTGTTCCTTTTTCCGAATTCGAAAAGGGAGCGGTATTTCGCGGGTTGCAAAATAGAATTACTGTTTAAATTATTAAATTTATATAATACGGAGTTTATATGGCTTTTTTTGAAATTCGCGGCGGAATTCCGCTTCGCGGCAGCGTGACCGTGAGCGGCGCAAAGAACGCTGCACTGCCGATAATATGTGCATCGATAATGGCAGATGAACCTTGCAGAATCGAAAACCTGCCCGATATAGAGGATGTTAATCGAATCACGGAGATTTTGAGTTCAATGGGTGCAGCGATTACGCGCCCCGCTCCGGGCGTTGTTGTTATCGATCCGCGAACAATAAAGTCCCACAGCGTAACAAACGAAATGGCGGCCAAGCTGCGTGCGTCGTATTACATGCTCGGTGCGCTGCTCGGAAAATTCCGCCGTGCCGAAATTGCTCAGCCGGGCGGGTGTGCGATAGGGCAGCGTCCCATGGATTATCATATCAACGGGATGCGCGCTCTCGGAGCAAATGTGCAGGATCGCTTCGGCATAGTTACCGCCTCGGCTGACAAGCTTCGCGGTGCGGAGATTTATCTTGATATGGCAAGCGTCGGTGCAACGATAAACATTATGCTTGCCGCATGTCGTGCAGAGGGCAAAACCGTGATAAACAACGCTGCACGCGAACCCCATGTTGTTGACGTGGCAAATTTTCTCAATACCATGGGAGCAAACATTCGCGGTGCGGGAACGAATGTTATCCGCATAACGGGCTGCGATGCGCTGCACGGCTGCACCTATGCGATAATACCCGACCAAATCGAAGCGGGTACTTTCATGATTGCCGCTGCCGCAACACAGGGAAATGTTGTGATTAACAACGTCATACCTGCGCACCTTGAGGCAATTTCCGCAAAGCTTATGGAATGCGGAGTGGAGGTCATTGAAGGGGATAACGGCAATGATTTTTACATGCAGATTATTTCAAACTCCCGCCCGCGTGCGGTGAATATCAAAACTCTGCCGTATCCCGGTTTTCCGACGGATTTGCAGCAGCCGATGACCGCATTGCTGGCGGTTGCACAGGGCAACAGCTTCATCACGGAGAATCTGTTTGAGGACAGGTTTAACCATGTTCGCGAGCTCAACCGTATGGGTGCGAACATAATCGTGAACGGCAGAACCGCAACCGTGATCGGCGTTGATAAGCTCTACGGCACCGATATCTATGCTTCCGACCTGCGTGCGGGCGCGGCAATGATAGTTGCGGCTCTGATGGCGGAAGGAACTGCCCGTGTGCGAAATATCTATTATATCGACAGGGGATACGAAAAACTTGAATATAAGCTCCGCGCCCTCGGTGCCGATATTAAGCGCGTCGAAGAGCCTGACGAAGAGTGAACACTGTCCGCATATCGGTCGGAATCAACCGATAAATCAACCGATAATTGAACAGAACGGATTAAGCTGTTTTGATAAAAAAATAACGGGGCCGCTGCGGTGAATGCAGCAGTCCCGTTTGGTTTGTTTAAGCCGATGCAGATTTTTTATGCAAAAAATCTATGAGCATGGCTAATGAACCGGAAACCGTCGGCAACATTTTGTAGATTCTACCGTTGCGTACCATCATCGAAGGGAAAAGAGCCATTTTACCTTGAAGTAACTCATCTTCACTTATACTGAGCAGCACCTTTCCATCTTCAAGAGGCCAGATTGCATTCTGCATCGCAGACTTTTTAGAAGATAATCGAAAACGTGATATAATTTCACTAAGCGAATCTTTTGCTTTTGCATAGAAAAGGAGCTGAGGTTTCCCGCCTTCAACAATATCACGGTAAGCTGAAATGAATTGAACATCAGAAACGCATTGCACTGGAATTTTTAATTCATCTTGTATCTCCATATTAATGCAATCTATCAGTCCACTGGTTGTCAGCTCTTTATTCTTGCCAAGAGCATACTTGGCTTTTACTGAAGCATTGACACTGCAACCCCAAGTGTTTTTTCCTATGGATAACTTTTTGCTTCTGAGAATAAGTATGATAAATGAATCGCTGGAAGAAATAAAACCATTAAATCCCAAATGGTTTGAAAGCTTGGATTCGGAAAGCGTACTTATAAAGGGGCCATACTCGAACAGGCTTCTAACTGATAGTCTGTTGAATTGATAATCCATTGCGCGGTTAGTTACCATTGAATGAAAATAAGTAGTCCTGCTTGTATGCAGTGTAAAAACGTTATTGTCCATATGCCAGTCATCAACTCTGATGCAGAGCTGATTGTATATAGATGAAGTTTCATGAGCAGACAGTAATTCGCTATAGTGCTTAGTAATAATTTCAGGAGGCTCGTATATTGAGCTTGCTATGTCGCAAATAGTAATGGAGCTGATTGGTACTTTGTTCAGCTTTGCACATATAATAATTGGAAATACAATATTGTTTTTTTGCTTAAGGCCCCTTATTCCTGTAATTTTCTTTAAATTTGAGGAAGACGCTTTCGAATTGTTATAAGTTAAAAAAACACCTTGTTCATCGTCTGTGGAAACATATTGATTTAGTAACAAATCATAGTTTTCACATAATTTTGCACCGTCCTCTAATGAATTCAATGTTTTTCTTTTTAAAACAACAGCAAACCAATTGAGAATACCAGTAGCAATAATTGAGAAAAATATTGTCCAGTCAAATAACTCAATTTTAGATTTGCCGAATAAAAGTGCATAGAAATATGCAACAGTTATAACAAGCAACGCGGTAAAACAGTATAGTCCATCGTTTTTGATGAACTTGTAAAAAAATAATTTATATTTCCTATTCATTTTGAATAATCTCGGCTAAGAGAAACTTTTAGTAAAGCATGTCGAAAGTAAGACAACATTAAATCTAAAATATGCATGTTTGCAAAAATCTTAGTTTGGCTGATGCATTTTAAAATTATACATCAGCCAATTAATAACTATTGATGGTTTTTAAATATGTTTATTTCGTTCCGAAAATCCTGTCGCCGGCATCGCCGAGACCGGGAACGATATAGCCGTGATCGTTGAGGTGGCTGTCAACCGCGGCGGTGTAGATGACAACATCGGGGTGCAGCTTATGCAGCATTTCAATGCCCTCGGGAGCGGCAACAAGGCACATCAGGCGAACGGTTTTGCAGCCTGCTTCCTTGACGATGCGAATACCCTCGGCAGCGGAGCCGCCGGTTGCAAGCATGGGGTCAACAACGATCATATCGCGCTCGGAGGTGTCACCGGGCAGCTTGCAGTAATAGCTGACAGGCTTGAGCGTCTCGGGGTCGCGATAAAGTCCGATATGCCCGACTTTTGCGGCGGGAATCAGCTCCATGACGCCCTCTGCCATGCCGAGACCGGCGCGGAGAATGGGAACGATGCCGAGTTTGCGTCCTGCAAGCACTCTTGCGCGCATTGATGCAACGGGAGTTTCAATGTCAACTTCCTCCATGGGAAGGTCACGGGTGACTTCATATGCCATGAGCGTGGACAGCTCGTTGAGCAGCATACGGAAATCCTTTGTGCCGGTGTTTTTGTCCCTCATGAGGGTGAGCTTGTGCTGAACGAGAGGATGGTCGATAACGACAACGTTTTCCATGTAGTTTTTCATTGTTAATACCCCTTTGTAAAATTATTTATTAAATAAGTTGAAATCAAGCAAGAAGCTTTTATCTGCATTCGTAATCGGAAATTTTGCCGATGCGGCGTTCGTGCCTGCCGCCGGCAAATTCGGTGCAGAGCCATGTTTTGACGATCGCCTTTGCGGTTTCAATGCCGATAATCCTTCCGCCCATTGCAAGCATGTTGGAATCATTATGCTGACGGGTCAGTTCCGCGGAAAGAACATCTCCGCAGAGTGCGCAGCGAATGCCGCGAACCTTGTTTGCACAGATAGAAACACCGATGCCGGTGCCGCAGATGAGGATCCCGCGGTCAAACTCGCCGGAGGCAACAGCTTCTGCGGCGGGAAATGCGATGTCGGGATAATCCATACTGTCGGTTGAGCAGCAGCCGAAATCCCTGAATTCGTGACCAAGTTCGGTAATATAGGGTAAAAGCTCGTTCTTGAGTGCGTATCCGCCGTGGTCGGATGCAATTGCAATTTTCATTTTTTTATTGTCCCGTGCGGTGCGCGGGAAATCCTTTCCGTAAAGTCTTTAAAAAAATATTAAAAATTTTTGTGATTGAGCAAGAATAAATTCCGTAAACACCGACGGCATCCAAACGGCTTCGAACGCAGCCGAAAAGTCGTCGGCATATCGCAGCGGTCATTCGGAAATAACCGTAAACCCGGCGGCACGGAGCAGACGATTCATGTATGCAAGCCCCTGAGCCTCGGCGGGGACACTTTCCGCAATTATCAAATCCATGCCGCGCGATTCGTTTCGAAGTTCACGGAAAAGGGCGGCGCACAGCGTCTGCGGCTGAGTCCTGTCGCCGATAACGACATGCCGCTTTCCCGAATAGCGGGATTTGGTTTGTTCCGTTGCGAGTATGATGCATTTTTTGCCCGAAAGCTCTGCGCGGGTGTATTCACGGCAGGCGATGGAGGCGGTTTTTTTGCAGTCATTGCCGCCGTCAGCGATGACAACATCGCATTCGGGCGCATAATGCTTGTATTTCATGCCGGGTGAAGCGGCGGTTTCTCCGCTTTTTAACGGGTTGAGCACCGCATGAGCAATATCAACATGCCCGATGACGCTTTCAAGCATCTCTCTTGTGACTCCGCCGGGGCGAAGCACCGTCGGTGTGCCGACAAGGGAAAGCACCGTGGATTCAACGCCGACTCTGCAATCCCCGCCGTCAATAATTGCATCGATGCATCCGTCAAGGTCATCCAGAACATGCTGAGCGCAGGTCGGGCTCGGTTTTCCGGAAAGGTTCGCACTCGGTGCCGCAATCGGAACGCCGGCCGCACGAATCAGAGCAAGTGCGGTTTTATGCTCCGGCATACGCACCGCAACGGTGGAGAGCCCCGCCGTGACTTGCGGAGGGACAATGTCGCTTTTGAGATAGACCATGGTGAGCGGACCCGGCCAGAATGCATCCGCAAGCTGCCGCGCCTTGTCCGGAACATGTTTCCAAAGCTGTTTGAGGTCGCTTTTTTTTGCAATATGAAGAATGAGCGGGTTGTCTCCGGGGCGCCCCTTTGCAGCAAAAATCTTTTCCACAGCACAGCCGTCAAGCCCGTTTGCACCGAGTCCGTATACGGTTTCGGTCGGAAACGCAACAAGCCCGCCCGCGCGAATGATTCGCCCGCACACGTTTGTTCCGTTCTCTTTTTGTGTTGCTGCATTGAAAAATTCCGTGTTCATGCTGCCAAACTCCGTTCCCGGGTCACCGCATCGGCCGCAAACCGGCGCATAATGCCGTATCAACCCACTATAATATAGCACAAATCGCGGTTTTCGGCAAGTGAAAAGTGATGCTGTTTTAAAAAAACAGAATGCGTCAAAAGTCACGGCAGGATTGAAAAATCTTTCCGTTTGTGGTATACTTTGGATAAACACGGCGGTACGCTGCCAAAAAGAATAAGGAATTTAAATAATGAGCGAATACAATTATGATATCGTTGTTCTGGGCGCGGGCCCGGGCGGTTATGAAGCGGCTATACGCTGCGCACAATACGGCAAGAACACGGCGCTTGTTGAGGCGCGCGATCTGGGCGGAACATGTTTGAACCGCGGCTGCATTCCCACAAAAGCACTGCTTCACGGTGCGGAAGTTTATCAGTCGGCGCTGAATGCTGCGTCCTGCGGTGTAACAACCGGTGAGGTCGGGTTTGATTTTGCAAAGCTTGCCGAATACAAGGATTCTGTTGTTGCAGGCCTGCGCAAGGGCATTGCGGGGCTTGAAAAAGCGCACGGAGTGAAGGTCATAAACGGCTTCGGAAAGCTTGTTGATGAGCACACTCTCGATGTTGACGGCGAAAAAGTCACGTTCGACAAGCTGATTCTTGCAACGGGAAGTGCGCCTGCGCGTCCCCCGATTCCCGGTATTGACGGCGAAAATGTCGTAACTTCCGACGAAGTGCTTTCAATGACAGAGCTTCCGGACAGCTTTGTTATTATCGGCGGCGGTGTTATCGGCATTGAGTTTGCAACATTGTTTGCCTCTCTCGGAAAGCCCGTAACCGTTATTGAAATGATGCCGAGCATACTTCCGGGCGTGGATGCCGACATCGTTAAAATGCTTTCAACAAGGGTACTCAAACGCAAAAAAGTTACTGTTATCAACAATGCCAAGGTAACAGGCATCAACGGCGGCGAAAAAGTCACCGTAACGTACGAACTCAACGGAGCCGAAAAAACAGCCGAGGGAGGCTGCTGCGTTGTTGCCGTCGGCCGCCGCGCAATGACGGCAAACATCGGGCTTGAAAATGTCGGAATCGAAATGAACCGCGCGTTTGTGAACATCGACGATTATTGCCGCACAAATATCGAAAACATCTATGCGATCGGCGATATAACCGGCAAGATTCAGCTTGCGCATGTTGCAAGCGCACAGGGCCTTGCAGCTGCGGCGAATGCATGCGGGCAGAAGAGTGTAAAGATGGATTATTCGGTTGTGCCTTCCTGCATTTATACCGCTCCCGAAATTGCATTTGTCGGCATCGGCGAAGAAAAAGCAAAGCAGCAGGGCATTGAATACAAAATCGGCAGCTTCAATGTTGCAGGCAACGGCAGAGCAATGATAATGGGCGAAGCTCTCGGCATTGCAAAGCTGATTTCCGATGCGGACGGAAATCTCATCGGCGCACAGCTCATGGGTCCCCGCGCAACGGATATGATAGCGGAGCTTGCTCTTGCGCTTAAAGTCGGCGCCTCGGTTGAAACAATTGCCGAAACCATTCATCCGCATCCCACCGTCAGCGAGGTTATTGCGGAAGCGGCGCATGATCGGGAAGGCCTTTGCTGTCACAGTCTGCCCAAAAAGAAATAATTAAATCAACAAACGAACAAACCGCCGTCGCCCGTCGAATAAGATGTGCGGCGGCGGGCATTATGCGGCTTTTTCCGCCGGTTATTGAATCAATCGCAAATCAATTACAAAAGGGAGGAAGAAAAACATGAGCATTCCAAACGGCAAAAATGTATACGGATATGCGGATGCATATGCAAAACTTGCAAATTTCGGGCAGCAGCACCTGCTTAAATATTATGATGAGCTTGATGAAGCGCAGCGCGCCGCATTGCTCAATCAAATCGAGCAGATCGATTTTTCCGTTGTCAGCACGAATAAACAGCCTGAAAAACGCGGCAGAATCACTCCGATCGGTGTTACGGAGCTTGCGGAAATACGCACTCGCGGAGATGAATTCTTTGATGCGGGCATGGCGGAGCTGCGTGCGGGGCATGTCGGCGCGGTGCTGCTTGCGGGCGGCATGGGCACACGGCTCGGTTCGGATGCTCCGAAGGGTGCGTTCAATATCGGAATCAAGCGTGAACTTTATATTTTTGAGTGCCTTATAAACAATCTTCTGAATGTTACGGAAAGAGTCGGCAGTTTTGTTCACCTTTTCATCATGACCAGCGACAAAAACGACGCAGCAACGCGTGCGTTTTTTGCGGAACATAATTATTTCGGCTATGCGGCGGAATTCGTGCATTTTTTCACTCAGGAGACGGCACCCGCGGCGGATTACAACGGCAAGGTTTATCTCGAAGAAAAATACCGACTTGCAACTTCACCGAACGGCAACGGCGGTTGGTATTCCTCAATGGCAAAGCACGGAATGCTCGATATTGTCCGCAGAAACGGCATAGAATGGCTGAACGTGTTTGCGGTTGACAATGTTCTTCAGCGCATTGCCGATCCGCTCTTCATCGGCGCAACAAAGCTTGCGCATTGCGAAGTCGGGTCAAAGGTCATTAAAAAAGCCGCGCCCGATGAGCGCGTGGGCGTTATGTGCCTTGAAGACGGGCATCCTTCGATCGTTGAATACTATGAGCTTACGGATGAAATGCGCAATGCGAAAAACGAAAAAGGCGAACCCGCCTACAATTTCGGCGTTATTTTGAACTACCTGTTCCGCGTGGATGCGCTGGACGGCATAATGGAAAAATCCCTTCCGCTGCATGTTGTTGAAAAAAAGATTCCATGCCTTGATGAAAACGGGCAGCATGTCACGCCCGAAAAACCGAACGGCTTCAAGTATGAAACCCTGATTTTGGATATGATACGGCTGCTTAACGGCTGCATGGTGTTTGAGGTTGACAGGGCAAGGGAGTTTGCACCTGTCAAGAACCGCACAGGGGTTGATTCGGTTGACACGGCGCGGGAGCTGCTTGTCCGCAACAGCGTTGAACTCTGATTTTATTCACGGTCAAGAACAACAAGCCTGCATAAATAATACAGCCCCGCCGCAAAGCCGTTAAGCCCTGCGGCGGGGTTGTTTATGTCCCGCTTGTATGAACTGCGTACAGAGTTCCCAACCGTGACGGAAGCGTTACGGATCATCAATCATAACATCGGCAGCAGAATCAAGCTGCATTAACCTGCAACGGAGGCAGAGCAGCCGTCTATTGCTGTTCCCCGTGGCTCAGTGACACGCAGTGTGCCGGAACCTGATCCTGCATTTCGGCCCATGCAACGGTCTTGTCGCCGAAATGCCAAGCAACAACGATTGTTTCGAGGCTGTACTTGTAGTTCAGGTCGCTGCCGTAAATCAACCTAAGTCCGTCAACGTACGTAAAATCGGGTCTGTTCGAAAGCACAATAGCAGTTTCGTCAGACGCTTCGCCGCTTGACAGGATATACCTGTACTTATACGGTTTATCGTACCATTGGCCTTTTGCGTAGCTTTCGCCGATGCGCCATGTGCCGTCGCTCATCAGATAGTGTGTCGCCAGGAACGCCTGCGATTCATACAGTCCGCCCTTGCTGTTTACCGCCGTGTGAATGTCAACACAGTCGTTTGCATCATAAACCTTAACGATATAAGGCTCTTCGGCGGAAGACTCTTCGGACGGGTTTTCCCGCATATTGATATCATCCTGCGGAAGCTGTTTTACCGGCTTTCCACTCGGGTCAACGAGTTAGTTCGATGATGCTGCTGAGGCTGACATGATATATTGCCTGAGATCGAGAGCTTTCATCCTTCCGTTTCGAAAGGTGTCCTCATCAATTACTTCAAGCAGACTGTCAATTTCTGCAACTGCATCGGTTCTTTGGAGCAATTCCTTTAACGGGGGGAATGTTTCGGCAACGATTTTAATTCCGTTTGAAGCTGCCGAGGCTGTGTTTCCCGGAAGAAAGAAATCCGATGAATAACCAATACAATACATATCGATTAAAAACGGATAGCCGAGCGTTGTTATAAGCAATGCTCGTGTCGTCATGTTTTCCGCCTCTGCTTGATCCACATAGGTTGCAGTGCGGCGCTCTTCGGGACTCATTTCTATCCAAGCATCTGTGCCGGGCAGAACACTGTATTCGTGCGGAGTGTCATTCATCGGAACAACACTTAATGCACCGACAGGCAACAGTGCGGTAAAAACGAGCGCCAAAGCGATCAAGGTTGTGACAATTCTTTTTGCCATAATTATTTCTCCTTTCGCGGTGTCATGGTTTTGTGCCGTTGGCGGTTGGGTTTCTCTTCCCCAAAGTCTGCACTTGTTGAATGCTGTGCAAACTTTGGGTGCGATACGCAGCTTGCGATACGCAGTCTATGATACGCAATTTGCGATATGCAAATGCGGGACATGTGTTGAATCGGATCCGTTTCAATGGTGCGGCTTTCATCGCAATACTATTATATCAGCGAATTAAGATCATTTCAACCCTCAATTGTGAACAATTTGTTAACAATTCTTTTTCAACAGGAAAAAACAGTCAAACGGAGCCGATAGGATGAACGCACAATATGTTTAAGATGAATGCAAAGTAATACAAAAAAAGAGCCCGAACCGATCGGGCTCCGATGTTGAAACAAATTTTAATTTTTTAGGGTTCGTTATTCGGAAAACTCCTTAAAGGCAGTTTCCGCAATCTTTTCCGCATCGGCAAGCGTGATTGCGCGGCGTTCGGCAAGCGCGGCAATATCGGCATATTCGAACTTTGCCCGTTTAACGCCGAACCCTTGAGCGGTCTTCAGGCGAATCGTACCGTCCTCAAATTTGGCGGTTTGCGTTTCACGCTGCAAAATGTATCGCGGCATTCTGCACTCGCGGACGCCGAGAGTGCTTGTGTGTTTGAACAATATGCGGATAATTTCGCTGCGTTTTTCGGCATTGCAAAGCACGCAGAGCATAATTCCGGGGCGGTTCTTCTTCATTCCTGTCGGAACGGTGTAAACATCCGCCGCACCCGCGTTAAGCAGTTTATCAAATGCAAACCCGATCTCTTCGCCTGTCATATCGTCAATGTTGCAGCGAAGCTCGATGATCTCATCCGCCGATTCTTCACTCGGACTTTCGCCGAAAAGCGCACGCACGCAGTTTGCGGCGGGATAGTCGCGTTTGCCCATGCCGTACCCTTGGGAAAGTATTGTCATTAACGGCATTGCGGTGAAGTCATGAACAAAATGCTTTAACAGTGCCGCTCCGGTCGGAGTGCAGAGTTCGCCTTTTATATCGCCCGCATAAACAGGAACGCCGTGAAGAATGAAGGCTGTTGCCGGTGCGGGAACGGGAAGAATCCCGTGCGCACAATGCACATGCCCGCTGCCCGTGCGAACGGGGGAGGCGGCAATGCGTTCCGGTGCGAGCATTTCGATCAGCGCGCAGCAGGAAACAATATCTGCAACGGCATCAAGCGCACCGACCTCGTGAAAATGCACAAGCTCAACGGGAACACCGTGGGCATGACTCTCCGCTTCTGCAATCAGTTTGTAAACAGCAAGGGAATGCTCCTTCACTGCATCGGACACGGGCAGCGCACGGATAATGTGTTCAATTTCGTGCAGCCCGCTGTGAGAATGGTGATGCTCGTGTTCATGGCTGTGCTCGTGCTCATGGCAATGCTCATGCGCGTGTTCATGCTCATGTTCATGATTATGTTCGTGCTCATGACAATGCGCGTGCTCGTGCTCATGCTCATGGCAATGCTCATGTTCGTGAAGGTGTTCATGTTCGTGTATGCAGGCGGCATATTCGTCCGCATCGGTGTTCATGTATTCAACGGCAAAATGAATTCCGTGAATGCCGCATTTTTCGGCGGCAGCGCAGCGAACATTCAGTCCGACGGCCGAGAAGGCAGCTGCAATATTCTGAAACTCGGCACGTTGTTCTTCGGAAAGCAGATCATAGAGTGCGCCCGCAAGCATATCGCCCGCCGCACCCATTCCGCAGTCAAGGTAAAGTGTTTTCATAGCAAAAAGGCCTTTCAAAAGTTTTATTCAGGGTTGCATATTATAATTAAGGAAAGAATCGTCACCGCGCATTGCTGCCGGTGCCGATATGGTTTATCATGTTTGCAAGGTAACCTGCGCCGAAGCCGTTGTCGATATTCACAACGGATACTCCGCTTGAGCAGGAGTTGAGCATTGAAAGCAGCGCTGCAACTCCGCCGAATGCCGCACCGTAACCGACACTCGTCGGCACGGCAATAACGGGGCAGTCGGCAAGCCCGCCGATTACACTTGCAAGCGCACCTTCCATGCCTGCAACGGCGATAATGACGCTTGCGCTCATGATTTCGTCAATATGCGAAAGGAGCCGGTGCAGCCCTGCAACGCCGACATCATAAAGCCTAAGCACACGGCTGCCGTGAAATTCCGCCGTCAGTGCCGCTTCTTCCGCAACGGGAATATCGCTTGTGCCGCCTGCCGCAACAACAACGCAGCCGTTTCCGCTCGGTTCGGGGATGCTGCCGATACTGCCGATTTTTGCAATTTCACAGTAGCTCAGGGCAAATTCACGACTCAGTATCTCTGCGGCATTTTTTTCAAGGCGTGTAATAAGTATCGTTTCCTGTCCGCTCTCAAGCATGGCTTTAATGATTTCAAGCATCTGCTCGGGTGTTTTGCCCGCACCGTAAATCACTTCCGCCGCACCGGTCCGAAGGCGGCGATGGGTATCTATCTTTGCAAATCCAAGGTCGCGGAACGGAGCGGTGCGCAGTTTCAAATATGCTTCGTCAACCGACACTTCGCCGCGGCGCACGGATTCAAGAAGGTTTTTTATTTCGTCATTCATAGTCTTTGTGTTGTGCTGTCTGAACAGCGGGATTTCATCTCGGCTCAAGGTCAAGCGTCACTGCATCGAAATATTGCCGCAGCTCGTTTAAAACATGCTCACGCTGTTTAAATAATTCATCGAATTGCCCGGCCTTCAATTGCAGCTTTGCGGTTCCGTTTACGCTCCGAACGCGAAAGTCGGAGAAGCCGAGCGAAAAAAGGAAGTTTTCCGCTGCTTCAACGGAATGCAGTTTGTTTTTTGTGATCAATTCGCCCGGCGGAATCCGCGTTGCAAGGCAGGCATAGGCAGGTTTGTTCCAAGTGAAAAGCTCCGCTTCGCGGGCAAAACGGCGAATGTCAGCTTTTGTCAGTCCGCATTCGCGCAGCGGGGAAAGCACGCCCGCTTCCCGCAGGGCACGCATTCCCGGACGGTCATCCTCTGCATCGGAAGCATTCGTCCCGTCCAGAATCGTTTTGTACCCGTCCGCCGCCGCCGCTCTGCATATCGCGGAAAAAATGTGTTTTTTGCAATGGTAGCAGCGGTCGGTCGGATTGCGGACAACATCTTCGCAGGCAAGGATATCAACAGAAATAATTTTAAGCGGCAGTTCGGCTTCCTTTGCGGCCCGCAGTGCGTCCGTCAGCTCAAATTCCGGCTGGAATGCCGATTGAACATAGTATGCGGCAAAATTTCCGCCCTCAACGCGGGAAGCCGCATAAGCAAGAAAACATGAGTCCACGCCGCCCGAAAGCGCGACAGCCGCGCTGCCGATGCCCTTGAGCCTGTTCAAAAGTTTGCTGCATGGCCGTTCGGATTCGCTCATAGCCCATCCTCCTTTTTCACCCGCTTACATTATAATGCCTGCCGCGCGGGTTTTGCAAGAGCAAATAACATCGCGGCGGGGGAGGTCAAGCCTGCCCGTCTTTTTCGTCCGCAACATACTCGGCAATCTCGGACAGATCGCAGTTCAGTATGCTGCAAAGCTGATTCAGCGTGTAGGTGCTCACGCTGCCGTTTTTTCTCAGCCTGTCAAGCTGCCCTGTGCTGAAATTGTAGTCCTTGATAAGCCTGTATTGCGACACACCCTTTTTCTTCATGGTTGCCCACAGCCTGTCAAACCGTATCATTTTGCCCTCCGAACAAATTTTCGTTCAATGTATATTATTGCCTGCATGTTGACAATAGCCCGTATTCGGGCTATAATTTGAATGAAAAACAAATGGAACCGGAATCTCGCAGCGTTCGCGCAAAATATATTCAACAATGCATGAATTAATCCCCGGGAATTTTGAAATTCAGTCGATAGAATAAGTACAGAAACAATTTAGGTGCCGTGTGCAGAATGATTTTGCAGATCGGCGGCAATTCAAAAGGAGGAAATATGAAAAAAGAAGAAGCTCTGAAAATATACAACGCTCTTTCCGAGAAAATACAAAAGGAGGAAGAAGAAAGCTTTTCAAGTACCTTGCTAAGCATCGTAAAAAACGAGCCGTTCGATTTGACGGCAAGCCGGAAAAGTGATGCCGAATCCATTTCCCTGCGCAGCTGGAGAGTTGCCTTTGTTCTTGAACATTTTAACCACCTGTCGAGAAAACTGAGAGCAAATCTAAAAATCGACTTTGACAAGCTCCTGCGTTATCTAAGCCATTACGAAAGGCGCACGAAAAGAATATGCAGCGGCATGGTTTCAAATCTGGTTGATTGCGTGATTGCAATATCCGGCGAAAGGCTGACTGAAAAAAAGGTTACCAGACATCTTCCGAAAGAGTGCAGAAACGTGGAATTTATAAGAAACGGAACCGATGAGCAGCTAAAGTACACATTATTCGATGTGGCAGGATATTTCTTTGAACAGGGGAATAACGTGATTGAGTTAAATGTTCTCAGGTATTTATACAAGTGCAACAAAAGAAGGAACAGTCCTGCGAGTGAAGAGTATACGGAAATTATCAACATGCTTAATTCGGTAACGAACGTAGAGATGTTGGATGCGGAGTAATGCTTACCATGAAAATCAAATTTGATGCTTATCAACAAATACTTCAACAGCAGCAGCCACTAACACCTGAAACAGGCGGAATTCTCGGTGGGGACGGCACAACGATTTTTACGTTTGAACCTGATAAAGGGCTTCCGTGCGGAAAAATGTGCAGTTATGCGCCGGATGTGCAGCACTTAAACAGGGTTATTCGTGAATGGGAATGCAGCGGCACCGAATTCATGGGTATATATCACACTCATTTTCACAATGTCTGCACGCTTTCGCAGGGCGACAAAAAATATATTGAGTCAATACTTCTCAATATGCCACCGCACATCAAAAAACTCTTCTTTCCGCTGGTTGTAATGCCGGAGAGAAAAATGATTTGTTATTATGCAAGAACGGAATCGGGAAAAGTCATAATTGAACAGGAACCGATAACAATAATTCACAACTGACAAGGAGGTAATATCATGTCAAAAGAACACATCATCAACGAACCCGCAAAGAAAACCTTTGCAATCGAAATCCCTGAGGGATGCTTTGAAGGCAACTGCAGCGACTGCGTGCATGCCAACTACCGTGACAAGGATTCATACGGCCGCGTTTACTGTGAAGCAGGGTATGGATACAATTACCCGCACGACCGCAACGGCTGCTTCAAGTACAGGTACGAAGGCTAATCAAGGCTGAGAAAGCTCCGGATTTAATCGTTTTTCATTGAAAAGCAGAATTGAGCTTATTTTTGAAAACACGGATTATCCGGTGCGCTCTGACCGGAACACAGATTTTTCCGATTTCCGTTAACAATGTTCCGCTGCGTTCGTATTATGCTGCGTGAATTTATGAACAATTCGAGTTGTCGATCAGAAATGCATGAGCATTTCAAACGCAGCGGAACAGTTTAAATCTAATCAACTGTAGTTTAAGGAGAAAAGTATGGACAAAGGACTGCTTGCAATCATCATCATCGCATATTCCGCATGGGCAATTTATTCGGGATATAAATTCCTGACCGGACGCTCACCGTGGCTGGATCAAAAAGCACTGAAGAACCGCATAGTCAAGGTACTTCTCAGCATCGTTGTCGGCTATTTCATAGGCGCATTTTACCTCGTCATTGTTATTTTCAAAATCGTTGCGCGTGTAGTGCGCGGAATCTGATTATTAGAAAGGAAAATGCAAAAAGACCGTGAAATTTCTGACGGCAGCAATTGAGTCAGTCTTTCACAGAGCAAAAATCGAGGGAAAGAGGCTGCGGCTTCGTTTTCAAGTCGCGGCCTCAAAATATATTTACCCGGCAATGGTGACAAACTCAAAAAACTATGCTATAATCCTTACTTGTATAAGCCAATGTAGCTCAGCTGGCAGAGCAGCGCATTCGTAATGCGCAGGTCAAGGGTTCGAGCCCCTTCATTGGCTCCATTAATCGGGGCGTAGCGCAGCTTGGTAGCGCGTTTGGTTCGGGACCAAAAGGTCGGGTGTTCAAATCACCTCGCCCCGACCAAAATGATATGCACAACAAGCCGCTGCAAGGCACAGAGCTTTGCAGCGGTTTGTTTTTGCTTTCAATCAGGGTACTGTTTTGTTTTTTGCCGATTATCTTGACAACACACCTGCCGAACGATAGAATTGAGCAAAAGGGAGGCTTTTTGATGAACTATTTAAAAATCAACAAAGATAACATCGACAGGGAGCATATTTGCTGCGCCATGTCGGGCAAACAGAGCCTTGTTAAAAAAGAGTGGATGAAGCAGCGGTTCGACGAAGGCCTTGTGTTTTACAGGAGCGAGGAACGCGGCAAGTGTTTTATTGAGTATATCCCGGCGGAAAATGCATGGGTTCCAATCGATGCGGACGGATACATTTATATTAACTGCCTTTGGATTGCAGGTGCACTGAAGGGACACGGATATTCCGAAGCTCTGCTTTCGGAATGCATTCGCGACGCCGAACGGCAAAATAAGCAGGGATTGTGCATCCTTTCCGCCGAGGGCAGAAAAAAAGAGTTTCTCTCGGATCCGAAATACCTGGCGCATAAGGGGTTCATCGTTGCCGATACATCGGATTGCGGAATCACCATTATGTATTTGCCGCTGAAGTCAAATGCCGTGCCGCCGAAATTCAAAGAGTGTGCAAAACATCCGGCGGTCGAAGAAAAGGGTTTCGTGCTGTACTTCACGGATCAATGTCCCTTCACCTGTTACTGGGTGCCGAGGGTTCGGGAAGCGGCAAAGGCGCACGATATTCCGCTTAAGGTCATTCACGTTACTGACAGGGAAGAGGCGCAAAATGTACCCGCACCGGTCACGACTTACGCATTGTTCAGGGACGGAAAATTCGTGACACATGCGATACAGTCCGATAAAAAATTCCTTGCGCTTGCCGGAGTGCGGGAGTAATTTTTCTCGAAAACGTAAAACATAATAAGGTTAATCATGCGGAGCGGGAGTGGCGAAATGATAAAAAAAGAGTCTGTCCGTGCAGAAAAAAGAACTGTGAACGCCGCGGAAAATGTGATGAATGCAGAAAGCATCATGCAGAGCCGGAACCTTGCAGGTCGGTTTATTGCGAAAGGGGGAAAGAAAGAAGAAATGAAGCATCTTTTCTTAGCGGAGAATGCGGAAGAACTGAACAACCTTCAGTCGCTGACGGAAGGATTTGCTCCGATACTGAATGAGTATTTGGATTATTTAAAAATGAATTTTCAGGTTGTTGAGCTTCCGAGGTCGATAGTTTGGGCGGGCTTTGAAACAGCGGTGAATTCCGTGAGCGATCTCCCGCTGCCGGCCTATACGAATGATTATCGCACGGTAATGAATCCGCAGATCGAGGTTTGGAGACGTTTATACCTTAAGCAGACGGATGCTTACACCGAATCGGAGTCGGTCAAAAAGGTTAAACAGTATTATGAAAAATTCAACATGCATAATGTTTTGCAGATATTGGGACACGAAATGGCGCACCACAGCGACCTTTTTCTTGATGAAACATATGAAACCGAAATGTGGTTTGAAGAGGGCATGGCTGAATACATAAGCCGCAGATATTTCCTGACTGATGAGGAGTACGCTGCCGAAAAGGAAACGAATCGGATTCTTTCTGCATTATATGATGAAAAGTTCGGGCGGCCGAAACTGAATGATTTTTCACGCTCCGCTTACGGACGGGATATTGTGCATATTTTTTATGCTTACTGGAGAAGTTTTCTTGCCGTTGATGCCGCTGCGGAAAAATTCGGCGGAAATGCATTGAAGGTGTTTGAATCCTATCGGCGCTGGTATGATGAGGGCGCGAAATGCAGCCTTGAGAATTGGTTAGATAATATTTAATTTCGGAAAAGCTTTTGAGCCTTCGGCGTGACAGTCGCCGAAGGTGTTTTGCATTTGAAACGAATCAATGAAAAACGGCGCCGCCTTGATTGCCGACGTTTAGACGCTTGATGCATATTTTCCTCCGAATTGCTCAAAATAGCAGAAGAAAAAAGAAAAATCGGAGGCAATATGGGAATAATCGGAAGGCATTCGTTTGAGCTTTGCAGCAGGCCGCGAATAATTTCATCCGCAAGCTATGTCGGCGACAAAGAAGGGAAAGGTCCCCTGAGAGAATGCTTTGATAAAATTTGCCGCGACGATACCCTTGGGCTTGACTCTTGGGAGCAGGCGGAAAGCAGAATGTTCGAAAGCGCGGTTCGCGTGGCTCTTGCAAAAATAAAAAGGCAAAGCGATGATTTGAGCTGCCTTTTGGGCGGAGATTTATTGAATCAGATAATCTCCTCCGGCTTTGCGGCGCGGGAGATCCGTGCACCGTTCATCGGTCTGTACGGTGCGTGTTCAACCATCAGCGAGGGACTGATGCTCGGCGGAATGCTTGTTGACGGAGGCTTTGCAGAGCTTGCCGCGTGTGCCGCAAGCAGTCACTTTTCGGCAGCCGAAAGGCAGTTCCGCTATCCGCTGGAAATGGGCGTTCAGGCCGTTCCGAGCAGTCAGCGTACGGTCACGGGTGCGGGAAGCATAATCATTCAGGCGGCGGGTGAATTCCGTCCGGGTGCGGGCAATGTGTTTGAACATGTTGCACTTACGGGCGGCACCATCGGCAGCGTGGAGGATTTCGGCATTACGGATGCAAATAATATGGGGGCGGCGATGGCTCCTGCCGCGTTTAAAACGATTAAGGCTCATCTTTCGGATTACTCGCGCAGGGTGGAGGATTACGACAGGATAATAACAGGAGATCTCGGCATTTTCGGCAGCGATATGCTGTATGAACTGCTGCGCGGTGAAGGGATTGAAATTGCCGACAGGCATGAGGATTGCGGCAAGCTGATGTTCAGTCCGGAGCAAAATGTCAATTGCGGTGCGAGCGGCTGCGGCTGTGCGGCGACAATAATGAGCAGTTGGTTCCTGCCGAAAATTGAATCCGGCGAAATCCGCCGCGTTCTTTTCCTTGCAACGGGTGCGCTCATGAGTCCTGTCAGCAGCCTTCAGGGTGAAAGCATTCCTTCAATTGCACATGCGGTTGTGATTGAGCATATTGATTGACCCAAACGGCGGTCGAATAAAAAAGCGGCAGAACAACAAAAACTGAGATTTGAAAACATAAAGAATTTGGACGGTTGAATTAAATGAGCAGTATAACGGATTATTTACTTGTTTTTGCAATCGGAGGTGCGATTTGCGTCATCGGACAGCTTCTTATGAGCCTGACACGGCTGACGCCTGCAAGAATCCTTGTGATTTTTGTTACGGCGGGGGTTGTGCTCACGGCTGTCGGACTGTATAAACCCATTGTCGAACTTGGCGGAGCGGGCGCAACGGTGCCGCTGACGGGGTTTGGGTATTCGCTTGCAAACGGCGCAATTGACGGCGCAATGAACGAGGGTTTGCTCGGTGCAATAACCGGCGGGGTGAAGGCAACCGCTGGCGGTATCGCCGCCGCAGTGCTTTTCGGGTACGCTTTTGCACTGATTTTTACGCCGAAAACAAAAAAGTAAACATATCGAAATTAAGCGCAACCGGCTTCCGACAGATGACGGAAGTCGGTTGTGTATTGTCAATGTTTGATGGATTGTTTAAAATACGAAACAACTGCCCAATCAGTCAATGGAGTGAAGAGCGGCGCCGACAGCGGTGGCAAATGCTGCATTTTCCGGAACGATAAACTCAACGGGATAAAGTGTTTTAAAAAGCTCAATCATTGGCAAAAGCTCCCGCAGTCCGGTAAGCGCACCTGTCAAAATGACTTTTTTGACAGAGGAGTTTTTGCAGGCGAAAACCGCAAGGGTCAAAATGGTTTGCAGCACCATATTGACAACGCCGAGAGCAAGATCACAATCGGTTGCGTTGTCCTTTACGTTTGCAAAGTTTGCGGCGGTGATTTCCGAACCGAGTTTTTCAATGTCATTCTTGGAAATATCGCCGATCGTAAGATCAACGTGTGAAAGGCTGCCGCGCTCCGCAAGCGCGCAAAGACTCTCGTGATCCGATGCACCGGTAAGCTTTTTGCCGAGGCCGACGATGGTGCCGCCGCCGACACCGCTGCCGCCGATGTGGGAATAATCCTTGCCGTGGGCATGAATAAACGCTGTGCCGGTGCCCATACTCACAACAACCGCTTCATCCAACCCGGCAAGAGCAAGCCCGCCCCGCGCGATCGCGGAAAATTCCTCAATGCGCTGAGTCGGAATGCCGTAAATGTCGCCCGAAAGATAGGATGAGCCGACGCCTGTCACAAGTATGCGTTCAACATCGCTGAGCGAGAACTTGTTGGCGTTGATATAATGTCCCAATGCGCCGTAAAGTGAGGTTATTTGATCGTAAGCGCGAACCGTCATTGTTGAAATCAGTTCGCCGCCCGGAGTCAGTCCGACAATTTTTGTCGTTGAACCTCCAACGTCTATTCCGAGAATTATGCCCATTTGTGTTCCTCCTTGGTCTGCCCGATGTGCAAAATACGCACCTCTCGCGCCGATACATGCGCGGCTTTGCATAAAATCCTTAGGTAAACGCTGATTAATCAGCATCAAATGCAGCGCAGCGTCTCCTTGAATTGCCGCCCGCAAATACCGCTTGATCAATCGTCATATCCTGCCAATGTAACCATTATAAAGCATTAATGCCGTATTGTAAAGACCAAAAGAAAAAGGCAGAGTGACTGTCGGAGCGGAGCAGAATACGGCGAAATAATTCATAACGGCCGACAACTCTGCGGCTATAATAAACAAAAATACACCTATGCAGCAAATTAAAAAACGTTCATCTTTTGAAAAACAGAGAACATGTACATAAATCAGCACAGCAAAAAAGCAAAAAACAATTGACAGGACAAAAAATGCAGTATATACTTATCTTGTCGATACGTACAGCAATAAATACGCTGAATAGTTTCGCATAAGGTTTTTCTTTTAACGGAGGAATGAATTTGAATATGCTTTTGGCTCACGGTGCAACGGATGAGCACCCGGAAGGACAGTCGATTGAAGCCCACCTGAAAGGTACGGGAGAACTTGCGGAAACATTTGCAGCGGAGTTTGGAGCCGCAGCAAACGGAAAGTTGTGCGGGCTTGCTCACGACATAGGAAAGTATTCGGATGAATTTCAGCTGAGACTGCGCGGCGGAAAGAAGGTCGATCATGCGACGGCGGGAGCAATCGAATGCTTCAAAATCAAAGCAGCGTTTGAGGCTGTATGCGTTATCGGCCACCACAGCGGATTGCCCAATGTCGGACATAAAGACGCTGACACAACCGAAAGCCAAACATTTTTTGGCAGGAAGCTGCGCGCCGAACAGGGAGGAATTCCGGATTATCGGAAAAATTGGAACGGACACATAGCATTACCGCAGGATTATTTTAGACCCTCGGGCCGTGGGTTCGCAACAGCATTCTATATAAGAATGCTGTATTCCTGCCTTGTTGATGCGGATTATATCGACACGGAAACCTTTATGAACGGTGACGCAGGCAGAGGAAACTACGAACCGCTTTCTGCGCTTTGTGACAAGCTCACAGCATACATCTCAAAATGGAACAATCCAACAAGAGAAATCGACATACTGCGGCAAAAAATTCTCAATTCATGCATTGAAAAGGCGTCTGCGCCGCGCGGAATTTTCTCATTGACGGTGCCGACGGGCGGCGGCAAAACGGTTGCGTCCATGGCATTTGCGCTCAACCATGCTGTTGCAAATTCAATGAAGCGCATTATATATATAATACCGTACACATCGATTATTGAACAGAATGCAAAAGTTTTCCGAGATATTCTGGGTCAAGAGAACGTTGTGGAACATCATTCATCAGTTTCGTACGAATTATCGGAAAATGCTGACGAGCTGGAATATCGAAGTGCGCTTGCAACGGAAAACTGGGATGCTCCGGTGATCGTGACAACTGCCGTGCAGTTCTTTGAATCACTTTACGCGAACCGTTCGTCAAAATGCAGAAAGCTTCACAATATTGCAAACAGCGTTATTATTTTTGACGAGGCGCAAATGATTCCGTCAAACAATCTGCGTCCCTGCGTTGCGGCGATTGCGGAGCTTGTGCGCGCATACAACGCAACCGCCGTTCTGTGTACCGCAACTCAGCCGGCTATTGACGAAATGCTGCTTGAATACAGTAAAAAAGAAAGCGTTGTTGAATTATGTCCCGATGTTGACGGCATGTTCGAAAAGTTTCGCAGGACAAGCTTTGAAAAGGAAGGAAGGCTGACAACGGATGAACTGGTTTCAAGGCTTGAAAGTCAGCAGCAGGTGCTTTGCATCGTCAACACGCGAAAATTTGCTCAAGAGGTTTATGAGGCATTGCCGTCGGAGGGGCGTTTTCATCTGTCCACGCTTATGTGTCCGGTTCACCGCAAACAAAAGCTTGATGAGATTCGGGAAAGATTAAAAAACGGTCAAATATGCAGAGTTGTTTCAACCTCGCTTATAGAGGCCGGTGTTGATGTTGATTTTCCTCGTGTGTTCAGAGAGATGGCCGGGCTGGATTCAATACTGCAGGCGGCAGGGCGCTGCAACCGCGAGGGTAAACGGAGTGCGGAAAGCAGCATTGTTACCGTTTTTGAATCCGAAAACAAGGTGAACAAGCTGATTGCGGTTAACCGTGATGCTGCGGAGGAGACGGTGCGGGACTGGACGCAGCCGAACACAACGTCAACTATAGAGCGTTATTTTAAGGCGTACAGGGATTTTTTGCGGAATGATGACAAGTCGGGCGTCATAACAGCGAGCGAAAAAGGAATATCGGGCTGTGGATTGCCTTTTGAATGGATTGCAAAAGAATTCAAGCTGATAGACCAAAACACCTTCACGGTTTACATTTCTGTCGGAGAGGGAAAAGAGCTTATTTCAAGGCTCAGAGAGGGAGAACGCTCCCGTGAACTGTATCGAAAGGCCGGAATGTATTCCGTATCGATATACGAAAATCATTTCAATGCTCTTATCAATGCCGGGGCGGCGGAACCCTTCGGTGACGATGCAGCAATTCTGACGGATTTGAGTCTTTATTCGGATGAAAAGGGACTTGCAACAGATGTGAGGGGTGGAAGTGCGCTGTTTAACTGATAATGAATGCTTTATTAATCGGTAAGTGAACGGAAAGGCTTTGCAGGTTATATGAATACCGAATTTGACCAAACGGGGCTTGACCGTAAACGATAAAAACATAATACAGCATAGGAGGAATAAGGAAAAATTGACTGCAAAAAGGAACAAAAAAGAAAAGAAAGGAGAGACAGTACATGCCAATATGTATTGAGGTAAGCGGGGATTATGCCTGCTTTTCAAGACCGGAGATGAAGGTTGAACGCGTGAGTTACGATGTAATAACACCGTCTGCGGCACGCGGCATTCTGGAAGCAGTTATGTGGCATCCGGGAATGCGTTATGTAATTGACAGGATCCATGTGTGCGCACCGATCCGGTTCACAAACATTCGACGAAATGAAGTGAAGGACGTAATCAGTGCGCAAAACGTGAAGACGGAAATGAAAACACGCAGCGGAGAGCTGTACATTGCAGCATCGGAATCCATTCAGCAGCGCGCTGCAATGGTGCTGAAGGATGTGCATTATGTAATTGAGGCGCATTTTGAAATGACTGAGAATGCTGCGCCGAGCGACAACCCGGGAAAATTCTGCGACATGCTGAGAAGAAGGGTTGAAAAAGGTAAGTGTTACCATCAGCCCTACCTCGGAACACGTGAATTTCCTGCAAAGGTAGTAAAATGCGTTGAGATGCCGCCCTGTCCGCCGGAACTTGCGGGAGAACGGGATCTTGGCTGGATGCTTTTGGATTTGGATTATTCGGATAAGGAAAACATCAAGCCCGTGTTCTTTCGCGCAAAGCTTGTTGACGGCGTGCTGACCGTGCCGAGAATGGATTCGGCGGAGGTGACCCGATGATTTTGCAGGCATTAACAAGCCTTTATGAGGCACTTGCCCAAAAAGGCGAAATCTCCAAGGAAGGCTGGAGCCGTGAAAAAATCAGCTTCGCGCTCTCTATTGACGAGGAAGGCAATCTGCTGCGAGTAACGCCGCTTTTTGACACGGTCGATGGACCAAAGGGCAAAACGAGGGAAGTTCCGCAGAAGATGACCGTTCCGGCGGCTGTGAAAAGAACGTCAGGCGCGGCGGCGAATTTCCTTTGGGATAACTCCTCCTATATTTTGGGTGTGAGCCTGAAGAAAGGGGAGGATGATGCAGAAAGAGAAAAGCGAAGAAATAAGGACATTAAATGTTTCGAGGCTTGCCGCGAATTGCATCATTCAATGCTGGACGGCATGGAATATCCCGCTGCAAAGGCGGTGCTGAACTTCTTAGACAAGTGGGAACCGCAAAAGGCGGAGGAAAACAATCTTGTTGCACAATATGCGAAAGAAATTCTTTCGGGTGCAAATATGGTTTTTCGCTTTAACGGAGGCTATGTTCACGATGATCCACAGCTTGCATCTGTCTGGCAGAAGGCGAATGCAAAGCAAAAAGATAACATTGGGCAGTGCCTGGTAACGGGAGCGCTTGATGAAATTCAAAAAACACACCCTACGATCAAGGGTGTGCAGGGCGCGCAGTCGAGCGGTGCGGCACTCGTGTCATTCAATGCATCGGCATTCTGTTCTTATAACAAGGAACAGAACCAAAATGCGCCGGTCGGAAAATATGCAGCCTTTGCATATACGACTGCGTTGAATCATTTATTGGCGGACAGGAAAAATGTCCACAGGATCGGCGATGCTGCCGTTGTCTGCTGGGCAGAAAATGCGGATAAACAGTACGAGGATTTTGCAGCTGAAGTTTTTTTCGGTGATAATGTCGACAAGTCGGATGAACAGAGGCTTTCAGCGCTGCGGACAAGCTTGAAGCTTCTTGCAGACGGACTTCCATGCAAGGAGATGGATCTTGATCCGGACAGAAAATTCTACATTCTCGGCCTGTCTCCGAACGCAGCCCGTCTCGCGGTCAGATTCTTTTACTGCGACAGCTTCGGGAAAATTGCGGGGAATATCTACAAGCATCATGAGAGACTGGAAATCGTGCGTCCCTCATATGATAAGTTCCCGATCCTCCCGTTGTGGAAGCTGCTAAGTGCAACGGTTAATCCGAATGCGAAGGATAAAACGCCGAATGCAGCAATGGCAGGTGCAGTTGCCCGTGCTGTGTTTTCCGGCGGCAGATATCCGGCGTCCCTTCTGGAGTGCACCTTTCTGCGAATCAAAGCAGAACGCAGCATAACCCGTGAACGCGCGGCGATAATCAAAGCTTATTATCTGAGAAACCCAAATGAAAAATGCCCAAAGGAGGTACTGACAGTGAGTTTAAATGAAAACAGCAAAAACATCCCCTATACCCTCGGAAGGCTGTTCTCCGTGTACGAAGAGATTCAGCAGGCAGCTAATCCGGGTATAAACACAACAATTAAGGACAGGTATTTTGGCTCTGCTGCCGCAATGCCTGCAACGGTGTTCCCGATACTCAGCAATCTTGCGCAAAAACACCTGCGCAAACTTTCGGATGCACAGCGTGTATATCTTGATAAAAAGGTTATGACGCTGAAGAGCGTTCTCGGAGAACAGTATCCGGCGCATATGTCGCTGCCGGAGCAAGGCTCGTTCGACCTTGGCTACTACCATCAAACACAGGCTCGTTATACAAAAAAGGAGGATAAATAATTATGGAACCCATTAAAAACCGCTATGACTTTGTTGTGCTTTACGACGTTGAAAACGGCAACCCCAACGGTGATCCCGATGCGGGCAATATGCCAAGGGTTGATCCCGAAACCGGTTACGGAATTGTAACCGATGTCTGCCTTAAGCGGAAGATTCGCAACTATGTTGAAACGGCAAAGGAGGGAGAACCCGGTTATCGCATTTACATCAAAGAGGGAGTTCCTCTTAATGCAAGCGATAGGGAGGCTTGCGAAAAGTATAATGTCAGCACGGATGAAAAGAAATTGAAAGAGGCAAAGAAAAACGATCCTGAGCTTGATATAAAGATCAGGGATTACATGTGCGGAAACTTCTTTGATATTCGCACTTTCGGTGCTGTTATGACAACGTTTGTCAAAGGTGCGCTGAATTGCGGACAGGTTCGCGGCCCGGTGCAGCTTGGATTTTCAAGGAGCATTGATCCCATTATTTCTCAGGAGATTACGATAACCCGTGTTGCAATAACGACCGAGGCCGACGCAGAGAAAAAAGGTACGGAAATGGGACGCAAATACATTGTTCCTTACGGCCTCTATCGCTGCGAAGGCTATGTTTCGGCCAACCTCGCGCGCAAAACTACGGGCTTTTCGGAGGCAGATCTTGAACTGCTTTGGAAGGCGATAATAAACATGTTTGAAAACGATCACTCGGCTGCACGCGGCAAGATGGCTGTTCGTGAGCTTGTCGTGTTCAAACACGAGTCAGAGCTCGGGAATGCTCCGGCACATAAACTTTTTGAGCGTGTTACAGCGGCAAGAAAAGCGGATTGTGCAGTTGCCCGTTGTTACGATGATTATGATATTGTCGTTGATACGGATAATTTGCCCGAAGGAGTCAGCTGCATTCGGATGATATGACATATTCCGAAGAGGATTATCTGCTGCTATCCGGAATTCAGCACTTCAAATTCTGCCGCAGACAATGGGCGCTTATCCACATTGAGCAGCAATGGGCGGACAACTACCGCACGGTGGACGGCACACTGATGCATGAAAGAGCGCATGATACCGGGTTGAAGGAAAGCAGAGGCGATCTTTTCATTACGAGGGGGATGAATTTTTTTTCATCCACCCTCGGGGTTTCGGGACAGTGTGATGTACTGGAATTTCGCCGTTCGGCGGACGGGATAGAGCTGAAGGATCGTGATGGTCTTTGGCAGCCCTATCCCGTTGAATACAAGCGCGGAATGTACAACGAGCGAACCGGTGATACATTGCAGCTTTGCGGTCAGGCAATGTGCCTTGAAGAGATGCTTGCGTGTGATATTCCGCGAGGAGCATTGTTTTATGGCGAAACACGGCGCAGGGTGGAAGTTGAATTTGACAGAGCATTGAGGGACGAAGTACGGGATGTGCTTTCCGAAATGCATGATCTGTATAGAAAACGATATACCCCGAAAGTGAAACCTACCAAGGCATGCGCGTCATGTTCAATGAAGGAGATTTGCCTCCCAAAACTGATGAAAACAACGACCGTTGCAACGTACATTAATAAGGCAATGGAGGAATCGCAATGAAGCGGTTGCTGAATACACTGTATATTATGTCGGAAGACGTATATTTGACGTTGGATGGAGAGAATGTTGTTGCAAAGTGCGGCGAAAGGATTACGGCACGTTATCCTCTGCACACATTGCAAAGCATAATTGACTTTTCATATATGGGCGCATCTCCTGCATTGCTCGGTAAATGCGCCGATATGGGAGTTGCATTCACTTTCTGCAGCCCGCGGGGGCGATTTCTTGCACGGGTAACGGGCGAAGCAAACGGCAATGTTTTGCTTCGCCGAAAGCAATATCGTGTTGCGGATGATGAGGAGAATTCATGCTTGATTGCCAAAAATATGATATTCGGCAAACTTTACAATTCTAAGCAGAGCATTGAGAGGACACGGCGAGATCACGCTCTGCGTGTGGATTGTGAAGCTTTGACCTCCGTTTCACAATTGACGGCGGGACTGCTGCCGCTTGTTCAAAAGGAAACACGGCTTGACGGACTCCGTGGACTTGAGGGTGTTGCAGCGAATGCGTATTTCAGCATATTCAACGAATTAATTCTCAACAGCAAGGAACTTTTTCGGTTTACGGTGCGTTCGAGGCGGCCTCCGCTTGATGCCGTGAATGCGCTGCTGTCGCTTGCGTATTCAACGCTTGCCCTTGATTGTGCATCTGCGCTTGAAAGCGTCGGACTGGATTCGTACGTCGGATTTCTGCATCGTGACAGGCCGGGCAGAACTTCACTGGCACTTGACCTCATGGAAGAACTGCGTCCGTGTATGGCAGACAGATTTGTCCTTACGTGCATCAATAACAGAATGTTTGACAGAAACGATTTCGATTTTCGTGAAAGCGGGGCTGTACTGCTTAAGGATGATTCACGGCGGCGTTTCTATCGAGCATGGCAGGAACGCAAAAAGGATGAATTGAAGCATCCATATCTCGGCGAAAAGCTGCAATGGGGGATGATTCCGTATGTTCAGGCACTGTTGCTGGCAAGATACCTTCGCGGGGATTTGGATGCTTATCCTCCGTTCCTTTGGAAATAACCGTGTTGAGGCGGAAAGGAAGGTTTAATTATGTTTGTGCTTATAACCTATGATGTTAACACAGAGGATGCGGACGGAAAAAGACGATTACGCCGCATCGCAAAGCAGTGTGTAAACTATGGACAGCGTGTGCAGAATTCGGTATTCGAGTGCATACTCGATCCGGCGCAGTGCCGCAGGTTAAAAGCTGAGCTTTGCAGCATCATGGATGCTGAACGGGACAGTCTTCGCTTCTATTATCTGGGTAACAAATATGAAAACAAGATTGAGCATTTCGGAACAAAGTCGGGTTACGACCCTGAGGGTATGCTGATGCTTTGATTATTTGCCGCGAATACTAAGCGGTCAGAAAAAATCAGGGTGGTTCGCGCAATTACATGCGGACAAAACATGCTTTTCTTCAAGAATTGTTAAGCGGATAAGAAACGAAACACACATAAAAGGCAGGTCTTTGCTTGCAGTGCTGCCTTTTTTACTGTATAATGGAAAATGAACAGCGGGGAATGAACACTTTCATACTTGCTGTTTGCGGAAATGTTGATTACATTTATACGTTTCCGCCGTCGCCGCCTTCACGGGCGGCGTGGATTGAAATTTCTCGGCTTGTGTTGCGTTTTAGTCCGTCTGCGTCGCCGCCTTCACGGGCGGCGTGGATTGAAATAGAGGAAAGCCTACCATTGATAAGACCCACCACCGTCGCCGCCTTCACGGGCGGCGTGGATTGAAATAGTAGAAGAAAAAGAAACACCAGAGGACAAAGCGTCGCCGCCTTCACGGGCGGCGTGGATTGAAATCAAGTTTGCTTTCTGGTATGGGTAGTTTGCTTCAGTCGCCGCCTTCACGGGCGGCGTGGATTGAAATTTTCATTCTCCGGAGCTTTATAGCTCTTATGATACGTCGCCGCCTTCACGGGCGGCGTGGATTGAAATGTCTTCCGGAGCTTTAGCCGATGCCGCCGGAGTGTCGCCGCCTTCACGGGCGGCGTGGATTGAAATGAAAAGGAAGTCGGAATTAAGCTTTCCGGAAAAGTCGCCGCCTTCACGGGCGGCGTGGATTGAAATCAACAGTCCGACGCAGTTAAACTGCAACGCTTCGGTCGCCGCCTTCACGGGCGGCGTGGATTGAAATGTAAAGGCGTTTGCGTATATTGATAACGGCATCAGTCGCCGCCTTCACGGGCGGCGTGGATTGAAATGGCGGACAGTACGTCGTCCGTTCGCAAATTTTACTGTCGCCGCCTTCACGGGCGGCGTGGATTGAAATTGTACGTTTCCTCGGCTCGTTCGCACAGCTCTTGCCGTCGCCGCCTTCACGGGCGGCGTGGATTGAAATAAAACATGAAAGCATGATTTATATAAATCGTTGTGTCGCCGCCTTCACGGGCGGCGTGGATTGAAATCACACCTCACAGCCTATCGCGGTTGTCGATGAACCGTCGCCGCCTTCACGGGCGGCGTGGATTGAAATGCTCAACGTGGGCAAACTTGCAATGCTTACAGACTGTCGCCGCCTTCACGGGCGGCGTGGATTGAAATCTGAAATTGAGCGAACACGATTTAGAGTAACAAGTCGCCGCCTTCACGGGCGGCGTGGATTGAAATCGGTGCGCACTGTGCAAGTCGGTTGATGTCAATATGTCGCCGCCTTCACGGGCGGCGTGGATTGAAATGGCTCAATCATAAACGGCACGGCATACGGTAAATAGTCGCCGCCTTCACGGGCGGCGTGGATTGAAATCTGAACCTGATTATGATGCTGATGTGCGGCAATGGTCGCCGCCTTCACGGGCGGCGTGGATTGAAATGTCATAATTATTCGCGCTTGCAAGGGATTCATAGTCGCCGCCTTCACGGGCGGCGTGGATTGAAATCTTATCTTTTTTAACAATGTAAACCGCAAGTGCTAGTCGCCGCCTTCACGGGCGGCGTGGATTGAAATGCGCTCCTGCGGCCGCTCCGTCGCTCAGGATAGGGTCGCCGCCTTCACGGGCGGCGTGGATTGAAATCGCTCCGCGCGGCGGCACGGGCAGAACCCGAACCCGTCGCCGCCTTCACGGGCGGCGTGGATTGAAATAAAATACGGACAGTCTTTGCACCGCACAACCTGGTCGCCGCCTTCACGGGCGGCGTGGATTGAAATTCCATGCCGTCGCGGCCTGTGTATGTGCGCAAAGTCGCCGCCTTCACGGGCGGCGTGGATTGAAATGATATACGACGTTCGGTTAATCTGCGAACTCCCTGTCGCCGCCTTCACGGGCGGCGTGGATTGAAATGCTCACGCTTGCCCGGCGGCTCTTGGGCGCGGGCGTCGCCGCCTTCACGGGCGGCGTGGATTGAAATGCAACTGTCAGTCAGACAGGCTACGTTGGACGAGTCGCCGCCTTCACGGGCGGCGTGGATTGAAATAATCTGCAATAGAAAAAACCTAATCAATCAAAGGTCGCCGCCTTCACGGGCGGCGTGGATTGAAATAAATCAGCCAAATCTACGGCGTAGTCGCCGAATAGTCGCCGCCTTCACGGGCGGCGTGGATTGAAATATTGCCTCTTTCGTCCTTCGCTACTGTCACGGAGGGTCGCCGCCTTCACGGGCGGCGTGGATTGAAATCAACTTCACGATTGATAATTTCATCAATCACGCCAGTCGCCGCCTTCACGGGCGGCGTGGATTGAAATTCTTCCTCCCATATACTCTATCAAAGTTTGTATAAGTCGCCGCCTTCACGGGCGGCGTGGATTGAAATCGACAATACAGCTAAAAAACAGCACAGCATTTAAGTCGCCGCCTTCACGGGCGGCGTGGATTGAAATAGCGTACTGTCAGTTGACACTCTCTCGCGGCGCTGTCGCCGCCTTCACGGGCGGCGTGGATTGAAATACGAAACGTCTTGTATAAATTGTAGATAACTGCTGTCGCCGCCTTCACGGGCGGCGTGGATTGAAATAGCTATACTGTCGAAGTCTATTACACTGTTAAATTGTCGCCGCCTTCACGGGCGGCGTGGATTGAAATAATCCGCAATAGAAAAAACTCAATCCAACAAAGGGGTCGCCGCCTTCACGGGCGGCGTGGATTGAAATTTGATGTTACAACGCCGTATATCGCCGATAAATTAGTCGCCGCCTTCACGGGCGGCGTGGATTGAAATTTCGGAGGTCAACGCAAAAATGTGTCTGCTTACGGTCGCCGCCTTCACGGGCGGCGTGGATTGAAATATTGCATTTATTAGGAAATGACATTCCCGAAGAGTCGCCGCCTTCACGGGCGGCGTGGATTGAAATAGTTTTGACGTTAAAATTAAAAAAAAGAACCTCGGTCGCCGCCTTCACGGGCGGCGTGGATTGAAATAATCCGCAATAGAAAAAACTCAATCCAACAAAGGGGTCGCCGCCTTCACGGGCGGCGTGGATTGAAATATTTTGCGACCGACATTTATGCCAGTTGCAAAGGTCGCCGCCTTCACGGGCGGCGTGGATTGAAATGCTCACGCTTGCCTGTCGCGGCTGTCTTGGGCGCGTCGCCGCCTTCACGGGCGGCGTGGATTGAAATATTTTGCGTTTGTCCAAAAAAAGGTTGACAGGATGTCGCCGCCTTCACGGGCGGCGTGGATTGAAATATGCAAGAATTATCATACATACAATTAAAAGGCGTCGCCGCCTTCACGGGCGGCGTGGATTGAAATGCCGCTACATGATAAAGATAATACCGAAAAGGGCGTCGCCGCCTTCACGGGCGGCGTGGATTGAAATCATTGCTTGTATTATTACTGGTTGTTTCGGCGGGTCGCCGCCTTCACGGGCGGCGTGGATTGAAATCACCCATCATTAAGAGTAGACATAATAATTCCGTCGTCGCCGCCTTCACGGGCGGCGTGGATTGAAATTAATCCATATTTTGACTATTTTAATATTGTGCCGTCGCCGCCTTCACGGGCGGCGTGGATTGAAATGGCAATGCCGCCGACTACAGCTATACCGCCGACAGTCGCCGCCTTCACGGGCGGCGTGGATTGAAATTTGCAGTTGATAAGCTCGGGTTTGCTGTCAAACGTCGCCGCCTTCACGGGCGGCGTGGATTGAAATATAACAATACAATACTATAATACACGCTCAAAATAGTCGCCGCCTTCACGGGCGGCGTGGATTGAAATTTGCGCAGCCCGAATCGCAAGACGTAAATCAGCCGTCGCCGCCTTCACGGGCGGCGTGGATTGAAATTGGAACGGTTTTAGGTCTATGTATTACGATTATGGTCGCCGCCTTCACGGGCGGCGTGGATTGAAATACCTATCTCCGTAGAAGAAAAAGAAATACCCGAAGTCGCCGCCTTCACGGGCGGCGTGGATTGAAATAACAATGTTGCCATCCTTATCCATAAGATAGTTAGTCGCCGCCTTCACGGGCGGCGTGGATTGAAATGCTTTACAGTATAGCACGGCTAAACCGTATCTTTGTCGCCGCCTTCACGGGCGGCGTGGATTGAAATATGCAAGAATTATCATACATATAACAAAACGGCAGGTCGCCGCCTTCACGGGCGGCGTGGATTGAAATTGCTCGGTGTTGTTGCTGTTGCTGAGCCGGTCGGGTCGCCGCCTTCACGGGCGGCGTGGATTGAAATCCGCATGGTTTGTACATGCGGACAGACGGCAACGTCGCCGCCTTCACGGGCGGCGTGGATTGAAATCCTTTCCGGCAGTAGCACCCATCCGCTGGCGCGTGAGTCGCCGCCTTCACGGGCGGCGTGGATTGAAATATGGCATGGGACAGCAACGGCGGAAAGAAATCCGCAGTCGCCGCCTTCACGGGCGGCGTGGATTGAAATCTCATCGTTGCGTACCTTGGGCATTCGTGCCGCGTCGCCGCCTTCACGGGCGGCGTGGATTGAAATTCTCGCACACTTGCAGGGTTTGACCAATTGAACAGTCGCCGCCTTCACGGGCGGCGTGGATTGAAATTCTCGCACACTTGCAGGGTTTGACCAATTGAACAGTCGCCGCCTTCACGGGCGGCGTGGATTGAAATGTACGGGCAATGAACGCAACATTCGACGGTGCGTGTCGCCGCCTTCACGGGCGGCGTGGATTGAAATAACGGCTATGGCAATTTGGAATCAGCGGATTATAGTCGCCGCCTTCACGGGCGGCGTGGATTGAAATCGCTGATGTTTGGGGACAAATCCTTGCAAAGTTGTCGCCGCCTTCACGGGCGGCGTGGATTGAAATATATTTAACGCACCATACGCTGCCGCAGGAAAAGTCGCCGCCTTCACGGGCGGCGTGGATTGAAATTAGGTTGGTGCCGGGGTTGCCGTCTGTCCTGGAGTCGCCGCCTTCACGGGCGGCGTGGATTGAAATCGGGTATAGCCGCCGCAATGGCAGAACAATGGGGTCGCCGCCTTCACGGGCGGCGTGGATTGAAATCATGCCGGATGGGGCGACAATCTTTTTGACAATGTCGCCGCCTTCACGGGCGGCGTGGATTGAAATGGGCAGGACGGTTGGTGGATTATCTTGCTGTTCGTCGCCGCCTTCACGGGCGGCGTGGATTGAAATTCCGGCAGCGTTTGCACTTGCTCTTGCGTAGCCGTCGCCGCCTTCACGGGCGGCGTGGATTGAAATAAAGTTCCTTCTGTCAGTGTATATTCTTTTGCAGTCGCCGCCTTCACGGGCGGCGTGGATTGAAATCTCGCGCACTACAAAAGTATTGCCTGTAATAGTAGTCGCCGCCTTCACGGGCGGCGTGGATTGAAATTTGTTGAGTCGTGTCAATTTCCGCCGTTTTAGTTTGTCGCCGCCTTCACGGGCGGCGTGGATTGAAATTATGCGCCCTCGGGGCTTCGGCTGCTTGCCGCTGTCGCCGCCTTCACGGGCGGCGTGGATTGAAATGCTCCGCTTACAGCGCGGCTCTTCCTGGGCGCGGACGTCGCCGCCTTCACGGGCGGCGTGGATTGAAATTGGACACAGGCTGATAGCTTACGGCGGCTGCATCGTCGCCGCCTTCACGGGCGGCGTGGATTGAAATACGCGGCTGCGCAAGCACCGCCTGTTTGCCCGCAGTCGCCGCCTTCACGGGCGGCGTGGATTGAAATCCTTGGGCGCGGGCTATGCGCCCCCTGCTACTGGTCGCCGCCTTCACGGGCGGCGTGGATTGAAATGTGCAGCCGCGAAAATGAAGCCCTGCGCCGCGTCCGTCGCCGCCTTCACGGGCGGCGTGGATTGAAATCTGCACTGCTCCGCATTGCTGATTATGACACCGTGTCGCCGCCTTCACGGGCGGCGTGGATTGAAATCGTCAAGCTGTACGGAAATGAGATTTTGGCCGAGTCGCCGCCTTCACGGGCGGCGTGGATTGAAATATTTTGTAAATCGTGTCAGTCATCGTACATGTCGTCGCCGCCTTCACGGGCGGCGTGGATTGAAATTTCTAAACAGTAATACTCTAACCCTAATCGCGCGTCGCCGCCTTCACGGGCGGCGTGGATTGAAATGCCTCGCGTCCTACACTGCAAGTGTAACCCTGCCCGTCGCCGCCTTCACGGGCGGCGTGGATTGAAATTAACGCCACCGGCGCAGGCGCTGAGTTGATTCCCGTCGCCGCCTTCACGGGCGGCGTGGATTGAAATGCGGGGGTTTTCGGGCAGCTATTGACGCTGCACAGTCGCCGCCTTCACGGGCGGCGTGGATTGAAATGACTATCTGCCCATTGTTGACATACGGCGCACAGTCGCCGCCTTCACGGGCGGCGTGGATTGAAATACCGCTGTCGGCGATTATAAGTGCAATGTACCGGTCGCTGCATTCGCAGGTGGTATGTATGCAGCGCTTCGCCTGTGTGATTTGCCTCCACTCTGTATCTTCATTAATCAAAAACAGGGTTACTGCATTTTAGATGCAGCGACCCTGTTTTCGGAAAAAACTGTTATCGGTGAGCAGCGATACTCGGCTGATAACGTATATAGACTATCACATATCGCGATGTTTGTCAAGAGTTTTCCGCTGAAAACTGCCGGGAGTGTTTTGCCGAACCGCTGCCCGGAGAATTGCAGACAATCCAAATATGACAGACTCGGCTCCCGGGCGCAATTGCTTTCGCGCAAAAAGAGTGAATTCGACAATGATTTTTGCGGAAGCTGCCTTAAGTTCGCATATAATAAAATAATGATGCTGTGCGCACAGTATTACAAATACTGACGGAACCGGAGCAGTGCAGCGCAGATCAAGGCTGCCGCTGTGCCGGCGAACAAATATAATGCTTAACATGGGGAAAAACCAAGCAAAGATTAACCATCGCAAGCAGGCGAACAAGCATGGTGGAAACGGGAATATAACTGCATTTGCCTTTTTAAAGCCGCCTGACAGCAGCTTCCGTTTTATCATCCGCAGCTTAAGAATCTCTTCATGCTATTTTTTTAGTAGATGTATATAAATATCGACAGAATTTTCGGCTCAGCACATAAGCCCGAGAACTCCGTCCGCGCGTCGGGCTTGAACCGATTCATTTTCCTGCACTTGTTTTGCCATTTATAAAGGGTGGATACAATGTTTTTTCGGTTGATTCCGGATCGGAGCATTAAATCGGCTCTGAATTTTTGTGAAAAAACTGTTGACAAAATCCGTCTACAGTGGTAGACTAAAAAACAGTCTACAACAGTAGACAAAAATCGCGGAGGAGTCATTATGAAAGAAATTCCGAAAATACATGAAGGTGAATACCGTTTCTGCCTTATTCTATGGGAAAACGAACCGATATCCGCAGCGCAGCTTGCAAAGCTCTGCTTCGCGGAACTTGGATGGAAGCGAACAACGAGTTATACAGTGTTGAAGCGTCTTTGCGAGCGCGGTGTGCTGAAGAACGAGGACGGCGTTATAACTTCCATTATTTCGAAGGATGAAGCTCAGGCGTGTGAAATCGATGAGCTTGTTGAGAAGCGTTTTTCGGGTTCGCTGCCGGCATTTGTTGCAGCTTTCGCAAAACGCCGGGATATGTCGGAAAGGGAGTTGGACGAGGTTCAACGTATGATTGACAGCATTCGGAACGGAGGCGGAAAATGAGCGTGGGTGAAGTCTGCATTTCGGTTATCGATATGAGTATATTGGCAAGCATGATAATTGTTATTGTGCTTGTGCTCAGGTTGTTGTTCAAAAGAGCACCGGGATGGATTCGGGTGCTGCTTTGGGGTATTGTTGCATTGCGGTTAATTATTCCGACGACGATAGAAAGTCCGCTGAGCCTTGTTCCGGACAACTATCCTATAGAAAATTTCAGAGAAAAACTCTATGCTGACACTATTGACAACACGGACGGGGGAGACCCTCTCGTGATCCGCGGATCGGGTGGGGCGGAATCCGAACGGGAAGATGCTTCAAACGTGCCCTCCGATGCAGGAAAAACTGCCGAAAGCAGCGACACAGGTGAAGAAGCAAAAACGCCCGGTGCAGCGGGAACACAATCAAAGGAGAACGATTACGACACATCGCTGACAATTCCGCTCCTGCGAATTAATTTGCCCGATGATTACGAGATTGCATGTATTTGGCTTGCAGGTCTGATTGTCATGCTTGCATACATGGCAATAAGCCGCATCGGTTTGGGCAGGAAACTGCGTGAAGCCGTGCTGCTGCGCGATAATATTTATCAGAGTGACCGAGTTAATTCGGCGTTTGTGCTTGGATTTTTCAAGCCGCGTATATATGTTCCGTTCGGCATTGAAGAGCGTGAACTTGAAACCGTAATTGAACATGAGCGGGCGCATATACGCCGCCGTGATAATAAGTGGAAGCCGCTTGGCTTTGCTATCCTCGCGGTGCATTGGTTCAATCCTCTCGTTTGGCTGTCCTACGTGCTGTTTTGCCGCGATATTGAATTTGCCTGCGATGAAAAGGTTATAAAAAAGCTTGACAACGAACAGAGGGCGGACTATATGCAGGCATTGCTTTCGTGCAGCGTTAGGCGCAGTCGTTTCAATGCCTGTCCGCTTGCCTTCGGTGAAGTTGGTATTAAAGAACGCGTTAAGACCGTGATGAATTACCGAAAACCGTCGGTTTGGGTGATTCTTATTGCCGTGCTCGCCTGCGCAGCGCTTGCGGTGTGTTTTTTGACCGGCAAAAAGACAGGTGCGGAATTTGAAATGAGGGGCGATAATATTGCGGATATTGATCCCGACTATATTGTTTCCGAAATTCGAAAAGCGGAAAAGCTGAATCCCGATGCGGAGATCTACACCCGACCCGGAGGATTTTCATTGGACATGGATTCCGATTTTGAACTTTGGGACAATCAAACAATCGTTTTTTACTTCAAACGGCAGGATGGAATGTATCGCGAACAATTGCGGTTTTTCGGCGATTCGGATATGTTCTTCCTTCCGGGAGAAAGCCGTGTTGCCGCGCCCGAAACGGTATATCTTCTTGAGGATTATCTCAACGCACTGAAATACATGCCGAAGGACGAGATTCGCCGCATGTGTCCGAATGCGGATTTATACCTGATTGATTTTGTGGGCTTCAGTGAGGCTGAAGAGCTGAATCGAGTTATAACCTACAGCAAGGACGGAGTCACCAATCTCGGCGAAAAGCTTATTCATATCGTTATAGGTCCAATGCATGGTTCGGATGAGGACGGTTATTCCGGCACCGGGGACGAAATGATTCATCTTTTTTACGGCACGGAAAGCGCGGCGGATCAGCACGGAGCAGCGGCAGAGCTATGGTTTGATGCGTCCGGCGGCAGTACCCGTGTTGAAAAAAGCTTTTCGCAATTCCCCAATGCCGTTTTCAGCTGCACGGATTCGGCAGTTGAAGTTAATAACGGCAAAACGACCGTGCTGTACGGCGGAATGCCGGTCGGGGATGCTTATATCTGCGATATAAACGGTGACGGAAGCCCGGATTTTTGCTCAACGATCAACATCGGCTCCGGAATTGTTGACAGCCGCGTTATTATCTGTGATTATGCAAACGGTAAGATTTATGTAATTGAGGATAGGGGTAAGACCGATTACATGCTCCGAACGGATAATGCGGGTTTGCTGTGTTTGGACAGGTTCGATTATAACAGCGTAAACTTGATTTCATCTGAATACCTGACAATAAAGCCCGAATACCCCTGTCTGCCGCTCGGAGCGTTTAAAAACGGCCCATTCACTTGAGGCAACTGTTTAATCGTCCGAAGCTGCTTTTTCTGCCGCGTCGATGCATGTCGGTGCGGGGGGAGCATGACGGCGATGAGCACGGCAACGAAAGAAAAAATTATATATATCCACTTCTGCCGTTTCTGCTGTTGACAAGCGGCAGAAGTTCTGTTATAATCGTATCGTTGCGAACGAGGAGAGATGTCCGAGTGGTTTATGGAGCTGGTCTTGAAAACCAGTGATGCCGCAA
>OHSE01000092.1_pt1 | contig 48924 bp, 41 predicted proteins | sample 1578531 | NCBI WGS metagenome assembly OHSE01 (sample SAMEA3879541, study PRJEB24766) | human gut metagenome | biome: human-associated habitat; feature: feces | place: USA | collected 1985/1987
TCAATATTTTCTTTTGTGATCCGAATATAGTTCATCGGTTATTCCTCCAATGCCGTTGTTCTTTCGTTTTGGCGATGGCAATTCATCGAACATTGCCTCAAAGAGCTCTGTAAGAAACACTTTGCTATCAACTTCATCCACCAGCAGCATTTCTTTCGCTCCCTCATACGGGAGCTCACAGATTGCCGCAGGCATAAGTTCCAGAGCGGATCTTGTTTTCTTTACAAGCAGTCGATCATCATAGATTCCACCGACGATTTTACCTCGGTAATAGAGGATAAATTCTCCCATCATAGGACGGTAAGAAATATCGTCCAGATCGGATAGCTGTTCCAGAATGAAATGAAGATACTCTTTACCGGATGCCATTTTTTCCTCCTGTTCAGAACAGTTGCCCCGTCAGCTTCCGCTTTTCCTTCTTCGGAAAAGTCGCTTCAAATCGTTCAAAGCCCTCCGGGTCTTTCTCACAGACAAAATATCCCACTGGGTCTTTGTAGGTGCCGGAGATACCGTCCAAAAAACCGGGCGTCAGCTCCTTGATGAGAAAATAATCCGCTTCAGGGTCGTCGGCATAGCGGATACCCTTTATTTTGGCAGGCACAAAGCCGGACTTGCCGTAAAAGTCAATATTGCCGGTGATGGCAAGTGCTCCTGCACCCATTTCCTTGGCTTTTTCCATGGAATAGTCCAGCAGCTTCTTTCCGTAGCCCTGCCGCTTGTATGCGGGCGCAATGCCGATGGGGCCGAAGGTCATGATCGGCACCTTTCTTCCGTCATCGCAGTCGATTTCCGACCACACATAGATGACCTGCCCGATCAGCTCGCCGTCCAGCTCCATGACGAAGTCCAGCTCCGGCACAAATGCCGGGTCATCCCGATAGCAGTGCAGCACATAGTACTCCATGCAGCCGGGGCGGTAGACATTCCAAAAGGCCTCGCGGGTCAGGTTTTCAACATTGCGATAGTCATCTTTGGTTTCCAAACGAATGGTGATCTTCTTTTCTGACATGGCGTTTCTCCTTATCTCTTGTCAATAATTTTGTCGATCAGCCCGTAAGCAAGGGCTTCCTGCGCCGACATGTAGTTGTCGCGCTCCGTATCGGCGGCAACCTGTGCAAAGGTTTTTCCCGTATTCTCGGAAAGAATGCGGGTCAGCCGCTGTTTGGTTTTCTGCATTTGTTCGGTCACGATCTGAATATCCGTGACCGGGCCGTGTACGCCGTTCCCAGCGATCAGCGGCTGGTGGATCATGTTTTCCGCATTCGGCAGTGCGATCCGCTTGCCCTTTGCGCCGCCTGCTAACAGGAAAGCGCCGAAGCTCGCGGCCAGACCGATGCAGATGGTGGACACGTCGCACTTGAGATACTGCATGGTGTCGTAAATCGCAAACCCGGCCGTGACCGAGCCTCCGGGGCTGTTGATGTAGAACTGAATATCCTTGTCTGGGTCTTGTGCTTCCAGAAACAGCATCTGCTCGACGATGGAACTGGTGGATGCGTCCGTTACTTCCTCACCGAGAAAAACAATTCGGTCGGAGAGGAGCCGGGAAAAAATGTCGTAGCTACGTTCGCCGCGACTGGTTTGTTCGATCACATAGGGAATGATGCTCATATATGTTTACTCCTTGATTTCTTTTGGTTTCATACAAAACAGGTGAATGCCAAGCGCCGCATTGAAGCCTGTTGCAGCAAACACGCTGAAACGCTCGACCACGCCGAAATACTCGGCAGGGACGATTTTCATACCCATTGCGCCCACAAGCATCATGGCCAATGCGACAGCGGCGCAGACACCATAAGAACGACAGTTTTTGCTCTTGGCTCCTGCGACGATGATCATGGTCAGTGATACGATGGACAGCAGCACCACCAAAGCGGTTGTGACCATGTGCATCACATCCTGAAAGGCCCCGGCATAGCCGCTGCTACTGAGCGGGAACATCCGATACCCGACCGCCGAGATCCACTCCATGATGGCGAACAGATAAATGCCCGAACGGAGCAGCTTGGTTTTCTGTCCTTGGATGCCGATACAGACGACGGTCGCGCAAACGACCTCGCACGCATTGTAAAGGGCGCTCAGCTGATTCCAGAGTGCCAGCGATGGCGCATTGGCGGCACTCAGGTCGCTGACAGCCTGTGCCATCCAGTTATAGCCGGGATAGGTCAGCGGCGCAAACACGACCGCCGCCGTGTACGAAAGAAAGCTGACAACGCCCAGCAGCCCTAATTTTTGAGTCAAAGATCGCTTCATTTTATCGCTCCCTGTGCTTATCAAGTTTGGCTTTCCCAAAAGCACCGATAGGGCTGAAAGCCTGCTGCCGCATAGAATTTCTGCGCCGACTCATTGAATGTCCAGACATCCAGTGTCACCTGATCAAAATCTCGATGTTTTGCTTGCGCTTTGCAAATGTCAGCAAAAGGATTGAATCGACACGGTGAGATGTGCCGCATGGGCAGCGCAAAGATCACAAGCCCGATCCACGAAAAGGATACCTTCAGATTCATAAAGCAACACCGGCTTTCACAGCAAATTCAGGCAGCTTTGCGGGCTTTCCATAAATGGCAATCAGCGCGCGGAACTCCCGGCGGAACGCCTCACGCAGCTCTGCCTCCGTCAGGTGCAGATGATCCGTATTGGCGAGAATCGCCAGTCCGTAGGTAAAGTAGATCATATCCTGATGAAAGCGGCGTGCGACGTCCTCCGCATATCCGAATTCATCGACGATCACGCCGATGACCTCCTGCATCAGAACATCGCTTTGATATGCCCCTGGCTGTTCGCCCTCCAGATAGAGCCAGCGGAACAGCTGCTTTTCCTCGGCAGCGAATTTGACGAAGCCCATGCCGTAGCTGCTGTAGCGGCTGTCGCTCCCCTCGTGGGCGCGCAGAGAATCCCGCACGCGCTGTGTGTGCAGTTCGATCGCACGCTGCGTCAGCGCGGCCTTCAGTTCGTCCATGTTCTTGAATGAAAAGTAGATCGGCTGCGTGGAGCAGCCCAGTTTTTTGGCGACGCTGCGGGCATTGATGGCGGAAAAGCCATCGTCACGCAATACCTCCACCGCAGCGTCGATGATCTGTTCCTTTGAAACTTTTCTGACTGCCGGCATAAGCACCATCCTTGTATAATAACACTGCGTTATATATAACGCAGTGTTATTATATCTTGTGGGACGTGATTTGTCAAGCGGCATGTTATTCTCCTGTTTCAATGGAGAAAACCCGGAAGTTCCACCCGGCATAGCTTGACACCGCCGCGGTAAAGTGCTATAATAACGACAGTCATCCCATGACCATAGAACATTCATTGTCCTATAAAGAATGCAGAACATGGGAGTTCAACACAAGGGAGGAATGTATAACATGAAACGAGTGATCGCACTGCTGCTGACGCTGGTCATGCTGCTGGGCCTGGTGCCCACGGCTCTGGCCGCCGAAGCCGCCGCCCCCGACGGGACCGTGGTGAAGGCGGAGGAGGTCAGCGGCACCCCCCGGCTGGACGCCATGGCGGAGAACGACTCTGCGGCGGAAACCACCCAGCCCACCGGGCATCAGCCCGATGATATGGTGACCATCCTCGTGGAGCTGGAGCGCGCTCCCGTGCTGGAGGGCTTTGCCGCGAAGAAAACGGCTTCCACCAGCTCTGCCGGTGCGGAGATCGCCGCCTATCTTGCCGGCGGCCGCGCGGAGAAACAGGATGCCGCCATTCGCCGGGATCAGAAAAAGGTCTTTGCCGAGATCCAGGCGGCCCAGCCCGCCGCTCTCCAGGCGGAGGGTACCCGCACTGCCTGTGCCCCTGAGCTGATGGAGCAGTGGACGGTGCTCTTTAACGGCATGGCCGTCCGCGCCCCCTACGGCATGCTGGATACCATCCGCGGCCTGAAGGGCGTGAAGTCCGCCCATGTGCAGCATGTTTACAGTCAGCCCGCCTCTCCGGCCACCAATGCCGGTGTGGCAGGCTACAGCTATGACATGGTCCACCTGCAGGAGGTCTGGAACAAGGGCTACACCGGCAAGGGAATGCTGGTGGCCGTGGTGGATTCCGGCCTGGACATGGAGTATTCCAGCTGGTGGAGCGATGAGGAGGGCGCCAACGTCACCGGTCTGCGCCGGGTCCACGAGGCCTTCCGGGACGACTCCTTCTACTCCCACCTCAGCGACAGCGACCTGCGCTATAGCAAGGAGTCCCTGCTGGCCTTCCTGAACGGCCGCCAGCTCAATGCCAATAGGCTGAGCCCCGCCTCCAACGAGGCCATGTACAAGACCCGCAAGGTTCCCTTCGCCTTTGACTACGCCGGAGACGCCGACCCCTATACCGGCGAGATCATCAGCGGCGACGTCAACGTCCGCAACAGCGGCAGCAACCACGGCACCCACGTCTCCGGCACCGTGGCGGGCTTTGTCCAGAGCCAGGAGGGCGAGGTCCTCTTTTCCGGCGTAGCCCCCGATGCCCAGCTGATGATGATGAAGGTCTTTGCCGACGGCGGCAACTCCGGCGCCACGGAAAGCGCCATTCTCAACGCCCTGGAGGACGCCATGACCCTGGGCGCCGACGCCGTGAACCTGTCTCTGGGCTCCGACAACGGCTTTGCCTATGACGACACCGCCATCCACGGCGTTTATGCCCGGCTGGAGCAGGCCGGCGTCATCCTGATGACCGCCGCCGGCAACAGCGAAAACTCCCCCGCCCAGGGCAATGAGCGGGGCGGCCTGAACCTGGCGGAGGACCCGGATATCTCCATGATGTCCTCTCCCGCCGTCTACCCCTCCAACCTGGCGGTGGCCTCCATCAACAGCACCATCAACATGCAGAGTGTGCTGAGCTGGACCGACGCCCAGGGCCAGAGCCATACCGTGCCCTTCTCCGACCCCAACGAAGTGGCCATGAAGGGGAAGTTCCCCGAGAGCCAGAGCTTCGTTGTGTATGACGCGGGCTACGGCACCTACATGGACTACTACAACGCCGGATTCAGCAACGGCTACAACGGCGGCAAGACGGGTATTGCCCTGGTCAAGCGCGGCAGCGCAGACGGCAGCACCCTCTCCTTCGCCGACAAGATCAACAATGCCAGCAGCTTCTCCGGCACCAACTACATGGGCGAGAGCTACGGCGTGCTGGCTGTGCTGGTTTATGACAGCGACCCCGCCGCCACCACGCTTATCAACATGAACACGGACAACACCTCGCTGACCTCCGCCTTTATTTCCGGCGTGGACGGCGCGGCCATGATCGATGCGCTGAACGCCGGGCAGGAGGTCCGCATCACCGTTCACCAGCAGGACCAGCTGTCCGACTGGGAGGAGGGCGGCCAGATGTCCTCCTTCACCTCCTGGGGCAGCGGCTCCGGACTGGAGCTGAAGCCCGAGATCACCGCCCCCGGCGGCAACATCTGGTCCACCGTGATGGACAGCAGCTATGTGGAGGGCGCCGGGAAGTACGATGACTATACCGGGTCCTACAGTCTGATGAGCGGCACCTCCATGGCGACGCCCCATATGGCGGGCCTGGCCGCGCTGGTGGAGCAGTATGTCAAGTCCCAGCATCCCCAGCAGGACGCCGCCGCCAGCGCCGACCTGACCAACCATCTGCTGGTGAGCACCGCCGTGCCCCAGCAGGAGAACGGCGTATACGTCTCTCCCCGCCGCCAGGGCGCCGGCCTTGTGAACGCAGCCGCGGCCATTTCCACCCCTGCCTACATCGATGTGGACGGCAAGCTGGTGGGCAAGCTGGAGCTGGGCGACGATCCCGGCTGGAGCGGCAGCTATGATCTGGACTTCCGGGTGGAGAACCTGGGCAGCGACACCCTGAGCTACAGCATGAAGGCCGTGCTTCTGCGGCCGGATACCGCAGAGCAGGACGGCAAGACCATGGTCCTTGCCAGCGATGTGCTGATCCGTGAGGTGGATCTGGGCAGCGTCAGCGTGCCCGCCGGCGGCACACAGGTCAGCCGGACCGTTTCCCTCACCGCTTCCGACATCGCCGCCATCCGCGACCTGTTCCCCAACGGCAGCTATGTGGAGGGCTTTGTGATCCTCACCGCCGCCGACGGCTCCGCGCCTCAGATCGGCATGCCCCTGCTGGCCTTCCTGGGCGACTGGACCTCTGCCCCCATCCTGGACCGCGCCAACTGGTTCGACGAGCCCCAGGACGGCGAAAACGTGATGAACAACGACTGTACCCTGGGCGTCAACGTGGTGGGCAGTACCATCCGCAGCGCCGGGGAAGTGGTGAACTTCCTGAACCTGGGCCAGAACATCTTTGATACCGACATTGCCGCCGAGAGCAAGCAGACAGTTTTCCACCAGGAGAACTTTGCCATCTCCCCGGACGGCAGCGGCTATTTCGACGCCATTGACGACCTTGAGCTCTATCAGCTGCGGGATGCCAAGCTCTTTGTCACCGAGGTCCGGAACAAGAACACCAACGAGCTCTATTTCCGCACCTTCAACACCTATGTGCCCCGCAGCGTCTATCAGGCCGGCTACGGCGTGGTCCTGCCCATGTCCCTTTACTACTTCACGGATGCCTGGGACGGAACGGACCTGAACGGCGACGTCCTGCCCAACGGCACCCAGTGCGTTTACACCATTACCGCCTATGGCGAGGGTGACTACGGCGACACCGTGGACAATGAGGAGCTGGGCCGTCCGGTGACGGACTTCGAGTCCTTCGTGGACGGCAAGGAGCCCACCTTCAACGGCCACAAAATGGACAAGACCGGCGACGTGCTCTCCTTCGACGTGCTGGTGGACACCCAGGCCCCCAAGCTGGAGAACAACGCCGTGACCTTCTATCAGAAGGATGGCCGCACCTATATGCAGGGCACCGTCTATGACGAGGACGGCTCCCTGGCCTCCGTGGCGGTCCACGCCCAGGTGAGCCGGACCTATACCGACTCCACCGGCCGGGAAATCACCGAGTACAACATCGATCTGCTGAATCCCCTGTATTCCCAGAGCATTTATGACGCCGATACCCACACCTTCACCTTCACCGCAGATGTGACGGAGTATCGCGGCAGCTACAACTGGACCGGCAACGTGTATCTCTCCTGCGGCGACTATGCGGCCAATGACCGCACCTATGCCATCAAGGTGGACGCCTCCCAGGGCCTGACCCTGTCCCAGACATCCGCCCGCCTGCACCCCGGCCAGAGCTTTGACCTCAGCGTGAACAACAACACCGGCTCCACGGCGCCCATCACCCGCACCTCCAGCAACCCCGAGGTGGCCACGGTGGATGAGTTCGGTCATGTGGTGGCTGTGGCTCCCGGCCAGGCCATCATCACCGTGTCCAACGGCACCTACTCCGCCCTGTGCGTCATAGCGGTGGAGGCATCCTCCACGGAGGTGAAGGACTTCAAGCTGTCCATGGACCACTTCTCCGGCCTGAAGCCCAACGGCGCCATCACCGTCCGGGTGGTGGACCTGCAGCCCGCCGATGTGGAGATCTATCAGAATCAGTGGCTGGTATATGAGGACGACGAGGACTGGGCGGGCCTGGTCAGCGTCTCCCAGAACAGCAGCGACGCGCTGGAGGGCCTTATCGACCTGAACTATCAGGCCTCCGCGGACAAGATCCCCTCCGGAACCGGCCATCTGGACGTCACCATCAACGGTGTTACCCGGACCATGACCTTTGACTGGGAGGACGTCTATCAGACCTCCGACCAGGAGGACCTGCAGTCCGACGCCTACTACAACGAGCAGACCTATTACGTCACCGCCGGTGAGACCGCCAGCCTCATCGCCCGGTATCGCCAGACCCACTCCTTCTCCGATGTGAAGCTGTACACGGCCCAGGGGTATGTTTCCGGCGGCAGCGACAATCCCACCACCGCCGCCACCGGCCTGGTGCTGGACGGCCCGGACTTTGTCCTCTCCGGCAGCGAGCCCTGGCGCGGCAGATTGGTGAACACCGAGGGCTATGCCCTGCCGGAGTCCATCCATGTGGTTTACCGCTATGATTACGGCTATGAGTATGAGCTGACGGAAAACGCCATGTACAATGGCTATACCTATGACCGTACCACCGGCGATATCGTCGTGTCCGCCCCCTACGGCTCCTCCACCACGGTGGTGATCCGGGCAGACGGCACGGAGAAGGCCGGTAATCCGGCGGGTGCCCTCTCCGGCGTCACCTATGACCGTCCCGACAGCACCTACGGTCCCTTCAACTGGACGGTGACGGAGGGCGGCGGCAAGCTGGAGACCGCCGAGGACGTCAACGTTAACGGCACCCGCAAGAACGTTGCCTATTACACCCCCTCGGAGCCCGGCGTCAGTTATCTGACCGCCACCACCAAGGACGGGCAGTATCATGTGAACTTCGCCGTGGTCTGCCTGCCGGTGCAGGCCAATACCCTGCGCCTGGATGATACCCGGGCCACCCTGCATCCCCTGGAGACTCTGGCGCTGAACGCGACGCTGACTCCTACCCCCACCCGGGCGGAGGACGCCGCGCTGACCTGGACCTCCTTCAACCCCGAGGTAGCCACCGTGGATGAAAACGGCGTTGTCACCGCCCACAAGCCCGGCTACGCTTACATCAAGGTGTCCACCGATATCAACACCAGCGTCACCGCCTACTGCGTGGTGGAGGTATTGCCTGGTCAGGGCTATACCGTGACTCTGGACGCCAACGGCGGCATGGTGAAGCCCGACTCCGTCAGCGTCCAGTACGGCATAGCTGTGGGCCAGCTGCCTGTGCCCGTCCGTGAGGGCTATACCTTCGACGGCTGGTATGACGAAAACGGTGCGCAGTACACCGAGGACACCATATATGCCATCGCCGGAGACGCCACCCTCACTGCCCGCTGGACCGCCAATATCTACGAGATCACCCTGGACGCCAACGGCGGCGTCACCGACGTGGCCCTGGTCCAGGTGACCTTCGGCCAGGCCGTGGGCGCCCTGCCCACACCTACCCGGGAGGGCTATGTGTTCCTGGGCTGGTTCGACGAGGTGGGCAGCCGCTATGATGCTTCCACCGTCTACAGCACAGCCGATGGTGTGACCCTCACCGCCCGCTGGGGTCAGGAGGACAGCACCTTCACCATTACCCTGAACGCCAATGGCGGCAAGGTGGAGCCCTCTGCTCTGGCGGTGGTATACGGTCAGGCTGTGGGCACCCTGCCCGTACCCACCCGGGAGGGCTATACCTTCGGCGGCTGGTACGACAAGGACGGCAACCGCTACGACGCCTCCAGCGTGTACAGCGTCAAGGGTGACACGACCCTGACGGCCCGCTGGATCGAAAACAGTGTCCAGACCGGCGACGGGTTCCCCATCTTCCTGCTGAGCGGCGCGATGATGGCGGCTGCCGCAGGCGCTGTGATGCTCCTGCTGAAGCGGCGGAAGCTCATGGGCGAATAAACAGACCGGAAGTGCTTCTGCACAGGCTGTTATAAAAGGCTCTCCGGCACATGTGCGCCGGAGAGCCGGGAAACGAAACAAGCCAAGGCCGGCAGGTCAATGACCTGCCGGCCTTGGCTTGTCAAAAATCCTTAATGGGACATTCTCCGCTGGGGAGCGGCTCTATCAAAGCGCTGCGGACACGGGCGGAGTGAATCCGCCCTTCGGCAAGGTTTTGCTGGGCAAAACGCTTGGGACGCGGCTGCGCCGCGGGGGAAAAGCAGCAGGGGAGCCGACTCAGGAACCGGCAGCTTACCGTTCCTCTCGGAAGTAGCTGAGGCCCAGGCTTGCAGGAGGCTGCTTTGATTCCCTGTCCGGCCAAGGCCGGACAGGGAACCCGGATTTCATTTTCCTCCGGGCGGAATGAATCCGCCCTGCGGCAAGGTTTTGCTGCGCAAAACGCTTGGGACGCAGCTGCGCTGCGGGGGAAAAGCAGCAGACAGACGCCGGATGACGAAAGCCTTACCGTTCCTCTCGGAAATAGCTGAGGCCCAGGCTTGCAGGAGGCTGCTTTTCCATGTTGTTGCGCAGGCTGGAGATCACCAGCACCACCACGGTGACCACATACCCTTGACAAATCTCGTCTCAAAAACTTATCCTGCAAAAGTACGCCGATGAGAATGGGTTCCAGAACACCAGATTTTATGTGGACGATGGCTATTCCGGCGCGAATTTCAATCGCCCAGCCTTTGAACAGATGATGGATGACATGAGCAACGGCGACATCGCCGTCATCATCACAAAGGATCTTTCCCGCCTTGGAAGAAACCAACTGCACACCGGTCTTTATATCGAGGAGATATTCCCTTCCAATGATGTGCGCTACATCGCTGTCAACGACAATGTTGACACCAAGTATGAAAACAGCAACGAGCTGATGCCTTTCAAGAATTTGTTCAATGAATGGCACGTGCGGGACTGCAGCCGCAAGGTGCGGAATGTAGTGAACGCCAAGGCACAGCGGGGAATCCGGGTGGGGACACGAGCTCCTTACGGCTACCGCAAGGGTGCAACCAAGGACTCTCCTCTGTTGGTGGATGAGGAGGCGGCGGCTGTCGTCAAACGCATCTTCGCCATGTGCGCCGGCGGAATGGGACCAGCCCAGATTGCAAAGCAGCTCAAGAAAGAATGCATCTACAGTCCATCCATGTACGCCTATACGAAATTCGGCACATCCCATTCCGGGCTGAATGCAGAGCGGCCCTACAACTGGACTGGCGACATGGTGGCGGATATGCTTCAGAACATGGTCTACCTTGGGCACACGGTCAACCTTCGCTACAGCACCAAGTCCTACAAGGACAAAAAACGATGTGAACGCCCCAAATCAGAGTGGCTTATCTTTGAGAATACTCATGAAGAGCTGGTGGATCAGGAAACCTGGGATATCGTACAGGAGGTGCGATCTCATAAGCGCCGCCGCACGAATATGGATGAGCAGAATGAGAAAGAGGTCAAATACTCCAAGCACGCACCGCAGAAGATCCACATCTGTTTTCGGGACTTCAACCTCAACGAGACAGACGATATGCTTCTATGCGGAGAGACAACAGAAAAGGCAGACAGTACAATTGCACTGCCTGCCTAATCCGAGGACACGCTTCAAGGTACCCCTATCAGGAGTAGCGGAATGTACACTCTTTTTTCTTTCCGTCTATAGTCTATAGTCTATAGTCTGGTTCCTTTCTTCTTCTACGTCGTGCGATATCGACCGATATCATACGATTTCGGTCGATGCGGGGTTGCTTCTCGCATTGACGCGCTGTTCATATCGCCGCCACGCCTCTTCCATATCCGGGAAGAATGCGGAGAAAGCAATTTTTTCTATAGGCGTCAAGGTTTCGGGAATTTCTCCTGTTTCAAGGAAGTCCCAACAGGCAAGCAGCACGCTTACAGCCGTTTCCGCTGGAAGCTGCTTGATGAGCTGCCGCCGTTCGATTTTCATTTTGAACCACGTCGGATGTTTTTCTTTGACTTCTGCCATCGTTACACCTCCTCCCGCTCTTCATTGCCCGTCAGCTCCTCCAGCTCTTGCAGCAGCCGCCGCGTCGAACCCAAAGTGTAGAACGTGCTACGGCCTCGCCGCTCCTCCTGCCGGACATAGAGCCTCAGCTCGTCCAGCGTTTCGGGGAAGAAATACCCGTCAAGGCTATTGCAAACCACCACGCCAGCGCGTCGAATATCTTCAATGACCTTGCGGACGCTTCTTTCTCCGAACCCCGTTGCCCGGTGGAGGTCTCGGAGGTGTGCGCCCTGCTCCCGGCCTGTACCGATTGCAGAGAGAACAACCCGCTGCCGCTTGTTCTTATACAGTTGCGGATAGTGTTCCTTGTCGATCTGCTGATATGGCATTCTGTCCCGCTCCTTTCTGATCTTCCCTCAAGAAAGCCTCATACTCTTCTCGATGATCTTCACAGTATTTGTGAATGTCTCTGTAAATCAGCTGTGCAAGCGCTCGCGCCTGTTTCTGGCTGATGACAACCTCAACCATGTTCCGCCACCCTTAACAGGCTGCGGACAGCTCTTTGATGGCTGCCAGAATGCGCTGCTTGCGCTCATCGGACAGTTCATTTCTCATCCATCGGATGAAGGTAAATTCCGAAACGCCAATCTTTTCCGCTACTTGATACTGACAAAGGTCGCTTTCTCTGATTGCTGTCCTGATGTCAGCATTGGGCTTGCTGTTCATTCTGCCTGTCTCCTTTCATGATTTTAAGGGCTGCGCAACTCTTATGCTCACATTATACTGCTGCTATTGCTGTTGACTTTTGCACATTTCGGTGATAAAATATGTTTTGAAAATACGAAACTTTCAAGCGGAGGCGACACTATGGCAACAGTATTCAAGCTCACCCTTGATAAAAATGGCAATGCTGGACTTCTGTCCATTGTCGGCGAAATAAGAAGAAACAGCCACCTGAAACAGGTGGCTGAGAAAGAGTCGGCAAACGGCTATATTATGAGCAATTCAGCGCCCTGCGGCGGTTCCTTACGCTTTGATATTACTACGATCATCGGTGATATTGAAAACGACTCTAACGCGCTTTTTGATTTTGTGAAAGCGACTGTTGATAAGCCAGAAAGATACGCATACACTCAGGGACAGCTCAAAGATTACTTTGCTGATGCCGATTTTTCCGTTCAGCGAATTGAACAGCTGATGGGAAAATTCAATGCTTCATTCGGAGAGACAGGAGCAAAAGGCTTTACTGTCTATACCTGCGCAAATATCCAGCAGGTTGTTTTCTCTATTCTGCACTTTCTGATTCTCAACGGCTATAAGTTTGCAAACTGTAGGCACTGCGGAAGGCTGTATGCAACCCAAAACCTCAAGAACACATATTGCAGCCGAACAAGCCCATGCCCCGGCTATGAGCGCTATTACTGCAAGGATGCAGTCAAGCGTATCAATGACGCACTCGAAAAAAGGCGTAAAACCGTGTATGAACGTCTGCGTATCCGCGCAAATGAATACGGATATGGCAGTAAATACGGCACGATTTTTAGAAATTTTCAGGACAAATGCTATGAGTATAAAGCAAAGATCAAGGAAAATGCGTCTATTGAAAACCTCACCGCTTATGCAGCATATTTGCAAAGCGGTGAGGGATTGCCAAAACGCTATGAGCGGATAAAGAGGACAAGACCATGAATGTAGTCATATATGCCCGGTTCTCATCGCACAGTCAAACAGAACAGAGTATTGAGGGACAGCTGAAAGCCTGCTATGAATATGCAGAACGTAATAGCTATACGGTTATCGGGGAATATATCGATAGGGCTTTGACTGGCACCAACGACAACCGCCCCGAATTTCTGCGGATGATTGAGGATAGCAGGAAAAAGACCTTTCAGGGCATTCTCGTCTATCAGCTTGACCGTTTCGCACGAAATCGGTATGATAGCGCCGTATACAAGAAGAAGCTCAAGAAAAATGGCGTTCGCGTCCTCAGCGCTCGCGAGAACATTTCAGAAGATGCAAGCGGGATTCTTATTGAGAGCGTTCTTGAGGGAATGGCTGAATATTACAGTGCGGAGCTTTCACAGAAAATCCGGCGCGGCTTGGATATAAACGCCTCAAAATGCCTTTGCACCGGCGGAGGCGTTGCGTTGGGCTTCAAGGTTGATAAGGATAGGCACTTTCAGGTTGATGAAGATACCGCGCCTGTAGTCCGCGAAATCTTTGAGATGTACGCCAACGGCAAAACAGTTACAGAGATCATCACCATGATGAACGCGCGGAACATAGTAACCTCCAGAGGGTCAGCGTTCAACAAAAACTCTTTACGAAAGATGTTGCAAAACAAGCGCTATATTGGCACCTACACCTACAAAGGGACAGAAATTCCAAACGGAATACCCCGGATTATAGATGATGACCTTTTCATGCAGGTGCAAGAAATGATGGAGAAAAACAGGAAAGCCCCTGCCAGAGCAAGGGCAAAAGAGGAATATCTTCTGACAACAAAACTCTTCTGCGGCCATTGCAAAGAGATGATGACCGGCTATTCTGGCACGTCACACACAAGCGCCGTTCATCACTACTACATTTGCAACAACCGGAAGAAAAAACTATGCAAGAAAAAGAACGTGCAGAAGGATTTTATTGAAAAACTTGTCATTTCGGAATGTCGGAAACTGCTCACGCCTGAGAATATTGAGCGCATTTCCCATGAAGCCGTTGCCGCCTCACAGAGAGATCAAGACATGACAAATGTAAGGCACTTGAGTAAGCAGCTGGCCGACATAGAGCGGAAACGGAAAAACCTGATGTCGGCTATTATGGAGTGTGACAGCGATCTGATACGAAAGACCTTGTATGAACAGATTCCGATACTGGAGAAAGAGAAGTCCGACACAGAGCTTCAACTGACGCTCGAAAAGGCGAAGCAGGTCAAGCTGACTGTTTCGGAGGTGCGTTTCTTCCTGAATGCATTACGGAAGGGCGACTCCGACAGCATAAAATATCAAAAGGCGCTCATTTCTGTACTGGTCAATGCGGTTTATCTCTACGATGACAAAATCACGTTGATTTTCAATTCTGGAGACAATGCCGTCACGCTTGACGCTGCACTTCTTGAGAAAATCGAACAACAAGCAGATTCCGTTCCTGTGGAGGATAGGTTCGTTTATGAACAACTCGCCTCCACCATTGGACGTATATCCGAACCCTACATTGCGTGGGGAACGGTATTTGTCCAAACAAAAAGACACTCCTTACCGTAATGGTAGGGAGTGTTTTCTTTGTATCTAAGGCACTTAGGTGAGTTAGGTGAGTAATCGGGCTAAAATCCCTATAACTTCTTCTTAGTACGCGCGTATATAGAAATAGTTATAGGGATTTTAGCCCGATTACTCACCTTCCTCACCTAAACTTTTTAAATTTAGAGGCAATTATAGTCTTACTTCTTCCCTTTCACCACGAACCCGGCAAACCCCGCCGCTTTCAGCTTTTCCAGCATCCTGTCGGCGTTGGCGCGGACGGCGAAGGCTCCCACCTGGACCCGGTACAGCACCTGTTCGGTGTCGGCCTTGGGTTCTTCGGCGGGCTTCTCCTCCGCCTTGGCCGGGACGAAGGTCACACCCAGGTACTTGCACAGGCCCTTGGCGATGGCCTCGCCGATCTCCGTGGTGTGCTCCACGATCCACTTGGCGCCCTCCGCCGTGTCGTGGAACTCACACTCGCAGTACACCGTGGGAGCCGCCGGAGTCCGCACCTCGTAAAGGTTGGGGTTCTTCTGCACGTTCTCGGACGTTCCCGGCGTCAGCGGGGCCAGTTCGTTGAACACCGCCTTGCAGGCGTCGTACCCCTTGCCGGGGATGGCATAGCAGAACAGCCGGGTGCCCATGACCTGCTTGTTGCAGGCGTTGGTGTGGACGCAGTTGTGGATGTCCGCGCGCCAGGCGTCGGACTCGGCGCAGCGCTGGGTCATGGTGGAACCCAGAGCCGCCACCTGCACCTCCACGCCGCTGCGGCGCAGGGCCTCCGCCTCCGCCTCGGCGATCTTCTGGCACTGGGCGTGCTCGTTGGTGTTGCCCCAGGCGTAAGCGTTGCTCACCTGGTCGCTGGGGCTGATGTAGACCTTCTTACTCATCGCTATTCTCCTCTCCCGGCAGGTTCTCCTCTGCCGTGTCCTCGGTGTGTACCTTCAGCTTTTTCAGCAGGGCCTGCAAAAAGCCCGGCACCGGTGCGCCGATGGCCGAAACGTTCTCCAGGATGGACAGCAGCTCGTTGATGACCAGCCAGATGATGACGATGCTGGCAAACAAAAAGTCCACCGGCCAGTCCCAGCCCAGGCTGTCCGCCCCGTAACGCAGAAGCCAGTCCACCACGCAGGCCACCCCGACAATCACCAGATAGCCCACCTTTTTCAGGATGCCCCACAGTCCCACCCGGGAGGACAGCTCCCCGGCGTTCCATGCCTTGGTCATGCCGGTGATGTAGTCCAGGACCATCACCACCAGCAGTACCAGCACCGGCACCAGCAGCTGGATGCCGTAGGCGCACAGCGCCCCCAGCGCGGCCGCCAGCGCTGCCTTGATCGTGTTTTCTTTCATGTAAAATCTCCTTTCTATGCCGCCTTGGGCGGCGTGATTACTGCGTGAATGCCTTGGCCGACAGATTGCCGCTGTTGTCCACGGCGATGGTGTACAGGGCGCCGTTGGGGGCCTGCACAAATACGTTGGCCATGTTCTGCTTGACCTCATCACCGAACTGCATGGGGGTGCCCACCCACACCTGCTTATAGGCGATCTCCTGGTTCTTGGTGATGATGGCCCCGGCGGCATCACCGTTGCCCACGATACGAATGAACGCCACACTGAGATCGTTAATGGTAATACTAAAGCCCTTGCCGTCGCTGTCGAATACTGCATCGTAGGAGGTCCCGGAGGTGGCTTTGTATGTCACAGCGCCAGTAGACTCCTTCAGGGCATTGTACTGTACGGCAATGGGCCAGATGGAGCCGCCGCCGCTCTCAAAGGTGCCATCCGGGCAGCGCACCCGGATCACGTCCCCGGCCTTGCACCCGATGTAACCGCTTGTCCACATGGTGTAGGTCCGCACGTCCGTGCTTTCTCCGCCGGAGCCATTGAGTCTAGTGTTGGGCTTAAAATCTGGGTCAGCCGTATTTAATGCATTCGTAAAATTCGGCTGCTGCTGGTATTCACCCTCGGCGGCCTGGACGAACGAGGTATCTGCCGGGGTGATGGGCGCGGCGACAGGCTGCCACCAGCCGGAGCCGGTCCACCACTTGGGCTTGCCCAGGCTGCTGTCCCAGACGGACATGCCCGGGTAATGCTTATCTGCGTCCAGAGACCCGCCCTGACCGGGCAGGGCAACGGTATCCGCCAGATACTGCCGGTTTCCGCTGGCGTAGCCATCGTAGGGCACCAGCCCGGAAGGGGTAGGATAGAAGTAACCGTTCAAGCCGTCCGTGGCCAGAAAGATTTTACTGTCCGCGCTGGGGATCGTGGCCAGCAGGTCGGGCAGCTGCCCGGTGCGCCCGGCGGACCGGATGATGGAAAACCCGATCAGCGACAGCGCAATCTGCGCGGTGGGGCCGGTTACGTCCACAAGCGCTGTGTTGGTGTAGGTGTCGGCGCCGCGCTCATAGAGCTGGAGCCCGCACACGGTGACCGTTGCGCGGTTGGCCATCATGATGGGCACGCCTGCCGTCTGCCGCCAGCCGTAAAAGCCGTTAATGGTGAGATTGCTGTCCACCCCGGCGGAGACATACACCGCCGCGTCCTTGGACTCGGCCCCGCACCCGTTGAGCACCACGCCATTGCCGGTGATGCTGAAAATCGTCCCTGTGCCGCCGTCGCAGCACACCTGCGACAGGGTGCTGTAGGCGGACTGGATGATATACGGGTTGGCCGCGCCGCTGCAATAGACCCGTTCCAGGACGGTACTGGTGCCGTAGTCGATGTGGACGGCATTGGAGGCGCACACAAGATACAGGTCCGCCAGCCGGTTGAAAAAGCTGTGCAGCCGGATGCCGTGGCTGCCGGTGCGGATATTGCAGTGCTCAATGGTGCAGCGGCTGCGGTCGCCGTAGATAGCCCAGTGCTCCGCCGCCGTGGAGGCGTTCTTGATGGACAGATTCCGGAGCACCGGCCCGCTGCCCTTTTCCGCGCCGTCCGTGCGGCCCAGGATGATAGCGGCGTCAATGGCTCCCCAGCCGCCGGACCAGCTGTCCACTGTGGGCATGGTTTTGGCGGCATTGCCGGTTTTCTTGATGATGGCGGTGGACGGATTCTCGCCGATCAGCGACGGGCTGCGGCCTTCCCACCATTTGACGCCGTCGATGGTGGTCACCGCATCGCTGTAGGTCTGGATGACCAGCGGCGCGGTGATGATGTACGTACCGGCGGGGATATATACCGCCATAGCCAGGGAGGATACCGCCTTGTCAATGGCCGCCTGAATGGCCGCTGTATCATCGGTGGTGCCGTCTCCCTTAGCTCCGAAATCCCGGACGTTCAGAATGCCTCCGGCTTTTTTCTTCCAGCTGGCAGGGCGTCCGTCCGCCCCGACGGTATCCACCGCAATCTGGTCGCCTGCGGACAGCCCCGACAGCCCCATTGCGTCGGCAATGGAGGAAGCCGTCACGCTGGCGTCGGACCCGGCGGGGCCTTGCGGACCGGTTGCGCCCTTGGGCCCCTTCAGATTGGCCAGAGCCACCACATTGTCCCAGTTTTTCCCATCGCCGGAAAACTGGATGTATCCGCCCTCCACCCGCATGGACGAGACCGCCGGGTGCTCCGTCAGATAATCCGCTACTGCCTGGGCGACGCTCTCCGGCTGCACCGCAATCAGCCGATTGAGCTTTTCCGTGAGCTGATCGTACACATCCTCCGCCGGGTCTGCCGGAGCGCCGCCGGGGGTGGTGACAGACGGCAGCACCCGCAGGTCCGCCGCCCGGCTGGTGTGCAGGTCCCCGACGTACAGGCCCACGGATGCCCACCCCGGTGTGCTGAGCACCGGCAGAGCCGCCGTGTCGCCAGAAAACACCACGTCCTGATAGGTGCCGTCCGCCAGGTTCACCCGCATGGTCTTGGTGCCATAGGGGGTCCACTCGTCGTCCAGGTCCCACGCCACCGTGTAGTCGCTGTTGCCGCAGATCACGGTCCCCGTGCCTCCGGCCCGCTTGTCCCGAATTTTGATCTTGATTTCAGGCATTTGCATCATCTCCCTTCGGATACGCCCCCACGCGGCGAAAAAGTTGCCCCCGCTGTTGCCGTCTCCGTTTTCGCTGACAGTTGACAGCATGGCCCTGCGATGCTACAGCTTCGCCCGCACCGGCGAGGACGCCGCCTATCTGGCCTTTGACATCCCCCTGGAGCAGGTGGAGCAGGGCCTGGCCGCGCTGAAAACCCTGGGCGCAGGCGGCGCGGCTACCGCCATCTGTGTGCAGGCCGCTTTGGACGGCGCGGCGGAGATCGCCATCTTTAACCGTGACGACGAGTTTTTCGCCAACGGCCGGCACACCGTGGAGAAGCTGGCCCAGGCCGTGCCCGGCTGCAAGGCATCCATCACCCCGCTGGAGGACGGCGCGGCCCTGGCCGATGCGGTGCGTCACTGCGACATCCTGGTAAGCGCCACCCGTGTGGGCATGAAGCCCCTGGACGGCGAGACGTTGGCCGATCCCGCCCTGTTCCGCGCCGATTTGGTGGTGGCGGACACGGTGTATAACCCCCGGGAGACCCGGATGATCCGGGAAGCCAGGGCCGCAGGCTGCCAGGCCGCCGTGGGCGGCATCGGTATGCTGCTGTGGCAGGGCGTGGCCGCCTTCAGGCTGTTCACCGGCAAGGATATGCCCGCCCAGGAGGTCCTGGAGAAGTTCTTCTCCTGACAACGAGAAAGTGAGGTGCGACGATGAAATTCCCCAACATATTTTCCCCCGTGCAGATCGGCACGGTGACGGTTCCCAACCGCTTTGTGGTGCCCCCATGGGCAACAATCTGGCCAACACCGACGGCTCCCTCAGTGAGCGCTCCCTTTCCTATTACCAGGCCCGGGCCAAGGGCGGCTTCGGTCTGATCACCATCGAGTCCACGGTGGAGAAGGACAGCGAGCTGGGCGGCAACTTCCGCATCGCCTCCTATCTCACCGGCAAGGGGCAGATCTCCGAGGCCATCCGCTCCATGATCGTCCGGGCGAAGCAGGCCGGGGTGAACATCCGGCTGAACACCGAGGCCACGGAGGAGCCCCTGCGGGCCCTGGCTCCCGACGCCGTGATCCTGGCCACCGGCTCCGTGCCGCTGGTACTGCCCATTCCGGGGCTGGCCGACTGCGGCTATGTCACCGCTCAGGACCTGCTGCTGGGCAAGACCGCCGCAGGCAGGCACGCCCTGGTGGTGGGCGGCGGCATGGTGGGCTGTGAGGCCGCCGAGTATCTGGCCGAGCGGGGCCATCAGGTGGCCATCGTGGAGATGAAGGACGTCATCGCCGCCGACGTGACTCCGGAAAACCGCCGCTATATGTTCCGGAACTTCGAGGAGAACCATGTGCTGCTGCAGCCCGGCGCCAAGGCCCCCGGCAATGCCGTTCTGGCCACCGGCGACGCCCTGGAGGCGGCGCTGGCCATCTGAGGCCCACAGAACCGGCAAATTATGACGTGCTGTGTCTTGGAGCGCAGCGGAAAGGAGTCGTCCAAAATGGTGGAAAATCCCAACAGAAAAGTGGAGAAGCTGCTGCCGGAGGAGCGGCTGGGAGGCAATGGTCTCTTTGTCCGCATTACTGTTTTCCCCGGCAGGGAGATCGACTATCATGAGCACCACGGCGAAACCGAAACCTATCACATCATCGCCGGCGAGGGCGTATACGGCGACAACGGCGCGGAGCGTGCCTTTTATGCTGAGACTGGCTCTTTGACAGACAGAAAAAAGCCCGCGAAATCCTATGATTTCGCGGACTTTTTGGTACGCCCGACTGGATTCGAACCAGCGGCCTTTAGAGTCGGAGTTATCAGACCGTCAAGCCGGAAAGCCCTGCGGCGCAAGGGTTTGGTTGGTGTTGCACAAATTTCCGCCATTTTGGAGAAAAACCTCGGAAGCCTTGCAAGGCATGGCTTCCGAGGCTTTTCGCGGTAGTAGTCAAACAGTAGTCTGAGCGCCCCACAGGTCATGCATCTCAGATGCAGCGGCTCCCGTTTTCAGCATAGCCCCGCCTTTCCATCATCTTTCGGAAAAGCTCCGTGATCTGCTCCGGCGTTTCATAAAAGCCACGCTTGATCCATTCGTCCAGGAAACCGAACAGGCCGTAGGAATAGAACCTCGCTTCGTAGCACTCGGCAGGATCTGCTCCGTACTGTGGCATCATTACCTGATAAAAGGCGTTATAAACGCAGGTCTGGAGTTCTTCCCTGTAAATTTCGGAAAGAAGCTCTTTGATGGAGTAGTTAAAAGCAAAGAAGTCCTCCGCATTGTCAAGCGTATAACGACGCCGCTCTTTCATGCCGCGCTCATCCGCCCAGCGATGCCATAGTTGTATCAGCTTATGGAGATTATTTCAAGCGATCTGATTTACGCATAACAAGCTATCGGAAAGGCTGCTGTCAAACGACGGCGGCTTTTCTTTTTCGGGAAGTATTCAAGAAGTCATAAAGTTCCGTGAGTAATGGAAGAAGGCAGCGTTTACGAAAATGTCACAATTCAACGCAGAAAAACCTCAAATATTTTAGATAGCCCCACCATCAGAACGGATTGACAATTCGACAAAATGTGATATAATCCCACTGTCTGGAAAAATATAAAGTTGTAGCACAGAGGTATCTGCTCAAAAGCAGATGAGAAGGGAATCCGGTGGGAATCCGGAGCGATGCAGTCACTGTGTACGGGAGCGGCCTTGCAATCCACTGGGAAACTGGGAAGGGCAATGCCGTGACGAACGAAGTCAGGAGACCTGCCTCTGTGTGGAATCTCAAACCTGCTGCCAACGGGTTGGTTTTCCTACAAACTTATGATCCGTCGCGGAGCGCCGCACGGATGTATATGTAGTAAGAAGCTCCGAGGGCGGCTGTGTGAAACACAGCCGCTTTTATATTTCTTTCAGAACAAATATTTGGAAAGAGGTAGATCAACCATGAAGAAAGCACTTGCCTTTCTGATGGCGGCTGTGATGCTGATGAGCATGCTGACCGCCTGCGGCAACAAGGACAACAACGACGTGAACACCGAGAAGACCGACAAGGCCGCCGCCGATAAGGTCGCCGCCCTCATCGACGCCATCTACGTGCAGGAGCGCACCGAGGAGACCGACGCCCAGTGTGAGGCCGCCAAGGCCGCTTGGGATGCCCTGACCGACGCCCAGAAGGCACTGGTGGAGGGTGAGGAAGCCAGCCCCGACTACTTCGGTCTGGACACCGGTGACGCCTCCAAGGACGATCCCCGCAACCAGGACGAGATCGGCGAGAAGGAGCTGCTGGTGGTGTCCTTCGGCACCTCCTTCAACGACAGCCGCGTAGCCGACATCAAGAGCATTGAGGACGCCCTGCAGGCGGCCAACCCCGATTGGTCCGTGCGCCGCGCCTTCACCGCTCAGATCATCATCAACCACATCCAGGCCCGTGACGGCGAGAAGATCGACAACATGGAGCAGGCTCTGGAGCGCGCTGTCGCCAACGGCGTGAAGCAGCTGGTGGTGCAGCCCACCCATCTGATGCACGGTGCTGAGTACGACGAGATGTGCGCCGCCATTGACAAGGTTCGTGACAAGTTCGAGTCCGTTGAGATCGCCGAGCCCATGCTGGGTGAGGTGGGAAGCGACGCCACCGTCATCAACACCGATAAGGAAGCCGTTGCCAAGGCCGTCGTCGCCGCTGCTCTGAGCGAGAGCGGTTACGAGTCCACCGCCGCCGCCAAGGAGGCCGGTGTGGCTTATGTGCTGATGGGTCACGGTACGGCGCACGTGGCGAAGGTCACTTACAGCCAGATGGCCACCCAGATGGACAAGCTGGGCTATGAGAACGTGTTCATCGGCACCGTGGAGGGTGAGCCTGAGAATACCTCCTGCGAGGCCGTGATCGCAGCTGTCAAGGAAGCCGGTTACACCACCGTGGTGCTGCGTCCCCTGATGGTCGTGGCGGGCGACCACGCCAACAACGATATGGCTGGTGCGGACGAGGATTCCTGGAAGACCATGTTTGAGGCCGCCGGTCTCACCGTGAACTGCCAGATCTCCGGCCTGGGCCGTATCGATGCCATCCACGCGCTGTATGTCGCCCACACCAAGGCGGCTATCGACGCCATTGCGTAACAAGGACTGAACGGGCTCCGGGGCGGTATACCATCGCCTCGGAGCCTTTTTCAAAGCAAGGAGGACTTTACCATGAAAAAAATTCTTTCGTTTCTGCTGGCCACTCTGATGATGACAGCGCTGCTGGTGGGCTGCGGGCAGCAGCAGACCGATGCCCCCGGCAACGATGAGCCCGACCAGCCCGCTCTGGCGGACGGCGTATACACCGCCGACTTCAACACCGACAGCAGTATGTTCCACGCCAACGAGACCTGCGACGGCAAGGGCGTGCTGACCGTGAAGGACGGCCAGATGACCATTCACGTCAGTCTCGCCTCCACCAGCATCGTGAATCTGTTCCCCGGTTTGAAGGAGGACGCCCAGAAGGACGGCGCCGTGCTGCTGCAGCCCACCAAGGATACCGTCACCTATCCCGATGGCCTGACCGAGACGGTCAACGGCTTTGATATCCCCGTGCCCGCACTGGACGAGGAGTTCGACGTGGCCCTCATCGGCAAGAAGGGCGTGTGGTATGACCACAAGGTTTCCGTCTCCAACCCTGTTCTGAAGGAGGATGACGGCGTGGACGCTGCCGCCATTACGCTGGCGGACGGCACTTACACCATTGAGGTGGGCTTCGAGGGCGGCTCCGGTAAGTCCCATGTGCTGACCCCCTGCACCCTGAAGGTGGAGAACGGCGCTGCCACCGCCACCATCGTGTGGAGCAGCCAGAAGTACGACTATATGCTGGTGGACGGCCAGCGCTATGACGTTCTCACCACCGAGGGCGGCTCCACCTTCGAGATCCCCGTGCGGGCGCTGGATACCCCGCTGACGGTGATCGGCGACACCACCGCTATGAGCACCCCCCACGAGATCGAGTACACCCTGACCTTTGATTCCACCACGGTGGTGGAGGCAGCCCAGTGAAACGGCTGACCGCCGCGGTACTGGCGCTGCTGCTGATGCTGTCCCTCTGTGGCTGCGGCACGGCAGACGCCCCTGCCAAAACCGATGGACAAACTGTCTCCGTATCGTGGGATGAGTTGGTCTTTGACCGTACCATGCCCCTGCGCTATGCCCAGCAGTTTACCGTAGAGTATGCCGGAGAGAGCTACAAGCGCATTACCATCAACAACGACCGGGTGTACCTGCTGGTAGCGGAGGGCGCGGCGGTACCGGAGGGCGTACCCGCCGGTGTTACCGTTTTGCACCAGCCGCTGGATCAGATCTATCTGGTAGCCGCCGCCGCCATGGACTACTTCGACAAGCTGGACGCCGTCGGGTGCATCACCCTCAGCGGCAAAAAGCAGTCGGACTGGTATATCCAACGTGCCAAGGACGCCATGGACAGCGGAGCGCTGGTATACGCCGGCAAGTACTCCGAGCCGGATTATGAGCTGATCTTGTCACAGGGTTGCGATCTGGCGGTGGAAAACACCATGATCTATCACTCTCCGGCGGTGCTGGAGCAACTGGAGCGGCTGGGCATCCCCGTGCTGGTGGAGACATCCAGCTACGAGACCCAGCCCATGGGCCGGATGGAGTGGATCAAGCTGTACGCGGCGCTGCTGGACAAGGAGGACGAGGCCGAGGCGCTGTTTAATGAGAAGATGGACAGCGTGGCGGACGTACTGGAGCAGCAGCCCACCGGCAAGACTGTGGCGTTTTTCTACATCACCAGCAGCGGCGCTGTAAACGTCCGCAAGTCCACGGACTATGTGGCGAAGTGCGTTGCCATCGCAGGCGGAGACTATGTCTCCTTCGATGAATCGGCGGAGGACAACGCCCAGTCCACCGTCAACATTCAGATGGAATCCTTCTACCACGGTGCAGTGGACGCCGATGTGCTGATCTACAACAGCATCATCGATGGCGAGCTGCACACGCTGGACGAATTGGTGGCACTGGATCCACTGATGGCCGACTTCAAGGCCGTCAAGAGCGGTAATGTGTGGTGCCTGACCAAAAACTTCTATCAGGAGTCGCTGGAGCTGAGCGATCTCATTCTGGACGTGAACCATGCGTTGAACGACGCGCCGGATACGGCTTTTCACTTTCTGACACGGATGAAGTGAGCATTTTTTACATCATAAGGAGGAGCGGCATGAAGAGAAACCGAACACTTCGCATCTGGGGAGGCTTCTTGCTGCTCCTCCTGCTTTTATTCACATTTTTGATTTGGAATATCTTCGCGGGAAGCGTTTCTCTTTCCGCGTCTGAGATATGGCGGATCCTGCTGGGGGGCGATGTTGGCTTTACCCAGAGCCAGATCATCGTAAAGATCCGTCTGCCCCGGCTTCTGTCGGCGCTGATCCTGGGCGGGGCGCTGTCCCTGTCCGGCTATCTGCTGCAAACCTTCTTCCACAACCCCATCGCAGGCCCCTTCGTGCTGGGCATCTCCTCCGGCGCAAAGATGACGGTGTGCGTGGCCATGCTGGTGCTGCTGAGCCGTGGCAAGACCACCTCCTCCGCCATTCTCATCGCAGCGGCCTTCGTGGGAGCTATGGTATCCATGGGCTTCGTGCTGCTGATCTCCCAGCGGGTCAAGCGCATGAGCCTGCTGGTGGTCTGCGGCGTGATGATCGGCTATATCTGCTCGGCACTGACGGATTTTCTCGTGACCTTTGCCGACGATTCCAGCATCGTGAATCTGCACAACTGGTCTCTCGGCTCCTTCTCCGGCATGAGCTGGGACAACGTAAAGACTATGGCCGTTGTCTGCGGCATCACGCTGCTGCTGACCTTCCTGCTTTCCAAGCCCATCCGGGCGTACCAGTTGGGCGAGGTCTATGCCCAGAATATGGGCGTCCCCCTGCGGGCCTTCCGGACGGCGCTGATCCTGTTGTCCAGTGTGCTGTCCGCCTGCGTCACGGCCTTTGCCGGCCCCATCTCCTTTGTTGGCATCGCAGTGCCGCACCTGATGAAGTCCCTGTTCAAATCGGCGGAGCCGCTGTGTATGATCCCAGCCTGCTTCCTGGGCGGCGGCGTGTTCTGCCTGTTCTGCGACCTCATCGCCCGCACCGCCTTCGCTCCCACGGAGGTGAGCATCAGCTCCGTCACGGCGGTATTCGGCGCACCCATCGTCATCTACATGATGATCCACAGAAAGGCGGCGTGAGTATGGCAGCATATCTGGAAACCAAGGCGCTTGCCGTGGGCTACCACGGCAAGCCGCTGATTGAAGATGTCGCCCTCCATGTGCAGCGGGGCAAGATCGTGACGCTCATCGGCCCCAACGGGTCGGGAAAATCCACCATCTTAAAAACCATTATCGGCCAGCTCTCCAAGGTGTCCGGCACAGTGTTTCTGGACGGCAAGGCCATGGAGGAGCGCAGCCGCAATGAGATCGCCCGGCGCATGGCCATTTTGATGACGGCCCGGATGGAGCCGGAGCTGATGACCTGCCGGGACGTGGTGAGCAGCGGCCGCTACCCCTATACCGGGCGGCTGGGCATTTTGCAGCCGGAGGATCAGGCCATCGTGGAGCGCTCTCTGGAGCAGGTGGGCGGCATGGAGTTTGCTGACCGCCCCTTCTCCGCCATCAGTGACGGACAGCGCCAGCGCATCCTGTTGGCCCGGGCGCTGTGTCAGGAACCGGAGATCATCGTGCTGGACGAGCCTACCAGCTTTCTGGATATTCGCTACAAGCTGGAGCTTTTGACGGTGCTCAAGCGCATGGTGCGGGAGAACGATCTGGCGGTGCTGCTGTCCCTCCACGAGCTGGAGCTGGCGGAGCGCATTTCCGACACGGTGGTGTGCGTGGCGGGCGACCGCATCGACCGCATCGGCACCCCGGAGGAGATTTTCACCCGCGAGTATATCGCAAAGCTGTACCGGATGGAGCACGGGAAGTACGACCCCTGCTTCGACAGCCTGGAATTTGTGCCGTAAGGAGTGCTATCATGGAAAAACAAGGTGTTTTTTACGCCGTCAGCGTGGGTCCCGGCGACCCGGAGCTGCTGACCCGGCAGGCGTGCCGGGTCTTGACGGAGTGCGGCGTGGTGGCCGCTCCCCGGATGAAGTCCGGGCGGATGCTGGCGCTGGACATCGCCGCCGGTGCTGTGGATATGCAGGGCAAGACCATATTGCCGTTGGATTTCACCATGGCGCGTGACGCGGCGGTACGGGAGGACAGCTACCGCACGGCGGCTGCCGCCATCGAAACGGCGCTGGCGGCCGGGCAGGACGTGGCCATGGTCAATCTGGGCGACGTGTCCGTGTACGCCACGGCCTACTATATTCTGGAGCGCATCCGCTCTGACGGGTTTAAAACGGTGATGTGTTCCGGCGTCACCAGCTTCTGCGCCGTGGCGGCGCGGCTGGGGCGCAGCCTCACCCGCATGGAGGAGCCCCTCCACATCCTGCCGGGCAGCGCCGATCTGGACAGTGCGCTGGCGCTGCCGGGAACGAAGGTCATCATGAAGTCCGGCAAGGCCATCCACGAGACGGCGGCGGCACTGGAGCGCCGCGGTATGGCGGCAAACGCCGGTATGGTGGCGGACTGCGGACTGGAAACGGAGCAGGTCTACACCGACCTGCGGCAGCTGCCGGAGGAGATCAGCTATTTTGCCACCATCGTGGCGGATTGAGAGGTCGCTATGGAGCAAAAAGTCCCCCGCTTGGTGCTGGCCGGTACCAACAGCGGCTGCGGCAAAACCACCGTCACCTGCGCCGTTTTGCAGGCGCTGGTAGCGCGGGGTCTGCGGGTAGGCGCGGCAAAATGCGGCCCGGATTACATTGACCCCATGTTCCACAGCCGGGTCATCGGCGCGAAAAGCTCTAACCTCGACCCGTTCTTTTTTGACCCTGACACCATGCGCTATCTGCTGGCGCACAATGGTGAGGAGTGCGATGTGACGGTCATTGAGGGCGTCATGGGCTTTTATGACGGCCTGGGGCTGACATCCACCCGCGCCAGCACCTACGAGGCGGCGCGGGAAACGGAAAGCCCCGTGGTGCTGGTGGTGAACGCACGGGGGGCGGCGTTGTCCGTTGCGGCGGCGGTGCAGGGCTTTCTGGACTTCGCGCCGGACAACAACGTGCAGGGCGTCATTCTGAACGGGTGCAGTGCCATGAGCTACGGTGCGCTGGCGCGGGAGCTGGAAAGCCGGCTGGGCGTCCGCGCCTGCGGCTATCTGCCCAGGCTGCCAGAGTGTACGCTGGAGAGCCGCCATCTGGGGCTGGTGACAGCGGACGAGGTGGCGGATCTGCGGGAGAAACTGCGGCAGCTGGCGGAGGCGGCGGAAAAGACGCTGGAGCTGGACGCCCTGCTGGAAATTGCGGCTGCCGCGCCGCCGCTTCGCTTTACGCCGCCGGTATTGCCGGAAAAGGGCGCGCCGGTGCGGATCGGCGTGGCGCGGGACAGGGCGTTCTGCTTTTACTATGAGGACAGTCTCGACCTGCTGCGGCAGCTGGGCGCGGAGTTGGTGCCCTTCAGCCCCCTGACGGATGAACGGCTTCCCAACGGCGTACAGGGGCTGTACTTAGGCGGCGGCTACCCGGAACTTTACGCGGCGCAGTTGGAGGAAAACCACGCCCTGCGCAGGCAAATCCGAGACGTTGTATATGCGGGGATGCCCTGTATCGCCGAGTGCGGCGGCTTCATGTATCTGACGCAGTCCATCGCAGGCCGCGCCATGGTGGGTGCGCTGCCGGGGGACTGCTTTGATACGGGGAGGCTGACCCGATTCGGCTATATCACCGCCACGGCCCGGAAGGACAATCTCCTCTGCCGCGCCGGAGAGCAGGTACCCATGCATGAATTCCACCACTGGGATACCCCCCAGCCCGGCGGCGCTTTTCTGGCGGAAAAGCCCTCCGGTAAGCAGTGGACCTGCGTACACGCCACCGATACGCTGTACGCGGGCTTCCCCCACTTCCATTTTTACGCCAAGCCGGTCATGGCACAGCGCTTTTTGGCGGCTTGCAGAAAGGAGACGCTATGATGGAGCAGATGAAGCCTATGGACATTGAGAAGCGCAGCTTCGCCATCATCACCGAGCTGCTGGGCGACCGGCGGCTGGACCCGGAAAACGAGCTGGTCATCAAACGGGTCATCCACACCACGGCGGATTTTGACTATGTGGACAATCTGGCCTTTTCCGGCCACGCGGTGCAAAAGGCCATCGCCGCTCTACGGGCGGGCTGCGACATCGTCACCGATACCCAGATGGTCAAGGCCGGGATCAATAAGACGATCCTCGCCTCGCTGGGCGGAGAGGTACACTGCTTCATGTCGGACGCGGACGTGGCGGCGGAGGCTAAGGAGCGGGGCGTGACCCGTGCCTTTGTATCCATGGAGCGGGCGGCAGCCCTGCCTAAGCCCTGCATCTTCGCCATCGGCAACGCCCCTACGGCACTTTTTTCGCTGGAGGAGCTGATGGAGGCCGGCAAGCTCCGTCCCGCCCTCATCATCGGGGTACCGGTGGGCTTTGTGAATGTGGTGGAAAGCAAGGAGCGCATCATCGAGGCCGCTGCCGCACCCTACATCGTGGCCCGGGGCCGCAAGGGCGGCAGCAACGTGGCGGCGGCCATCTGCAACGCCATGCTCTACCAGATCAGGCGGTAGGTTATGAAGGAATTTATCATACGGGACGGAAAAAAGCTCCGTCTGGGCTACACCACCGGCTCCTGTGCCGCGGCGGCGGCCAAGGCCGCCGCATGGATGCTGCTGAGCGGCAGCAAAAAGGAGTCCATCCGCCTGCTGACACCCAAGGGCATGGAGCTGGCATTGGCGGTGGAGGACATCTATCTGTCCCCGGACTGTGTGCGCTGCGCCATCCGGAAGGACAGCGGCGATGACCCGGATATCACCCGTGACACCCTGATCTATGCCGAGGTGCGGAAAACAGAGACTGTTGGCATTGTCATCGACGGCGGACAGGGCGTGGGCCGGGTAACCAAGCCGGGTCTTGACCAGCCGGTGGGCGCGGCGGCCATCAACTCTGTACCCCGCCGGATGATCCAGGAGGCCGTGGAGGAGGTCTGCGGCCTGCTGGGATACACCGGCGGCCTGTATGTGGTAATCTCCGCTCCCGATGGCGAGACGCTGGCGAAAAAGACCTTCAATCCCCGGTTGGGCATTGAGGGCGGCATCTCTATCTTAGGCACCACGGGGATCGTAGAGCCTATGAGCGAGCAGGCGCTGGTGGACACCATCCATGTAGAGCTGCGGCAGCGGCGGGCGGGCGGCGCGGATTATGTACTGCTGGCCCCCGGCAACTACGGCGTAGACTATATCAAGGGTGCCATGGGCATCGACCCCGCCACGGCGGTGATGACCTCCAACTTCATCGGCGACGCGCTGGAGATATGCCGGGAGCTGGGCTTCAGAGGGGCGCTGCTCATCGGTCATATCGGCAAGCTGGTAAAGCTGGCGGGCGGTATGTGGAACACCCACTCCCGCTACGGCGACTGCCGCATGGACATCCTGACGGCCTGTGCCGCCGCAGAGGGGCTGCAAGGCGGTGCGGCGGCGGAGATGCTCTGCTGCGCCACCTGTGACGACGCCCTGCGGCTGTTGAAGGAGCAGGGACTTTATGACGCAGTGCTGCACCGGCTGGCCGGGCGCATTGACGACATGATGCACTATAAATGCAGTGATATAGAGACGGGAGCCATCCTCTTTTCCAAGGAATATGGCTATCTTTGTGAGACGAAGGGCGCATCCAAGCTGCTGCGCCGGATAAAGGAGGACTGACAATGGTACATTTTGTGGGAGCGGGCAGCGGCGCTGCCGACCTCATCACCGTCCGAGGCGCCAAGCTGCTGGGCGAGGCCGACGTGGTGATCTACGCCGGCTCATTGGTGAATCCGGCGCTGCTGGACTACACCAGGGAGGGCTGCGAGATCCACGACAGCGCCAAGCTGACGCTGGAGGAGGTTATCGCCCTCATCGAGAAAGCGGAGGCGGAGGGAAAAACCACGGTGCGTCTGCACACGGGGGATTCCAGCATCTATGGTGCGGTGCGGGAGCAGTTCGACGAGCTGGAAAAGCGGGACATTGTCTACGATGTCTGCCCCGGCGTAAGCGCCTTCTGCGGCGCAGCGTCCGCGCTGCGGGCGGAGTACACCCTGCCCGATGTGAGCCAGACCGTCATCATCACCCGCGCCCCGGGCCGCACCCCGGTGCCGGAGCGGGAGTCCATCCGCTCGCTGGCGGCCCATCAGGCCACCATGGTGCTGTTTCTCAGCACCTCACTGACCGAACTGCTGCAAGCCGAGCTGCTGGCGGGAGGCTATACCGCTGACACCCCGGCGGCGGTGGTCTACAAGGCCACTTGGCCGGAGGAGCATATCTTCCGCTGCACGGTGGGGACGCTCCACGAGACGGTGACAGGCAACGGTCTGACCAAGACCTCGCTGATCGTGGTGGGCAACTGTCTGGGTGACACCTATCTGCGCTCACTGCTGTATCACCCCAACTTTACAACGGAGTTCCGCAAGGGGGCGCAATGAGAGCAGCCCTGTTCACTTTCAGCCGCGGTGGCTGCGCCACGGCACGGCGAATACTGGCGGCGCTGCCGAAGGAGGTATGGATGTGCTATACCATGCCGCGTTTTGAAGAGCCGGGCTTTCTGCCGCTGGACAAGGCGGTATATGGCGCGAGTTTTTCCTCCATGGACGCACTGATCTTTGTGGGGGCCTGCGGCATCGCCGTGCGGGAGATCGCCCCCTATGTCAAAAGCAAAAAAACCGACCCGGCGGTGGTTTGCATCGACGAGGCGGGGCGGTTTGTGATCCCCCTGCTCTCCGGCCATATCGGCGGCGCCAACGCGCTGGCGGTGGAGCTGGCGGAAAAGCTGGGGGCCACGGCGGTGGTCACCACCGCCACCGATGTCCGCGGCAAATTTTCCGTGGACGCATGGGCTGCCCGGCACGGCTACGTCATCTCTGACATGGGGCTTGCCAAGGCGGTTTCGGCGGCGATCTTAGAGGAAGATATCCCCCTTTGCAGCCAGTTTTCTCTGCCCGCCCCCCTGCCGGAGGGTACGTTTGCCGGGGAGAGTGGCCCGCTGGGCGTTTTCATTGGCTGGCGCACAAAGGCACACTTCGCCCGCACCCTGCGGCTTATCCCTCGCGTACTGCGGGTAGGTGTAGGCTGCCGGCGGGGCATCTCCACCGAGGCGGTGGTGCGTGCGGTGCAGACAGTGTTCGCGGAAAATGGGCTGGACACGGCGGCCATCTGCGGCGTCTGTTCCATCGACCTGAAGAAGGACGAGGCAGGCCTGCTGGCCGCCTGTGAGGAAAACAACTGGCCGGTGCATTTTTACACGGCGCAGCAGCTGCGGGATGTGGCGGGTGACTTCACTCCCTCCGACTTCGTCTGCTCCGTTACCGGCGTGGACAATGTCTGTGAGCGGGCGGCGCTGCTGGATGCCGAAAAACTGATCGTACAAAAAACAGCGCGGGACGGCGTGACCGTCGCCGTTGCGGCGGAGCATTGGGAGGTGCGCTTTGGGTAAGGTAACTGTAGTAGGTATCGGGCCGGGCAGCTATGAGGATATGACCATTCGGGCGGATAACGCCCTGCGGGCGTGTGACGCCATCGTAGGCTACCCGGTGTATGTGGATCTGGTGCGGGATCGCTACCCCGGCAAGGAGCTTCACTCCACCCCCATGACACGGGAGGCCGAGCGCTGCCAACTGGCGCTGGAGCTGGCGCGCAGCGGTAAGACCGTTGCCATGGTCTGCTCCGGTGACAGCGGCATCTACGGCATGGCGGCGCTGGTCTATGAGCTGCGGGGCGAGGCGCAGGAGCCTGAAATTCAGGTGGTGCCTGGTCTGACGGCGGCTTGCAGCGCCGCAGCGGTGCTGGGTGCGCCGCTGACCCACGACTTTGCGGTCATCAGTCTCAGCGATCGGCTGACGCCGTGGGAAACCATCGAAAAGCGGCTGGACTGCGCGGCGGCGGCGGATCTGACCATCGCCCTGTACAACCCCGCCAGCCACGGCAGACCCGACCACCTGAAGCGGGCCTGCGATATCCTGTTGCGCCGTCTGCCGGGAGAGCGGCTGTGCGGCATCGTGCGCAATATTGGCCGTGAGGGGCAGAGCAGCCGCATCCTGACGCTGGCAGAGCTGCGGGAGGCGGAGGTGGATATGTTCTGCACCGTGCTGATCGGCAGCGCCGTCGTCAAAACGGTGGCCGGTCAACTGGTCACACCCAGAGGATACCGCAATGTGTAATATCTGCGTGTTTGCCGGCACCACGGAGGGCCGAGAGCTGGTGGAATTCCTGGCCGGACAGCCGGTGCAGGCTACGGTATGCGTGGCCACGGAGTACGGTGAAACGCTGCTGCCGGAGGCGGAAAACATTACGATTCTGGCGGGACGCATCCCGGTAGAGGACATCATCCGGATGCTGCAAAGGATGCGGTTCGATCTGGTCATCGACGCTACCCACCCCTATGCCACCTCCATCACCGAGAGCATCTGCACAGCCTGTCGGGAAACGGAGACGGAGTATCTGCGCCTGCTGCGGCAATCCTCCGAACAGACGGAGGATGTGGTCTGCGTGGAGAATGCGGCGGCGGCCGCCGCATTTCTGGAGAGAACGCGAGGTAATATCCTGCTGACCACCGGCAGTAAGGAACTGGCGGCGTATAGCGGCATCCCCGATTTTACCCAGCGGGTATACGCCCGGGTGCTGCCCATGGATGCCTCGCTGGAGGCCTGCCGCGCAGCAGGGCTGAAGGCCGCCCATATCATCGCCATGCAGGGGCCTTTCTCCGAGGAGATGGATCTGGCCACACTGCGTTTTGCCGACGCCGCATGGATGGTGACCAAGGACGGCGGCGAAGCCGGCGGCTTTCCCGCTAAGGCATCCGCCGCCCGGAAGGCGGGCGCAGGTCTGGTGGTCATTGGCCGCCCGCCTCAGCGGGAGGGGCTTCCCTTTGCGGCGGTGCTGGATGTGCTGTGTAAGCGGTTTGGCTGCACCGTCCGGCCGCAGGTGCGGATCGTCGGCATCGGCCCCGGCAGCCGGGAGGCTATGACCCGTGAGGTCAGTGAAACCATTGAGGCGGCGGACTGTCTCATCGGTGCAAAACGGATGCTGGAGGCTGTGGCGCGGCCGGGACAGCACACCTGTGACGCCATTGCGCCGCAGGATATTGCGGACTTTATCCGCACCCACTGGGAGTACCGCCGCTTCGCGGTGGTCATGTCCGGCGATACCGGCTTCTTCAGCGGCACGAAAAAGCTGCTGCCCCTGCTGGAGGGCTGCGACACGGCGGTGCTGCCGGGTTTGAGCTCGTTGTCCTATCTGTGCGCCCGGCTCCGGACCTCCTATGAGAATGTCCGGGTGGTGAGTCTCCACGGGCGGCAGCACAACATTCTGCCGGAGGTGCGGGCAACCAGCCGCCTCTTTGCGCTGGTAGGCGGCGAGCGCGGCATCAACGATCTGTGCCGTACGCTGACAGAGGGTGATCTGGGCCATGTCTCTGTGTATGTGGGCCAGCGGCTGGGCTACCCAGATGAGCGCATCGTGCGCGGCACGGCGGCGGAACTGACGGATGGTGTCTATGCCCCTCTGAGCGTGGCGCTTATCGAAAACCCCCATCCCGACGCGGTGGTCACACCGGGTCTGCCGGATGACGCCTTTCTCCGCAGTGCGGAGGGAATGCCCTTGGTTCCCATGACCAAAAGTGAGGTGCGGGCGGTGTGCCTTTCCAAGCTGCGGCTGACGGAGCGGAGCGTCTGCTGGGACATCGGTGCCGGTACCGGCTCAGTGTCGGTGGAAATGGCCTTACAGGCAAAGCAAGGGCTTGTCTGCGCCGTAGAGCGGCGAGAGGATGCCGCAGCGCTGCTGGGGCAAAACCGTAATCGGTTTGCATTGGAAAACTTACAGGTGGTCTGCGGCAGCGCGCCGGAGGCCTGCGTCGGTCTGCCAGCCCCCACTCACGCATTCATCGGCGGCAGTGCCGGCAATATGCACGAGATCGTGGCGCTGCTGCTGGCAAAAAATCCTCATGTCCGCATCGTGGCCACGGCCGTTTCGCTGGAGTCCGTGGCTGAACTGACGGACTGCCTGCCGGCGTTCCCCTTTGCGGAGACGGAGGTGGTGTCCCTGCAAGCAGCGCGGGACAGAAAAGCCGGAAGCTACCACCTGATGAGCGGGCAAAATCCCATTTATATTTTTACGATGCAGGGCGGAGGAGAAACGGCATGATGTGGTCGCTTGCGGCACTTGTTATCGGCTTTTGCATAGACCTTCTGGTGGGCGACCCCCACGGCTTTCCCCATCCGGTAGTTCTGATTGGAAAATGTATCAGTGTGTTGGAGCGGGGGCTGCGGTGCATATGCCCCAAAACGCCCTCCGGTGAGCGGGCGGCGGGCGCCATCCTGTGGGGAGCGGTGGTCATCGTATCCACCGCCGTCCCGGCTCTGCTGCTGTGGCTGAGCGGTCTGGTCAGCCCGTGGCTGCGTCTGGCGCTGGAAAGCGTGATGTGCTGGCAGATCTTGGCCGTCAAGTCCCTGCGGGACGAGAGCATGAAGGTCTATGACGCGCTGGAAAGCGGGGATTTGGCCGCCTCCCGCCATGCTGTTTCCATGATCGTGGGGCGGGATACCGACCGGCTGGACGATGCCGCCGTGACCCGTGCCGCCGTGGAAACGGTGGCGGAGAACACCTCCGACGGCGTGGTGGCACCGCTGCTGTTTCTGGCCATCGGCGGCGCGCCGCTGGGATTTTTCTACAAGGCAGTGAACACCATGGACTCCATGCTGGGGTATGTGGAGCCGCCCTATAAGAACATCGGGCTTGTACCCGCCAAGGCGGACGATGTGGTGAATTATATCCCGGCGCGGCTGTCCGCCCTGCTGATGCTGACGGCGGGCGGCCTGATGGGACTGGATATTTCAGCGGGCTGGCGGATTTTCCGCCGCGACCACCGGAAGCACGCCAGTCCCAACTCGGCGCAGACGGAATCTGTCTGCGCGGGGCTTCTGGGCCTGCGTCTGGCCGGGGATGCGTGGTACCACGGTGTACTGCACAAAAAGGAGTATATCGGCGACGCATCGCGGGAGATCACCCACGAGGACATCCCCCGTGTGTGCCGCCTGATGACCGTCACAGCGATCCTCACCCTGCTTTTAAGCTGCGGGGTCAAGCTGTCCTTTGCGCTATAAAGGAGACATAGATGCTGTATCAAACAGAAAATCAACACGGCGGCGATGTATACGGCGGCGGTATCACGCTGGATTTTTCCGCCAACACCAACCCCCTGGGTACGCCTCCCGGCGTACTGGAGACGGTGTGCCGGGCTCTGCCCCGGCTGCACCGCTACCCCGACCCCTACTGCCGCCGGCTGGTGCAGGCTATCGCGGGCCATGAGCAGGTGCCGGCGTCCTATATTCTCTGCGGAAACGGCGCGGCAGACCTGATCTACACATACTGCGCCGCCCTGCGGCCCCGGACGGCGGTGGAACTGGCCCCCACCTTTGTGGAATATGGGGCGGGACTGGCGCAGGTGGGTTGCCGCGTAGAGCGGTATTTCCTGCATCAGGCGCAGAATTTCGATTTGGACGAGAGGTTTCTGTCCTTCTTAGAGGGGAAAAAACCGGAGGTGGTATTCCTCTGTAACCCCAACAACCCCACCGGGCGGCTGATCCCGCTCCCTCTGCTGGAGCAGATCCTGCAATACTGCGCGGCACAAGGGACGCGGCTGTTTCTGGATGAGTGCTTTCTCGATCTCACGGAGGACGGCGTCAGCGCCAAGTCCCTTCTGGCAGCGCACCCGGAGCTGCTGATCCTGAAGGCATTCACCAAGAGCTACGGCATGGCGGGCATCCGGCTGGGGTACTGCCTGTGCGCCGACAATGCGTTACTGCGCCGCATGGCGGCCGCGTCCCCGCCGTGGAACGTGTCCTCGCCGGCCCAGAGTGCCGGTGTGGCGGCGCTGGCGGAGCGGGATTTCCTGCAAAGGACGCTGTCCCTCGTCCACACGGAGCGGCGGTGGCTCACGGATAACCTGACGGCGCTGGGCTTCTGGGTATGCCCGTCCCATGCCAATTACCTGCTGTTCCGTGGGCCGCTGGGGCTGCGGGAGGGCCTGCTGCAGCAGGGTATCGCCATCCGTGGCTGTGGGAATTACAACGGGCTGGGTGACGGGTGGTATCGCATTGCGGTGAGGCCTCACGGGGAAAATGAAGCATTGATAACGGCCATCCGGCAATTCTGCAAGGAGAAATCACTATGGCAATGAATATTATGATTCAGGGGACCATGTCCAATGCGGGAAAGAGCCTGCTGGCGGCGGGACTCTGCCGCGTTTTGAAGCAGGACGGCTACCGCGTGGCACCGTTCAAGAGCCAGAACATGGCGCTGAACTCCTTCATCACCAAGGACGGCGGCGAGATGGGCCGGGCGCAGGTAGTGCAGGCAGAGGCCGCCGGGATCGAGCCGGACACCCGCATGAATCCCATCCTGCTCAAGCCCACCACCGACGTGGGCAGTCAGGTCATCGTCAACGGACAGGTGCGGGGCAATATGCAGGCCATGGAGTACTTCCACCGCAAGCGGGACTACATCCCCGCTGTGCTGGAGGCCTACAACAGTCTGAACTCAGAGTATGACGTGATCGTCATTGAGGGGGCAGGCAGCCCTGCGGAGATCAACCTCAAGCAGGATGATATCGTCAATATGGGCCTTGCCAAGCTGGTGGACGCGCCGGTGCTGCTGGTAGGCGACATCGACCGGGGCGGCGTGTTCGCCCAGCTCTACGGTACGGTGGCACTGCTGGAGGAGGACGAGCGCCGCCGCATCAAGGGCGTGGTGGTCAACAAATTCCGGGGTGACCGGGCCATTCTGGAGCCGGGACTGAAGACGCTGGAGCAGCTGTGCGGCATCCCGGTGGCGGGGGTCATCCCCTACGCCCACGTAGACATCGACGATGAAGACAGCCTGACCGAGCGGTTTGACCGCTCCAAAGAGCGAAAGCTCTTGGATATCGCGGTAATCCGTGTGCCGCGCATCTCCAATTTCACGGATTTCAGCCCCTTCGAACATTACGGAAACGTGTCGCTGCGCTATGTGGATCAGGTGAGTGACCTGCACCAGCCGGACATGATCCTGCTGCCGGGTACCAAGAGCACCGTTGCCGACCTGCGGTGGCTGCGGCAGTCCGGTCTGGAGGCGGCCATTTTGAAGGCGGCTGACGCCGGCACGCTGGTTTTCGGCATCTGCGGCGGCTATCAGATGCTGGGGCGCACCGTGTCCGACCCGGAGCATGTGGAGGCCGCCGGTGTCACGGAGATCAACGGTTTGGGTCTGCTGGAGATGGACACCGAATTTCGGGGTGAAAAGGTGCAGACCCAGACGCGAGGCGTCTTTTACGGTGTGGAGGGAATGCTCTCCGGCCTGAACGGACTCGCCTACGAGGGGTACGAGATCCACATGGGCCGCAGTCAGCAGCAGATGCCCGCCCTCACCGGCAGCAGAAACGTATACGGCAGCTATGTCCACGGCATTTTTGGCGCGCCGGGCATCACGGATACGATCCTGAAAGCACTGTGCGCCAGAAAGGGCGTGTCCTTTGACGCGCTGGCAACCTTTGACGCCTGCGGCTACAAGGAACGGCAGTACGACCTGCTGGCGGACGTGGTACGCGGCGGACTGGATATGTCCTTTGTCTACCGGGTGCTGCGCCGGGAAGTATAACGAAACAAGTTCCAATGGAAAAAGGGGGAGAGACTTGAGCAGGATATTATGCGTGATTGACGGCATGACGGATCCCCACTTTCAGGTGGAGCGATATGGCCATCTGGCGTCCATGGGTTCTGTGCGGTATGTGGATACCTGCGGCGGCTTCCCACCGGAAACACTGCACTGCGTGCTGCGCCTGTTGGGGGTAACGGATCTGCCGGTACATCTCCGAGGCTATGTAGAGGCGCTGGGGGCCGGAATCCCCGTCCGGCCCGATGACCTGCTACTGCGGGGCAGCTGCTACACGCTGGATGGAGAGGGCTGCTGTACCATGCCTTGCTGTGCCCCGGCAAAGGTAGAGGATCCTGCATTTACCTATTACCGGCTGGGCGGCTATCAGGCACTGCTGGTATTTCCCCACATGGCGCATACTGTGAATAACATTGTAACGCAGATTCCTTCCGGCGGGCAGCGGGCACTGTGCCCGCAGGGAAGCTTGGTACTGCGCCATGCCTTTGAAAGACTGCTGACGAAAGAACGATGTATGCTTCTGTGGGGACAGTCTGTTCCGGTAGCACTGCCGCCATTTCCCCAGAAGAGCGCCGTGATCTGCGGCAAGGAGTTGGTAAAGGGGATTGCCCGGCTGCTGCACATGGAGCTTTTCCCGGTAAAGGGGGCTACTGGCGATGTGGATACGGATCTGGACGCCAAGACAGAGGCAGCCCTGCGAGCGGCGGAACGCTGCCCCTTTGTGCTGCTGCATATCAACGGGGCGGATGAAGCGGCCCATCGCCACGATTCGGCGGAAAAGGAGACTTTCCTGCGCCGGGTCGATGATCGGGTGCTCTCCCGGCTGTTGGCGTCTGAGCATGAGATTGTGGTGGCCTCCGACCACGGAGCTGATCCAGAAAGCGGAGCCCATCTGGGTGGCCCACAGCCTTTTTTTACCAGCCGTTAAATGGTAATAGTCAAAATATGAAGACTGCATAACGGCGGCAAGGCTTAAAATCAAAACCTCTGGCTTATCCGTAATCTCATTAAGATAAGCAATAATCCAGACCGCCGATAGGGCGGTCTGGATTATTTTTGCAAAAAAATCAAAAAAACACTTGACAATTTGAAAAAAATCGGAAGCTTCGCCTTGAGAGGAATTTCAAGGAGACCACGCCGATGAGAAACTACCCGAACACCCTGAAAAGAAAGCTTCTGGATACCATATCCGGAAAACAAGAAGCTGTATAGCGAATTGTATCCTGATGAAGCCAAGCAGATGGAAGGATACACCGAAAACATTGGAGCCCTTCTAAAGCGGGAACTCGGAATAGACAGTATAACAACCATTGATAGAAACGCTGAAAATGCGAGAAACTACAGCTGGAAGCTGCGGCTCATGAACACCATCGACGAGTGCATGAAATACGCCGCCGACAAGGACGCCTTCGTTTCGCTGATGGCGTCCGAGGGCTATCAGGTGAGGTGGGAAAACGGGCGCAAGTACATCACCTACACCACGCCGGACGGCATGAGGTGCCGCGACAGCAAATTACACGAGGAAAAGTATTGCAAGGAGGCCATGGAGCATGAATTCAGAATACGAACAGAACTCACCCAGAGAAAACTCCATCGAGCAGCGAAAATCGATGGAGGAATTGAAGCGGATGAATCAGCCGAACTGCGCGCCGCAGCAAACAGTGCAGCCACCCCAGGCGATGCAGCCCATTGTGATCCAGTGCGATCTGCCGCAGGCGATGAACAAGCTGACGGAGCAGGCAGACGGAATAAACTGGGAACTGGAGGAAATTCGGAAAGCACTGCCAGAACTGAAGCCGTACATCGACCTGACGCCGGTGCAGCAGTCTCTGGCGGAGATGCAGAGATCGCTGACCGAGATGAACAAGCTGCTGGAACGGGTTGGGAACCTGAGCGAGCGGTATTCCTCCAAGTGGATCGACTGGATCCCGGATTTCAGTCTGCTGGTTGCCCTCAAGTGGATCATGCTGGTGCTGATCCTTGGCACAGCGACACTGGCGGGTTGGTATGGTGCGGCGATTGGCTTCGCCGCAGGCGCGGCTCTGGCGATGAAAGAAAAATTGGATGAACACGCCGCGCGGGAAGAACAGAAAAAGCAACAGCAAGAGCAAACGATGGGAGGTATGTAGGTGATCCATACTTCCCTGCCATGAATTATACCGGTGAAAGAGACAGACCGATTGGGTCTGTCTCTTTTGCATAGGACAAGTTTTTTATAAATAGAGTGATAGCACCCATGGGAGGTGATCGTTATTATTGTCCGCCCCTTCACTTACGACAGTGATGCGCATATCGTTTCCGGCAGAAAAGCCATGATTCGAATCGAAAACCTCTCCCCTCAACTTACCGCTGAAGAGTGCATGGAGCAGCGGCGATGTATTGAAGAGGGCCTTTTCGAGATTTTTATCAAATACGAGAAACAACAGGAAAATGATAGCTATTTAGGAGCTGCTGCGGTATGATGTACCTGTCAGCAGCTCTTTTCTATGAGAAAGGAGCTACAAAATGAATGCAATATACGCAAGACAATCCGTTGACAGAGCCGATAGCATTTCCATCGAAAGCCAAATTGAGTTCTGCCAATACGAAATGAGAGGTGAACAGTACAAGGTCTATACCGACAGAGGTTACAGCGGTAAAAATATAGATCGTCCGGCCTTTGCGGAAATGATGAACGACATCGAAAATGGAGTAATCGGTAAGGTCGTTGTTTATAAGCTGGACCGTATCAGCCGTTCCATTCTTGACTTTTCCAATATGATGGAGCAATTTGGGAAGCACAAGGTCGAGTTCGTATCCACGACGGAAAAGTTCGACACCTCCTCCCCTATGGGGCGCGCTATGCTCAACATCTGCATCGTATTCGCACAACTGGAACGGGAAACCATTCAAAAGCGCGTGGCTGATGCCTACTACTCCCGCAGCCAAAAGAGTTTCTATATGGGCGGCAGAGTTCCGTATGGCTTCCGGCTGATTCCGACGACCATTGATGGTGTCAAGACTTCCATGTATGAGATCAACACGGAAGAAGCAGAGCAGGTGCGGCTGATTTATGAGCTTTACTCCAAGCCGGAATGCTCCTACGGTGACATCATCCGCTATTTCCAGAGCCACGGTATTCTCAAAAACGGAAAGCCGTGGGGACGCACGCGCCTTGCAGATGTTCTGCGAAATCCCATCTATGTTCGCTCGGATCTATCCGTCTATGAGTTCTATCAGAACCAAGGCGCGATTATGGCAAACGACCCTGCCGATTTCATCGGGACGAACGGGTGCTACTACTACAAGGGCAAGGATTCCACCGGACGCAAGCAGATGAATCTGGAGGGCAATCATCTGGTGCTGGCGCCGCACGAGGGGATCATTCCCGCCGACCTGTGGCTGAAATGCCGTGCCAAGTGTCTGGAAGCACAGCAGATCAAGCCGTATCAGAAAGCCAAGAACACATGGCTGGCGGGAAAGATCAAATGCGGCGTCTGCGGATACGCGCTGGTGGATAAGCACTATTCGACCACCCGCTCCAGATACCTCCTCTGCTCCAACAAAATGAACGCCAAAGCCTGTGCGGGTCCCGGAACGATCTACACGGACGAGTTTGAGCAACTCATCTACGATGAGATGAGAAGAAAGCTGGCGCAATTCAGAAAACTCAGACAGTGTAAAGGAAATCACATTAACCCTGAATTGACTGCGTTGAGCGTCCAGCTCACGCAAGCCGAAAGTGAGATCGCCGCCTTAATGGAGCGATTGTCGGTTGCAGACGATACCATGTTCCGCTATATCAGCGGACGCATCAAGGAGCTGGACGGGAAAAAGCAAGAGCTGATGAAACGCATTTCTGAACTGAAGCTGCACAAGGATGCAGACTACACGGAGATTAGCAATCATCTGACCATGTGGGATGAACTGAGCTTTGACGATAAGCGACAGACGGTAGATCAGCTCATCCGTGTCATCTATGCGACCAGCGATTCCATCAAAATCGAATGGCGCATTTGAAGGTTTATGATTTCCATCTTGTACGCTTCGGTGAGGGCCTGCGCCTGGCCAAGGAGAAGATGGACCAGAAGAATCTCTACTTCGTCAACCCGTCCTTCGATCAATAAGCGCAAAAATGCCCCTGCCTTCGTTTCAGAAGGCAGGGGCATTTTCAGATAGCTGTCAGATGCGGATGGCCAGGTTATAGGCGGCCTTGGTGGCCTGCCACATATTGCCGGGCTTCTCAGTGTTGTAGCTGTCGCCGATGTTGTGGACCTCGGCGGCAACCATCTCCTGCTGAGCGGACAGGAAGGGCCGGTCGTCGCCCTTGTTGCCGATGGCCATGACCACCAGGTCGGCCTCCAGCTGCTCGATATACTCCTCGTTGGTCATCTTGGGGGCCAGAGGATTCTCCACGTTCTTGGGGATGATGGGAGCCCAGGTGCAGTAGGGATCCGGCACGGCCTTGGCGCGGTTGCGGGCGATGACCACATGGCCATTCTCAAACCGGGTGACCCGGGCGCAGTTGATGAGCTGGCCGCCCTCGGCCTCGAAATAGTGGATCAGATGGCCGCGGTTGGCGGTGCAGGCGCCCTCATCGAAGTGCTCCAGCATCTCCACGCAGGTGACCTTGCGCTGGTGCTCGGTGGCCAGCCAATAGGCGGTCTCCAGGCCCACGGCGCCGCCGCCCACCACCACGATCTTGCGATCGGTGTCGGCCAGCTCCTCGGGATGGGTCAGCAGCCAGGTGGCCTCGATGTGGTGGGTCTCCTTCAGGCCGGGAATGGGAGGCAGACCCTCCTTGCTGCCGTTGGCAAACACCACGGCGTCGTATCCGGCTTCCTTCAGCTGCTGGTTGGTCATGGTGGTGTTCAGGTGCACGGTGACGCCGTCCTGCTTCTCCACCTGGCGGAACAGCCATTCCATATAGTTGTGCAGCTCGTACTTGCTCAGGGGAGCACCGGCGGCGTGCATCTTGCCGCCCATACGGTCGGACTTTTCAAATACGTCCACGGTATGGCCCCGCTGTGCGGCGGTGATGGCGAAGTTCAGACCCGCGCAGCCTGCGCCGATAACGGCGATGCGCTTGCGCACCTTGGCCGGGGTGGGAACGGCAGGCAGCAGCTCCTCGAAGCCGGTGCGGGGATTCACGGCGCACTGGGGATGGCCGCCCTCGATGAACTCGTTGACGCAGCCCTCCTGGCAGCCGATGCAGGGACGGATGTCCTCCACCTTACCGGCGTAGGCCTTGTTGCACCAGTCGGCATCGGCCAGCACCGGACGGCCCAGCATGATCATGTCGCACTTGCCGTCCCGCAGGGCCTGCTCGGCCAGGTCGGGATAGCCCAGCTTGCCCACGGCCACAATGGGGACCTCCACGCCCACGTTGGACTTGACGCCCCGGGCGGCGAAGTATTCCTTGGCCACCTTGGACACGTCCAGGAAGCAACCGGCGGGCATACCGGCCGGGGGATGGGGCAGCCACCAGTTGTCATAGCAGCCCAGGTCCACATCGAACATATCGACGCCGGCCTTCACCAGGTTCTCCATATAGTTCAGGGTATCGGCGATGGAGCGGCCGTTCTTGAAGCCCTTCAGGCTCTTGACGGTGTCCATGCGGTCGCCGTAGGTCTCGTTCAGGGCCAGGGACAGGTCGATGCGGTACATAATGGGATAATTGGGGCCCACCTTCCTGCGGATGGCCTTGATCATGTCCACGCCGAAGCGCTGCCAATCGGCATACTTGCCGATCTTGCGGTGGTTGAAGGCGGGGGAGGTCAGCTGATCCAGCAGATAGCCCTCGTGGCCGTGCAGATACACGCCGTCCATGCCCATGACCTTGGCGTCCATGGACGCCTGGGCGGCATTGCGGATGATCTTGTCGCACTCCAGGTCCGTCAGGGGACGGCAGGGCACGTCAGGCAGATAAAAGTTGGGGTTCCAGGAGGCGGAAACCGGCAGCTGGAGCTTGGTCAGCAGGCACTGGGGATTGCCCACACGGCCCAGGCCCGGCGTCAGCTGGATGAAGATGCGGCTGCCCCGGGCGTGAACGCCCTGGGCCAGGTCGCGCCAGCCCATGAAGTTGGTGCGGGTGCCGTCGATACGGGGGAAGTAAGAGTAGTTGCCCTTCTCCGTGACGGAGGAGTCAATGTGGTGGCTGATGGGGATCAGGCCCGTGGTCAGCAGGCCCACGCCGCCCTCGGCCCGGGCAAAGAAATACTGGAGCATCTTGTCGTTGGGACGGCCGGTTTCCTCGGCCATCTGACAGTTGCCCATGGGGGCCATGACCAGGCGGTTCTTCACCGTCAGCTTGTTGATCTGGATGGGAGAGAACAAAGAGGTGTAGGGATAGAGGTCCCGGGTCATGCGTGCCGTGCCGCCTGCGCGGTTTTCGCAGTCGGTGCGCACCCAGTTGCCGAAGCTGTTGACCAGCTGCTGTACCAAAATGTCTTTCTTCAAGGGTATGCCCTCACTTTCCTGAAATGGTAAAAGTTTGCGTATCGATTGATGAAACAAGCATACCACATCTCGCCGCCAGAATCAACAAAAAAATTCAAAAATTCGAATAAATTCGTTGCAACTTGCCCGATTTCATGGTAAAATGATAGTGGTAAAAAACAAATAATGTACAGAGTATGGCATTTATGTGGATTAACGGCCACTGACTTTGTACAGAACCGCGTGCATGTATATGCACACAGCCCAGAAAGGACGTGAAGCACGGTTGAACAGAAACCCCAAGATCCTGGCCGTGGCCGGTAAGGGCGGCGTGGGCAAGACGTCGCTGTCGGCTGCCTTCGTGCGGCTTCTGACCGAGACGCACCCGGACGCCCGGATCTTAGCCATCGACGCGGACCCCGCCGTGGGTCTGTCCACCGCCCTGGGGGTGGAGGTACGGCAGACCCTGGATGATATCCGCAAGCAGATCGTGTCCTCGGTGGAAGACGGCGAGCCGCGGGAGGCCATCGAGCTGCTCAGCGAGGCCCGGTACCGCATCTTCGACACCATGGTGGAGCAGCAGAAATTCTCCTTCCTGGCCATCGGCCGGCCGGAGACCGCCGGGTGCTACTGCAAGGTCAACGCCTACCTCAAGGAGATCATCAATCTTCTGGCCGGTGACTTCGACTATGTGGTCATCGACGGCGAGGCCGGCATTGAACAGATCAACCGCCGCGTCATGGAGAAGGTCACCCATCTGGTGCTGGTGACGGACCCCAGCCGCAAGGGCACCCAGGTGATCCAGACCATCAAGCGCGTGGCCGACGACCTGGTGATGTACGACCGCTGCGGCGCGGTGGTGAACCGGGTGACGGACCCGGCCATGATCCCCTATATTCATATTGAAGGCATTGATGTTCTCGCCTATATCGGCAGCGACGCCAAGCACGCCGCCAACGATATCCGGGGACTGAGTGTTTTTGATCTGCCTGACGACGCTCCGGTGATCGCAGGCGCCCGCGAAGCCCTGACAAAACTGCAGATCCTGTAAACTTTTAGGAGAGAGGTGTAATTCTTGAGAGATCTGAAGCATTTGATCTACTTCGAAAATCTGCTGGAAAACGCCGACCATGAGCTGGTCAAGCAGGCTCAGGCGGACGGCAAGCTGGCCGTCGGCTATACCTGCTACCACGTGCCCGAGGCGCTGCTCAACGTCGGCAACTGCTTTTCCGTGCGCCTGCGGGCGCCCCGGACCGGCTCTTTGGACATCGCCACCTATTACATGTCCAACTATACCTGCGAGTTCGCCCGTGCCCTGGTGGAGCGGGGTATGGAGGGCGGCTTCCAGTTCCTGGACGCTTTGGCCGGTGTGGACGCCTGTTCCATGATGAACCGCGCCATGGAGCATTTTGAGATCCTCCAGCTGAACTCCAAGCCCAATTTCTTTGTGAGCCACTGCGACATCCCCTATAAGATCACCGACTATACCCTGGATTCCTACGTGTCCCAGATGCGCATCCATGTGCTGGACGAGCTGAAAAACCGCTACGGCGTGGACACCTCCGACGATGCCATCCGCGCTGCCGTGGCCCAGCATAACGAGGTCTGCCGCATCATCAGCGAGATCGGCGAAATGCGCAAGGCCGATAACCCCGTCATCACCGGGTATGAGTTCCATGTGCTGAACCTGGTGACCTATACCTGTCCCAAGGACCTGATTCTCCCCTATCTGCGGGAGACCCTGGAGGAGCTGAAGGTCCGCCAGACCGACGAGAAGCCCGCCTTCCGGGCCAGAGTCGCCATCGTGGGCAGCGAGATCGACGATCCCCAGCTGACCAAGCTCATCGAGGGCTGCGGCGCCCTGGTGGTGTCTGACCGCTACTGCTTCGGCTCCACCCCCGGCCGCGAGGTCATCGAGCTGAAGGACGATGAGGACCCCCTGCGCCAGCTGTGCCTGCACGTGATGCAGCACTCCGAGTGCGCCCGGTATATCGCCGACGAAAAGGTCCAGCAGCGCCGGGACACCGCCGACCGTCTGGCCCGGGAGTTCAAGGCCGACGGCATCATCTATGAGCAGATGAAATACTGCGACTACTGGGGCTTTGAGCGGGCTCTGGTCAGCTATATCATGCACGAGGAGTACAACTGGCCGGTGCTGTCCATCGACCGCCTGTACAACAACGGCAATTCCGGCCAGCTGCGCACCCGCGTCCAGGCCTTTGTGGAATCCCTGGAGATCAAGCGCATCCAAAAGAACGGAGGGACCAAGTAATGGCAAAGATGAAATTCCCCAACCCCAAGTTCTTCCGGGCCAAGGACAACGTGGACTGGAAGGCACAGGGCCGGAACCTGCAGGAAGTGGGCGGCATCATCTGGGATATGCTGAAGGAGACCGACTGGAAGGCCTTCGCCGCCAAGCAGAAGGCCAACGTCCAGGACAATGTCCGCCGGGTGGTCCGCGAGGCCAGGACCATCGCCGCCATGACCCCCGCCGAACGGCTGGACCTGCTGAAAACCGGTGAAAAGCACCTGGGCACCCTGTACCGCAAGGGCGACATGGTCACCGTGCGCCGCGAGTGGCGCGGCGTGGCCGACACCGCCTATGACTTCAAGGAGTGGCTGCGGACGTGGGGCATGCTGCTGGGCACCTTCTCCAAGGACCTGGTCCCGGCCCTGAACATGACGTTCTATTACCGGTGGATGATCTCCTATGTGTGCTGCGTCAGCTTCATGGACAAGAACACCATGGGCCAGCGGAGCAACGCCCTGAAAATGAGCCACCTGCTGATCTACGATATCTTCCGCTATGTGGCCGAGAACCTGGTGTTCCTGGCCAAGTGCGACAAGAAGAACGGCAACAGCGCCGAGCTGAACAAGAAGGTGGTCCTGTTCGACGAGATGACCATGGGCCAGATCATGGCGGGCTTCCCGGATCTGCTGGGTATCCCCTATCAGCTGATGCCTGTGTTCCTGGTGTCCGAGATCGACCAGCTGACCTGCGTGCCGTATATTGACGCGGTGGAATCCTTCGGCCTGCCCGCCGACACCTGCCCCGTGCCCTCCTCCGAGTGCGGCGCTCTGGTCATCGACGCTCTGCCTCATATGGGCAACTGCTTCATCTCCTCCTCCATGCCCTGCGACGGGTCCACCATGGCCTCGTCCTATATGGCCCGCCGGTTCCCCGACCTGCCTGTGTTCCATCTGTGCTTCCCCGTCCGGTACGAGGACGAGACCACGCTGAAGATGGGCGCGGAGGACATCCGGGCCTGCATCAAGTTCATCGAGGAAAAGACCGGCGCCCAGTGGAGCTGGGACGCTTACTTCTCCGCCATGAAGCGCTTCAACGAGGAGACCAAGTACGAGCTGGAGAAGTGGGAGGTCAACAAGACCGCCTATCCTCAGCTGCTGGGTCCCTGCTACGAGCTGTTCCGCAAGTGGAACTATGAGATGGACGGCGGTATTGATCCCCGTGTCATGAAGACCTGCAAGAAGGTCAACAAACTCCTGCTCCAGGCCTACGAGCGCCGCGACGAGGCGTGGGTGGGCAAGATGCGCTATCGCGGCATCGTGTGGTCCTGCCCGGCCCACTACTATGCCAACTTCTCCAACTGGCTGGCCAACTGCTGGGGCATCAACATCCTGGTGGAGATGGAGAGCCTGAACTTCACCAAGCCCCTGGAGACCGAGGACCCCGAGCTGGCCCTGCTGGATCTGGCCCGTCTGTACGAGCGCATGGTCATGCGCCGTCACACCAACGGCGGCTACCAGAACGTGGTGGACGAGCTGTGGCGTCAGTGCGAGGCGTGGAACGCCAACATCATCATCATGTATCAGAACGTGGCCTGCAAGAACATGGCCACCGTCCAGGGCATCCTGGATGAGCAGGGCCGCGAGCGGGGCTATCACCTGATCTGGATCGAGCACGATCTGATGGATCCCCGCACCGTCTCCCGCAAGACCATGCGCGACAAGGTCAACGAGTATATGCGCACGGTGATGCGGGCCGAGCCTGTGGACCCCACTCTGCTGGACTTTGATGATGAAATTTGTATGTAATTTCGGACCATACTATATAAATAAGGAGTAATTGACTATGAAATATTACGGCGGCTGCGACGTAGGGTCCACCTACACCAAGGCAGTGATCCTGGACGAGACCGGCAAAATCTGCGCCGATA